>ERZ827423.702-NODE-702-length-39341-cov-6.484346_pt1 | contig 39341 bp, 35 predicted proteins | sample MGYA00519775_ERZ827423 | MGnify/ENA primary metagenome ERZ827423 (study PRJEB31778, sample SAMEA3449296) | human gut metagenome | biome: human gut; feature: human-associated habitat; material: faeces | place: United Kingdom | collected 2010/2012 ... | reverse complement strand
GGCGCAGCCCTAAATCGCTTTTGGGCACTTTTGGCGAGTCAAAAGTGCCACCCCGGCGGTAGCCGTGCAATCTAAAGCCCTTTGTAAGGCTTGCCCCGCCGACAGGCGATTACAGATTATTACCATAATCCCGCCGACAGGCGCCCGCAAATGCTTCCTCTTTACCAATCTTCCTCCCCCAACACCCTCGCCACCACCTCGGCGGCGATCAGCAGCCCGGCGGAGGAGGGCACCCATGGGCTGCTGCCGGGGGTGTCCTTGGGACGGGGCTGCCCCGGTGCGGGGGCGGCGGTGCGGTTTTTCGGGGTTCTCGGCGGCTCGGTGCTGTACACCACCCGCAGGTGCTCAATGCCGCGGGCGCGCAGCTCCCGGCGCATCACCCGGGCCAGCGGGCAGGTGGTGGTCTTGCTGATGTCACAAGCCGTCAGCAGGTCGGGACGCAGCTTATTGCCGGTGCCCATGCTGCTGATGACGGGAACCCCCAGCGCCTTGGCCGTTTGGATAAGATGCAGCTTGGCGGTGACGGTATCGATGGCATCCACGATGCAGTCAAAGCCGGAAAGGTCGATCTGATCGGCGTTTTCCGGCATATAAAAAACGGGGTATTCGGTGATTTCGATATCGGGGTTGATATCCCGCAGGCGGGCGGCCATCACATCGGCCTTTTTTTGCCCGATGGTGGATTGCAGCGCCACCAGCTGGCGGTTTATGTTGCTTTCGCTCACGGTGTCGTGGTCGATGAGCGCAAGCGCTCCTATTCCGGCCCGGCCGAGGGCCTCGCAGCACCAGCTGCCCACGCCCCCCAGCCCGAAGACGGCGACCCGTTTTCGGGAAAGAGCTTGAATAGCGTCCTCGCCCAGCAGCAGGGCGGTGCGTTCAAACCGGCTCATACCCCGGCCTCCCCGCGGGTGCGCGAAAGCTTCTGCTGACGAATATCCCGCCCGACAAAGCCCAGCATGGTATAGCTGCCGATGAGCCGGGAAAGGATGCGTTCATTGTAGATTTTGGTCATGGCGGTCAGGTCAAGATTGGTGCTGATGATGGTGGGGCGGCGCTCGGTCATGCGGTCATTGATGACCTGGTACAGCACCGACTGGCTGTAAGCGGTGGCAAATTCCGCCCCCAGATCATCTAAAATGAGCAGGTCGCAGATGAGGATCTCCCGCATGGCAGCAGCATCGTCGGGGCCGTTTTCCCGGTGGAACCGTACCCGTTCAAAGCAATCGATGAGCGCCTGCGCCGGATAATACCGCACCTCGCAGCCCTTTTTGGCCACCTCGGCGGCAATGCAGGCGGAAAGATAGGTCTTTCCCAGCCCGGTGCGGCCCATGAACAGGAGGTTCCCGGCATCCGGGGAAAACTCGGCGGCATAGCGGCGGCACCGCCCCAGGATATTGCGCATTGTATCACGGGGGCTGCGGCCGTTCGGCTCGGCGGCGTCGCTGTAATAGGTCAGGTCAAAGCCCTCGAACCCCCGGCAGTCGGCAAAGACCCCGGCGGGCAGCGCAGCCATCGCCTCCTTTTGCAGCAGCTCATTCAGGCAGCGGCAGCGGCGCCCCTCGGTAAAGCCGGTATCCCGGCACAGGGCGCAATGGTAGCGGGGCTGCAGCATCTGCTCCTCCACCCCCACGGCGGAAAGCGCGCGCAGCTTATCCTGCCGCACCTGCTTCAGCCGGTGCTGGTAGGGCTCGGTCGGCTCGCCGTTCAGTACGGCGGCGGTCATTTGGCGGCACAGCCCGGCCGCTTCGCCGTCATAGCGCAAAAGCTGCGGCAGCGCCCGGTACAGCTCCTCCCGGCGGCGGGCCGCATCATCTTCGGCCTCCCGGCGGCGGCGCGCCAGCACCTCCATCGCGTTGCGATAAGCGGTATTCTCCATCTGTTTTTCTCCTACTCGTCGGTATTTTTCCCATCCCCGCAGGGCATTTTCCCTGTAAAATTGTTATCCCCGGCGGCAAAGCGCGGGCTATTCCTCGCCGGTATTTTGCTCCATAATGCGCAGGGCCTCCCCGATATCGAAGGAATACTCCCCGGCGGCGGCCTTTTGGGCGGCGGTGCGCTCGGCCTCGGCGGCCTCCACGGTGGTAATGCCCTTGGCAGTCCACGCCGCCAGCACCTTATCAATATAGGCAAAGGAGACCTTCCCGGTGGCCTCCACCGCACGGTCGTAGGCCAGCTTGATGAGTGCATCGGGGGTCATGTATTCGCCGCACCACCGGTTGATGCAGGCCTTTTCCCGGGCGGTCAGCGCCCGCTCCGGCAGCCCGAACAGCCGCCGGATGCGCCCCTCATCGTCCTCCTGACGGGTCAGCCGCCGGATGTGGACCTCCGCCTTTTCGTAGGTGTCGATGCCCTCCTCCAGCCAGCCCGCCACCATCTTTTCCAGATAGCTCATCTTCTTTTTGCCGCGGTTCCGGCAATAGGCGGCGGCCACCAGCAGGTATTCGGGGGTCAGCTCCAGCGAACCGCAAAGATACGCAAGGATTTCCCGCTCGCTGGGGGAAAGAACGCTCCCGCGGGCCTTTTCCAGCTCGGCGGCCAGCCCCGCAAAACGCTTGTCCTCCCGCAGCAGGGCGTTTACCTCCCCCGGAGAGAGATGCCCCCGGCTGCGGATGGTGGTGATGCCTTCCTCGACCGTCTTTTTGGGCGGCTCGGCGGGGGCGGGCCCGGCTTTTTCGGGCTGGGGGGCGCTCCCCTCGGTGAAGAGCTGCGCCTCCTGCCAGTATTGCAGGCAGTCGTCTACCTCGGCCTCGGTCAGCCCCAGCCGCCCGGCAATGCCTGCGGTATCCACGGGGCTTTGCCCCTGCCGCAGCGCCAGCAGCAGCACCTTCAGCTGCGCCTCGCTGCAAAATTTCAGGTGCCGGTCGGCCACCGCCGCAGGGACGGCAAAAATGCTGCCCCACGGGCCGAAATCGATCGTATAGGCCATAGCTTGCAGCCCTCCTCTTCCTCCATGGTCTCTGCAGGGTCCGGGGGGCGCCCGCAGGGCGTTCCGGCTCCGCCGGAACCGGCGGCCTCCGGCCGCCGAAACCGTCCGCAGGACGGTTTGCCCTGCGGGCGCGGGCCCGGTTGGCGCAGGGGGTGGGAGGGGAGAGCGGGCGGGCCGCCGACACGGGCGGAGCCCGTGTGTTTCGACGCAGTCGAAACGGCCTACGGCCGCCTGCCCGCCCCCGCACAAAAAGCGGCGCACAGACTGCCGTTAAGCAGAGCCCGTGCGCCGCAGATGCGTTTTCAGATCACCTTTTGCTTCAGCCATTTCCCGCTGAAATACCGGGGCAGGTAAAAGCCGATGCGGATGAGCCAGTCGGCGACGATGGCCGCCCAGATGCCCATGATGCCCCACCCGAGGGACACAAACAGATGGCTGCACAGGATGCGTCCCAGCCACATACCGGTCATTGCACCGATCAGACAGAACCGCACATCGCCCGCCGCCCGCAGGCAGGGGGTGATGGTAAAGGCAAGCGGGTACAGCGTCACCACGATGCAGAAATAGAACCGCAGCAGCCGCAGCGCCACCGCCGCGGTTTCGGGCGACAGCTTAAATAGGGAAAGGATGGGATCGGCGAAAAGCAGCGTGCCGCCCGCCGTAATAAACAGGCAGAAATAGGCCAGTCCCACCAGCCACCGGGTGTAATATCTGGCGTCCCCGGTTTTGCCGGCGCCCAGGCATTGCCCCACTATGGGCACCGCCGCCAGGTGGATGGCCGAGGTGGGGATGAGGATGATGCTTTGCAGGGTGTTCATCACCGCATTGGCGGTAATGGCGGTGGTCGCCAGTGTAGAAACAAGACTGGCCACCAGCAGCTTACCGATATTAAACGCAGCGCTTTCCAGCCCGCTGGGGATGCCGATATGCAGGATGCGCCGGAACATGGATTTCCGGAAGCGCAGGTCGGCCGGGGAACGCAGCCCCACCGTGCAGTCGGGGCGCAGCAGCCGCCGGACCATAATGACCGCCCCCAGCACCCGGGCGGCCAGCGTCGCCAGTCCCGCACCCAGTACCTCCAGCCCGAAGCCGTAGATGAGCACGGCGTTGCCGATGAGATTGAGGACATTGGAGGCGGTGGAAACGGTCATGGAGAGCTTGGAATTGCCCATCGCCCGGAACACCGAGGCACCGACATTATACAGCGCCAAAAAGGGATAGCTGAAAATGGAGACGGTGAAATAGGTGCGTGCGTAGTCCATCACCTGCGGCTCGATCTGCCCGAAAAGCAGCACCAGGAGCTGATCCCGCAGCAGGAGGAACAACAGCGAAACGACCAGCGAAAAGCCCACCAGCAGCAGGGTAAGCTGCCCCACGCTGCGCCGGGCGTTTTCCTCCTCCCCGTGGCCGATGTACTGCGCCAGCACCACACCGCCGCCGGTGGCCAGCGCCGGGAACAGCCACAGGAATACCGCGTTGACCGAATCGATGAGCGACACCCCGGAAACGGCGGCCTCGCTGCAGGAGGCCACCATGACGGTATCGGCCATGCCGATGGTCATGGCAAGCGCTTGCTCGATCATCAGCGGCACCAGCAGCCGCCGCAGGTCCTTCCGACTGAACATTCTCTCCAACCTTCGCTTCCCCTTTTCCATAAAAAATCACAAGCCCCTATTGTACCACGCCGCTGCGGGAAATGCAAATGGGGAAAATGCCCGGCCGCCGCCGGGGGGAAGCGGTGGGGGGAGGAGGGCGCACCGCAGCGGGGAGGGCTGCCCGGAGGGTAGCGGAGGGTCAGCACGACTCAAGCGGAGGGGCGCCCGACGAGGCGGTGCCAAGGGTTGCCCCGCCGGAGGAGATTGCAGGCTATGTCACAGTCCGGATTTGCGGAGGGAGGAGAATCCGCAGCGGGCGAAAAACGGGCGAACGAATGGTGCGAGGTTTTTGGGGTACCGCAAGGCGGGCGGAGCTGCGGTTGGCCGGGGAATGAACCCGCCGGAGGAGATTGCAGTCTATGTCACAGTTCGGATTTGCGGAGAAACCGCAGCGGGGGAAAAAGAACGGGCGAACGAATGGTGCGAGGATTTTTTGGGGTGCCGCAAGGCGGGCGGAGGTGCGGTTGGCCGGGGGATGAGCCCGCCGGCAGGCGAGAAGAGACGGTGTCATGTCCATCTGCCGGCGGGCGCCCCCGCATAAACCAAAAATGCGCCGAATATAGTAGAGTGAAACAATGGGACGGCAGCCCGCCGCCCAACTGCGGAGAGGAGAATGAAAATGGAGCTTGAACTGCGCCGGCAAACCGTCCCAAGCTGTGAAACCATACTGGAGGAAACGGCGGAGCAGCCGGTGGAATGTGATGCCCTGCTGCCCGACTACTGCCCCGATATCCGCCGGATCCTGAAATGCACCCTTACCCCGGTGCCGATGAGCAAGAGCATCACCGCCGGGCGGCTGGAGGCGGAGGGACTGGCCGCCCTCCATGTCCTGTATATTTCCGCCGGGGGCGAGCCCGCCAGATGCGAGTACAAGGTCCCCTTTACCCGGACGCTGGAGCTGCACGGCGAAGCCGAGGAGCCCATCCTGACGGTGGAAATGCGGCCGGGGCCGGTCACCTGCCGGGCGGTCAACCAGCGGCGGCTGGAGATCCGCGGGTCGGTGGTCATTTCGGCGTCGGCGGTGAGCTGCCGCAGGCAGCAGATTTTGGAGAGCAGCGAGGATAAGACCATCCAGCTGCGGATGACCGAGCAAAAGGGAACCCGGCTTTCCGGGTGCTTTGACCGGGAGCAGCGGCTGGCCGCCACCACCGTTCTGGAGGGCAGCGCCGCCCCGCTGGCCCGGGTGCTGCGGTGTGATGCCGCCGTTTCCCGCCGGGAGGAAAAATGGGCGGACGGCAAGCTGACGATAACCGGGGAGGTGCTGGCGGTCGCCTGCTGCATCGACCAGAACGGGGGCTGGCAGACCGCCGAGTGCACCTTGCCGTTCCGGCTGACGGCGGACTGCCCCGATGCCGCCGACGCCGAGTTTGACATCCGGTGTGCGGCGCTGATGCCGACCGCCGAGCCGGTGCAGGATGCCGACGGGGAGTACCGGGCATTGGAGTGGGGAGTGACGGTGGTCGCAGAGGGGAAGCTCTACCGGCCGTATGCCGTGACCTGCTGCACCGATGGGTATTCCACGAGATACCGGACCGCCTGCAAGGAAAAAACGCTGCAAACCATCGAGCTGGTGAGCCTGTGCCGGGAGACCGAGACCCACCGGGAGACGCTGCCCCTGCCGGAGGCAAGCGGTGAGGTGGCGGCGCTTTGGGTCGGGGTGGAGGGCTGCACCGCTGCGCCCGACGGCGACGGCCTGCTGGCCGAGGGGCGGCTGGTGAATCTGGCGGCAGGCGACGGCCATCCGGCGGAGATCATGGACATGAGCTTCGCCCTGCAGGCCGAGTGCGCCCGCCGTATGGCGGAGTGCGGCCGGGACATGAAGCCCGATCTGTACTCCGTGCCGGTGGACATCGACAAGGCGGTGGCCACCCGGAAGCTGACAGCGCTGGGCGTGTCCATCGACGTTCTTTCCGAGGAACAGAAAGCCTATCTGGGCGTATAATGCGCCCGAAAGCAGAGAAGAACATACATAAGAAAGGGGAAATGTTCTGATGAAGCGCAGAATCGGTATTTTGACCAGCGGCGGCGACTGCCCGGGCCTGAACGCGGCTATCCGCGGCGTTGCGCGCGCTGCTTATGAAATGTTTGACGCGGAGATCATCGGCATCCGAAACGGCTACGGCGGGTTGATCGAGGGCGACTATCAGGAAATGCGCAAGAAGCAGTTCTCCGGCATCCTGACCTTGGGCGGCACCATTTTGGGCACCAGCCGCACGCCCTTCCGCAATATGCGGATCATCGAGGAAAACGGCGTGGACAAGGTCGCCGCCATGAAAAAGACCTATAAGGACCTGAAGCTGGACTGTCTGGTCACGCTGGGCGGCAACGGCACCCACAAGACCGCCAACCTGCTCAGTGAAGAAGGCCTGAACGTGATCGGTCTGCCCAAGACCATCGACAACGATATTTACGGCACGGATTTCACCTTCGGCTTCCACACGGCGGTGGATATCGCCACTGAGGTCATCGACCGCATCCACACCACCGCCACCAGCCACGGCCGCTGCATGGTCATCGAGATCATGGGCAACAAGGCGGGCTGGCTGACGCTGTACTCCGGCGTGGCAGGCGGCGCGGATGTGATCCTGCTGCCCGAAATTCCCTACGACATCAACCGCGTGGCGGAGACCGTGGAGGCCCGGGCCAACAGCAAGAAGCCCTTCTCCATTCTGGCCGTGGCCGAGGGCGCGATGAGCGTGGAGGAGTCCAAAATGAAGAAGAAGGAGCGGGAAGCCTACCGTGCTTCGCTGCCCTACGACTGCATCTCCAAGCGCATTGCGGCGCAGCTGCAGGAGCTGGTGGGCGTGGAGGCCCGCAGCGTGGTTCCTGGCCACATCCAGCGCGGCGGCAGCCCCAGCGCCTATGACCGGGTGCTGTCCACCCAGTTTGGCGTTCATGCGGCCCAGCTGATCCGGGACGAGCATTACGGCGTCACCGTGGCCCTGAAGGGCAACAAGATCGTCCACAACGACCTGAAGGATATCGCCGGGGTGCCCAAGCCCGTTCCCATGGACGACCCGGTGGTCGTCACTGCCCGGAACATGGGCATCAATATGGGCGACTGATCGTTTGAATAAAACAAGCTTCGCGGGGCAGCTGCTCCGCGAATTTTTTTATTCAGACAAAATAAAAGGGCCGGTTCTGCTGGAAAACGCGAAGCAACTGCGGGATCGACAACTGATAAGGAAATCTTGCCACGCGGCCGGGAATATGCTATGCTGACTGACGAAAGACGGAAAGTCCGTCCGAGGGAGGAAAGGCCATGCTGCGGACGCTGTTTTTAGTGTTTTTGAAGATCGGGGCGTTTACCTTCGGCGGGGGATACGCCATGATCGCCCTGCTGGAAAATGAATTTGTGGAAAAACGGAATTGGCTGGAACAGAAGGAATTTATGGATATGGTTGCCATTGCCGAGTCCACGCCCGGCCCGGTGGCGGTCAACTCCGCCACCTATATCGGCTATAAAATGGCTGGTACAGCCGGGGCGGCGGTGGCTACGCTGGGCGTATGCCTGCCGTCCTTCGGGATCATTTATCTGATCTCGTTGTTTTTCGATCAATTCTTGAGTCTGCGGTTGGTGGGCTGCGCCTTTCGGGGCATTCAGGTCTGCGTGATCTATCTGATTTTGAGCGCCGGACTGAAGCTGTGGAAGGGGCTGGAAAAAACGCCGCTGAATCTGGTTCTGCTGGGCGGCGTTTTCGCGGCCATGCTGGCGGGCTCTGTGCTGGCCGTGTCGTTTTCCTCCGTTTTTTATATTCTGCTGGGCGGCGTGATCGGGCTGACGGTTTATGGCGCGTCCTGTCTGAAAAAGAAGGGGGCGGAGCGGAAATGATCTACCTGAAACTGTTCCTGACCTTTTTGGAGATCGGCACCGTTTCCTTCGGCGGAGGGTATGGCATGATCGCGCTGGTGCGGGAGGCAGTTCTGGGCAACGGCTGGCTGACGGAGGAAGAATTCCTGAACCTGATCGCCGTGTCCGAATCCACTCCTGGGCCCATTGCCGTCAATACCGCTACCTTTGTGGGCTCCACCCAGGGGGGATTCTTCGGCGCACTGGCGGCGACGCTGGGCGTGGTGCTGCCCTCTTTTGTCATTATTCTGGTGATCGCGGCGCTGATCCGCAATTTTCTTCAGTATGCCGGGGTACAGGCGTTTCTGTCCGGCGTGCGGCCCTGCGTGGTGGCGATGATTTTGGCTACCGCCGTTACCATGGGCCTGAAATCGCTGGTGCAGTTCCAACGTTGGGGCGACCGCTTTACGCCGGACTGGAAAAGTCTGGCGATTTTCGCCCTGCTTTGGGCGGTGCATCTCTTTTGGAAAAAAACGCGGAAAAAAGCGCCGTCGCCCATGGCGATGATCGGGCTTTCGGCGCTGATGGGGATTTTGTTTTTCGGGCTGGCGTAAGGGGATTTTTTACCGTTTCAGCCGATCAATGGCTTCCTGCAGGGTCGGGACGAAAAAAACGTCCCGGCCCTGATTGCTTTCCAAGATGAAATCATGCAGGGGTTTACTGGTGCAACGGAAAAAGTCGCCGCAGATGGCGATTTTCCCGGCATAGTTGACGTACTTTTGCAGACTTTCGCCCGCAAGGCCGGGACTGGGAATGAAAAAATCAGGCGAACTGCGCCCGGTACAGGGCGGCGTAGGCCCCGTTCCGGCGGAGAAGCTCCTGGTGCCGCCCCTGCTCCACGATCTGTCCGCCCTGCACCACCAGGATCAGGTCGGCGCTGCGGATGGTGGACAGCCGGTGGGCGATGACGAAGCAGGTCTTGTCCCGCATCAGCGCCCGCATGGCCTCCTGAATGAGGGCTTCTGTGCGGATGTCCACGTTGGAGGTGGCTTCGTCCAGGATCAGCAGGTGGGCGGGCTGCAGCATGGCCCGGGCAATGGTCATCAGCTGCTTTTGCCCCTTGGAAATGTTCACGCCGTCTTCGGTCAGCAGGGTGTCGTAGCCCTTGGGCAGCCGCTGGATCATGCTGTGGATGTGGGCGGCCTTGGCCGCTTCGATTACCTTTTCCCGGGTCGCGCCGGGGTTTCCGTAGGCGATGTTGTCGTGAACGGTGCCGTTGAACAGCCACGTGTCCTGCAGCACCATCGAGAACGCGCCCCGCAGGCTGGAACGGGTCACATGGTGGATGGACTGGCCGTCGATGACGATCGTCCCGGACTGGGGGTCATAGAAGCGCATGAGCAGGTTGACCAGCGTGGTCTTGCCCGCGCCGGTGGGGCCGACGATAGCGATCATGCTGCCCGGAGCGGCGGTCAGGTTCACATCCCGCAGAATGAGACGGTGAGGGTCGTAGCCGAAGTTCAGGTGCTCGATGTCCACTTGGCCCTCCCGCACGTCCAGCGGCTTTGCTTCCGGCAGGTCGGCGGGCTCCTCCGGCTCGTCCATCAGCTCGAAGACCCGCTCCGCCGCGGCCAGCGCCGACTGGAGCTCGCTGAAAATATTGGCCGCTTCATTGATGGGGCCGGAAAATTTGCGGGAATACAGCACGAAGGAGGAAATATTGCCCAGCGTGATCCCGCCGGTCAGGTACATCAGCGCACCGAAAAGGCTGATGAGCGTCAGGGAAAGATTGTTGATGAAATTCACCGACGGACCGGTAATGCTGGCGTAGTACTCCGCCCGGTAGTAGCTTTCCACGGCGGCTTCGTTCTTTTCATCGAAACGATTCAGCACGTCCGCCTCCCGGTGATAGGCCCGGATGGTCTTCTGGCCGGAGACGTATTCCTCCACAAAGCCGTTCATTTCGCCCAGGCACTTGGAACGGTTGTGATACAAAGGCCGTACCCGCCGGGTCATGAACCGGGTGAACAGCACGGAAAGCGGCACCGTGACCGCAAACACCAGCACCAATAGCGGCGAAATGCGGATCATCATGCTCAGCGCGCCCGCCACGGTGATGACGCTGGTCAAAATCTGCACAAGGTCATTGGAAAGGGACGTGTTGACGGTGTCGATGTCGTAGCTGATGTGGCTCAAAATATCGCCGGTCTGCCGGGTGTCGAAGTACTGCACCGGCAGACGCATCAGCTTGGCGAACAGATCGGCCCGCATCATACGCACGGTCTTCTGGCTGATGCGCAGCACGATCTGGGGCACCAGATACCCCAGCCCCGCCGATGCGGCGTAGAACAGCACCATTAGCCGGGCATAGGAAAACACCGTGTCAAAATCCACCTTTCCCGGCCCGCCCGCCACCGCGTCTATGGCCTTGCCGCACAGGGTGGGGCCGATGAGCTGGAACAGGTTTCCCGCTACGCTCAGGCCAAGCGCCAAGATCAGCAGCGGCGCGCTCTGCCACAGGTAGCGCCCGAGGCGGCGCAGCGTTCCTTTGGCGTTGCGCGGTTTTTGAATCACTCCGTTACGCGGCGGCATCGTCGTCCCCTCCCATCTGGATTTTCGCGATCTGGGCGTACAGCGGGCAATCCCGCAGCAGGGCTTCATGAGTTCCCAGCCCCGCCATTCGGCCTTCTTCCAGCACCAGGATCTGGTCGGCGTTCTTGACGGAGCTGACCCGCTGGGCCACCAATAACAGCGTGGTGTCCGGGTATTCCTGCCGGACGGCGGAGCGCATCATGGCGTCGGTGCGGTAGTCCAGCGCGCTGGATGAATCGTCCAGAATGAGAATTTCCGGGTTCCCGGCCAGCGCCCGGGCGATGAGCAGCCGCTGCTTCTGCCCACCGGACAGATTGACCGCCTTGGCCCGGACGGGATGCTCGTAGCCCTCCGGCGTGGCCAGAATAAATTCTTCCGCCTGCGCGCAGCGGGCCGCCTTTTCAATGGCTTCCCGGGGCAGCCTACGGCCAAGATCGATATTTTCATAAATGGTGCCGGCAAAGAACGCGTCCGACTGGAACGCCACGCCGAACAGCCCGTGAAGCCGGGCTTCCTCCATCCCGGCGATGTTCTCGCCGTCCACGTAGATAGCGCCTTTGCCCAGCGGATAGAACCGCTGCAACAGCTGGATCAGCGTGGTTTTGCCGCTGCCGGTGGCCCCGATCACGCCCAGCGTTTCGCCCTGCCCTACGGAAAGGGTCACGGGGCCTAAATCGTACCCGCAGGCAGGCTGGGCATAGGAAAAGCACACGTCCTTGAAAACGACGCGGGAGCGACTTTCCAGCCGTGCCAGTCCGCCCTGCGGCACCTCGTCCGGCAGGTTCAGCACTTCGGCGATACGATCCGCCGAAGCCGCCGCCTGGGAGAGCATGACGAACATTTTGTTTACCGACATCATGGCGTTGAGAATGATGGTGAAATAGGTCAGAAACGCAATGATGCTGCCGGGCTTGGTCAGCCCCAGATTGACCCAGTAAGCGCCGCAGACCACCACCGCCGTCAGCCCTAGATTGAGCAATAGCTGCATCATCGGATTCGTGGCCGCCATGACCGAGTCGGCATGAATCTGGCTGCGGGAAAGGGCTTCACTGTCCCGCTGGAAATGGGTGCATTCATAGTCGCCCTTGGACAGGGCGCGGATGACCCGAATGCCGGTAATGTCGTCCCGGACGGTGCGCACCATGCGGTCTACGTTCTGCTGCACGGTTCCGTACAGCTTCAGGCCCCGGCGGGAGATCAGCGCAATGCCCAACGCCAGCAGGGGCAGCGTGGCCAGCAGCACCAGACTGAGCCGGAAGTCCATCAGCATGGTGACGATGATGCCGCCGGTGAGCAGAATGGGCGCGCGCACGCCCAGCCGCTGCATCCGCCCCAACGTCTGGTTGACGTTGTAGGTGTCGCTGGTCAGCCGGGAGATCAGGCTGGGTACGGTCAATTCGTCCATCTGCCGGGCGGACAGGTGCTCGACTTTTTCAAACAGATCGTGGCGGATGCACCGGGTCGCGTCCCGGGAAACGGCGGAGGCCCGGCGGTTGGCGATAACGTTGCCCGCCAGCGCGATGACCGCGCACAGGGCCATGCCCGCGCCCCAGAGGAAAATAGCCCGCCTGTCGCCGGTAGGAACGACCTCGTCAATGATGTGGGCCAAGATCCACGGAATGGCCAGATCCATCACCGTGCCCGCCAGCTTGATGCCAAAGCCCGTCAGCATCCGTCCCAGCAGCGGCTTCAGATATCCGAGGATCCGTTTCATGCGTCCCACCCCACTTCCCGGTCGATGTAGTCCCGCGCCCGCTGGGAGACCCGCTCCATCAGGGCCTGCAGCTGGTCACGCTCATCTTCCGACAGCTCGGCCAGCAGATGATCGTTCCAGCCGCAGACCAGCTTCCGAACCTTCGGGACGATCTCTAATGCCCGCTCCGTGGGGTAGACCAGCTGGCAGCGGCGATCCTCCGGGCAGGGCTCCCGCCGCACAAGGCCCTGCCGCTCCAGCGCGGCGATCTGCCGGGTGACGGTGGATTTGTTGAAATACAGCGCCTTGGCCAATTCTTCCTGCGTCAGGCCGGGGCAGCGGCACAGGCGCAGCAGGTAGGGCACCTGACCGCCGCAAACGCCCAGGTCTTTCAGGACGGCGCCGCGCTGCATCTGAGTGCAGCGGCCGATGATGTTCAGACTATGGGTAAAGGAAGGCATCTTTTTTTCTCCTGTATCAAAATGGTTGCATAGGCAACTAATTCGGAAAAAAGCGTACCATGAATGGAAAAAGCTGTCAAGCGCCGCTCATGAGATTCTCAGAAATGTTTCAGCATTTCTTCAAGTTTTTTTTTCGGGAATGTGGTATGCTGAATGCGTCAAAAAGGACGGAAGGAGACGAGCGTGTGGCAAGGTACACCATTGAAGATATAGAGATCCTCCGCAAAAAAAGCGGCATCACCTACGAGGAGGCCGTGAACCTGCTGGAATATCACGACGGCAGTCTGGCCCGGGCGTTGGTCGATCTGGAACGGAACGGCCGCCTGAAGGGGGAGGGGAAGAACGCGCCCGCCGACAACGGCTTTCACGGCGTGGTGGATTTCCTTTTGCGGCTGCATTTGAAGATCACTAAGGGAGACACCTGCATCGTCTATCTGAACACACTGGTGATGATCGTGGCGGCGCTGGCCGCGCCCTATGTGGTGCTGGCCGGGGTGATCCTCTCGTGGGTGCTTGGGTATAAGGTTCGCCTGACCCGCAGCGCCTCCGCCGATTCCGTGGAAGAAATGCTGAAAACCGTTCGAAAGAACGTCCGTCAGACGGTCAGCCGCTTTACGCAGGAGACGGAGAAGCAGACCGAATCCGCCGAAACGGGAAAAAAAGACGCTGCGCCGAAAGCGGAAACGCCCCGGAACCGTCCGCCCGCCAGCGGCACCACGCCGGTGAACGTGCAGTTTCCCGACGGCGCCACCGTGGACGTGCGGGAGGATCAGGACGGCTACCACGAGGCGGAAATACGATAATAAAGGACAGGCCATAGGGGAAAGGGGCGCTTTGATTGAGCAAGATATTGATCGTGGAGGACGAAGCCAAGATCGCGCGCTTCGTCACACTGGAACTGGAACACGAGGGCTACGAGGTGCAGTGCGCCTATGACGGCCGCTCCGGCCTGCAGCGCTGCCTGGACTGGAAGCCCGATCTTTTGATTTTGGACCTGATGCTGCCGGAACTGAGCGGCATCGAGGTCTGCCGCCGTCTGCGCCAGCAGAGCGACGTGCCCATCATCATGCTCACCGCCAAGGATGACGTGAGCGATAAGGTCATGGGGCTGGACATGGGCGCGGATGACTACATGACCAAGCCCTTCGCCATCGAGGAACTGCTGGCCCGCATCCGCGTGGCGCTGAAAAAGCACCGGGCGGATACGGCTCAGAGCACCGGCGCCCGCAACGCCGGAAAGCTGCATATGGAGCCCGCCAGCTACAGCGCGGGCTACGGCGATGAGCCTATCAACCTGACCAAGAAGGAGTTCGATCTGCTCAATTACCTGTGGCAGCACGAGAACACCGCCATCACCCGTGACGACCTGCTGACCAACGTATGGGGGTACGAGTTTACCGGCGATACCAACATCGTGGACGTGTACATTCGCTACCTGCGCCAGAAGATCGACGACCGTTTCGGCATCAAGACCATCCACACCATCCGCGCCGTGGGGTATATGTTCCGTTATGAGCAGGAATAAGCGCAAGACCGCCGTTATTCTGGACGGCGAAACCGTGGAGACCGAAAATTCCCTGCTGGGGCGGCTCCATACGCGGATCGAAGAACTGGAAGCCCAGCAGGAGGCGGAAAAACAGGCCCGTCAGGAGCGGAAGGAGCAGCGGCGGCAACAAAAGCCCTCGGAACGTTTCGTGGCGGCGCTGAATCGGGCTTCCCGGAAGGTACACAGCGCCGTGATGGGGCTTTTGAGCAACCTGCGGCTTTCACTGGTGCTGCGGGTGGCGCTGTATGCCAGCGGCCAGCTGCTGCGGACGACCCTGCCCATGCTGCTGGCGGTGAGCGTCGCGTTTTTTTCCGCTCAGGGGCCGATGCTGAATCAGGCCATCGACCGGGTGCTGGCAGAGCAGCCTGCCCAAACGGGCGCTTACAGCGCCGAACAGTTGACAGACCAGCCGTTTTCGGCAGTGTATGTGCTGAAAACGCCGTTGGAGGATGACCTGCGGGGCTGGCCGGGCCGGATCGGCCTGTTCTTTTCGGAAATTCGGCAGGGCCCGCGAGTGCTGCTGTATGAAAATACGATCCTGGGCGGAACGGTCTTTGTCTGGGAACTGGGTGAGCCGCTGCGGGTGCTGTCGGTGCTGCTGTGGACGCTGCTGGCCTTCGAGCTTCTGCGGGTAGGCTACTTCGTCCGCCATCGGAAACGGCTGAATCAGAAGGTGCTCAAGCCCATCACCGACATGGCCGAGACCGCCGCCACCCTGAGCGCCAACAATTTGAGCGACCGTATCAGCGTGGAGGGCACCAAGAACGAGCTGAAGGATCTGGCGCTGGTCATCAACGGAATGCTGGACCGCATCGAATTGAGCTACAACAGCCAGAAGCAGTTCGTCAGCGACGCGTCCCATGAGCTGCGCACGCCCATCGCCGTCATTCAGGGCTATGTAAATATGCTGCAGCGCTGGGGCAAGACCGACCCGGAGGTGCTGGACGAAGGCATTGCCGCCATCGCTCAGGAAACCGCCAGCATGAAGGAACTGGTGGAACGGCTGCTGTTTCTGGCCCGGCACGACAAAAAGACGCTGATGCTGGAAATGGAGGATTTCGACCCGTTGGAGATCATGAGCGAGCTTCACCGGGAGGCGAAAATGCTCTCCTCGGAGCATACCTTTGCCCTGACCCCTGCCGACAACGCCATGATCCACGGGGACAAGGGCATGATGAAGCAGCTGATGCGCATTTTGCTGGACAACGCTATTAAATATACGCCTGCGGGCGGCAGCATCACGCTGGGCATGAAAAACGACGGCGATACCTGCGTTTTGAGCGTGAAGGACACCGGCGCGGGCATCGCGCCGGAGGACTTGAGCAAAATTTTCGACCGCTTCTACCGATGCGACGAAGCGCGCAAATCCCAGCAGAGCGGCCATGGATTGGGACTGTCCATCGCCCGGATCATCGCCGCGGCCCACGGCGGCAAGATCAACGTGCGCAGCAAGGTGGGCGCAGGGACCACCTTCTCAGTGATCGTGCCCACGATTTCGCAAACCAAGTCATAAAGGAAACCCGCCTGTCCGGAGAAATGGACAGGCGGGTTTTTCAGTCGAAAAAGCGGAGCTGTTCTCCCGCGGGCTGTTCCTCCTGCAGGGTGCGCAGGTAGCGGAACACGTCTTCCGGGCGGTGCAGAATGCCGTGACTTTCACCGAACGAATGAAACAGCGGCGTAAGCTCACCGTCGGAAGGGCTGAGCAGCTCATAAGCATTGCCGTAGGCACGGAGGTAGCGTTCCTTCAGGCCGGGAAAGTGCCGGTTCAGCTGGGCGTAGAAATACTCCCGGCTGCCTTCCCGCAGCGTCATGCCCGCCCCGAAATAAACGATTCCCTTTACGCCCGTTTCTGCGCAGCCCTGCAGAATGCCCAGCAGGTTTTCGACGGTATCATTCAAAAAGGGCAGAAGAGGGCACAGCCACACCACCGTGGGCACGCCTGCCTGCTGGAACTGCCGCAGCGCCTCCAGCCGGGCGCTGGTGGGGCAGACGTTGGGTTCGAGGATGCGGCAAAGCCGGTCGTCCCACGTGGTCAGGGTGATCTGCACCACGGCCTTGGCCCGGCGGTTGATCTTCTGCAGCAGTTCCAGATCTCGAAGAATACGGTCGGATTTAGTCTGAATGGCAACGCCGAAGCCGTAGTCGTAGATCAGCTGCAGCGCCCGGCGGGTGTAGCCCAGCTCCATTTCCAGCGGAAGGTAACTGTCCGACATGGAGCCGGTGCCGATCATGCACTTTTTTCGTTTGCGCCGCAGCGCGTCCTCCAAAAGAACCATGGCATTCTGCTTTACTTCAATATCCTCAAAGGCGTGCTCCATATGGTAGCACACGCTGCGGGAGTCGCAGTAGATGCAGCCATGGGTACAGCCCCGGTACAGGTTCATGCCATTTTGGGCGGAAAGCAGGGTCTTGGCGTGGACGTAGTGCATGGAATGTGCTCCTTTCCGGTGCAGCCCGTTATTCCCAGCTTTTTTCGCGCAGCCGCCGGGCGATCTCCGCAGTGTCCGGGAGATGATCTGTGTTCAGAACTTGCGTCAGGTCAAAAATGCGGGGACCCATGGGCGCGCGGAGCGTACGCTTTGGAAAGTCGGTCTCATAAAATTTTTCGACGAAGAAATAGCGGTGCTTGATGCTGAACAGATCGTTGCCGCGCTGTTTTTCTTCTTCCATGATTCGCCGGATCGTCCGTTTTCTTTCCTCTGTCAGCTCTCCCTGTTCGACTGTATAGAGGAATTGTCCGTCTGCATCCTGTTCGGCGGTGATCCTGGCGCAGATTTTTCCAATGGCTGCGACGGTTTTGTTCCGATAAAGGCCGATATAGTCGTGAGGACGCGAAGCGGAGGCGGCGCGGTTGAAGTAAACGCCGCTGCGGACGTTCCCGTCAAAGGTTTTGCCGGAAAGCTGCATCTTCATATATTTCCATGAGTCGCTTCCGAGAAAAAGCCCGTCGTGAGCGCAGTATTCCAGAAAATCGTCCAGTACGTCCTGCATTTCCGTGTCCTGATCGTCCAGCACATCCTGAAAGGCGGCGGTCAGGTCGGCAAAGGTCGTGTTGATGTGACGGACAGGAGAAGAAGAACTCGTATTCCATTGGGTAAGATGCTGCTCCAATGTCTGCTTTTTGGCTTTGCTCATCGGGGTAGGGGCTAGCGTCAGCAGCACCTTGTATTCTTCATTCTGAAAGGAACTTAAATGATGCAGCAGCTGGTCTTCGTGGAACCAGTCGAACAGCTTTGTTTCCACAACGATTTTGAAGCTTTTCTGACGAATGATGGCGTCGGGGATGCTGTCCTCGTTTTTTTCCTGAATCTCGAAGGCAATCTCCGGCTCAAAGGGATCGGCGGAGTCCGGGTAGCAGAGCTGTTTGAGAAAAAGGAAAAACCGATCGGGGGAATACTGGTACAGTCGGGATAACAACAGCATGGTATTAGCGGTGGAGACGTTTTCTTTTGTATGATAACGCTGGAAATAATGAATTTTCATGATGGGACCTCCCCGGTCAGAAGCAGCTCACGATCCCGGCCCACGTCGCCCCGCCGAACCAAAGCCGCAGGACGATCAGCAGCACCAGATGCAGGGGATAGAGACCATACCCCAGCCATTTGGGCATTTTCACGCCGCTGTACGTGTGGGTGAGGATCAGGGGCAGCGCCAGCCACGCCAGTGTTTGCAGATGGAAAAACGCGGTGAATACGTCGCCCAGTCCGGGCCAGCGGAGGAAACTCAGATTGAAGCCAAGAAAGGTCGTGACCACCTGACTGTTGGAGCCCCAGAACAGGGCGTACCCCAGAAAGGCCGCGGCCAGACCACCCCGGGATTCCCGGGCCAGATACAGAAGCAGGATGAAGGTCAGCCCCCGCCAGCCGTAGTCGATCTCGCAGAAGCCCAGCGCCAGATAGCACAGGGCCGGGCCCCAGAACTGGCTGCCGTACCGATGCAGCCGGATGCCCTGAATGGCGGCGGTGGCCAGCGCCAGCAGAAAAAGAATGTTCAGGTGCTGCCACGTGTGGTTCAGCGCCATCATATACAAGGGCTGGGAAATGGCGGCCAGCAGCAGGAGCCGCCCGAAATACCGCAGAGGGTGGCGGGTCTTGACGTTGCCCACGACCAGACACCAGGCGTACAGCGGCAGCGCGATCCGCCCCAGCACGCGCATTTCCAATAGATTGCCGAACAGCGCCACGCCCAGATGGTCGATCAGCATAAACAGAAGCGCCAGCGTTTTAAGCAGCGAGGTATCCAGATTGCCCGCCAGCCGCTCGTCCCGGCCGGGCTGCAGTTCCCATTCCATGGCCGTCCCTCCAAAACGTCGATTTTCTTTGAAAGTATATCATCCGCCCGGAAAAAAGAAAAGGGAGAAAGAAAGGCAAAACTTTTCCGCAGGAAAGAAAACTTTTCCCGCTTCCCGTTCGTCGTGTATAATGGAAGTCCCAAAACCCTGCGCAGGGAGCCGAGGACGAAATCACCAGCAAAAGAGGAGGATCGTTATGGATGCGACCACCTTTCAGGCGGAGGCGGAAAAATACGAACGGCTGATGTTCCAGATCAGCTGGTCCATGCTGCGCAACAGCGAGGATTGCGCCGACGCCGTACAGGACGCGCTCATAAAGGCATGGCAGAAGCGGGATACATTGCACGATGAGGAGCGCTTCAAGCCGTGGCTGATGCGCATCCTGCACAACACCTGCAAGGACATGCTCCGCCGCCGAAAGAAGGTGCGCTTTGTGTCCTACGAAGAACAGACCCTGACCGTTCAGCCCCCGGAAGTGCCCATGCCCGTAAACGAGGCCATTGAGCGGCTACAGCCGGAGTACCGCGTACTGATCACTTTGTACTATCTGGGCGGCTTTGATATGAAGGATCTGGCGTCCATGTTCTCCGTGCCTGTGACGACGATCAAATCACGGATCACCCGTGCCAAAAAACAACTCAGCCTTCTGCTCAAACAGGATGGGGAGGAAGAAGCCTTATGAAAGAACAGGAAATGAAGCGGCTGATCGAAGAAAATATTCCCGAAACGCCGGAAGCCTTCCACGACCGAATGAATCAGACCCTGAACAGCATCGTGGTGCAGGAACGCTGCCAGCGGATGCTGGAAACCAAGAACGTACCCGTGCGCCGGGCCAGACGGCTCAGCTTCGCCCTGACGGCGGCGCTCAGTCTGGTGCTGGTGGCGGCGGTGGCCGTGGCGGCCATCCATTGGAACGTGTTCGACCATCTGTTCGGAAATACGCCTGAAAACGCGGATCAGGTGATGCAGTCGGTCGTGTGCCGGCAAACTGTCAACAATGTAGAGATCACCGTGGACGAGGCCGGCTACGACGGCAAGACCCTGTACCTGCAGTGGCGCTATCGGATGCTGGACGTGGACCGCACGCTGGGCGACCCCGACGAGAGCGGCCTGTATTCCGACGACCTGCAGCTTCTGGACGACCACAACGTGGGCTGGTGGATCGACCATATCTGGATCAACGGCAAGGCCATCGACATGCCCGCCAATTCCGCCGGGGACGAGCGGGGCAGCAGCGTACCCGGCGAGATCATCGAAAGCTGGTCCTACCGGCTGGACAACGAAGACCTGTATCTGCCGGACGGCAAGATCGAGATTTCTCTGCCCATTGGCGAACGTCAGCCCCTTGACGACTACAGCCTGCTGAACCATCCCGAAGTTTATGAGGAAGACGGCACCCTGAAGCTGCCGGAGAAGGGCATGGTCACGTTCCAGCTCAAGACCGACATGCGCAGCAAGGTAAAGGTGGAAAAGCCCGAACAGTGGACAGAAATGCCCGACCTGCGCGCCTGCGTCAGCGAAGCTGACTACACGCCCATCATGATGTACGTGACCCTGAAACTGGAGGGCAACCCGGACAGCCTGGCTAAATTCATCGAGGAAAACGGCGAGGGCTATCTGGATGAGAACGGCGAGCTGCTGTGGCCCTACAGCGGTATGGACGTGTACGGCGAATGGGCGTCCGGCCTGACGCTGGTGGACGGCGACGGCAAGGAAGTGTTCCCCGGCATGCAGGAAGAATACGGCTTCGTGTACGGCTGCAACGGCTACGGCGACAACTGGGCTGAGTATCTGTTCCCCTATCGGGAGAGCTACCCCGCCGAAATGTGGCTCGCACCCATGGAAAACGGCACGGCGGACATGACGAAGGCCGTGCGGGTGCGCTGAGCCTGAACAGGAGAAGCAACCATGAAACACAGCATTGTGACCTTACTGACCGCGCTGGCGCTGACCTGCGCCCTGTGCCTTCCCGCCGGAGCGGAGACCCTTGCGGAACTCCGTCAGGAGACGGCGGGCGGCTGGCATGAGACTTTGACGGACAAAAAAGGAGCGTCGGTCGTTATCGACGCGGAAATCGACATTCGGCCCGGGGCGGAGGAGGTCTCCGCCCTCCGGGTCAGCCCCGGGCCGCCGGCACCGGAAAGCAGACTGGAGATCTTTGACGACAGCTATAGCGGCCGCATGAACGAAAACGGGATGCTCAGCCAGCTTTCGCCCACGATGCTTCAGGGCTTGGAAAAACTGGGCGCCTTTCTTGGGGCGGAACCGCAGGGCCGAAAAATCCCCGACGTGACCGGCACCGGCGGCCTTTCCTATGAGGCGGCGTTGAAAACGGCGGATGAGATCGTGAACCACCTTTTCGGCACGAGCATGAAGGACTACGAACTGGAATCCGTAGAGATCGCTCACTGGGAAAACCGGGATACCTGCCGGTATGAATTTTCGCCTGTGGTCGGCGGCCTGCCGCTGGGCAGCGCGCCTTTCGATCTGGACGTCCGTTCTCAGGAAGACTGGGGCGTGAGCTTCGTCCTCTACACGGTGGACGGGGTGGAAACGCCCGCTTTGGAGCTGGCTCCCTTCGCCAAAGTGCAGGAGACGCTGAAAGCCGCTTTGGCGAAGGCAGACGTGCAGACGGTGCTGGGGCTTTTCCCGGAGGAAACCCTGACCTCCATTGAAAATATTCGGCTGGAATACCTGGCCTTTGCGGCCGGGAAGGGCGGCGTTGTCCTTCGGCCCGCATGGGTGATGGACGTTTACTCCGAAAACGAAGGCCCACAGGTCAGAAGCCTGTGCTTCTCCGCCCAGACCGGCCAAAAGCTGGAAGTGAAGGACGGGCTGTATCGGTAGAAACTGTAAGGGAAAACGAAAGGGAAGTCCGAAATTGGACTTCCCTTTTTTATCTCCGATTTACAGCCCTATCGGCATAGCCATGCCGCTGTGGGCGGCAGCGTCCCGATTCAGCGTATCGCCGTCCAGAATCAGCTGGCCGTTGACAAAGACCTTTTCGATGCCGAAGGATTTTTCCTGATCGGGGACGGCCGCCCTGAGCAATGCCTCGTCAAAGACGGTCACGTCGGCGTAGCAGCCCTCCCGGAGGTAGCCGCGATCCCGCAGATGGAAACGATCCGCCGCAGCGCCAGTCATCCGGCGAACCGTTTTTTCCATGGAATCGCCAACGCCAAGCGCCGCGTCCCGGAGAAACTTGGGAAAACAGTCGTAAATGGCGGGGTTTTGAACGCCGTGATCCTCCACCCATGCGTCGGTCATGAACAGGCACAGATCGTCCTTTTCAAAGGCGTGAATGATCTCTTCCGTGGTATAGGGCCCCATATTGACCCGGCCCTGAAAGTTAGACTCCCGGCAAAGGCGCAGGTACATGTCCAGATCGCTGACGCCACGCTCCTTTGCCAGCTGATGAACGGTTTTGCCCTCGTATTCCTCGTAGCCGGGGCCGATGTAGGCGATCTCAATGTCGCGAAAATCAAAACCCAGCAGCAGGATGGAAGCCCGCACCAGCAAGCGGAGTTTCAGCCGGTTCAGGGGTTTGCACCGTTCTTCCTCGCTCATGCCCTGGTACCATGCCGGCAGAATGACCGTGATGACGGACACGCCTTTGGTTTCGTGGTAAATATCGAACTGAACCTGAACGCCCTCTCGCCGCATCCGTTGGATGATGGCCATAGCTTTTGGCCTATCGGAAAAGGTGTTGCGACCGACGAAAATAAAATGGGAATACTGCAGCTTGAGATTCGTGCCTTTGGCAATGTGCTCCAGCTCGTCCAGCGCCCTCAGCAGATGAGAACGGCCCAGCAGCTGGGGATAGGCCATCGAGACCTTGGACTCCGCCCGGGGGTGTACGGTCAGGGGCCGGTCGTATTTCACGCACAGCGCAGCGACTTTTTTTAGTTCTTCTTCATCGGCGTAAAGACCGGGCGAGTACATCAGCCCCAGCGATATGCCCGCCGCGCCCTGTTTCAGGTTTTCTTCCAAAATGGCCAGCATCTGTTGCTCTTCTTCCGGGGTCAGTTTGCGGTTTTCACCGCCCGCAACGCTGGCCCGGGCGCTGCAATGGCCGGCCAGCACCGCGATATTGCAGGGCATGTTTCCATCGACGGCTTCAAACAGGCTTTTGGCATCCGGGTAAACGCCGGTGGTCTGTCCCCGGTAGCCGAACAGCCCGCCGCCTATCTGGTCGGTATAGGGCGTTTCTTTTTCAAAACCGATGGCGGACAGGCCGCAGTTGCCTGTGACAAACGAAGTAATGCCCTGCCGGATGAACGGTTCGAAGCAGGGCAGGCAGTTTGGACGGATGGCGAACCAGTCGTTGTGGGAATGACTGTCGATAAAGCCGGGGACAACGGATTTTCCTTGCAGGTCATAGATTTTGTCCGCTGCAGCGTCGATCCGGGGCGCAACGCGGGCGATGCGGTCATCTTTCAGCAGCAGGTCGCCCTGAAAGGGCGGAGCGGCAGTCCCGTCGTAGATTTTGGCATTTTTCAACAGAATGGTCATAGGATTCCTCGCTTTCCGATGTAGGGTTGGATAAGTGCAGAATAACGACCTTATTATACGTTATTTTTTCAAAAATACCAATTTTTGATTTTTCCTCGGCAGAGAGCGAAACTTTCCCCCTCTCCCAAGCGTCCTATAGGGTGAAAGCGCTTATCCCATGCGCCCGGCGGAAAAACGGCGGGCCGAAAGGAAATATGCTACAAATGAAACGGCTTCTGTCATTGCTGCTGACGGCAATGCTTGTGTTTTTGGTACCCTTTTCCGCCTTGGCGGAGGAGCAGCTGTTTCGGCTAACGGTGATGGCGGCGGGAGAAAGCGACTGTATGCTGCTGGAATCGGGTGGCGAAGCCATGCTGGTGGACGGCGGAAGCAACAAGTACCGCGAACGGCTGGTGAAAATGCTGGAAAGCCGGGGACTGACCCGGCTCAAGTATCTGTATAATTCCCATCCCCATGACGACCACATCGACGGCCTGTACCGGGCGATGCAGAAGGGGATCACCGCCGAAGCGTTTTTAACGCCCTTTGGGCCGGGACTGCCCAGCAAGCTGCACAGCCGCACTTTGAAAACGGCCAAGCAGCGGGAAATTCCCGTGCGGGTGCTGGAAAACGGCGAGAGCTTTTCACTGGGCAGCGCCAGGCTGACTTTGCTGCGCTGGACGGCGGGATGCACTCTCAACGACCAGAGTGGAATGCTCCGGGTAGAGGTGGGGGAGACGGCGCTGCTTTTGTGCGCCGATGTGACCGGCAAGGCACAGAAAGCACTGCTCCGCAGCCTTCCGCCGGAGCTTTTGCGGGCGGATGTGGTCAAAGCGCCCCATCATGGCCTGACGCCTTTTGTCAGCGAATTTCTGGACGCGGTGGAGCCGCAGATGATCGTTGTCACCAATACGCCGCGCCGCGCGCCCAAGCTGGCCGGTCAGGCGAAGCATCGGCAGCTGCCCCTGTATTTCAGCGGAGCCCAAACGCTGGTGCTGGAAACGGACGGCGTGAATTGGACGGTTCGGGAGGAAAAACCATGAGTGGAAAACGAATGAGCTGGCTCCTTTGCGCGGCATTTTTACTGGCGCTGATGGTTCTGCCCGCCCTGGCAGAGACGGAAGAGATCGTGCTGACCTTCGGCGGGGACTGCGTGCTTGGCACCCGGGAGCAATGGAAAAAGAAGAAAAACACCTTTGACACCGTCGTTGCCGATCAGGGCATGGAGTGGTGCTTTGAAAAGATTCGGGAGCCATTCGAAACGGACGATCTTTCCACCGTCAATCTGGAAGTGGTGCTGCAGAAGGGCAGCAAGGGGCACGAACGGAGCAAGCAGTTCACCTTCCGGGGCGACCCGTCCTACACGGAAATTCTGTCCGCCGCGTCCATCGAGCATGTGAATCTGGCCAACAATCACTATATCGACTTCGGCAGACCGGGACGGGCCAGCACGGTGGCGGCGCTGGAGGCGGGCGGCATTGCCTACAGCGGCTACACCTATCGTTATGTGACGGAGATTCGCGGCCACAAGATTGGTTTCGGCGGCTGCCGGGAGACGGTCTGGCGGCAGAAGCCGGAGATCATGCGGGAGGACCTGCAGGCCCTGCGGGAGGAAGGCTGCGAGGTGATCGTCTACTCCTGCCACTGGGGCAAGGAATATGCCGCCCGGCATAACGAGCGGCAGGAAAAAATGGCCCGGGAGGCGATCGACGGCGGGGCCGATCTGGTGATCGGGACCCATCCTCATGTGGTGCAGGGCGTCGACGCGCAGGACGGCGCGGTGATTGTCTATAGTCTGGGCAATCTGGTGTTTGGCGGCACCCACAAAATGAAAACCTTCGACGGTCTGCTGGTTCAGGCGGCGCTGCGGTTTGACGAGCAGGGCTACGCGGGCGTGTCGCTGCGACTGCTGCCGGTGCTGACCTCCGGCTCTGCGCCGGAAAACGACTTCCGTCCGGTATTCGCGCAGGGCGAGGACGCGGCGCGTATTTTGGGCGCCGTTCAGAAGGACAGCCCCTTCGCCGTTTCCTCCGAAATGTGGTTCCCCGCCCGCTGACCCTTGCATGGCCCTCTCAAACGTGGCATACTAATAAGGGGAGACGATGGGGCCTGTGCGGCCCCAAACCCCGCAGTTAAGGGCGTCGCCCTTAGCAATCCCGACATTGACCGTGCTATGCACGGTCAAAAATGGGTCAAGGGCATAGCCCTTGGCAGGGTGCAGGGGCGGCAGCCCATGCAGCAGCGTTGAAACGGAGGAAAGAAACAGTGAAAGTGATGCTTTTGAACGGAAGCCCCCACGAAAAGGGCTGTACGTATACCGCGCTGGAGGAAGTGCAGCGGGAATTGAAAAAGTGCGGCGTGGATTCGGAGATTCTCCACGTGGGTCACGAGGACATCCACGGCTGTATTGGCTGCGGTTATTGCGGCCGGGAGGGACGCTGCGTGTTCGACGACGCGGTGGACCGTATCGGCGCAAGGCTGGATGAGTTCGACGGCTATGTGTTCGGTACGCCGGTGTACTACGCGGGCATTTCCGGCCAGCTGAAATCCTTTATGGATCGGCTGTTCTACGCCTATAAGAACCATATGCAGTATAAGCCCGCGGCGGCGGTGGTCAGCGCCCGCCGGGGAGGCTGCGTGTCCACCTTCGATGATATCAACCGCTTCTTCACCATTTCCTGTATGCCTGTGGTGCCCTCCCAGTACTGGAATCAGGTGCACGGCGCAAAGCCCGAGGACGTGCGGAAGGACGAAGAAGGCCTGCAGATCATGCGCACGCTGGCCCAGAATATGGCGTGGATGCTGAAGTTGATCGAACTGGGAAAGAAAAACGGCCTGCCCCATCCGGAGCGAGAGCCGTTTATGAGAACCAATTTTATTCGATAACGTCCGGCAGTTCGCCGCCGTGGCGAATGATGGCGCGCCATACGTCCAATACGTGGTCGCATTTGCGGATGCCCGGCTTCCAAAGCCCGGCGTCCGCTTTTGCCATCAGGAAGGGATGACCGACCTCGGCCAGCATACTTTCGTCGTTGTAATTATCGCCGAACGCAGCGGCCTCCGCCGGGGAAATGTTCAGCGTCCGCATCAGGTCTTTCAGCCCCATGCCCTTGTTGGACAGGTTGAAATCGCACCATTCCTCGCCGGAACGGGCCACGTTCACTGCGGAGCCCCACTTTGACTGCAGCTTGTCCATAAAGGGGTCGATGGTGCCGGGATGATAGGCCGCCAGCTTGATGAAATCATCGTCGATCTGGGAAAAATCGTCCACGATGGTCATGGTGTTGCGCAGGGTATAGACCATGCTGTCGCAGAAGGGACGGTCGCTGGCCAGCGTATAGCAGCAGCGAACGCCGCTTAAAAGAATACTCAATCCAAGCCCTTGCAGGGTCTGGGTAATGCCCAGCGCAGCGGCGCGATCCATGGGGTGGATGCTGACGATCTCTCGGCCCACCGCGTTCAGGCCGCCGTTTTCGCACACGAAGCCCATTTCCCGGGCGATGGGCTGAAACTTCCGGCGCAGGTTGTCATACTGCCGCCCACTGGCCGCCACCAGCAGAATGCCGAGCTTTTTCAGATCCTCCGCCACGTCGTAAAAGCCCTCCGGCAGCGCGCCGCCTTTTTCCAGCAGCGTTCCGTCCAAATCTGTCGCGATGAGTCGAATCATAGCAGCCTCCCGTTTTTTGCGTATTCAAACGAAAGGGATTATACCAGAAAACGCGGGGCTTTGTCACCCCTTTCCCGGCCGTTTGTTCTTTCGCTGCACTTTGCTTGCAAAGCGGGGATGCACCTCTTACAATAGGAAGGAAAGAAAACGCCCGCTCGGGGGCTCGGTTTCGGAGGAAAGGATTTTTCAATGACGAAAGCAAAGATTGCCATGAAAACGCCGCTGGTGGAGATGGACGGCGATGAAATGACCCGGATCCTCTGGCAGATGATCAAAGAAAAGCTGATTCTGCCCTATGTGGATCTGAAAACGGAATATTATGACCTGGGCCTGAAGCATCGGGATGAGACCGACGATCAGGTGACGGCGGACAGCGCCAACGCGGCCCTGCGGCTGGGCGTGGCCGTCAAGTGCGCCACCATCACGCCCAACGCCCAGCGGGTGGAGGAATACGGCCTGAAAAAGATGTGGAAAAGCCCCAACGGCACCATCCGCGCCATGATGGACGGCACCGTGTTCCGCACGCCCATTCTGGTGCCGGGTATTTCGCCCTGCGTCCGCAACTGGAAAAAGCCCATCACCATCGCCCGTCATGCCTACGGCGACGTGTACAAGAACACGGAGATCCGCGTGCCCGGCCCGGGCAAGGCCGAGCTGTGCTTCACGGACGAGGACGGCCGTGAGACCCGGGAGACCATCATGGATTTCGGCGGCAGCGGCATCATTCAGGGCATCCACAACACGGATAAGAGCATTCTTTCCTTTGCCCACAGCTGCTTCCGCCGGGCGCTGGATATGAAGCAGGATCTCTGGTTCTCCGCCAAGGACACCATTTCCAAGACCTACGACCACCGCTTCAAGGATATTTTTGCGGAGGTGTACGAGGCAGACTATAAGCGCGCCTTTGAGGAGGCGGGCATTACCTACTTCTATACGCTGATCGACGACGCAGTGGCGCGGGTCATCCGCAGCGAGGGCGGTTTCATCTGGGCTCTGAAGAACTACGACGGCGACGTGATGAGCGATATGCTGGCCACGGCCTTCGGCAGTCTGGCCATGATGACCAGTGTGCTGGTAGCGCCCACCGGCCAGTATGAGTATGAGGCGGCCCATGGCACCGTGACCCGGCACTATTACCGCTACCTGAAGGGCGAGGACACCAGCACCAACCCGGTGGCGACCATTTTCGCGTGGACGGGCGCGCTGCGCAAGCGGGGCGAGCTGGACGGAACCGACGACCTATGCGCCTTTGCCGACCGGCTGGATAAAGCCACGCTGGACACCATCGCAGGCGGTCAGATGACCGGCGATCTGGCCCGCCTGTACGAGGGCGAAGCCCAGACGCTGACCAGTGCCCAGTTTATGGACGCGATCGCGGCGAGAATGTAAAACCATAGACAAAAGCCCGCTCCGATCTCGGGGCGGGCTTTGCTGTGTTGCTCTTATTCCTTCACCGTCAGAACACTGACGCCGTCGGGGATGACCACCACACTGGCCTGCTCGCCCTTGAGACGATAGGCGATCTCCAGTGCTTCGTCCGGGGTGGAGGCGGGGATCATATTGGCTTTGCGCACTTCGTCGTGGCTCAGGAAGGTGGTGACCAGAATGACCGGGTGCTTCCGCAGCACGCGGACGCAGACCTGCGTACACCACTGCTCCGGGATGGTCTTCTCCGGCGGAATGGAGGACAGATAGCGGTCGATCTCGTCCGGCGTGCCCCGCTGGATCAGCTGGCCGAAATGCGCGCCGCCCATGCCGTCGCAGCAGCTGCAGCACATGATGATCACGCCGTCCTCACCCGCACAGGCTTCCGCCGTGGCCATGGCCTTGGGACTCTGGTACAGGTTTTGATCCAGTGGGTAGCCGCCGTTGCTGGTGATGACGATGTCCCCTGTGACCACCGGGCACTGAGACCACTGGCGGATGAACGCCACCCCGGCCTCGTGGGCCTGTTCCAGATCGCCTGCCCAGGCGGCTACGATCTTCTTTTCGCCGTCCAGCGCCACGTTGAAGATGAACTGCACATTGACCGCCTTGGCCGCGCAGAGCATATCCGCGTGAATGGGGTTGTCCTTCAGCATTCCCGAGTTGGAGCGAGGGTGGGACACGGCCTTGTAGCTGTGGTTTTCGTTGACCGTCCGTTCGGAACAGATGCCGGGCAGGATGCTCTTGCGTCCCCCGGAAAAACCCGCGAAGAAATGGGGCTCCACAAAGCCTTCCGTCACCAGCAGGTCGCATTCGGAGGCCAGCCGGTTCACCTGAAACACCGCGCCGGAGGGCAGAGTACACAGCTCGACATACTGCTCCGGGGCGAAGGCATTGTTGATGGCGATCTTCTCATGATCGACGATCTCGTCGCCGAACATGCGGCGCTGTTCCTCCTCCGTGGTGGGACGGTGCAGGCCGGTGGCGATGAGAATGGTAATGTCCGCGTCGGGATTGCCCGAGCGAATTTCCTTCAGCAGCAGGGGCAGGGTGATCTTGCTGGGCACGGCCCGGGTATGGTCGCTGGTGACGATGACGATTTTTCGCTTGCCTTCCGCCAGCGTCCGCAGACGGGGCGAACCGACGGGATGCTCCAGCGCGTCCAGCACCAGCTGTTCCTGACTTTTTTCGGCATGAAAGCCGTGCATTTTGGCCGTCAGTACGGCCTTGAGGTTTTCCTCCTCCACATGAAGAGCCAGTGTGGAGGTATAGTAGGGGATAGGGATCGTCCGTTGCATGGGCGCGGCCTCCTGTGCCTGTTTTTGGGGGAACTTTTTTTCTATGTGCCATGATACCAAAGAAGGCCGGAGAATGTCAATACAGAGGGAAACGGCGCTATTTGGGTGGCTTCGGGTGGAAAAATCTCCGAGAACCGGGAGCTTTGGAACTTGACAGCCCTTAGAACAAGTTTTTTGATTTTGTCAAGTCACAACTATGCGCGATTGCGCATAGTTTTTGAGCCGTGAAAGAAGGCCAAAAAGGAGGAAAACCGCCCGGAAAACGCATCGCAAAAAAGACGAAAATCGTTGAAAATAAAGAGAATAATGTGCTTTATAACAAATGAAATAATAATATAAATCTATAACCATTCAATCTGAATAAGTGAGAAATTCAATGAAAAATGTCAAAAAAATTAGCCGATTCAGGTGTGAAATCGGCTAATTTTTATGTATGCGGATAAAAATGAAAACTGAAACGAAAACACGTAAATATAGTCGCTGCGCTAAGAAACTGCTAAGATGATATTCTACTGGAAATGGAAAAAATAGTCTGTACAACGCTTTCTTCTGCTGTACATGAAAATTCTAAATTATAATTTATAGAATTTATGTAGACTTTTGGCAAAAACCATGATATACTAACCGCGTCCAGTCAGGAGGCGTGTCGAGACGTCTGCGGAATGGGAATCCTTCGCAAATTCATTTCCAGGCAAAATCCGAATGGCAACAGCTCTGCTCCACCGATTGGGAGAGGGCTGGTATGTGTACGCGTTTTCGATGCGCCACTGTGAACCTTCGCTTCTGCGTTCTTCCCGTATGAAAGAAAGGACGCGGTCCGGCGGCTGTTTGAGTACCAGGCAAACAGCTGCGGGGGACTTTCTGAGTCCGCGGAGGTTCGCAGTCTATCCGAATTTCCAGAGGAGGAAGAGGTATGAAAATGAACAAGCTGCTGGCCCTGACGCTGGGATTGGCCCTCGGGCTGATGATCTGCGCCTTCGCCTGTGCGCAGGAAGGGGAAAGTGTTGGGCTTTCCGCTATTCCTGAGATCCCCGCGGAGCTGATCGCCGAGATCCCCGCGGCTTATGTGGAGGAACCGTCCGCAGAGCCTGCGCAGACTCCCTCGATTCCCGTGGTGCTGCCCGCGGTGGAGAACAGCCAGGAGTTTGTGCCCACCCTGTCCTCCAACTATGCGTATATCAGCGGCGGCACCCGCCTGTATAAGACCGCCGCGAAGGACAAGCTGCTGGGCACCTTCGCCGGGACGAACCCCGTCCGGGTGATCTGGCAGAAGGACTATTATAATGAAACGGGAGACGTCGAGTACTCTCTCTATCAGGCCGTCTTCTATGCCAACGGTCAACGGGTGGAGGGCTATTTCTACGCGTCCGCGCTGGGCTTCCTGACCCTGAGGGACGAGGCCGAGCTGCTGGACGGCTCCGACGAGCTGAAAATTCTGACGGCGGACTTCGAATTTGCGGCGGATGAAACGCCCGCGCCGGACTATCCCTGCACCAACACCAACGCGGTGAACCTGCGCAAGGGTCCCGCCAAGAGCGAGGAAAAGCTGGCTCAGCTGGCCGATGGCACGCATGTGGACGTGATCGAAGCCGTGACCAACGCCGCGGGCGAGGTCTGGCTGAAGGTGACGGCCGGCGGCAAGACCGGCTATGTGATGGCGGGTCTGGTGGACGGCTATAGCGCTCCCGCTGGGGAGGACAAGCAGGAGACGGAGGAGCCGGTACAGGAAGAACGCCAGATTCGGGTGTCTGCTTCTTACGATACGGACGAACTCCAGCTGGGCAGCCGCATTACGCTTACGGCGAAGCTGGAGGGATATGACGGCCAGAGCTATACTTGCTGCTGGCAGTATGCCGCCGCCGATAAAGAGGGAAATATTATCGGAGAGTGGCAAAACGCGCAAAGCAGTGCGCTGTCCTATTCCTACACGCTCAGCGAAGAAAATCTGCTTACCGCATGGAGAATGTGCGTAACTATCAGCGAATGATCTTTTCGCTATGTGACTGAAAAAAGCATATCGGCAGACAGGGAGGAGAAACCATCATGAAAAACGGCTTTCAGAAGCTTACTGCGATTTTCATGACCGTCCTCATGTTCCTTGCGGTCATTCCCGTAAGCGCATGGGGAGCGGAACGATATTCCAACAGCGTGGTTCCGGGCATCAGCGTGCTGAGCATTTTGCCGGGAGACACCAACACGATCACGTATATTTTCCAGAAAAAGAACGGCGAGCAAACGGAGAAAATTGCCCGGCAGATCGTGAAGAAGGGCGATACTCTTCTGGAGCCTGAAGTCAAAACGGGCGAAAATGAAAAGTTCACCGGCTGGGATCCTGCCGTCACGTTTGGAACGGTCGGAGAAATCACAGAGACCAAAACGATCACGGTAATGGCGAAGATCGAAAAGGTTTACTATATCTTCTTCAAGGATAACACGGGCCGTGTCGTAGCTACGAAGGAGTGTACGGACGGCCAGACGGTCAGCGATTTCAGCGACGTGACCTTCCCGGTCGGCCCGGATGAAAGCATTACCGGCTGGTACTTCGACGAAGCAGCCCAAACGCAAAAAGCGGACTCTGTGACCATTAACGGCAAAAACGTTACGCTCTATGCCAAGGTCGAAAAGGGCTACTGGATCACCTTCGACGCAAACGGCGGCTCTTATACCGCGCCTGTGTTCTATGCCAACGGTACGGCTGCTGCTGCACCTGTGACGAATCCCACGCTGCCGGGCTATTCCTTTGATGGGTGGTATTTGGATAAGGACTGCACGAACCCGGCAAATTTTTCCGAGATCACCACCTCTACGACGGTATATGCTGGCTGGAAAGCTGCTGATACTACTTATACAGTTATCCATTGGCAGGAAAATGCTGATGATAACGGCTACTCTTATGCAGAAAGTGACAAAGATCAGCCAGGTGCAAGCGGAGCACAAACTGCTGCAAGAGCTAAGTCTTATCTGGGCTTTACTGCGCAGTCGATTACGCAGGAGACGATCGCGGGCGACGGTTCTACTATTGTTAATGTGTATTATAAACGAAATGTATATCAAGTGAATTTCTACAGTAAACATGAACACACTTATGACAGTAAAAAAGGACGCTATTATTATGGGGGGTGCTATCCAAAAACTGGCAGTCGTACTCCAAATTGTGGGAAACAAGAAGGAAATTGGTACTCTGAATATACTATTACGGCAAAATACGGAGAAAACATTAGTAAAAAGTGGCCGGGTGGCACATGGAAAGTCTCTAAAAATGGGACGGTTGCTCAATCTAATATTGATGTAATGCCACTGGGAGGCGCCGAATTTTACGAAAGAGATCAGGGAAGCGGAAAAGCCTATTATTATCTGGAAGACCTGAATGGAAATTATGTACTGGATCACACGGATACTGGCGCTTCAACCAGCTCTACTGTTACAAAAGAAGATCGTTATGATATCACAGGATTTACTTGTGATATAGACAGAAGCCCTAGAGATGGAAGTAATTATAATGGAGCAAACTTCTATTACACCCGCAATAGCTACAATGTAGTTTACGTCAGTAATGGCCAAACAGTGAATAAAGCTTCCTATAAATATGAAGCGGACATCAGCAACGCTGGCAGCTATGTTCCCACGACTGCGCCGGTCGGAAAAGAAGATTACGTGTTTGCCGGCTGGTATGCCGACCCGACGGGACAGACGAAGTATGACTTCACAGGCAAAAAAATGCCTGCCAATAGCATCACCGTCTATGCCAAGTGGGTGCCCCCGACCTACACCGTGACGCTCTACGATCATGACGGCAACCAAGTCTGCGCGCTTACGATAGCCAAGGGCGCAAAGCTTGATGAAAGTCAGGTGCCGACGATCACGCTGGATGAGGGAGAAACCTTCCTCGGATGGAAGCTGCAAGACGGCACGCCTTTCAACCTTGATACCGAGATCAATCGGAACTACGAACTGTATGCCCATGTCGGCAGTACAAAGGGATATAGGGTTCAATACGAGGGAGGCGAAGACACCACCGGCGCAGCCCCGTTGGATGACACAAAGTACGCCGAAGGCTCTTATGCGGATGTAAAGCTGCCCGGTGATCTGGCCATGAAAGACAAGGTATTCCTTGGCTGGGCAACCGAAGCGACTGCCCCCACTACGATTTACCAGCCCGGAGACAAGCTGCCCATTGAGGCGGGTAAGGCTGTGGACGGCGTTATTACCCTCTATGCCGTGTGGGGAGACAAGCCCGTCCAAACGAAGCTGACCTACAAAGCTAACTTTGAGGGGGCAGAGCATGCCGAGAAGGTTTATGAGCTGGAAAACAATGCAACCGAGACGATCAAGAGCTATGGCGATACCGGGTTGTCGCCCCGCTCCGGCTATGAGTTCCTTGGATGGTCGGAAGATCGGAATGCAAAGGAAACGGACAAGCTCTATAAGGCTGGCGATCAGATTATCGTCGATGAGACTGACGCGACAGCCAAGAACATTCTGTACGCCATTTGGAAGCAAAGCGTAACGAGTGTGAAGGTTGCAAAGCAGGTAACCGGCAACTTCGGCGATAAGACCAGGGAGTTCAAGTTTGAGATTACCTTTACGGATGCAAACGGTAAGGCTTTGCGTCTGGTACAAACCGATAAAGCACCTACTTACAGCATCACTTCTGACACTACTGTTGGCGGCGAAAAACTGACTGTTCTCATGAAGGACAAAGGTGAAATCACCCTTACCAATGTGCCGATTGGTGGTACGTTGGTCGTGACGGAGATTGAAGCATCGGGTTATCAAACCAGCTATAAGATTGGTGAAACAGAGTCCCAGGAGGGGAATGTGGCTCGGTACATCGTCCCCGAAAATGGCGGTACGATCACCTTCATCAATCACCGCAACGTCTCCCCCGACACCGGCGTCTTCGTTGATTCCCTGCCGTATATCCTGATTATCGCCTGCGTGGCAGGCGCAGCGGCGCTGTTCCTCATCCGCCGTCGGAAGAAACGTGAGGACTAAGGAGTAACAAAACGATGCCACCAAGGAACGGACAACAGCCCGCGCAAAAGCCCGTTCAGAGCCGGGCGCAGGGACGAAAGGAAACCATCCAGCCCTTGAACTGCGAACAGAAGCGCATCCTGCAATGGCTGCGCAAGGTGCGCTTCCGCAAGCAGCTTTTCGGCGGAATAAGCGAGCGCGACGCATGGAAAAAGATCGAGGAACTGAACGCCATGTACAATAACGCTCTCATGGCCGAACGGGCGCGCTACGACGCACTGCTGGAACGGCAGCGCTGGGAGTATGGCTATGGCTATCAGCCGTCCGACCCGGCGCAGGGGTATGAAGCCGACGGCCAGTCTGCCGGGGAGGATGGGCAGTAATGGCCGCCAAAAAGCCGCGTACCCCCGAGGAAGCCATCAAACAGCGCCTGGATCAGCTGGCCGCCAAGGCCGAAAACCGCAGTCTGCTCCTCCGCGTGGTGCTGATCGCTGTGGTGTGCTGGGGCTTCTTTCACTACCTGTTTCTGATCACGCAGGTCAAGGGCATGGACATGTTCCCCGCCGTGAAGGACGGCGACCTGACCATCGTGTTCCGGCTGCAGCAGGAGTACGCCAAGAACGACGTGATCGTGTACCGCACGGAAACGGGACTCAAGTTCGGTCGGATTGTAGCCCGGGCCACGGATAACGTCTTGATCGATGAAAGCGGCTCCCTTACCGTGAACGGCACGACCCAGACCGGCGAAATCCTCTATCCCACCTATCCCGAGGTGGACAGCAGTCTGGCCTACCCCTATCAGGTGCCGGAAAACAGCGTGTTCGTGCTGGGCGACTACCGCACCCGCTCCACCGACAGCCGCCTGTACGGGGCCATATCGCTGGATCAGGTGGAGGGCAAGGTCATCACCATTCTAAGGCGCAGGGGTCTCTGACCCGCGCCGAACATCCGCGGTATCAGCCCGGCTCCACTCGCCGGGAATGATATAACTTCCCTTTCAAAATCTGAAAAACAAGGAGAGAAACAAAACCATGAAAAAGTTTGTAGCGATCCTCTTGACTTTGATGCTCGTGCTGGGCGTGAGCGGCGCGCTGGCGGCAGATCCCAATCTGCCTAATGCCACGTTCAAGAAGAACTACACCGAAAATGGCGGCACTGCCCCGGCGGCTACGTTTACCTTTAAGGCCGAGTTTAAAACTTTTGCTGAAGGAGCTACTGCTGAAGGACCCGCTTTGAGCATCTCTAACGTGGTAGCTACGGGCGCTGGCGACCACTACACTGCTACGATTTCTCCTGAAGGAGAGTTTCCTTCTGTTGGCAAGTACTATTACACTGTTTCGGAAGATCAGGGCAACGTGGCTGGTATTACCTATGCTGCGCCGCTGTATCTGATGGTTCTGGTCACCAATGGTGAAGACGGCGCTTTGGTTCCGTCCTATTATCTCTATAAAGATGAGAATAAGGACACAAAAGAGGATACTTTCACCAATGCCTACTCCGCTGGCACTCTGACTGTGAAAAAGACCGTTACTGGTAATCTGGGCGACAAGAAAAAGGAATTCGACTTCACCGTGACCTTTGCCGCGCCCCAAGGCAAAGACTGGACCCCTGCCATTGACCTTCCGACGGGCGCAGGGACGGTTGAGGATAATCCTATGTCCTACACCTTCAAGCTGAAGCATGACGCCATGGCCACCTTTGGCAACCTGCCCTATGGCGTGACCTACACTGTGACTGAAGATGGCGCTAAAGAAAATGAAAAAGGCGTGTTGATGAACGGGGATTATGAAGTCACTAAGACTGGCGATAGTGGCACTATCGGCGCTGCTTCCCAGACCGCTGCCTTCACCAACCACAAGGATGGCGTGATCGACACCGGCGTGACCACCGAGAATCTGCCCTACGTACTTCTGATCGGCTTCGTGGTGCTGGCTGGCGCTGCGCTGCTCATCAAGCGCAAGGCTCATAACAACTAAGCATTTGACTGACACGCGCCATGTCCCGGGGCCGGGAAAGCGGAATCCCGGCCCTGACAGGGCGCCATGGACCGGCATAAAGGAGTGGCAGGATGGGAAGGGGCTTCGTCAGATTTCTAAATGGTCTGGTCAGTCTGGCCGTGGGCCTTTCCCTCCTGATCGCCGGGGCATATGCGGGCTATTGCCTGTGGGATAATCACCAGATCTATGCCGCCGCTGAAAACGTTCAGGACGATATGATCCGGCTCAAACCCAAAACAGACGACACAGCCGAGGAACAGGGGCCGTCCTTCGCCGAGCTCCTGCGTGTCAATCAGGACGTGAAGGCGTGGCTCACCCTCGACCATACTCAGATCGACTATCCCGTCCTGCAGGGCGAGGATAACTTCACCTACATCAACACCGACGTTTACGGAAACTTCGCGCTGGCGGGCAGCATCTTTATCGACTCCCGCTGCGACCCGTCCTTTGCCGACCCGTATACCCTGCTTCACGGCCATCATATGGAAAACAGCAGGATGTTCGGCGATCTGGATCTTTATAAGGAGCTGGACTTTTTCCGGCAATACTACACGGGAACCTTAATTATCCCCGGCTATCAGTGGCCCCTGCGGGTCTTCGCCTGCATGGTCGTCCCTTCGTCCGAGGAAAAAATTTTCAATCCTACCCTTTGGAAAAAGGATGGGATCGGCCGGCTGCTTTCCTTCGTCAAGGCCGAAGCATTGCATTACGACGCTGAAACCGTGGCCATGCTGGAGGACACCATCCAGGCCGGTGAAACGCCCCGGGTCATCGCTATGGCCACCTGCTCGTCCGAATATACGGACGCAAGAACGATAGTACTGGCGGTTTTGAACGACTACGGCCAGGAAAACAGGGAGGATGTTTGAATATGAAATCGAACCTTCGCGCCATTTTGGTCACTGTGATTGCTCTGGCGCTGTGCCTGACCGCGCTTATGCCCGCCGCCTTTGCTGAAACCGCCGACAACTCCTTCTCCGTTACCCTTCATGGCCGGGTACAGCTTCGCGGCGGATCGATCCCCAAATCGAAAATGGATCGTTTCCTGATCCGCCTGACCCCTGCCGACAAGGAATGCCCCATGCCCAAAGGCAGCTCCGATTATTTCGACGCGGAAGCCGTAGGCTATGCGCGTGAGGTGGACGTGGTGTTCCCCATCACCTTCACGAAGCTGGGCGTTTATCATTATACGATCACGCAGATCCCGAAGAACATCAACCCCAATCTGACGTATGACCGGCGCACCTATGACGTGACGGTCAGTGTTTTTAACGGCGAAAACGGGATCGAGACCGCTGTCGCCATGCGGCTGAACGGTTCAGAAGCCAAGACTGATCTGGCGTTCTTCGTCAACCAATACTCCAGTAAGCCCGGCACGCTGACCCCCACCGGCGTCAGCCAAAACTGGCCGTGGCTTGTGGCCGGATGCGCAGCGCTGCTGATTGCCGCCGCATTCGTTTTCCGTTCCCTCCGCAAGAAGGAGGGCGGCGCGCAATGAGCCGCCGTTATTCCAAAAATCGAAAAAAACAGGGGGGCGCACGTCGCGCCCTGCTTGTTTTTCTTCTGACAGTGCTGATCCTGGCCGCGCTGGTGCTGGGTACGCTGGCGCTGCTTGAACTTTACGAGCAGCATTCGCTGGACAGCTTCTACGCTTCCCTGTCCCGGAACAGTGAATGGACGGCAGACGACGGCGGAGAGGTCAGCCTTCCCACGCTGGCGACCGTCCTGCCGGGCCCCACGGCCACGCCGTCCACCGCAGACGCACAGTGGGTGCCGCAGGCCACGCTTCCGCCCTCTTATCTGGACGTGGAGTCCGAACAGCCCCAACAGGCCGTCTCCGAAAAGGACTTTGCCAAGCTGCGTCAGACCATGCCGGACATCGTCGGCTGGATTCGGCTGGACGACAGCGTGATAGACTATCCTGTGGTTCAGGGCGAGGACAACGAGTACTATCTGAAGCATTTTCCCGACGGTACGCAGAACCGCTTCGGTTCCATCATGATGGACGAAGCCAACCGCGGCGATTTCAGCGACACGGTGAACATTCTTCACGGCCACCACATGCGTGGCGGCTCCATGTTTGGCGGTCTTCACCAGTACGAAAGCCGCGAGTACTGGGAGACCCACCAGACCATCCGTCTGATGACCCCTGACGGCGATTACGACGTGGCCGTTTTCGCCGCCTACACAGTGAACGGCTACACGTTTACCTATCCCACCAATTTCGACACCGAGGAGGACTTCAACAAGTTCATTCACCGGGCTATCACCTCTACGCCTTACGACACGGGCATAGAAGTGACCTTCGAAGACCGGCTTCTTATGCTTTCCACCTGTGTCTACACCTTCGATGGCGCCCGTTTCATCGTTCTCGGCAAAATAGGGGACTGAGTCCCCCGTTCGGACTGCGCGCCTGCGGCGCGCAGGGGCATAGGGAGAGCTGCGAAATACCGCCGCTCAGCGACGGGCCTCGCGCAAGGGGTAGTACCCCTTGACCCCGGACTGCGCGCCGCGGGCGCGCAGGGGCATAGGGAG
>ERZ827423.699-NODE-699-length-39528-cov-40.075647_pt1 | contig 39528 bp, 39 predicted proteins | sample MGYA00519775_ERZ827423 | MGnify/ENA primary metagenome ERZ827423 (study PRJEB31778, sample SAMEA3449296) | human gut metagenome | biome: human gut; feature: human-associated habitat; material: faeces | place: United Kingdom | collected 2010/2012 ... | reverse complement strand
CCCTCAGTCAATCCGCCTTACGGCGTATTGCCAGCTCCCCGTCCGGGGCGCCTTTCGGGGTAATCCCCATCCTTACATCTTAAAACTATCCTTCAGCCCGACTGCGCGGTTGAACACGGGGTGCTCGCTCGTGTGGTCAAGGTCGGTGCAGAAGTAGCCTATGCGCATGAACTGGAACTTGTCCCCGGGCTTGGCCGCGGCAAGGGCGGGTTCAACGTAGCCGTGCTTTACGGTGATGGAATCGGGGTTCATCAGCTCCACAAAGTCGCGCTCCACGCCGTCGTTAGGATCGTCCAGCATCATGGCCTCATACAGGCGGAACTCCGCGGGGGACGCGGCTTTGGCGTTTACCCAATGCAGCGTGCCCTTCACCTTGCGCTCGCATTCGCCGCTGCGGGTTTCGGGATCGTATGTGCAGTAAACGGTTGTAACGTTGCCGTTTTCGTCGGTTTCGTAGCGGGTGCATTTTACTATGTATGCGCCCTTGAGCCGCACTTCGCCATCGGGCTTCAGGCGGAAATACTTCTTGGGCGGGTCATAGGAAAAGTCGTCCCGCTCAATGTAAAGCTCCTTACCAAACGCCACCTTGCGCGTGCCTGCGGTTTCGCTGCCGGGCAGGTTTTCAAGCTCTACATCTTCTTCCTTATCCTCCGGCCAGTTTTCTATAACAAGCTTTATCGGGTCAAGCACGGCGCACATACGGTACGCTTTGGCGTTAAGATCCTCCCTCAGGCAGTGTTCAAGCATTGCGCTGTCCACTATGCTGTCCGCTTTTGCAACGCCTATCCTGTTGAGGAAGTCCTTTATGGCCTCTGGCGTATAGCCGCGGCGGCGCAACGCGCAAAGGGTGGGCATGCGCGGATCGTCCCAGCCGGAAACGTAATGCTCCTCCACAAGGCGCCTGAGATAGCGCTTGCTCATTATGGTATTGGTCAGATTCAGCCGCGCGAACTCTATCTGTCTGGGCTTATGTTCAAATTCGCACTGTTCAACTACCCAGTTGTAAAGCGGCCTGTGCGCTTCGTATTCAAGGGAGCAGAGGGAATGGGTTATGCCCTCGATGGCGTCCTGAATGGGATGCGCAAAGTCATACATGGGATAGATGCACCATTTTGTGCCGGTATGATGATGCGGCACATGCTTTATGCGGTATATGGCAGGATCGCGCATGTTTATATTGGGGCTGGCCATGTCTATCTTGGCGCGGAGGGTACGCGCGCCGTCCTCAAATTCGCCGTTGCGCATGCGGTAGAACAAATCAAGGTTCTCCTCAACGCTCCTGTCGCGATAGGGCGAGTTTTTGCCGGGTTCGGTCAGCGTGCCGCGGTATTCGCGCATTTCGTCCTTTGAAAGATCGTCAACGTAAGCCACGCCCTTTTTGATGAGCTTCACGGCGTATTCAAAGCAATCGTCAAAATAATCGCTGCCGTAGCACAGCTTGTCCCAGTTAAAGCCCAGCCAGCGTATGTCGTATTCTATCGCGTCCACAAACTCCTCCTTCTCCTTGGTGGGGTTTGTGTCGTCAAAGCGCAGATTGCACTTGCCGCCGAACTTTTCCGCCATGGAAAAGTCTATGTACAGCGCCTTAACGTGGCCAATGTGCAAATAGCCGTTAGGCTCCGGCGGGAAGCGGGTCTGGATATGGGAAAGTCCCTTCTCCTGAATGTCCTGCTGTATAAACTCCTCTATAAAGTTTTTTGGTGCAAGCTTGGCTTCTTCCATATCCTTTTCACGTCCTTTCAAAAATAAAAAAATTTCCCGCCTATGGCGGTACATAACATTATCTTTAATATTGTCCCTATTGTCAAGAATTTTTGCCCGTTTCACTCTATATGCACGCGCTTTATTTCGTTGCCGGCCCTTCCTATATATTTAAGCAGGTCCTCCATGCTTATTGCAAGCGACGCCGTGGCCACGCACGGATGCACGCACACCATGTTCATATCAAAAATATCCTCGTCAATAGCCACCACAACGTCCCTTGCGCTTTCGCGGTAAAGCGCCATAGGCGTTACGCTGCCCGCAACAAGCCCCAGCTTATCCATAAGCTGCGCATCGGAGCAAAAGCTCAGCCGCGACGAACCAAGCTGCCTTGAAACATCCCCCGTCCTGAACGGCTTGTCCGCGCATATCAGCAAAAGATAAAATTTTGTGCCGCTGCGGTTGCACAAAAACAGATTCTTAAAATGCTGCGCCCCTATGTCCGCGCCTATGCCTTCGCAGTCGTGCATCGTGCGCGCACAGGGATGCTCGTAGCGGCGGTACGGTATGCCCATTTCGTCAAGCAATTCAAGCACCGGCCTTTCGCGTTCGTCTATCGCCATCGTTCTCACCTTCCCGGCATATATTTACACATAAATATATATTATAGCATAGCACGCTTTGAGCGAAAAGGGCTAAACAACCGAAATATAGCAAATGCTTATAATAAGGCGTTAATATTTATACACAAACGTAAAGCTCCCCTAAATTGCAGGCTTAACGGGGGCATTCGCCGATAAATACATAACAAACGATAAAACACGGCTTTAGCCGCTTGCAAATAAACATTCCGTTAAGTATAATGATAATAGGCATAGTTGCCTTAACATCGGGTTCATGCAACGGAGCATGCACTAATATGCCATATATGGCAGCTCTTTATAATAAGCGCTGCTTATGGCATAATTATAAGCAAAAGGAGGAAAATGCCTTGGCAACCATGATTGAACGCATCGCGGCGGCGGAGGAACAGGCCGCGGCGATAAAGAAGCAGGCAGCGGCGGATGCGCGCGCACGCATAGACGCGGCGCAGCAGGCGGCGGACAAGGCCACTGCGGACGCACGCGCAGAGCAGCGCGCAAAGCTGGCAGAAGCGGAAAAGCAGGCCGAAGCCGAAGGGCAGAAGCTTTTTGACGCGATAATGGCCGAAAACGCCGAACGCGCGGATAGCGAGCGCGCCGCAGCGGCGAAGAAGCTTTATGCGGCGGCGGAATATGTAATAGGAAAGGCGGGACAGGCATGATAGTTCCAATGAAGCGGCTCACGCTTATCGGCCTATCCTGCGAAAAGGAAAGCACCCTGAAGGCGCTGCAAAGACTGGGCGCGGTGCAGCTTATTTCCGAAGGGGAACTGACCGACAGCGAAAAGCTTAGACAGCTTACCGCCAAGGCGGACAGGCTTAACGCCGCACGCAGGGCCATAAAGCCATATTATAAAAAGCCCATGCTCTCCCCCACCCCGCAGTGCACCGAGGCTCAGCTTGAAGCCGTTCAGCCGGAGGGCGACGCGCTTTGCCAAAGCATAGAAAAGCTGGAAGCGGAGCAGGCGGAAAAACGGGCGGAGCTTGAAAGGCTGGCGGCGCTGAGGGCGCAGCTTGAACCCTTCCGCGAGATGCTGACCCCGCTTGAGGCCATACATTCCACCAAGCACATAGCATACATACTTGGCACGGCGGACGCGAAGGCAATGGACGCAGTGGATAATATTGAAGCAGCGCTCGATACGCACATCGGCCTTGAAGCATACCCGAACGAAAACCTTACGGCAGTTGTTATAGCCTGCAACAGGGACGAGCGGGACGCCATACTGCGCTACGTTAAGGACGCGGGCTTCAATGAGTTCATACCGCCTAAGCTTACCGGCACGGCGAGCGAGAACATGGAAAAAGCCGCAAAGCAGATGGACGCGACAGAGGCGGAGCTTTACAGGATAGCATCCGAGCTGACGGCAGCAGCGGAGAAGCACAGCCGGCTCGACATGGCGGCGGACGCATACGCCATAGAAAAGCAGCGCGCGGAGGGCGAAACGGCGCTCAAGTCCACGCAGTATGCATATATACTGGATGGCTGGGCGCGTGCGGACAAGCTGGACGAAATTCAGCTTGCGGTATCGAGCGTTACGGACGCATATTATATCGAAACGCGCGATCCTTACGCCGACGAAAACCCGCCCACGGCCACGAAGAACAAAAAGCTGATCGAGCCGTTTGAGGTCATAACCGAAATGTATGCCCTGCCGTCCTACCGCGGGATAGACGCGGCGGCGGTGATGGCGCCGTTTTACTTTTTGTTTTTCGGCATGATGCTATCAGACTTTGGGTACGGCATGCTGCTTTTCATAGGCGGGCTGCTATTCACCCGCTTCCTAAAGCCCAAAGGGGACACGGCCAAGCTTGTTAAGGTGATAACCTACGGCGGACTTTCAACGATGCTGTGCGCGCCGTTTATAGGCACGTTCTTCGGTGTTGAATGGAACGATCTGTTCAATACCACCGTATTCCCCCTGCTGTTCGATCCCATGACGGATGTTATGCAGATGATGCTGCTTTCCTGCGGGCTGGGCATAGTGCATATGTACACGGGCATAATCGTGAAAATGTATATGTGCTTCCGCGATGGCGATGCGCAGAGCGCCATATTCGATCAGCTTAGCTGGATGCTGCTTTTGACGGGGCTTATACTGCTCTTTGCCGCGCCCGCGATAAAGACGGTATCGCTCGTGCTGATAGCCCTTGGCGGCGGCATGCTGCTGCTGTTCTCCGGCCGCTCGATAAAGAACCCCGTAATGCGCCTTGGCAAAGGCTTGAGCGCGCTTTATAACATAACAGGGTACTTGAGCGATATTCTCTCCTATGTGCGCATATTCGCGCTTGGCCTTGTTTCGGGCGCTATGGGCATGGTGTTCAATCTTATAGGCGGCATGGTATACGATGCGCTGGGCGGGCTTGGCATAATAGGCATTGTGATAGGCTTTATACTGGCGGCGGCGCTGCTTATCGCGCTGCACATGTTCAGCCTTTTCATAAATACGCTGGGCGCGTTCGCGCACACGGCAAGGCTGCAGTTTATAGAGTTCTTCGGCAAGTTCTATGAAGCGGACGGCGTTAAGTTCAAGCCGCTCGCCATGAATACGGACACCGTGAACGTTATAGATTCCGGCGCGGAATAATTTGCGTTTAACCCGCCATGGCGGGATGAAATAATAACCAATTACAACAATTTTTTCAGGAGGAACATTAAAAATGGAAGGCAGTATTTTTTCCACCCTTACTTCAAACGAACTCGGCATATTCTTCACGGGCCTCGGCGTTGCGCTTTCGGCCATACTTTCGGGCATAGGCTCCGCCATAGGCGTGGGCAAGGCCGGTCAGGCCGCCGCCGGCGTTATAGCCGATCAGCCGGAGCGTTTCGGCAATTGCCTGGTGCTTGAGCTGCTGCCCGGTTCGCAGGGCATATACGGTTTCGCCGTATCCATACTTATACTCATATTCTCCGGCCTTCTCGGCGGCAGCACCGAATCAATAACCTTCAGCCGCGGCCTTGCGTACTTCGCGGCCAGCCTGCCGGTGGGCTTCGGCGGTCTGCTTTCTGCCATACATCAGGGCAAGGTTTCCGCAGCCGGCATACAGATGCTTGCAAAGCGCGCCGACGGCTTCGGCAACGGCATGATGCTTGCGCTGATGGTTGAAACCTACGCGCTGCTTTCGCTTATAGTCAGCGTGTTCCTGGTGCTCTTCGCGTAATTTTTGCGTGGGGAGGAAACCAAACATGGCAAACAACAATTCGGGTGCAGATGCGCTGATAGGGCGCATATTGGCGGACGCGCAGGCCGAAGCCGACACAGCCCTTGCGGACGCCGACAAGGAGGCCGAACGCATAGCGCTGATAGCCAAGGACGAATGCTTCCGCACAGAAAACGAAACGGAGCTTAGAACAAAGCGGCTCAACGACGCGGCGCAGGAAAAAAGCCGCACCAACGCCGCGCTTGATTCGCGCAAATACGCGCTGAAGGTAAAGCGTGCGCTGATAGACGAAGCGTTTGCACTGGCGGCGGAGCGCATGGAGCAAAAGAGCGACGCTGAGCGAAGCGCGCTGATAAAGGCGCTGCTCATACGCGAAGCGGAAGGCGGAGAAACGATAATCCCCGCCGCGCGTGACGAAGCAAATGTGAAAAGCGTGCTTGCCGAGGTGAACGCCGCGCTTGCTGGAACCGACCGCGCCCCGCTTACGATTGCTCCGGCGGATGCTGACATTACCGGCGGCTTTATACTGAAGGCCGCGGGATACGAAAAGAACTGCTCCTTCGCGGCGGTGCTCAGGGAAGTGCGCGCGGCGGAGGAAAGCGCGGTAGCCGGAATACTGTTCGAGCGATAAAGTCTAAAAGGAAGGCGGTAACACGATCATGCCACAGAACAGCGCAATTTACGCCGTTTCGCGCATACGCTCGCGTGAGCGCAGCCTTATAGACCGCGAAACGGTAAAGCGAATGAGCGAGGGCACGGCGGAGGAAGCCTGGCGCATGCTTACGGAGATGGGCTACGGCGCCAAGCCGGACGCCGAATATATGGACAGCGAGGCGCTTATAGAAAGCGAGCTTGAGCGGACAAACGCGCTCATAAAAGAAGTGACCACGGACGAAAGGCTGACGGACATTTTCTTTCTGGGCGCAGATGCAACGAACCTGAAGCTGTTCCTCAAGCGCAGGCTTATCGGCGCGGACGCGGGCGGAATTTATGCCCACGGCGGGCTTTATGAGTCAAAGGAGCTGATGCGCATGGTGCAGGCGAAGGACTATAAGCCCCTGCCAGAAAAGATGGCCGCGGCTATGGACAGGGCGGAGGCCGAGATAGCCGCCGGGCGCATAGACCCCGCGCGCATAAGCACCATAATAGACCAAGGATATATCGACCACGCGCTTGCATCGGGCAATGCGTTCGTAACGGCATATTTTAAGGCGGCGTGCGATTTCGACAATCTTATCGCCATGGCGCGCATGAAGGCGCTTGGCGCGGACGAAAGGCGGCTTGAAACGCTGCTGCTCACGGGCGGGGACATCGACCCAAAGGCGATAGTAAAAGCCTACCAAAGCCACATGGGCGAAGGCTATGCAAAAGGCCTGCCCGCGGGCGAAATGAAGGCGGAGCTTCAAAGGGCGCTTGAAGAATACGCCCAAAGCTCTGACGCCGCGGCGCTCGAGCGGGCGCGGGACAATGCGCTCATGCGCTTAGCCTCCCGCGGGAAGAACGATATTGACACCATCGCGCCCGTAATTGGGTTCCTGCTTGCAAAGCGGCAGGAGGCGAAGGTTGTAAGGCTTATTATGACGGCGCTGAGGAACAGGCTTGGCGCGGACGTTATCGCGGAAAGGATGAGGATGCTATATGGCGAATGATTTCCATGAAATAGCCATGATAGGCGACCGCGACAGCGTGCTGCTTGCAAAGGCGGCGGGGCTTGCCGTGTTCGCGGAAACGGACGGCGCGGCGGCGACGCGGCGCATACACAGGCTTGCCAAGGGCGGCGTAAAGGTGATATTCATAACGGAGCCGCTCTTTGCGCAGTGCGGCGAGGCAGTGGAACAATACAAGCGCGAATCCGTGCCGGCGATAATCCCCATTCCCGATTCGCACGGCAGCACGGGCGTTGCCATGGCGCAGATAAAGAGCAACGTTGAAAAGGCGATAGGCGCAGACATATTATTTAATTGATAAGGAGCGGCAAATGGCAATAAAAGGAACCATAGTAAAGGTATCGGGCCCCCTTATAGTGGCCGACGGCATGGCGGACGTACAGATGTACGACGTGGTGCGCGTTAGTGAAAAAAAGCTGATCGGCGAGGTTATAGAGCTGCGCTCTGACCGCGCGAGCATACAGGTATATGAAGAAACGGGCGGCATAGGCCCGGGAGAGCCGGTTGAATCCACCGGCGCGCCGCTGAGCGTTGAGCTTGCGCCGGGGCTTATAGAATCGATATACGACGGCATACAGCGCCCCCTGAACGTTATACGCGAGCAGGCGGGAGACAGAATAAACCGCGGCATAAGCGTAAACGCCATTGACCACGAAAAGCTTTGGAACTTTGTTCCCGTTGCAAACGTGGGCGACGACGTGAGCGCGGGCGACGTGCTGGGCACAGTGCAGGAAACGGAAGCGGTGCTCCATAAAATAATGGTGCCAAACGGCATGAGCGGCAAGGTAACATGGATATATTCGGGCGAAGCGAACGTGCTTGAGCCGATAGCCAAAATTGCTACCGATAAGGGCGAAATCGAGCTGCCCATGCTCCAGAAGTGGCCCGTGCGCCGCGGCAGGCCCTATAAGGAAAAGCTTGCCCCCACGGAGCCGATGGTAACGGGCCAAAGGGTAATAGACACGCTGTTCCCCGTTGCAAAGGGCGGCGTGGCGGCGGTTCCCGGGCCGTTCGGCAGCGGAAAGACCGTTGTGCAGCATCAGCTTGCCAAGTGGGCCGATGCGGACATTATAGTATACGTCGGCTGCGGCGAACGCGGCAACGAAATGACGGACGTGCTTATGGAGTTCCCCGAACTCAAGGACCCGCGCACGGGGTTGAGCCTTATGAAGCGCACGGTGCTTATAGCAAACACGTCGGACATGCCCGTTGCCGCGCGCGAAGCGAGCATATATACCGGCATAACGATAGCCGAATACTTCCGCGACATGGGCTATAAGGTGGCCATAATGGCGGATTCCACCAGCCGCTGGGCGGAGGCGCTGCGCGAAATGAGCGGCCGCCTTGAGGAAATGCCCGGTGAAGAAGGCTACCCCGCGTATCTTTCAAGCCGCCTTGCGGAGTTCTATGAGCGCGCGGGCTGCGTAAAGGCGCTGGGCAAGGAAGGGCGCATCGGCGCAATAACCGCCATAGGCGCGGTTTCACCCCCGGGCGGAGACATAAGCGAGCCCGTATCACAGGCGACGCTTAGAATAGTTAAGGTATACTGGGGACTTTCGAGCAAGCTTGCCTACGCACGCCACTTCCCCGCGATAGACTGGCTGCAAAGCTATTCGCTTTATCTTGACAGGCTGGAAAACTGGTTCGACCGCAACGTGAGCGGCGAATGGGCTAACATGGTAAAGCGCACCATGACCATACTTCAGGAGGAGAGCGAGCTTGAAGAAATAGTCCGCCTTGTGGGTATAGACGCGCTCAGCTTTGCCGACAGGCTCACGCTTGAGGCCGCGCGCAGCATACGCGAGGATTATCTGCACCAGAACGCTTTCCACGAGGTGGATACTTACACCTCCCCCGAAAAGCAGTGCATGATGCTAAAAACCATACTTGCCTATTACGATTTGGGCAAGGACGCGCTTGAAAACGGCGCAAGCTTCAATAAATTGAGCACGCTGCCCGTGCGCGAAGCCATAGGCAGGCTGAAATACGTTCCGGAAAGCGAAACCAAGGCGCGCTATGACGAAATAATGGCCGAGCTTAATTCCGAAATAAGGAGCCTGACGGACGGAGGTAACGAGGATGCGTAAAGAATACCGCACAATAAAGGAAGTCGTGGGCCCGCTGATGATGGTTGAAGGCGTGGAGGGCGTTAAGTACGACGAACTGGTTGAAATAGAGCAGGCCAACGGCGAAATACGCCGCGGCAGGGTGCTGGAAATAAATCAGGATAAAGCGCTGCTTCAGCTTTTTGAAGGCTCTCAGGGGCTGAGGATAAGAGATTCCAAGGCGCGCTTTTTGGGCCACAGCATAGAGCTTGCCGTGGCGCCCGACATGCTGGGCAGGGTATTCGACGGCATGGGCCGCCCCAAGGACGACGGCGAGCCGCTGATTGCCCAAAAGCGCATGGACATAAACGGCGCGCCCATAAACCCCGCCGCGCGCGACTATCCTTCCGAATTTATCCAGACGGGCATAAGCGCAATAGACGGGCTGAATACGCTCGTCAGGGGCCAGAAGCTGCCCGTATTCTCCGGCAGCGGCCTGCCGCATGCGCAGCTTGCCGCGCAGATCGCACGCCAGGCGAAGGTGCTGGGCGCGGACGAAAGCTTCGCTGTTGTTTTCGCGGCTGTCGGCATAACGTTTGAGGAAGCGGACTTCTTCATAAACGATTTCCGCTCCACCGGCGCAATAGACCGCACGGTAACGTTCGTTAACCTTGCAAACGACCCGGCGATAGAGCGTATCGCCACGCCGCGCATGGCAATAACCGCCGCGGAGTATCTGGCATACGATCTCGGCATGCACGTGCTTGTTATAATTACGGACATAACCAACTATGCCGAGGCCCTGCGCGAGGTTTCCGCCGCCCGTAAGGAGGTTCCGGGCCGCAGGGGTTATCCGGGCTATCTTTATACCGACCTTGCAACAATGTATGAACGCGCGGGCAGGATAAAGGGCAACAAGGGTTCGATAACCATGATACCCATACTCTCCATGCCCGAGGACGACATTACCCACCCCATACCCGATCTGACCGGCTACATAACCGAAGGGCAGATAATCCTTTCGCGCGAGCTGCACCGCCGCGGCATTACGCCGCCCATAAACGTGCTGCCTTCGCTGAGCCGCTTGAAGGACAAGGGCATAGGCAGGGGCAAAACGCGCGAGGACCACGCGGACACAATGAATCAGCTTTTCGCCGCGTATTCCCGCGGTAAGGACGCGAAGGAGCTGGCCGTAATACTGGGCGACGCGGCGCTGAGCGACACGGATAAGCTTTACGCAAAGTTTGCCGATGCATTTGAGGAGCAGTACGTTTCCCAAGGGTATTACACCAACCGCACCATAGAGGAAACGCTGAACATAGGCTGGCAGCTTTTGTCCATACTGCCGCGCACGGAATTGAAGCGCATAAGGGACGAATATTTGGACAAATATCTGCCCAAGGCGGAAGAATAAGCCGCACGGCATAGCAAAGGAGGCGAACTATGGCTGCATTGCAGGTAAAGCCCACAAGGATGGAGCTTTCCAACCTGAAAAAGAAAAAGAAGGTCGCCGTCCGCGGTCATAAGCTGATGAAGGACAAGCGGGACGAAATGGTGCGCCGCTTCATAATATACGTCAGGCGGAACAAGGAGCTGCGCGAGCAGGTGGAAGAAAAGCTTGGACAGGCTATGCAAAGCTTTGTGCTGGCGCGCGCGGGCATGGGCAACGCGGATATAGAGGAAGCGCTGTGCTACCCCGCCCGCCCTGCCAAAATAACGGTGGGCACGCAGCAGGTGCTCGGCGTGCAGGCGCCCAAGCTTGACCTTGTTACAAGCACGGACGCGATAGAGCTGCCCTACGGCATGGCCAACACCAGCGCGGAGCTGGACGGCGCGGTGAAGCAGTTCAGCGAGCTGCTGCCGCTGCTCATTGAGCTTGCGGAGGTTGAAAAGATATGCAACCGCCTTGCGGACGAAATCGAAAAGACCCGCCGCCGCGTGAACGCGCTTGAGTACGTTATGATTCCCCAGTTTGACGAGGCTATCCGCGCCATCACCATGAAGCTGGACGAAAACGAGCGCGGCAACCTGACGCGGCTTATGAAAACAAAGGAAATGCTGGCGAATAAGTAAAAGGCTTGCAAAGCAATTGGACGCGGTTAACCGCGTCCAATTTTATATGCTATAATATTTTTTATCCTTGCCGCAATAAAACGCGGCGTTTTTCCGTTTACGTTATGAAAGGAGCGCTGAACGATGCTGATATGCCTTAATACCGTTGCCCCGCAGAGCGCGGACGAACGCGAAACGTTGGAGCGATGCATTGCCCGCCTGGCAAACGGCGACGCGGCAGCCATGGAGCCGCTTTATAACATTGCCAACGCGGCGGTATACGCATTCGCGCTGTCCATGCTGAAAAACAGGCACGACGCGGAGGAGGCGGCGCAGGACTGCTTCGTGAAGGCATACGCGGGCGCGGGAACATACAGGCCGCAGGGGAAGCCGATGGCCTGGCTTATAGCAATAACCCGCAACATATGCCTGGACCGGCTGCGGGAGCGCGCAAAGCACGCCCATGCCCCGATGGAGGATTGGGAAAGCTATGTTGAGCAGGCGGCGGTATCGAGCGAGGACAGATTGGTGCTGGAGCAATGCATGAACGCGCTTGACGACGCGGAGCGGCAAATAGTCGTTCTGCACGCGGTAGGCGGCATGAAGCACCGCGAAACCGCGCATCTGATGGGCATGACCCTTACGGCGGTACTTTCAAAATACAGCAGGGCCATAAAAAAGCTGAAGGCAAATATTATGCAGACGGAGGGCATTTAGCATGAAAAACGATAAGATAGAGCGGAGCGTGAAGCGCGCATTTGTCAATGCCGCCCCGTATCAGCTGGACAAGGTGACGGAAAAATGCAAAGAACAGAAAGGCAAGGTAATACCATTGGAAAATAAACAGGCAAAAAAGAGCATTAACAAAACATTCGCCCGAATAGCCGCCGCTGCTGCGGCGCTGCTGCTGATGATAATGGGCAGCTATGCATACGGCGAAAGGTACGGCGTTGTGTCCACCGTTGCGCTGGACGTGAACCCCAGCATTGAAATAGGCGTAAACAAGGGCGAAAAGGTAGTTTACGTTACGCCGAAGAACGAGGACGGCAAAAAGGTGATAGGCGACATGAAGCTTGAAGGCAGCGACATAAAGGTTGCCGTGAACGCGCTGATAGGCTCCATGCTGCGCGAAGGCTACATTTCCGAAATGGCCAATTCAATACTTATAAGCGTTAACGGGGACGATGCGGAGAAGAACGCCGCAATGCAGAGCGCGCTCAGCGCGGAGGTGACGGATATGCTGAACACCGGCAGCTTTCAGGGCGCGGTGCTGAGCCAAACCATAACGAGCGACCCCGAAACCAAGCGGCTTGCCGAGGAATACGGCATAACGGAGGGCAAGGCGCAGCTTATACGGCAGATAACCGAAAACAACGCCGCGCATACGTTTGAAGAGCTGGCGGGGCTTAGCGTGAACGAGCTGAACCTGATAGGCGAAAGCGGCACAAAGAGCATAGCCAACGTGACCTCCGCCGGCACGGCAAGCGAGCGCGCATACATAGGCGAGGCCGAGGCGAAGCGGATAGCCCTTGCCCACGCGGGCGTGAACGAAGGCGACATTTATGATTACGAATTTGAAATGGACTACGAGCACGGCGCAATGATATACGAGCTGGAATTCGACTGCGCCGGCAGCGAATACGAATACGACATAAACGCCAAAACGGGTGAAATAATAAAGTTTGAGGCCGACAGGCGGGGCAGCGTCTCCCCCTCCCCCGCACCCACCGCCGCGCCCGACGCAGCGACCGCGCCCGCATCCACCCCCAAGCCCACCGCCAATGCCGAAAGCGGATACATAGGCGAATCAAAGGCAAAGCAGATCGCCCTTGCCCACGCGGGCGTAAGCGAAGGCAGCATACGCGAACTCGAATGCGAGCTCGACCGCGAGGACGGCATAATGGTATACGAAATAGACTTTGAGTGCGGCAATTACGAATACGAATACGAAATAAATGCCGCAACTGGCGAAATAGTGAAATATGATATAGAGGAAGAGTAAGCAATACTCAAAAGGGGACGCACAGCGTCCCCACATCTTTACAATCTCTTACGCTCACCCGCCGTTGGCGGATTTCACATTGCGTAAGCAGGATTTCACTGCCATGCCCTACTCCTCCTCAATCTCGTTCAGGCCGAGCTTTTTGCGTATGGCGCGGCCTGTGGGGGTGGCGGCGCAGCCGCCGCGCGCGGTCTCGCGCAGGTCGGGGCTCATAAGGCGGCCCACGGAGCGCATTGCCATAACGGTTTCATCGAAGGGTATAAGGCTGGGTATGCCCGCAAGCGCCATATCCGCGCTGATTAGCGCATTCATCGCGCCGAGTGCATTGCGCTTTATGCACGGGCATTCAACAAGGCCGGCGACCGGATCGCACACAAGGCCCATAACGTTCTTCAGTGCTATCGCCGCCGCGTTAAGGCACCTGTCCGCGCTGCCGCCGTCCAGCTCGCAAAGCGCAGCCGCCGCCATTGCCGCAGCGGAGCCGGTCTCCGCCTGGCAGCCGTGCTCCGCGCCGCTTATGCTGGCGTTTGCTGCTATTATGCTGCCTATCGCGCCCGCGGTAAGCAGACCGCTGAGCAGCTTTTCATCGTTCCAGCCGCGCTCCTTTGCACAGGTGAAAAACACGCCCGGCAGTATTCCGCTTGCGCCCGCGGTGGGCGCCGCAACTATGCGGCCCATTGCCGCGTTCACTTCAACCACGGCCATGCTCGCCGCCGCGGCCTTAGCCGCAAGCGTGCCGCTGAGCGCGTTCTTCTCCGCGCGGTCGTTCAGGCGCATTGCATCCCCGCCGGAAAGGCCGGATACGCTTTCAAGCTCCTCCGTCAGCCCTTCCTCAACGCTCCGCTTCATGGCGTGCAGCGTTGTTTTAAGCTCCTTCAATATGTTTTCCGCCGTGTCGTCGGAAAGCTCCTGCTGGCGGCGGAGCATCACTTCGCTTATTGTAAGCCCCTCTTTTTTGCAGATGGCGATAAGCTCTTCTCCATTCGTGAAGCAATAGCCCGTCATACGGCAAGCACCCCCGAAATATTCTCGTTCCAGTCAAGTATAAGTCTGCATACCCGTTCGCTCACGGGCGAGTCCGTCTCTATCACCATGCATGCATCCTGCCGCCGCGCGTGGCGGAATACGCGCATGAACGCAACGTTAACATGCTCGTTGGCAAGAATGTTTGTAACGGTGTTTATAACGCCCGGCACGTCCCTGTGGCGCACTATAAGGGCGGGATATTCGCCGCTCAGCTCCATTTCAAGCCCGTTTATTTCGGTTATAAGTATGCTGCCGCCGCCTATGCTTGCGCCGCAGACGCGGGTCTTTTTGCCGCTGCGCGTTTCGATTTCTATTTCGGCGGTGTTGGGATGATCCCGCATCTCCTCGCTGAAATCAACGGAAATCTCCACATCCGCCTCCTTTGCAAGCAGCATTGAATATCTGAGCCGCTCGTCGTCCGGCTCCATGCCCAGTATGCCCGCCACAATGGCCTTATCCGTGCCGTGGCCGCGCCCGGTGGTGGCAAACGAGCCGAAAAGCGTTATATGCGCGCGCTTAACATGCCCGCCGGCGATTTTGTTGGCCATGCGCCCCAGCCGCGCCGCGCCCGCCGTGTGGCTGCTCGACGGCCCCACCATCCGCGGGCCGATTATGTCAAACAGGTCGTATGTCTGCATTGTGTGCTCCTTTACTGCGTCAGCCAATCTATAATATTGGCAACGCGAATCCCTTCGTAATTGCCCGTGCTGAAACGGTCAAGCGTAAGCACGGTTTTTTCGTAATTATCGCGTATGCTCCTGAGCGGGCGCATTTCGCGCTCAAATGTTTCGGGCGCGGTCATGCTTGCCGTTACCTGATAATAGGCTATTTCGTCGCGCTTACGGGCAACGAAGTCCACCTCCGCCGCGCCGTATTTGCCTATATTCACCTGATATCCGCGCCTGAGCAGCTCAAAATACACTATGTTTTCTATTGAAAGGCCCAAGTCGTAATTGCTGCGCGGCAATATGTGGTTCCTCAGCCCAAGATCGACTATATACCATTTTTTGTTGGCCCTGAGCAGCTGTTTGCCCACTATGTCGAACCGCTCAACGGGATAGAATACAAACGATTCCCTGAGCGCTTCCATATAATCGTCCACCGTGTTCGGGGACACTTTTCTTCCGCCGGATATAAGGTAATCCGAAACGCTCTTTATCGATATGGGGCTGCCCACGCTGCCCGCAAGAAAACGGGCGATGGATTTGAGCAGCGCAATGTCCGTAACCTTGCGCTTTGCGGGGTCGGCTTCCCTTCGGGCCTGGCGGTCCTCTATATCGCGCACTATAACGGTATTGTATATGCCTTCAAGGTATGTGTCCGCCTTGTCCGGCGTTTTATCCATTGCGGCTATATACGGCATTCCTCCGTAGCGCATGTATTCATTGAGCGCCGCTTCGCCCGTGCAGCCCGCCGCGCGGCAGTATTCGCCAAAGGACAGCGGCAGCATGGAAAGTTCAACATAGCGCCCGGTAAGCAGCGTTGCAAGGTCCCCCGAAAGCATATACGCATTGGAGCCGGTCAGGTATATATCCGTATTTTCCTTAACATATAGGCTGTCCACAGCCTTTTCGTAAAAAGGCACCTTCTGTATTTCATCAAGGAATATATACGTCATTCTGCCGCCGCAAAGCCGCGCCTTTATGTGATCATACAGCGCATGGTAATCAAGCAGGGGCTCGTTTTCCAGTTCCTCAAAATTGATGGATATTATTTGCTCTTCACTCACGCCGCGCTGCCTGAGCGCATCCTGATACTGCCTGAGCAGCGTTGATTTGCCGCAGCGGCGTATGCCCGTGACGACCTTTATCACCTGTTCGTCTTTCCAGCCGAGCAGCTTTTCTATGTAATTTGTCCGCTCTATCATGCCTTATCCCCTTTAAGTTCGGGTATCTATTCCGATTATAGATTATATTCGGCATTTGGTCAATAAAAAATCCCATTTCGGAATTTTTTCTGCAACAATCGGCGAAATATTCCGAAACGGGAGCGAAGTTACTTTGAATATACGGCGTCGTTGCGGGAAAGGAGATATACGCAATACTGGTTCATGCTTATGCCCTCGCGCTGAGAATGCTCCGCAAGGGACCTGTGCAGACTTTTGGGAATGCGCAGCTTGAACTGGCCGGAGTAGTCATCTAAGCTGTCCGGTTCGCGTATCGCTATGCCGTCCTCCATGGCAGCTTCAAGCCATGCGCGTTTTGCGTCCTGCGCATTGGCTGCCGCCGCTTCAACCGTTTCTCCGCAGCTTATGCAGCCCGGCAAATCGGGATACGACGCGACAAAGCCGCCTTCATCGCTGTCCTCAACTATTTCCATGCGGTATGGCATTGCCATATAATCCTCAATCGTCCTCATAATTTACAGCCTCGCTTTCCACAACCTGCTTCACCATTTCAACATACACCATTTTAATAGGTTCATGCTTGGGTATCGTTATCGGCGCACAGCCCGCTTTTCTGAACGTGTAATGGCTGCTGCCGCCCCTTGGCGCATTCATAGTATATCCATAGCTTTCCAATACCTTGCGCAATTCATCAAAGCGCATATCCTTGGACAGCGTACATATCCGCGCCAACAGCTTTTCCCATTTTGACATAGGGAAACCTCCTGCTTATATTATATGTGGTGTCGTATATGGTGTCAACATTTAATGTGACGTCTACCCTTCAATCCCGATCTCCTTCCCCTCAAGGTAGCTAAGCAAGCCGTTTTTGGGGAAGTGCAGCTCCAGCCTTACGGCGGTTAAGGCGAGGGGCATGCGGTCGCGAGTGCCGTATTTGTCGTCGCCTATAAGTGGATAGCCTATGTGCGCCATGTGCGCGCGTATTTGGTGCGTGCGGCCCGTAACAAGCTCTATTTCAAGCAGGGACTCCGCGTCGTTCGCCTTCAGCACGCGGCAGCGGGTTATTATCTCCTTGGCATTGGGGCGGGCGCTGTCGTATATGCGCACGCGCGCCGCATCCGCATCCTTAACAAGGTATGCGCGCAGCTCCTTTTGCTTGAACGGTACGCGCCCGTGAACGGTGCAGCGGTAGAACTTTTTTATGCTGCGGCTTTCTATTGCCGCGTTCAGCTCCGCCTCCGCCTTTCCGTTGCGGGCGAAAAGCACAAGCCCGCCCGTTGCAACGTCCAGCCTATGCACCGGGTATACCCGCCCGCCGAGCGCCGCTTCAAGCCGCGCCTGTAGCGAATCCCCGCCGTCTGCCGCGGCAACGCTCATGCCCGCGGCCTTGTTGCAGCAGAGTATGTTTTCATCGGCATACACTATGCGCACGCCGCCGCAAAGCGCCTTCAGCTCCGTTTCAAAAGGCTCCCATGCCGCCCCGTGCGGGGGAAGCGTGAACGTCATCTCCTGCTTGAGCGTTGGATGCTCAATGGTGAGCGAATATGCCCACAGGGCCACCTGCTGCCCCGCTTTTGCTGCGGGGTTATAGCGCTGATCGCCCCAAATTGGGCAGCCTGCGTTTGCAAGCTGCGCACGGATCTGATGATGCCGCCCCGTGAAGAGGGACACGTCCAAAAGCGTAAGTCCGCCGCGCTCCGTCAGTCTGTAATACTCAAGCGCGGCATTCTTTGCGCCTGGGGCCGAGGGCGGGCATATGACGGCGCTGAGCGTGGATTCATCCTTCCTTATATAATCCTCCAGCTTTGCATATGCCTTGGGGCTGTCGGTTACTATTGCGGCGTAGCGCTTTTTTGCCCTATGGGAGGCAAACTGCGGCGCAAGGCGGCTTGCGGCCTTGCTTGTGCGTGCGAACACCATAACCCCGCCCACAGGCCTGTCCAAACGGTGCACAAGCCCAAGGAACACGTCCCCGGGCTTGTTGTATTTTTGCTTTATATAGCTTTTTATAAGGGTAAGCATGTCGCTGTCGCCTGATGAATCCGCCTGCGCGGGAATGTTCACCGGCTTTTCTGCAACGATGATATGGTTATCCTCATAAAGAACGTTCAGCTCGTTCACATTAAACCTCTACGCTGCCCTCGAAGGAAAGCGCCGCAGGGCCGGTCATGAACACATGGCCGTTTTCAGCCCATTCAATGTGCAGCGAGCCAAGCTCCAGCTGAACCTCCACCTTTTTGCCGGTGTAGCCCGCCATTGCGCAGCACACCGCCGCGCTGGAGGAACCCGTACCGCAGGCAAGCGTGGGGCCGCAGCCGCGCTCGTAGGTGCGCACCTCTATGGTATGATCGTCCAGCACATGGGTAAAGTTTACGTTGGTCTTTCTGGGGAATAGGGAGGTCATGGGCTCTATTACGGAACCGTACTTGAATACCTCCTCCGCCGTAGGCAGATGATCCATGAACACAACCGTATGCGGCACGCCGAGCAGTATTGTGGAGAACGTGAATTCCTTATCCACCGCCGCAAGCTTTTCAAGCTGGCATTCGCCCGTGCCGACTACGGGTATGAACTCCCTGCGCGTTTCGGGAACGCCCATGTCCACCTTCGCCGCAACGGCAACGCCGTCCTTCACGGTAAGGTCAATTATCATGGGGCCGGCAAGGGTTTCAACGCTCATGCGCTCGTGCTTAAAAATGCCCTTATCGTAAACATATTTTGCAAAGCACCTTACGCCGTTGCCGCACATTTCGGCCTCGCTGCCGTCGCTGTTGAATATCTGCATGCGCACGTCGCACGTTTCGCTCTTGCGCACGAAAACAAGGCCGTCCGCGCCGATGCCCGTGCGGCGGTGGCAAAGCTTTCTTGCCATTTCGCCAAGGTTTTCGGTGTACTTATTCTCCCTGTCGTCGGTTATAACAAAGTCGTTGCCAAGACCGTTCAGCTTAGAAAAAATCATTTTTTAACTCCTCCGCGTGTAGCTGCTTTATCGTGCCTATATTATATAATTTTCGCGCCCGACGCGCAATGGTTATTCCATGCTTAGAAGCGGCCTTGCAATATCAAATTTCAGGTTTGAATACTTGCTTTCCGCGGGGACCTCGAGCATTACCAGCACAAGGCGCGCGTCCTCATCGGCAACGCCCGTACGGAAGCCCACGAACCACGCTATTTCGCGGCTTTTGCTGCTGCCTATTTCGGCGGTACCCGTCTTTGCCGCAACGGTGCAGCCCTTAGCCTTCAAATTGCGGCCCGTGCCGTTTATCTTCGGGTCCGTAACGTCCTCGAGGAAGGGGGTTATGACCTCTATGGCGTGCTCGCTCAGCACGCCTTCCTTCCAGTTTGCCTCCGGATGGGACACCTGGCATTTGTAGCGTATGCCGTCCTCCTTATATAATCCCTTCACGACGTACGGCGTTGCTATATTGCCGCCGTTTGCGAATGCGGAGAACATGCTGGCAAGCTGTAAGGGCGTTACCAATATCTCCGCCTGGCCGTAGCCGCTGTCCGCAATGAGCTTATAGTCCATAACGGTATCCTCGTTTTTAAGCTGCGGCGTGGCAACGCCTATATCGAACGGTATGCTTTCGGTGAAGCCTATGTTGGTCATGTATTTTTCAAAAAGCTCCCAGCCCGTTTTAAGCGCGGCGTTGGCGAAATATATATTGTCCGAATGTATGAGCGCCTTGCGCATGTTCAGCGGCCCGCTTATGGGATAGTTTATATGCGTGCGCTTAATGGGCGTCCATATCCACGCGCCGTATTCCGTGGGCGTCCAGTAATCCTTCTTTATCTGCTTTTCGTCAAAGGCATAGCTTTCGTCCAGTATGCCGTTATCCAGCGCGCACGCCGCGGTGAACGCCTTCATGGTGGAGCCGGGGGGATACAGGCCCTGCGTCACGCGGTTGATGAGCGGCTTTGCCTTGTTGTTCAAAAGCCCCGAATAATCCGCGCCCGATATGCCGCGGGCGAACAGGTTTATGTCGTAGCTCGGATAGGAATACATGGCCTGCACAGCGCCGGTTTTGGGGTTCATAACCACCACCGCGCCCGCCGTGGTTTCCCCGAAAAGGGCAAGCTGCATAACCTCCTGCACCCTTCGCTGAAGGTCCATGTCTATGGTCAATTCAACATCGTAACCGTCCTGCGCGTCTATTTTATAAAGCGTCTTTCGGTTGGTGCCTTCCGCCGTGCAGATATACACAAGCTCCCCGTCCCTGCCGCGCAGCTCCTGCTCGTATTGCTGCTCAAGCCCCAGCCTGCCCACGCGGCTGTCCGCATTGTATAGCCCGTCCCGCTCGGTGCGGCCCTCGTTCAGCCTGTCCAGCTCCGTCTGAAGCTTTTCCTTGGTTTCGCTGGGTATTGCGCCAATGTAGCCCACAAGGTGCGCAAGCAGCTCCCCGTAAGGATATTCGCGCACGGTATAATAATTTCCGTTGTCTATGCCTATGCCCGCTATCTGCAAAAGCTGCTCCCGCACGGAATCGGTTATTTCGTCGCTGTAATATTGCTTTATTATGGCAACGTCGTTATACGCCCTTTCAAGCTTTTTGGTTATTGCGGCTTCTGTCATGTTCAACAGCCTTGACGTCTGCTGCAGGAAAAGGCTCATATCCTCTATTTTGGATACGAAGGCATATACGCTTATTCCGCCCGCGGTCTTTGCAATGGCTTCCCCGTTTGAAAGTATTTCGCCGCGCTTTGCGCTAAGGCGCGCTATGCGCACCGTGTCGCCCCATTCCATTTCCGGAAAAATGAGCGCGGGAGACCATTCAACCTTCCATTCCCCGCCTTCGTGCACGGCAACGGCGGTGAAGCTATTGGTAACGTCGCCTATATAATCGCTGTAATAGGTTGCGGTATAGCTTGCGCTGTAAAGTACGTCCCCGCCGTCCGCCGTGAAGTCCGCATATTCTATGGCGGTTATTTCAAGCGCGGAAATTATGGAGGTATACTTGTCCGTAAACTGCTTTTCGGTAACGCGGTTGGCCTTTTCCTCCTCCGTATCATTTCGGCAGGAGGATGAAAGCAGGGCGTAAGCTTCGGCATATTCGCCCGCGGCAATATGCGTAATGAATTCCTCTATGGCCTTTCCGCCCGCCTTTTGCTGCGGCACGCCCTTTTCGCACCCCATAAGGCACAGCGCGCTGAGCGCCGCAAGAATAACGGCCAATGCTTTTTTCATGCCGACCCCTCCGCATTTTAAGTATATATCTATTATAACGTGGCAAAGCTTTACTGTAAACGCAGGAGGTGCCGTACCGTGACACAATTCGTTTATTTGACACAATCGGGGAAATCACGCTATAATAGGCGCATGAAAAGGTTATTACAGAAAATGAAGGACACTCTCGCCGCGCTGTCCGGCCGCATAAGGGCGCACCTTTCAGGCGTAAAATGGTATTTTTATCTGCTTGACGGGGCGATAATCGCGCTTATGATAGCCGCGGGCGTGTTTTTTATAATTTCAAAGAATGCGCCCGATCCGCGCATAAGCGTATCCGTCAGTGCGGACGGAAGAACCACGAACTACGTTGTGAACGAGCCTGAGGAAGGCATGAGCATATCCGCCTTCCTAAGGGCGCAGAACGTGCGCGTGAACAAGGGCGACGAGCTTTCAGCAGACGGGAACCAGCTTATCGCCGACGGCACAAGCGTATCGATAGCAAGAAGCTTCCCCGTGGCCGTGCGCTCGATGGGCAATGTGAGCGTTATAAACACCACGGGCGGAACGGTGGGCGACGCGCTGAGGCTGAGCGGAGTTGAGTACGACGCGGCGGACGAGCTGAGCCACCTTTCATTCGCCGACCTTGTGCCGGGCATGAAAATAGTGCATACGGACGTGGTAACGGAATACACCACCGCCAAGCGCACCATAAACCACAAGGAGAAGGTGGTTTATGACGACGACGTATATAACGATACGGAGCCTGTTATAATCCAAAAAGGCTCGGACGGATCAAAAAACGTTACCCAAAGGGTAATCATAAAGGACGGGGTCGAGGTTTCGCGCGAAATTGTGAACCAGATAATAATAACCCCCGCCACGGATGAAATAATCAAAAAGGGCAACAAGATACATTACCAAACCAAGCTTACGGGCGAATACCGCATTTATAAAAAACCGCCCAAGGCGGGCGTTGACGGCTGGGTGGAGATGAAGATGGACTACATCACCGCATACTGGCAGGGCAGCCGCACCGCAACCGGCAAGCGGCCCAAGCTTGGCACGATAGCCGTAAACCCGTACTATATACCCTACGGCACGCAGATATACGTTTCCGGCTACGGCTACGGCACTGCGCAGGATACGGGCGCGTTCCGCAAATACAAGCGCGCGGACGGCACGCCGGTTAATCAGCTTGACCTTTGGATGAATACCGAAAAGGAGGGTCGCCGCTGGGGGCGCAAGCGCAACGTGACGGTGCTGGTAAAGCTTGGATGAGTACTGCGGACATTAAACAAAAGCTTGAACGGCTGAACATACGCGCAAACGCGGCGCTGGGGCAGAACTTCCTTTGCGATGATGCAATGATCGAAAAAATAGCCTCCGCCGCCGTGGGAGACGGCAAAACGGACATACTTGAAATAGGCCCCGGTCTTGGCGCGCTGACGGGCGCGCTTGTGGGTCGCGTGCCGCGCGTTACGGCGGTTGAGATAGACAAAAACATGCTTGCCGCGCTTAACGCGGAGTTTGCCGCGGAAATAGGGCGCGGGGAACTAACGCTTATACACAGCGACATATTGAAGTTCGACATAAGCTGCATGGAAGGCGAATTTGCCGCGACGGGCAACCTGCCCTATTATATAACAACGCCCATTGTGCTTATGCTCCTTCGCAATGCCAAAAGGATACCGCGCATGGTGCTGATGGTACAGAAGGAGGCCGCGCGCCGCTTTTTCGCAAAGCCCAAGGACAAGCTTTACGGCCCGCTTGCCATAATGGCGCAGCTTTACTACGAATGCGAAAGCCTTGTTTCGCTCACGCCCGCAAGCTATTATCCGCAGCCGGACGTGGATTCGGAGGTGGTGCTCCTCACGCGCCGCGCCGATGCGCCCGCGGACATAGACCCCGCGGCCTTCTGCCGCTTTACGGAGAGCATATTCGCCATGCGCCGTAAGACCGTATACAACAACCTAAAGCCTCTGCTGCCCGCGGCGGACGCCGCGGCAGAAGCCCTTGCCCGCGCAAACATAGCCCAAGCCGCCCGTGCCGAGGCGCTGAGCATAGAGGAACTGGCGAGGCTGTATGAGGCAAGCGGGAAGCATAATTAGTGATGGATGGGGAACACGTCATATCCGCTAAAGTGCCGTTTTAACACTTTACAAACTCTTACAATAAGCCTCCATCTCAGAGGGAGGTGGATTTTGCGAAGCAAAAGACGGAGGGAGTCTAAAGAAGCTTGCAGCTATTTGTTTGGTTTACTCCCTCAGTCTCGCCTACGGCTCGACAGCCCTCCCTGCTGCGCAGGGCCACTCCGGTTGGAACAAGGTCGCCTTACTCACTGCCGTTCGTAATTCTCCCTGTTCCTGCCCGTTCTCCGTTTCGCTTCATCCGCCACAGGCGGCGCTCAACTCCGAACCTCAGTGAGGGAGCCTTTTGGCACGCCTTACAAACTCTTACATTAAGCCTGCCCTGAAAGGGGAGGTGGATGCGAGCAAAGCGAGCAGACGGAGGGGTTGAACCGCGGCTTTGCTATTTGCCCTCAACCCCTCAGTCAATAGCTAAACCGAGCCCAGGTTGGAACAAGGTCGCCTTACTCACTGCCGTTCGTAATTCTCCCTGTTCCTGCCCGTTCTCCGTTTCGCTTCATCCGCCACAGGCGGCGCTCAACTCCGAACCTCGTTGCATCGCCCACTGGGCGCGCTCGGCTCGAATCTCCCGCACGCGGTGGCGCCTTTTGGTGCGCTTTACAAACTTATACATAAACAACAACGGGGACGCATCGCGTCCCCTTATCTTCACAATCTATTATGCTCACCCGCCGCAAGGCGGATCTCACATTGTGCAAGCAATATTTCACTGCGCATTAGCGCAATTTCACCCGTTCGCAAGAACGGATTTCACCGCGGGCGTAAGCCCGCTTACCTCACCCTTCTTGCCTGGACAACGAAGCGGGAGCCGTCGTCCTCCTCGGTGCAGGTGGTAAGGGTGAGCACCTGGTCGGCCTGGCCGATGGATATGGCATCCGATACGTTGGAGCTGGGCGCTGTGCGGGCGTAGGCCGCCATGTCCGCCATGTAGCTTTCAAAGGCGGCGTTGTCGGCAAAGCGCGTTTCGACATAGTTTATCATGTGCCCGTCAACAAGCGGTATCACCGCCGCAAGATATATTTCCCACATGGTGTCCGTCCCGTCCCAGTTGAAGGAAATTATGCGATTCTCGGAAAAGAAGCTTTTCTGCTTGAAATTTAGCAGGCCGTGGAACATGGTGCCGTTCTTCATGTCGTGCCCGTAAAGTATTATGTGCTTCTGCTGGCCGCGGTCGGCATTGCGGAAGTCCATGAATATTGCGCCGTGCTTGCTCTCCTCTTTAAGTATGTTGTGGTTAAGGTAAAATTCGTTGTCGTCCGTGCGCACAACGGGGTAATCTATGCTGGTGCCGGGTATGCTTATCCAGCCGATAACGTCGCGGTTCTGCTGCCGCGCCTCGTCGTATGTCAAAATGGGCAGCACATCCCCCGGCTCCGCCACGCCGTCCAGCGAAGAATAGTCCGTGCCGGAGTTTATGGCGTTGTCCACTCCTGGCGCGGGTGTACGCTCGGGCCGGGCAGCGGTATCGTTTCCGGGCAGGGTGACCGTAACAACGGGCAGCGCATCGGTAGGCACGGGCGAAAGAACGTTTCCCGTGAGCGAGCAGCCGCCAAGCAGCAGCACCGCCGCAAGCATAATGGCCGCCGTAATTTTATTCCGCATAGAAAAGTTCCTCCCTGCGCATCTGTAATGCCTAAATTATAGCCTAACACGGCGTTCTAAACAAGTTTATTGGCGCCCAAAAGGCGAATATGGCGCACCTTTCGCGCAATTTTTATAATTTGTTCAAAAATTGCTGATGCACGCTTGGCCGTATTGTGGTAGAATACTATTATTATTGGGATACGGTTAGTTTTCCCGCCGGAGGGAGTTAATTATATGGGCCTGTTTGAGTTTAACGACGTAGGCATAGACCTTGGCACGGCGAGCATTTTGGTATACGTTCGCGGCAAGGGCATTGTGTTGAGGGAGCCGAGCGTGGTCGCCGTGGAAAAAATCACGGGACGCATATTGGCGATAGGTGAAGAGGCGCGCAGGATGCTTGGCCGCACGCCGGGCAACATAACCGCAATACGCCCGCTGAGGGACGGCGTAATATCCAATTACGACATTACCGAAAGGCTGCTGCACCACTTCCTTAAAAAGGTGGTCGGTACGCATGTGTTCTTCAAGCCGCGCGTTGTTGTCTGCGTACCGAGCGGCGTTACCGAGGTTGAAAAGCGCAGCGTTATAGACGCTACCGAGGAAGCCGGCGCGCGCCATACATATTTGATAGAGGAACCCATCGCCGCGGCAATAGGCGCGGGCATAGACATTGCGGAGCCGCGCGGCAACATGGTGCTGGACATAGGCGGCGGCACGAGCGACATAGCCCTAATATCCTTAGGCGGCGCGGTGCTGTCCACCTCAATAAAGATAGCGGGCGATAAGTTTGACGAGGCCATTGTGCGCTACATGCGCAAAAAGCACAACCTGCTGATAGGCGAGCGCACGGCGGAAGAAATGAAGATACGGATAGGCTCGGCCTATCCGCGCAAGGAGCAGCTTTTCATAGACGTTAAGGGCCGCAACCTTATATCCGGCCTGCCGCAGACGATAGTGGTCAGCAGCAACGAAATGATAGACGCGCTCGAGGAGCCGCTCCAGGCCATACTTGAAAGCGTAAGGAGCATGTTTGAGCGCACCCCGCCCGAGCTTGCCAGCGACGTTGCGGAAAACGGCATATGCATAACCGGCGGCGGCGCGCTGCTTTACGGCATAGACAAGTTCATTGCCGAGCATACCAAGGTGCCCTGCTACATTGCGGAAGATCCCATCTCCTGCGTGGCAATAGGCACGGGCAAGGTGCTTGAAAGCATAGACGACTTTACGCGCGGCGCGGTATACGATTACCGCCGCGGCGAATACTATCTGGACAGCTGATAAAAATACGCATATATCCTCCCCGACAGATGTTGGGGAGGTTTTTGTATCATTTGATTTTCATGACTTTATATAGAATTTGTCTAACCGGTTTAAGGGCGCACTCCTGTATACCTTTCGGTGTACCGTGCGGGCGTCCCTTGCCTCTCCCCTTGGGAGAGGTGGCCGAGCGCAGCGAGGACGGAGAGGGCAAACAATGACCATACCAATTATTCAAAAAGACTGCAAGACCCTCTCAGTCACCTGCGGTGACAGCTCTCCCAAAGGGAGAGCCAAGGGGCTGTACACCGTTGCGTAGCAGCTCTTTTGCCTCAGCCTTTTTTCCATCACTATTTCATCCTCCTCGGCTTCGCCCGTATAGAAAGCAAAGGAGAACAACCACACGACCAAAGCCATCAACTTAACTAACCCCAAAAGCGATGTGGTAATATTGCAGCCACCATCTATCTCGGCATAAGGCTTGTGCGGCATGAAATTCCGGTGGCATTTTCTCATATTAATGCCTACTCCAAGGCTCTATCTGCATATGTTTCAAAAAGAACATGTGCATATAATTTGCATAATTGCTCGTTTTTCTGCACATAATATGCTATAATCATATGCAGAAAGGTCGGTGTTATATGAGGAAATTCGATTACTCATTTTTGAATAATGGCTTGCTGCCGGCAAACCTTGTAAACCTTACTTCTAATATTGCGGCGTTGAAAACCATGGCAGGCGTACGCAAGGAGGAGTACACGCAGATTTTCACGGAATTGGAAGCCGTCGCAAAGGTGCAGTCTATCAAAAGCTCCAATGCTATAGAGGGCATTGTGACCAGCGACGAACGTATTGCCGCCATTGTCAATCAAAACAGCGCTCCGCTGAACCATAACGAAGCGGAGATTGCCGGATACAGAGACGCCCTGAACGAAATCCATTTAGGATATATGCATATTGATTTCCGACAGAGCGACATTCTGCGGCTGCACGAAATAATGATGAGCTTTGCGGGCTATGAGTACGGCGGGCAGTACAAGACAGACGATAATGTGATTCTGGAGATAGATGCCGACGGAAACCGTCGTATCCGCTTCCGTCCTACCCCTGCGAGCGAAACACCGAAGGCAATGGAGCAGTTGGAGCTTGCCTATTTGGATGCCAGGGGCAACTCAAATATCAATCAGCTTCTATTGATACCCTGCGTAATTTTAGACTTTCTCTGCATCCATCCGTTCCGGGACGGCAATGGCAGGATGTCCCGCCTGCTGTCGCTGCTATTGCTGTACAAAAATGGCTTTGATGCCGGTAAATATGTGTCCTTTGAGGAGCAAATCAGCAACTATAAGGCGTATTATTACGAAGCACTGCGGCAGTCCTCGGCTGGGTGGGAAACGAATGAGAACTCTTATTTCCCCTTTATTGAGAATTTCCTATCCACACTTTATATGTGCTATAAGGAACTGGATAAGCGGTTTGCGGTGGTGCATGGCAAGAAGATTACGAAGAAAGCCCGCATTGAAGCAACTGTTCTGAACAGCCTAACCCCGCTTTCCAAAGCGGAAATTTGCAAGATTCTCCCTGATGTCAGCCCCACTACCGTTGAAGCTGTCCTTGGGATAATGGTCAAAACGGGCTCGATAAAAAGAATCGGCGCTGGACGGACAACAAAGTATATTAAAGCATAGTAAAAAAATATGGTGAAATAGCGCAGCTTCAGCGTGAGGAAACCAAGAACAAACAGGAAGAGCAAAGTCGTGGGAGAATCATATAGAAAGAGGCAACTCGGAATGGAATTGCCTCTTTGCTGTATTGCTATTTCAGGTTACAAACACTTTCCCGATTATCGCAGAGGTGTTTACAGTTCCAGCGAATTTTCATTCAGAAGGAACTCATATAAGCCAAGATGCAGGATACCATAATCATCCGTCCAAGGCTTCATGGAAGATTTGCTGATGATAATCTTTTTGAAGAAATCCTTTGTATTCTTCAAGGGTCGAAGTTCTGTCTCCATTTTGGCCGGATCACTCACGTTCAAAGCGGATTGAATATAGTATTTTTTAGGGCCGCATTTAACAACAAAATCAATCTCACACTGTTTTCTGGAGTGCTTGTTTTCGGAATACTCCGATATTTCCACCACACCAACGTCTACGGAGTAATCTCTGCATAGAAGTTCGTTGTATATGATGTTTTCCATGATGTGCGTTTCCTCCTGCTGACGGAAGTTCAGCCTGGCATTGCGGAGCCCGATGTCGGTGCAGTAATACTTTGATGGGTATTCAAAGTATTTCTTTCCTTTTATACCATAGCGTTTGGCGTTGCTGAACAGGAAGGATTCCAACAAGTAATTCAAATAGTTGGAAATGGTCGTGCTTGAAACGGAGATATTCTTTACCGTTCCCAAGGTATTAGCAATCTTCCTGGCATTGGTAAGCGAACCGATGGACGAACATAAATCGTCAGTCAATTCCGCAAGCACATCCTGAAGAGCGATGTCATATCGTTCAGTAATATCCTTGAAGTATACCTCCGTAAAAAGGCTTTGCAGATATGCCATCTTATCAGCGTCTGTTTTTCTTGATAAAACCAGCGGCATCCCGCCATACAAAGCGTACTCTTCGTATGCATCAAGCTTGTCTCCGCCAATGGCGGCATAGTATTCCTTGAACGAGATTGGATAGACGCGAACTTCATCACCACGTCCACGGAAAACGGTCAGAACATCCTTTGTCAGCATCTTTGAGTTGCTGCCGGTCACATATATATCCACGTTGCGAAGCCGCAGAAGGCCGTTCAGCACGTTATACAGCCGGATGGAATCAGGATTTTTCAGTTCATCCTTGGCAATGGCATACTGCACCTCATCAATGAGAATGTAATATGTTTCTTTTGAGGTGATTTTTGAGCGGATGAATTTAGACAGTTCCTCAGGGTCGCGGTACTTGATGAAGGTATCGTCATCCAATGCAATCGAGATGATCTGTTCCTCCTTGACGCCACTCTCAATCAGATAATCATAGAACAGGTTAAAAAGAAGAAAGCTCTTGCCGCAGCGGCGAATACCAGTGATGACCTTCACCAGACCGTTTTCTCTTCGGTCGATGAGCTTTTGCAGATAATGATTTCTTTGGATTATTTGATTCAAATAGCAGCCCTCCATTCACTTGAAACTTAGTGCTTGTTATGGCCAACTTTCAACAGAATTATACCGCCATATCCATTCAAAAGCAACATCCGTTTGAAACTTAGTGCTAAAAAGCAGTAACTTTCAATGGTAGAATGGGGCGCATGTGGAATACTTTGTTATTGTATAAATGGAAACCCATATTTGCGTGGCTTCCGATAGAAACGCTGATTCGGGAGAGGCGGGACGCTTACTATGCCGCACTTGGGCAAGCAGATATATCGGCAGACGCAACACCGTTTGTTGAATTTCTGCTGTCTGTTATCTACGGATGCCGACGACCAGCGGCAGGCAAGAGAGCATCAACAGGAAAAATAGCACTGCTTTGCAGGGCGCAGCCGAACGGGAACCGTTCGATCAATCGGGGGCTTGGGGAGAGTTTCCCCAACAAGCAGCAGGGAGATTTCCGGTGACGGAAATCTCCCTGTTCGTCAAGTTTGTATAAACGCAGGCATTGCTTGCCAAGTGTAACGTCTCAGACGCGGCTTCTTCTTTTCAATAAATGCCTGTGGCTGTACAAGCAGAAAATCAAATCCCATCATTCTTCCGCCAAATCGGCAACCAGCTTGACGTCGCTGACCGCCAGAGCAAGCTGGAGCTTGTTTTCCAGCCCGGTTTTTTGCAGCATGTTTGCCACATGGAATTTTACCGTTGACATCTCGCAGCCCATCTCTGCCGCGATGCGCGTGTAGGACAAGCCCCGCAGCAGATGCCGCAAAACCTTCAGCTCCGTCCTTGTAAATTCCGTGCTTTTTGCCATGCCGATTTCAACCGTCGGAGGCGCATCCGGAAAGATGTGCTCACCGGCCATCGTCTGCCGGACGACATCCATCAACCGCTTCTCGGTGGAGTCCTTGTACCACAAGCTGTCAGCCCCGGCCTTCTTTGCCTCTTCCAGAACGGCGCAGTCGATCAGCGAGGTCACAACAATTATTTTGGTATTTGGCCGTATGGCTTTGATCCGGTGAACGGCGGTCAACCCGTTCTCGCGGTTCTCTGTTTGCACATCCATCAAAATCAGATCGACAGAGCTTGCCCGGCACACCTCAACCGCCTGCTTTGCGCCGGGAATGGACGCTACGATACGGTATCCGTCCTCGGCGCGGAAATAGCTTTCCAGCAGGCTGCGGATCATGGTCTGGTCTTCAACGATCATCACTCTCATATACTGCTTCCTCCTGTTCCGGCAGACTGAGCATCAGCTTAAAGCGGTGGATGCTCTGAACCTCCATTTTGCCGTCTGCTTCTTTTATGCGTTGACGCAGCATGGAAAGGCCTCCGCCCTCCGTGATTTTCTCCTTCGGCGCCGCGCCGTTGTTGGTCAGGGCAACCTCCGTGCAGCCCGGCTTCCGCCAAAAGCGCACATACAATTCTGTGCCGTCTGCGTGGCGGACACAGTTCGCCGCACATTCGCAGATCGCCAGTGCGCTCAGCGCGCGTATCCGCTGCGTTTGCGGCTCATCCCCTGTCAGCAGAACCCTGACGCCCAGTTCTTCCGCTCGTTTTTTTGCAGCCTCCAGCGGTTCGGATTGCGCCGTTATCTGGCTGGAGCGGTAAAGCACTGAAATTGACTGTTCCCACAGTGCCGCGTTTGCGCGAATTTCCTTCTGGTCCGCGTGCTGGAGCAGCACCCGGCGCGCCGCAAGAATGCTGTGCCCAATGTCGTCATGCACACGCAGCTTCATCGCCAGCGTTTCTTCCTCCCGAATAATCTCCGGTATCTGCGCGAACAGCAGCCGCAGCCGCTCGTTCGCCTCCTCCAGCTTCGCATTTTCCGCCTTCAGCTGGTTCTGCTTCCGTATCAGCTCCGTAACGTCTGCGGCGGTAATCTGCGTATACCGGACGCTGGCTTTTGTTGTGATCCGCTCCTGCGCAAAGCGCAGCGCCTTCCCGTCCGGAAAACGGTAAATCCGAAGGCGCATATCCAGGCAGCGCACGTTCGCGGGCGGCGCTTGCAGTACGCTCTGCATCTCTGCAAGCGACTGTATGCCGCCTTTTCGCAGACAGTTCGCAATGGCAAGCATCCGGCGGTTGATGAGCCGCACCACGCCGTTTTTATCGAAGAAGCAGGCCGCGATAGGCAGACTGTCGAAGCTTTCTTTGATCCTGTCCATACGCCTTTATCCCCTCTATCTCTCCAGCATCCGCGTCACATATTGCAGTCCGTCCTCATCCTGCTCCCATTCCAGGCCCGGAAACCGCGCGCACAGGGCGCAGAGCGGCTCCGCCGCTGAAACGCAGAGGGTAACCTCCACCTGCTTTCCAACCTCTATGGAAGTCAGCAACGCACGCAGCGATTCCAGCCCCATCTCCACGACCGCCTCAAACAGGTCATAGATCTGCGTCGCCTGTTCAACGGTAAGCTGGCCTTCCCCCTTGACGATCGTCTTGCAGTCGGCGCCATAGACACTGATGTTCTCGGAGGATTCATTAAGGCACAGCCGAAGCTCCTGCACGCTGATTGCACCGCGCTGCACGCCGACAAAAATCAGGTTGCTTCTGCGCTTGATATAGGTCCCTATAATGATGATCTGTCCGAGCAGGCGTATGGCTCTGTCCGAATCCTCGGTCCTTTGCAGTTCGGCCAGAAGGTCCCTAAGCATCGCAATCTGCCGGGCGGTCTGCGCCTCCATCATGTCATACAGGCGGTTTTCCTCCGTCAGCTTCAGCCATCTTGCGCGCTGTGCATTCTCCGCCGCCAGAACGTCGCCGGTATCACGCAGCTCATCCCTTGTCAGCTCCAGCTCTTTTCGTATCTGATTCAGCGCAGAGATGTCCTCCTTCCAGAACACCCAGCCGCTGCGCAGCCGGTGCCGCTTCAAAAGCGTATCGTCGTCCAATTGTACGGTATCCTGCTGCATATGCCGCAGTTCGCTTTGCGGCAACGGCTTCTGCATTGCAATCGAAGCATATTTGGTGCATAGCGCATGATCCGTGATCTGAACCGGCAGACTCGTCGCCTCAAAAAGCTCGTCGTATCCAAGATTGGACTGGATCAGCCCGCACTGGATGCAGCATTCAAAGATGCTTGCAAAGATCAGGCACTGAGACACCGTCATATCGCCCGCAAGCACCCATACCCAATAGACCTTTTTGACATAAGCATAAGCATAAGCCAGCGAAAGCGCGAAGGGGACCAGCGGCAGCCAGCGAATTCTCCTGCTGTGCGGGATCCGGCAGCTCCTCACCATTAAAACAAGCGAGAACGCCGCACACAGAGCCTCCCAGCCCAGCACGAAGTAATAGCCTTTCTCATACCGATACTCCCCATCCGACAAAACGCCGGATGGAAAGGAAAACACCTGCCGGTGCAGATCATTGGTCAGAACGAGCAGAAGCAGAAGCAGTGTAGGGATATACAAAAGCTTTGTCCATCGCGGCAGGCGAAAAGCCTCGTCCTTCCCCAACGACTGGGAAACAAAGACCGACAGCATGGGAATAAACAGCATTGGAAAATAGTAGAAATACCACAGCCGGCGCTCCGCATCCGTATTGCCAATTGAAAACTTGATCGAGCGCAGCAGGATCCACAGTACCATCAGCGCCGATATCGCCAGCAGATAGCGCCGCACCTGCACCTGCACGATGCGGAGCCAAAGGGTATAACACCACGCGCTGAACAAAAACACATAGATCCCGCTTCGCAGATGATTGACTATCGGAGCGTGTAAAATATGCCGGCTGGCATATCGGAGCAACATGGCAAGCACAATGAGCCCCAGCGCGGCCAGCGCACACAAAAGGCTGATTTTTGTTGCTTTGCTCATGCTGTACTCCTTCCGCCTCCGCAGAATAAAATATTATTATAAGTATACCATGCATAGAGAAAAAGGCAACACGGGTTTGACCTGTTTGCAGAGAGGAAAGGAGCGGAAATGGCTTTTGAATAAAAAAATATTGCAAAACCTATCTAATCGGCGGGGGCGGGAAGGAGAGACAGCTGTTAGAATATATATAGTACATTCAAAAGAGGAGAAAGGCGGTGGGAAAGCACATATGCGAAGAATTGTGCTGGATATGAAAGGCGGGCTCCTGGCGGAGGCAGTCATGCAATCGCTTGCGGGATACGACCCGGATTTTCTCGTCTACCGTTCTTCAAAACCGGAGGAAACGCTTGCCTTGTGCCGAACCTGCCGTGCCAACGTGTTGGTGATGGAGGTCATCCGGCAGGGCACGTGGAAGCTGAGCGAACGGCTAAGGCTATGCAGTGCCGTAAAGCAGCTCGGCTGGGTCTGCAAGACCCTGCTTCTGGTAGATGAGAACGCGGACGAACTGCTTGCCTCCGAGGTACGGCAGGCGGTGAAGGATCAGTTGGTAGACAATTTTATTTATGCGTCGGTATCGCCGACTTACCTCGCCGGTGTGATCGACACGCTTTAGAAAGGAGTGGTTATATTGCAGGTCGTTATACAGAAAATTCCTGAGAATTTGCGGGAATTTGAAACACTCGCCGCCAAAGGGCGGCAGCCGGAGCACATATGCGCGCTGTTCCTGTGTGCGCTGACACTGTTTGACAGGGATAAAGATGCGGGCACTGCCGCAATGGATCTTCTGCGCGGCCCTAAGCCAATGTCGCCGTATGACTGCCAGTTCCTGCGCGACCGGCTGCGCGGCAAAGCCTATCTGCCGCTTGCATATTTTGAAGGCGCAACGCCGGAAAACGGTTATCAGCCGCGCGTGCCGTACACGCTGAACGTGCTATCAGACCCAAGGCCTCAGGATATGGAGCCGGGCTATATGCGCGTGTTCCTTAAAACGGCGGGCGCGGATTCGCCGCGGCCTATGAAGCTGCGGCAGAAGGCCTCTACCGGCGAATGGTTCCTATGGGAATACTCCAGCATTCTCAGCGGCATCCGTATCCCTGCGGCGGAAGACCCATGGGCATGATTACGGCGGAGCAGGTGGGCGGTATGAGCGCACAGGCTCTCCGGAGTTTTTGCCATGAGTGCACAGACCCGTTCGACAACAGGGGACAGAAGTGAGAAGAGCGTTGAAAATTGCACTGATCGTTGTATCGGCGGTTGCGCTTATCGCACTGGCAGGCGTATGGCTGTATCGGTATTTTATCGATAGCCGTATCCGGGACGGAGGCAGAATGGAAAATCCGGATGCGTACAGAGCAGGTAAGGACTTGATCGAATTCACTTGGCAGCAAAATCATATGAATTCCTGCAAATGCTTTTCGCTGAAGTTTTACCGGGAGAACGATATGCCTCTGCTGACCGGACGTTTTTTGAGCCGGGAGAACGGCGAAACGAGGGAAAGCGGGACGGATGCGTTTTCCAACCCGGTTCCCTGGCCGCTTACATGGGTACAGTGGTTTGATCTTCAGAATATGCTGGCAGAGTCGGATCTGCCCGAGTACCGAAAGCCGTCCCCCGATGTCCAGGACGAGACCGACAGCGAAATCCTAGTCATTTGGCGCACCGATGACGGGAGCGAGACCCAAAAGCTCAGCGGCGGCCATGCGGAAGCGCTGGAGACCTTGGTGCTGGATATTGCCGAGGAAGCATATGCTGCGTCAAAGCTTGAGCCGAAGCAGTATGCGGTGCGCGAAACAGCGGCGCTGATCGGAATTTACTGGGATCAAAACGCACCGTCGGCGCGTGACTGCTTCAGCTTCCTTCTCGATGAGCAGACGCTGCTGTCCGGGCCGGAAAAGCAAGTTTATTTCTCTTATCGGTATCAGGATAGCGACGGTAATACCGTTTTCAGAAAAAATACCGCCGTAGAGCCGGAGAAGGCGCAGGAATGGTTCGGCAGCATTGCCAAGGAGCTTAGAATGCTGGATCTTCCGGCATACCGGCCCGGTACGCATATGCATGGCACAACGGATAGCTGCATCACCGCAACATGGACGGACGGAGATACACCGTTTATCAATTGCTATGATGCGCAGGCCGCGCAGGCCGTATACGCTCTGCTGGCGGAATTTGCCGAAGAGACGGAGGCATGGGTATTCTCAAGACCCGTTCCGGAAAACGGGTGGAGGTGCCCATCGTGCGGAATGCCGAACGGCAGTAATGTATTTTGCGCAGAGTGCGGAACCGGCCGCCCTGCGGAATAAGAAACAATAAAAAACAAATAACAAGGAGAAGGGGAGAATTTATCATGGAAGGTCATAAGTTTTTGAAGGTCACTGGGATTCTGATGATTATCGCCGCGGTATTTTCCATCATTGCGGGCGTGTTTGTCGGCGGACTGGGAGCGTTGGCGGCAGGATTCGGCGCGGCATCAGGACTGACGTTTGCCTATTGGGCGGCGCTGTTCCTGACATTGGTCGGCGGAATTTTCCAGCTGATTGCCGGAATCAAGGGCGTCAAGCACAGCAAGCGCAGCGAAAAAGCAGGCAAGCTCATCATATGGGGCGCGATCGTAGCCGGGTTCAGCGTTTTGAGCATCGTTATGAATCTGGTCAACGGCGGCGAGTTTAATGTCATAAGCGTTCTGACGGGAATAGCTGTTCCGGCATTATACATCTACGGCGCGATACTCAATTCCAAGGCGGACGAACAGGCCGCCGCATAATAAAGAGCGATACGCGTATGGGATTGTTTGATAAGAAATATTGCGATATTTGCGGGGAAAAGATCGGCTTGCTCGGTAACCGCAAGCTGGAAAACGGAAATCTCTGCAAAAACTGTGCCAAAAAGCTCTCCCCGTGGTTCTCCGACCGGCGCAACAGCACTGTTGATGAGATCAAGGCGCAGCTTGCCTACCGGGAAGAAAATCAGGGAAAGGTCGCGGCATTCCACACGACCAGAACGCTCGGCACGGACACCAAGGTGCTTCTTGACGAGGACGCAGGGAAATTTATGGTGACACGGGCAAGAAATCTCGTGGAGGCCAACCCGGATGTTTTGGACTTCGCAGACGTGACAGGCTGCAATCTTGATATTGATGAGAGACGCTCGGAGCTCAAGCGCGAGGATAAGGATGGCAATAAGATTAGCTACAACCCGCCGCGCTATGAATACTCCTATGATTTCTACATCACCATATTCGTCAACAACCCCTACTTTGACGAAATGCGCTTCAAGATCAACTCCGACTCCGTGGACGTCACTCCGCCGCCCGCAATGCGCCCGGGCATGGCAACACGGTACGATCCGGAGAGCAATGTAGAGTACCGCAATTGCAAAAAGCTCGGCGAGGAGATACGGCAGATGCTGACGCAGGTCCGCAAGGATGTGCGTGAAAGGATTGAGCAGGCAGCCGCACCCAAAGCGGCAATCACCTGCCCGTATTGTGGCGCAACCACCATGCCCGATGCAAGCGGCCGCTGTGAATACTGCGGCGGCGCGCTGAACGGCTGAACCATATATCAAATGAACAAACGGAAAGAAGGACTTAAAAAATGAGAAAGTATGTAGCATTACTCCTGAGCGTGGTTACGCTCCTGACGCTTGCCGCCTGCGGCAGCAAAGATGCGCTGGCCGGCACATGGTCCGCCGAATTTGAGTATGACGGCACTATCACCTGGACCTTCGACGGAAAAGGCAAATGCACCATGGAAAATGCTTATATGAAGCAGAAGGGCACCTATACCATTGACGGCGACCAGCTTACGGTGATGCTGGAGGCATGGAGCGAGCCGTCTACCTACACGTTCTCCGTGGATGGCGACAGCCTTACCATGAATGAGAACTCCGGCTACGGCATCAGCGGCGTTTTTACGAAAAAATAAGCCGCATAAAAAACAATACTTATCATCCACCGGACTTTAGAAAGGAGAAAAAGTTATGGATAACCTTACTGGCAGCATTAAAGACGCCGCATTTGCGACCAACCCCCGTGAATTTGATCTTTCCTATTCCACCACGCTTGAAGAGATCATGGAGAAGCTCAATGCCCGCAGGACAGCTTTCCAGATGCCTTTCCAGATCAAGGGCGGCATTCCCGGTCAGCGCATCTCGTTTGAAAAGGAACCGAACCTGGACGTTGGCCTTTGGCTTTTCCTCAAAGATGGCACGCATATCCGTATGCAGCCTGTGATCACGGAGTCCAAGATGTCTGTAGGCGGCATGCGCGTTGATAAGAACAGCGTGCTGCGCAAGGGCCTCAAGGGTGCTACGGTCGGCCTTGCAACGGAGCGCGGCAGCTATATAGACACCGTGACCGAAACCGTAAAGAAGATCCTGAACGGCGAGGAAGTAGCGGACTATATCGCGCCGGAGGCTCCGGTCGAAACCAAGGACTGGATGACAACGTTCCTGCTTTGTCTCTTCTGTGGTGGGCTTGGCATCCACCGCTACTATGTCGGCAAGATCGGCACGGGCATTCTGTATACGCTGACGCTCGGCCTGTTCGGCATAGGATATCTTGTTGACTTTATCAAGATCCTTTGCGGCAAGTTCACCGATAAAAACGGTAATTACATCCAGCGCGCAAAGAAATAACCGGAACAAAAGGCTTCAGGTATGCACCCCTGTTTTTCTGCCGGAATTACATGTAATTTCATGGTGATCGGCAGCTCTGTGCATACCTGAAGGAGAATGGGAGGGAATTATGAAACAGACGAAGACCAAACTTCTATGCCTGCTTATTGCGGCGCTGATGCTGCTCAGCCTTGCCGCCTGCGGCAAGGAGACGGCGACGGAGCCCAATTTGATCAAGTTGGGCGATCGTGAACTGCTCTACAAGGGCGCATGCATAATGGAAGATTCAAGCGGAAACGATGCTGTGGTTCTTACGCTGGACTTTACAAACAACGGTAAGGAAAATGCCTCGTATCTTTGGAGCGTTGATGAAACGGTTATGCAGAACGGCGTAGAGCTGGAGGTTGCATCTATCATTACCAACTACGATACGTTTGAGACCGTGATAGACAACCAGTTTAAGGAAGTTGCTCCCGGCGCAACGCTGGAGGTGAAAACAGCCTTCGTGCTTAGTGATACTACCAGCGAGATCAAGGCCACCTTTGAAGAACTGCTCGGCAGCAAAAAAGGCACGATCACCATCGATCCGTCCACGCTCAAGCGGGAAACGGCCGCCAATACGGAGCCGGAGGCCACGCTGCCTGCCGCCGCCGCGACCGGCGACGCACTGCTTGATTGGTGGAACGGAGAATGGTACGGCTGGTGGCAAATGACCGGCTGCTCGGGCTATTATGAGAGCATGGAGGGCCGGTGGTGGGATGTCTGCGGCGTGATCGATATCGGCACGGACTATACGGGCACCGTCACGCTGTGGGATGAGGACTACACCAGAGCCGAGCCCATGGCTTTGGCTTCCGTCAGCCTGAATGAAGCCGGAACCGGCGAGCACGGCACGCTGATGTCCGAGGGCGGCTGGTTCACAAATGTGGCGCTGGAGCATTCAGACTGGATCGTTGATCCCGGAATCAAAACAGACGGCATGATGGAAAGGGAAAACATTATCTGCATAGACGGCTGGTATGAAGACGGCGATGATGAGTATCACTATGAAATCTATCTGCGTCCGTGGGGACTCCGCTGGGATGATGCGGGAGAGGACTTTCTGCCCAACTCCTATGAGGATTGGTATCTGCCTTTGATCGAGGCCGGCAAGCCTATGCCGGACGCCATCGGTGCGGACGCCGTCGGAGGCGACGCTCCTGTGGGCAGCGACAATACCGGCGCTGCGACCACGGATCCGGGCCAGACAGCATCCGGAGGGGACGGCATAGTGACCGAGGAACAGGTGCAGAAGGGCTACGTCTGGATGAACGAGGTCAACAGGAATATTTTCGATGCAACTTACGATGATATTGTTGCTTACTTCGGCGTGGAAGGTCAGTTCGTCAAGGAAGAGTACAGCGACCACATGAAGGCAAACTACCGCTACTACAAATGGATATCCAAGGACGATGACTCCCATTTCATCTACGTCAACTTCATGGAAAAGAGTCCGGGCGTTTATACGGTAAGCGCCTACAATACCAGCGGCTTCTCCGGCACAGAAGCCATAGAAAAGTATCTGGACATCGTGAAGGCCGAGGCCGCCGAAGCGAACAAAGCCGCCTCTGCGAACGCCGAGATGAAGGACTTCTCCGTGGAAATCGCCCAGTTTGCAAAAGACGATG
>ERZ827423.696-NODE-696-length-39764-cov-6.636581_pt1 | contig 39764 bp, 36 predicted proteins | sample MGYA00519775_ERZ827423 | MGnify/ENA primary metagenome ERZ827423 (study PRJEB31778, sample SAMEA3449296) | human gut metagenome | biome: human gut; feature: human-associated habitat; material: faeces | place: United Kingdom | collected 2010/2012 ... | reverse complement strand
AGTTTAGAGTTGAGAGAGTTGCATACCCTCAACATTCAACACTCTACTCTCAACACTTATAGACCTCCACGAGGCCGATACCTTTGTATGCTTGTTGCCCACGGCCAAGGCCGTGGGTTACGCATTAACAGCCCCCACGGGGCTGGGGCGGCAGCACATTACACCCCATAAACCGAATGCCCATATTTTTAGCGGACGCCAATAGTTTGAAAACTGCGTTTTCGTTTGTCTTTGCTCTCGCCTTTCACTATATTTGGATAATATAGGATGCGGCTCGGCAGAGACAAACTTGAAAACTCCGTTTTCGTTTGTCTTTGCTCTCGCCTTTCACTATATTTGCAACAAGGCAGATGTGGAAAGAAAAATTAGGCAACTACCTTATCGACATATCTAAATATGTACTAACCGGCATATTCATCGCATCCTTATTCAAGGATATGGAAAATATGAAATTGGCGGTCTATGGCTTAAGTTTTGCAGTTGCCGCTTCATTATTGATTGCTGGATTGATATTGACTAATAAAAAAAGAGCTAAATAAATGGAAGGAACTGTATTTTTACTATTAATGTTGGGGGTGCCGTGCGTAATATTCCTGCTGTGGTGCCTTACGCCGAGCGGCAGACGCTGGCTAAAATCCAACAATATGCTTTGAGGATCGTCCGCTGCAACTCTTAAAAGTGTCAAACAATTTGACGGCAATGTCAAATTATTTGACACTTTTTATTTTTCTGATTCCGCACACCGCTGATTATCTTAACATTACCGTTTTGGCAAGGTCGTTGCACATTATATGGCAAAACAAATCGAATGATGAAAGTAAATTGCTATATAATGGCGGCATTGATTGCCTGTACGCCGGTTCTGGCTTCGGCTTCCGGGAAATGGACAGCCGACGACTGCATGCTCTACGCCGTGGAGCATAATTTCGACGTGAAGAGCGCGGAGCTGACCCACGACAACGACCGCCTCGACTACAGGAAAGCCGTAGGCTCGTTCTTCCCTACGGTAGGAGCCTCGCTTTCGCTGCAAGGCAGCTTCGGACGCTCCATCGACCCTGCCACCAACACCTACGACAACCTGCGAACGTTGAGCAACGGCTACAGTCTTTCGCTCTCGTGGGACATATTCACCGGCGGGCAGATTATCAACCAGTTCAAGCAGGCAAAGGCGCAGAAAAGGCTGTCGGAATCGGCGTTGCAGAGCCGGAAGGACGAGATTGCCATCAACGTGCTCGACGCCTACGTCAATCTGCAATACTATACGGAACTTTTGCGTATCACAGGCTTGAAACTGGAGGAAAGCCGCGCGCTGCTCGTACAGACACAACGGATGAAGGAACTGGGGCTGAAAAGCGCAGTCGATTTGAGTCAGGCGGAAGCGCAGGTGGCCGATGACGACTACACCCACACTACCACGCAAAGCATGTTCATAAACTCATTAATTAAATTGAAAAACACGATGAATTTTCCGGTGGCCGACACGCTTGAGCTTGCCGGCCCGGAAAATCCGATTTATCACGCCGGCGGGGATTATTCTGCGGCTGAAGTGATGGAATTCGCACGCTACAACAACCCCATAATGCGGCAGGCCGAACTGAACAAGGAAATAGCCGAATACTCGCTGCGCTCGGCGAAAGGCTCGTGGGCTCCTACAATCTCGATTGGAGCGGGATTGTCCGACAGCTACTACAAGCGTTACGGTACGGAGAACCAGCCTTACAGGGAACAGATGGACGTGAATTTCGGGCAGTATGTGGGCGTTTCGATGAGCATCCCGATTTTCGACGGACTGTCGCGCTCGAACACGGTGAAAAAGGCAAGGAATCAGGCCCGTGAGGCGCGTCTCGACTACGACCGCAGGCTTTACGAGCTGCAATCGAGCGTGGAACAGGCCGTGACCGACCGCGACAACGCGGAGAAAGAGGCGGCAAAGATGGCCGGCAAGGAGAAATCAGATTCGATAGCCTACCGGTTTGCAAAACGCAAATACGATGAGGGGCTGATGAGCTTCCTCGACATGCAGAAACTGATGAACACGTGGTTCGAGTCGCAGGCCGAGCACGTGCGCTGCCGGCTGCTTTTCGACGTGAAACGCCGCTTGGTGGACTATTACCGCACAAACAGACTTTACCAGCAATAAAAAATAACAACAGGATATGGCAAATTCAATTTTTAAAAGTCTTTACTCACTTACGCGCAAGTACAAGATGCCGGTGGTAATCAATGTCGCCGGGCTTGCGCTGGCGTTCACCGCATTCTTGGTGATTATGATGCAGGTATATTACGACCGCACCTATAACGAGGGTATCAAGGATTACGACAAAGTGTTCATGGCTTACAATGTGACTGACGAATACGGCGATTTCACGTCGATGAGCCCGCCAATGATGGAATTCATAGCCGGACGCTCGCCCCACATCAAGGACTATGCCTACACCGACTATATGGGCATGGGCTATACTTTTTATGTAGAAGACAAGGCCGTGAAAGACAAGCTCCTGATGGTGTCGCCAAGCTTCCCGGAAGTGTTCGGCTTCGAGATGGTTGCCGGAACCATCGACTGCATGAAAGACATGAAGTCTGGCATTATCCCGGAAAGTTTCGCGCGCCGCTACTTCGGCTCGATAGACGTGGTGGGCAAGACACTGACGCGTGACAGCAGCATCATCGTGGGCGGCGTATACAAGGATCTTCCTGCCAACAGCTCGATGAAAAACATCGTCTATTCCCCGATTAATCCGGCGTGGTACGCCGACCTGTGGGAAAGCTGGGGTTTCAACAGTTTCACAATGTACATCAAAGTGGACGACCCTTCGGCCATCGACGGAATCCGGGAAAGTGTCAACGCCGGTTTGAAAGAAATAAATTCGGAGATGCGCAAAGGAATCGACTATGTTTCTTTGAAAGATTTGCATTACACAAAGGAGATTAGCGGATTGTTGGAAGCCCCCGTAAAAGAATCGACGGAACAGATGCTCATATCGATTGCCATCCTGACAATCCTGATTGCAGTGATAAATTTCACCAACTTCTCCAACGCCCTCATTCCGGTGAGGATACGCTCAATCAACACCCGCAAGATAATGGGCGCTACGCGGAGGTCGCTCACGCTGTCGCTCGTGGCCGAATCGGCATTGACAAGCGTCGTGGCGTGCCTGCTGGCGTTCCTTTTCGTGGAATTGCTGTCGATGACTTCGTTCGTCAACATAACCACTGCCGGAATATCGCTTACGGAATATATGCCGGTCACGGTGTTGACCATAGCAATCGCCGCGCTTACCGGAATCTTTGCAGGGATAATACCGGCGTTGAGAATGACTTCCTACTCGCCGGCCGTGGTGCTGAAAGGCAATTTCGGGCTGTCGCCCAAGGGGCAGATGATGCGCAACGTGATGGTAGGAGTACAATTCTTTGTGGCCGCCGCCCTCATTGTGGCAGCGAGCCTGATGCAGAAGCAGCGCGACTATATGACGCGCTCCATCGACTATGGCTTCGACAAGGACGAGATTGTGGTGTGCGACATCAATCCACCTGCCAACACCCCCGACGACAAGTCCTCGATAGTCAACGACATGCGCGCTTTGCCGTTCGTGGAGAACGCATCGGCATCGTGGAGCGTGCTCGCCGAAGATAAAAACTCGCAAGGCTGGGTATTCCAGACACCGGAAGGTGACAAAATAGACCCACGCACGATGTTCTGCGGCAGCGGATATATGACGACGATGGGAATCAAGATTTTAGAGGGCCGCGACTTCAACGACAGCGACACGGCGGCGGTGATAATCAACGAATTGACAACAGAGAAATTCGGCGACGTTATGAATGTCGGCAAGCAGATAAATTTCGGCAAACAGCATTTCACGGTGGTGGGAATCTGCGACAACGTCATCTACTCGTCGCTCTACAATCCTACCGAGCCGGTTATGTTCGTCGATATGCCATATCCACTGGGTAATCTGAACGTGCGGGTGCGCAAAGGCACTAATATGTTCGAGGCAATGGACGGCATCCGCAAGGTGCTCGACAGCTACGACCCCGGCTATCCGTTCAACGTGAGAATCTACGACCAGATTATGGATGCCACATACCAGAAAGAGCGCAAGCTGACCACACAAATCACCCTCTTTTCAACCCTTGCGGTTCTGATAAGCGTGATGGGAGTGTTCGGGCTGGTGATGTTCGACAGCGAGTACCGCAAGCGCGAGATAGCCGTGCGCAAGGTGTTCGGGGCAACGACATCGGGCGTCGTGGGGATGTTCAACGCCAAATATCTGCGCATACTCGCCGTCAGTTGCGTGCTTTCAATACCGGCGGCATGGTATTTCACAAACAAATGGATGCAGAATTTCGCCTACCGCACGGAGATGAGCTGGTGGATCTACGCGCTCGCCTTCGCGGGGCTTGCCATCATAACGGTTGCCACCGTGAGCTACCAGTGCCGTAAGATTGCGCACACAAACCCGGTAGAGAGCTTGAAATACGAATAAAAATGTTGAGTGTTGAGAGTTTAGTGTTTAGTGATGAATAAACTACTCTCAACTCTCAACCTTAAACAAACAGAAATGGATATAGAAATAAAGAAAAAAGGATTCAGACTGACAGGCAAGCAATGGATATATGCGGCCATGGCAGTAGCCGTGACAGTTGTGTTGATAATAGCGGTCTATGGCAACCGCTCGTCGGTGATGCGAATAGACCGGGAATCGGTGACGACCGGTGAAGTGATTGCCGGAGAGTTCAACGACTACATCCGCGTCGTGGGACAGGTGCAACCGGTAACTTCGTTGCAGCTTAGCCCGGAGGAGGGCGGCATAGTGGAGCAGATTTTCTTGGAAGAGGGAGCTGCCGTGAAGAAGGGCGACCCCATAGTGAAGCTGCGCAATTCCAATCTCGACCTTGAAATACTCAACGCCGAGGCCAATCTCGCCGAGAAGCAGAACTTCCTGCGCAACACGCAGGTGACGATGGAGCAGGACAAGCTCAACAACCAGACTGAGAAGATACAGCTCCAGATGGAGGAACGCCAGAAGAAACGCACTTACGAGCAATACCAGCGGTTGTATAAGGAAGACTTGGTGTCGAAAGAAGACTACCTGAAGGCGAAAGAGGACTACGAGCTGACCGTGGAGAAGCGCAAATTGGTGGACGAGCGGCTGAAGCAGGACGAGCTGTACCGCAACATACAGATTACGCAGCTTGAGGACGACCTTGAGAATATGCGCCGCAGCCTTGCGATGATACGCGAGCGGCGCGACAAGCTGACGGTGTGCGCGCCCATCGACGGCGAATTGGGAATGCTCGACGTGGAGCCCGGGCAGAACGTCATTTCCGGGCAAATGATAGGCCGCATCAATGTGCTTACAGGTCACAAGATAGAGGCCGACATCGACGAGCATTACATCGACCGTGTAGTACCGGGGTTGGAGGGACGCTTCGAACGGCAGGACAGCACATATATGCTGCGGGTGAAGAAAGTATATCCCGACGTGCGCGAGAACAAGTTCCAGACCGATTTCGAGTTTGCCGGCAAGCGCCCTGACAACATACGCACAGGGCAGTCATACTACATCAACCTGCAGCTCGGCGAGCCCACAAAAAGCGTGATGCTGCCGCGCGGCACTTTCTTCAACGAGACGGGCGGCACGTGGATATTCGTGCTCGACAAGGACGGCGACACCGCGCACCGCCGCAGCATAAAGATAGGACGGCAGAATCCGCAGTACTACGAGGTGGTCGAAGGCTTGAACCCCGGAGAGAAAGTGGTGCTTTCAGGCTACGAGATGTTTAAGAACTGCGACGAGCTTATCTTGAAGTAATAAATTGATTATAAACTAAATAAAAATACAACTATGCTTATTCAGACAGAAAAACTTACGAAGAAATTCCGCACAAGCGAAGTGGAGACAATTGCGGTCAACAACCTTGATTTTGAAGTGGAAGAAGGACAGTTTGTGGCGATTATGGGTCCGTCGGGCTGCGGGAAGACCACGCTGCTCAACATCTTAGGACTGCTCGACACCCCGACATCTGGCAAGTACATACTCAACGGCAAGGACGTGACCACGCTCGGCGAGCGCGACCGCACATACCTGCGCCGCGGGAAAATCGGCTTCATTTTCCAGAGCTTCAACCTGATTGACGAGCTCACCGTACAGGAAAACATCGAGCTTCCGCTGACATACCTTAAGATCAAGGGCGAGGAGCGCAAGCAGAAAGTTCTGGAAATAATGCGCCGTATGGAAATCAGCCACCGCGCGAAGCATTTCCCGCACCAGCTTTCAGGCGGACAGCAGCAGCGCGTGGCCATAGCGCGCGCCGTGGTCTCCAGCCCCGACCTGATTCTTGCCGACGAGCCGACCGGTAACTTGGACTCGAAAAACGGCTTGGAAGTGATGAACATCCTTACCGAGCTCAACAAGGCCGGCACTACGGTGGTGATGGTTACCCACAACCAGCGCGACGCGGGTTACGCGCACCGCATCATCGATATGCTCGACGGAGAGATAATCTCTACGGTAATCAACAAGGAATGATGTTGCCTCCGTTCGCGTCAAGGTAATAGCCGCCTACGGCTACATGCCATATGGCAATAAGGTTAAAAACAATATTAAACTAAAAGCAATGAAACGATTCATCCGAAACATATTGTTCGCTTTCCGGCGTTTCAAGCTGTCGGCAGTCCTCAACCTGTTGGGGCTGTCGCTGGCTTTTGCCGTGTTTATGATAATAATGATGCAGGTGTATTACGACCGCACCTACAACTCCTCCGTACCCGATGCCGACAATCTCTACCTGCTCAGCTACAATCAGGATGGAAACTACAAAATATGGATTAGCGCCTCAGAGTTCGACAACATACGCAAAATGTCGGCACACATCAAAGAGGCGTCATTCATCAGCCCGTACCAACAGGAAACCCTTGCAAAAATCAACAACAATTATGCCTCTATTAAAACGATGGAGGTTGACACCACTTTCCTTAGAATGATTGATTGCCGGATGATTGCCGGCTCTATAAGCAGCATTACCGAAAAAAACACTGTCATCATCCCGGAAAGCGTTGCCCGGAAATACTTCCAAAGCATCGACGTGACAGGGAAACGGTTGGCCGACGACATGGAGCTGACAATCGGCGGTGTGTATGAGGACTTCCCTGAAAACTCAACGGCCAAAAACGCAATCTACTCGAATATAGATTTCGAGAAGTGGCTGAAACGCTCTAACGAGGTGAGCTTTGCCGGCCTGTTCAGAATCGACAATCCCGCGGCCGTAGCCGAATTGAAAACCCGGCTCGACAGCATAGCGGCGAAAGATGCAAAAGAATGGAAATCATGGGACAGCAAAATATATGATTTCACACCCGTTTCCAAACTGCACTATGTAAAGAATATACCTGCCTCAGGATTGGCAGAAAAAGTAAATCCCGACACGGAAATAATCCTCATTTCAGTAGCCTTGGCTATTTTGATTATAGCATTCATCAACTTCACCAACTTTGCCGTCGCTCTCGCCCCAATACGCATAAAAGACGTGAACACGCGCAAAGTGTTCGGTGCGACCACAAAAAACCTTCGATGCCTGCTCACGGTCGAATCGACAGTCATTTCCGTATGCTCGTTTATTATCTCGTTGCTGCTGCTATGGCTTTTTTCCATGACTTCGATAGCCAATCTGTCGACGGCAGGAATAAGTTTCACCGGCTACCTCCCTGTTATCATTGCCACAGCTCTAATTTCTCTCGTTCTTGGGACTGCCGCAGGAATCTATCCGGCCATACGCCTCACATCCTACTCACCGGCTGTGGCATTGAAAGGGAGTTTGGGATTGTCGCCTAAAGGGTTGGCACTCAGAAACGCACTTATATGGATACAGCTATTTGCATCCTCAGTGCTGATAATATCGGCCGTATTCATCACCAAGCAGCGCAATTTCCTGATACACACCGATTATGGTTTCGACAAAGACGAATTGGTGCTGTTCGGGACAAACAAAGGAGTAAGCGACAACCTTGAAGCCGTGACCAACGAACTCAAGCAACTGCCGGAAGTGGAAAGCGTGGCATATTCCCGCTTCAAGATTGGGAGCAATGTCGGAATGAGTTGGGGACGCAATTTGGGCGGAGATGAAATGGTGTGGTTCTACTCCATACCTGTAAGTCCGGGATTCTTGGAAACGCTCGGCATCAAATTGCTCGACGGGCGCGATTTCCTCCCTAACGACAGCAACGCAATCATTTTCAACCGCACAGCACAAAAACAAAACTCCCGCTACATAAAAGTGGGAGCGGAAGTGTTCGGCACACAAATCATTGGCATCTGCGACGATTTCAACTTCACGTCGCTATGGACAGAAGCGTCGGAGCCTATGGCTCTCAACTGCATAAAAGGGTGGGACAACACGTCGGTCGGCTACGTGCGCGTCAAGAAAGGGGCGAACATGTTCGACACAATGGACGGCATTCGAAAAATAATCCGCAAATACGAGCCGGAATATCCAAACGAAGTGTCGTTCTACGACCAAATACTCGAGAACACCTACCAGAAAGAGTCGCGGCTGACGAGGATGATTACGCTGTTCTCGTCGCTGGCAGTGCTGATAAGCGTGATGGGAGTGTTCGGGCTGGTGCTGTTCGACAGCGAGTACCGCAAGCGCGAAATTGCCGTGCGCAAAGTGTTCGGCTCTACGACGGCAGGGATAATCCGGATGTTCAACGTCAAATATCTGAAGATACTTTCCGTCGGGTTCGTGATTTCTGTTCCGGTGGCGTGGCATTTCGTCAACGAATGGATGCAGAATTTCGCCTACCGCACCACGATGAGCTGGTGGGTGTTTGCATTGGCATTCGTCGGGCTGGCTGTGATAATCGTGGCCACCGTCACCTACCAGTGCTACAAGATAGCGCAAGCCAACCCGGTGGAGAGCCTGAAATACGAGTGATGTTGCCGCATTGGCGGCAAGGTTATAGTTGCCTACGGCAACAGGTTATATGGTTATAAGGTTAATTTTCATTTGCCTCTGCCCTCGACTTTCACTATATTTGTAAAGATGAAAAAACAAGGAAACATACTGGTGGTGGACGATAACACCAACATCCTGACTTCGCTGCGGCTGCTGCTCGGCAGCGTTTTCGGGAAAGTGGAAACTTTGCCGTCGCCGAAAACGATGCTCGCCTTGCTGCGCAAGTCGGAGACCGACGTGGTGCTGCTCGATATGAATTTCGTGTCAGGAATCAACAGCGGCAACGAAGGGTTGTTCTGGCTGCACGAGATAAACCGCAACTTTCCGAAAATCCCGGTAGTGCTGTTCACGGCCTATGCCGATGTGGAGCTTGCCGTAAGGGCTATGAAAGACGGAGCTTTCGACTTTGTGGTGAAACCGTGGGACAACCGCAAGCTTGTAGAAACGCTGCAAATGGCCTACCGTCGGCGGTGCGAACTTACCGGAGGCGGCGGGACACCGTCCGAAATGTACTGGGGAGAGACACCGGTGATGAAACGTCTGTACGACACGGTGGAGAAAGTTGCCGCCACCGATGCCAACGTGCTGATTACCGGAGAGAACGGCACCGGCAAGGATCTGTTGGCACACGAACTGCACGCACGGTCGATGCGACAGGCAAAGAAATTCGTGACCGTGGATATGGGCGCAATAACCGGAACGCTCTTCGAAAGCGAGCTGTTCGGACACGTTAAAGGAGCGTTCACCGACGCAAAATCGTCGAGGAAAGGCTTTATGGAAGAGGCCGACGGAGGCACGCTTTTCCTTGACGAGATAGGCAACTTGCCGCTTACGCAACAGGCGAAGCTGCTCAACGCGCTGCAACGCCGCCGCGTCACCCCGGTAGGAAGCAATGGAAGCATCCCCGTCGACATACGGCTGATATGCGCCACCAACAAGGAAATAGAACAGATGGCCGACAGCGGTCTGTTCCGCGAGGACCTGCTCTACCGCATCAACACAATCCACCTGAAACTCCCCCCGCTCCGCGAACGCAAGGCGGACATAATGCCGCTCGCCCGGCGGTTTCTCGCATCGTTTGCCGCCGATTACTCCCGCCCTGTGGAACGGTTCAGCGCGGAAGCGGAGAACGCGCTGGTCAACTGCGAATGGCGCGGAAATATCCGTGAATTAAGACATACAGTGGAAAAAGCCGTGATAGTGTGCGACGGCAATGAGATACAAGCCGGCGATTTGCAGATAGCCGCTTCCAAGAAGATGGCAGAAAACACCGGGACAACGCTCGAAGACATGGAGCGGCGCATGATTGCCGACGCAATAAAGAAATACGGCGGCAACCTGTCGCTCACTGCGGAAAAGCTTGGCATAACGCGACAGACGCTCTACAACAAAATGAAACGCTTCAACATCGGGTGAGCATGACAAGGCTGAAACGCATAATATCGGCAATAGCGGCCGTGACAATAGCGGCCGACACGGCAGCCATGGCAATTCTTGACGAATGGCTACTGCCTGCGCTGGCACTGACAGCGGCAGGATTAGCCGCGGCGTTCGCCTATGCCTTCTCATCGGCAAACGATGCCACCCGGAAAGTAAGCATTATGCTGGAAGCCTTCCGCAACAATGATTTCTCTTTCCGTCTGCACGAACGCGGCAATCCGGAAATTACGGAATCGCTTGCCGGAGTGTCGGAAATAATCAAAGAACAGAAAATAGCGGCCCGGCAAAAGGAAAAATTATACGGCATGATAATCAACAGCGTCAGAGCCGGAATATTCGCTACCGACGACAAAGGCAACGTAAGCCTTTGCAATACGGCCGCCCTTAGGCTGCTCGGGCTGACCGTGCTTACCAACACCGCACAACTCGACAATACGGAGCCGGGACTGCGCGAGTCGTTAGAAAACATGTCGTCAGGAGAGACAAGGCTATTATCGCTCGGCAATAATAACCATAACATAAACGTCTCGGCCAACGTATCGAAAATCAATTTCGGCGAAAGGACATTGAGCGTTTACATCCTCAACGATGTAAACTCTGTAATCGACCGGCAAGAAGTGGAAGCATGGATAAAACTGACGCGAGTGCTGACGCACGAAATAATGAACGGAATCGCCCCGATACGCGCAATGAGCGACAGCCTGCTCAACAGCGGTACCGACGACCCGAAGCGAGTGGAGGAAAGTCTGGAAGTGATTTCATCGACATCCGACGGACTTATGAAATTCACGAAATCGTTCCGTAAATTTGCGGCGATACCATCGCCCGAGCTTTCGCTCAATTACGTCCGGGATCTTGCGAACGATGCCGTAGCCCTGATGCACGAACCACTCGCCGCGGTCAAAGTCGTTATCGACATACAACCTGAGGACATCATCGTGCAAGCCGACAAGAATCTGATAAGCCACGTACTCGTCAACTTGCTCAAAAATGCTATAGAAGCCGGAGCGACAGCGATACGCATAAATTCGCGTACTATCGAGAACGAATCAGTGACAATCGACGTTATCGACAATGGGCAACCGGTGTCGGACGAATGCGCGGAACAGATATTCGTGCCTTTCTTCACCACCAAGCGCGACGGCTCCGGCATAGGGCTGTCGGTGGCGCGCCGCATCATGAACCTCCACGGCGGAACGCTCCAGCTTATCAACAACCCCACAAAAAAGACATTCCGCCTGCTTTTCCCATAAGAACAGTCTTGAAAGTTGAGGGTTTAATGTTGAGTGTTGAGAGAGATTTTACACTCAACACTCAACATTAAACCCTCAACTTTTCTCCTGACTTTTATCCCGGACACGCAGATAAAAACGAACGGCCCTGCATACGATATGCTGAGCCGTCCGTTTTTCAGAGCCAGTATGGCCTTATTTCAAGCGTGCCTGTATAGCCTTGCTTTCCTCTTCGTAGCCCGGCTTGTTGAGCAACGCGAACATATTCTTCTTGTAGGCTTCCACACCCGGCTGGTTGAAAGGATTCACGCCAAGTATGTATCCGCTGATACCGCAAGCTTTTTCGAAGAAATAGATTATTTCGCCAAGACAGTATTCCGAAAGTTCCGGAAGAGTGATGTGTATATTGGGTACTCCACCGTCGCTGTGAGCTATCACAGTGCCGAGCTCGGCCATCTTGTTCACCTCGTCGATGCGCTTGCCGGCGATATAGTTCAACCCATCGAGGTTAGCCTCATCAGAAGGAATGACAACTTCACGCTGCTGCTTTGCGACAGAAATCACAGTCTCGAATATCGAACGCTCGCCTTCCTGAATCCACTGTCCCATAGAGTGGAGGTCGGTAGAGTTGTCGACGGCTGCCGGGAAGATTCCCTTGTGTTCCTTGCCCTCGCTTTCTCCGTAGAGCTGCTTCCACCACTCTCCGAGATAATGTAGCTTAGGATTGTAGTTCACGAGAATCTCTATCTTCTTACCGGCATTGTAAAGGGCGTTGCGTGTCTGGGCGTAAAGCAGGGCGATGTTGGAATCGTCCGCTTTTGCCGTAGCCGCTTCCATAGCCTTTGCACCGCCGATGAGCTTGCGGATGTCGAATCCAGCAACGGCAATCGGCAGCAAGCCTACCGGGGTGAGTACGGAGAAACGTCCGCCCACGTTGTCGGGAATGACGTATGTAGCATAGCCTTCCTCGGTAGCTAGCTTGCGGAGCGCGCCCTTATGCTCGTCGGTGATGGCAACAATATGCTTAGATGCGTATTCCTTGCCTTCCTGAGCCTCAAGCATCTCCTTGAGCAAACGGAAAGCGATTGCCGGTTCTGTCGTAGTACCCGATTTTGATATGACGATGATACCGAATTTCTTGCCTTTCAGCAGTTCCACGAGTTCCGCCGTGTAGTCCTCGCCGATGTTCTGACCGGCAAACAACACACGCGGTCCGTCGGCCGGCTTGTATGCCGCGAACGAGTCGCTAAGAGCCTCTATCACAGCCTTCGCGCCAAGATAACTTCCTCCGATACCGATTGCCACTACATATTCGCAATCCTTGCGGAGCAATGCCGCGGTCTTTTCGATGTCGGCAACCGAATTTTCAGAAATAGAACTGGGCAGATGGAGCCAGCCAAGAAAATCGCTGCCTTCTCCAGTACCTTTTTCCAGTTTCTCGATAGCGTCGGCGCCTTTAGCCTGCAAGGCTTTTATTTCGTCGTCCGACACAGAGCCTTTCACATTACGGTTCTCAAATTTCAATGTATCCATATCAATTGATTATTAACGATTTACAATATTAGCAACAACTTGATTATCATGCTGCAAAGTTAACCATAGACAGCAATTAAAGCAAGTTAAATTTTTATTATTAAGCACATAACCTTATAACCACATAACCGCCTAATCAGCCGCCAAACCAGTCAGCTTGCGTATCTTTTGCGGAATCTCGATGTTGTTGTTCAAGTCGCTGAACGCCCCGCAGCCCTCGCCGACGGCAAACACCGGCACCGGATTGCCCGTGTGGGAGAATGTGGTGAATCCGAACCCGGTCTTATGGTTGAGGATGTCGAACACTATGGCCGTGAACTCGTTGAAATCCTTGTAAAGAGTCTTTTGCGTCGATGCCGCCTTGGCTTTCATCCTGCCGTAGCTTTCGAGCATACGTGCCTCTTCCATCTCGTTGACCCGTATGTGCGACCACAGCCCGAGCTTTTCGGAAAGCAGACGTTTCATCTCTTCCCACGTGTCGCCTCCCTCTTTGGCGCAAAGGTCGCTGAACCGCTCTTTGGAAATACGCTGGTAGTCGATGTTCTTCAAAGCCGGTTGTGCCGGACCTTTGTCAACACCGACAGTCATTCCTCCGGTGTCGTGGTCGGCAGTGACAACGATAAGAGTCTCGTCAGGATGCTCAAGATAGAAATCATAGGCTATCTGTATGGCTTCCTGAAAATTGAGCACTTCCTTCACGACCGCTCCGCCGTCGTTGCCATGCGCGGCATGGTCGATGTTGCCGGCCTCAACCATCATAAAGAATTTCTTGGGCGAAACCTTCTTAAGATGGTCAAGGCAGAGTCGCGTCAGTTCCGGCAATGTGGCTGCGCCGCTGATGCTGTCGATAGTGTAGCCTATCTGTGCCGCCCCTTCCTCATAAGGCGCAGTGAGCAGAATTTTCCTGCCCGGTTTTGCCGTCTTCAACTCCTCAATGCTTCTTGCCACCGTATAGCCGTTCTTGCGGTAGCCGTCGAATATCCTCGCGGTTTTTCCCTTGTCGTTGCGTGCCAGCGTGTTGGCTCCGGCAATGAAGTCGAATCCACTCTCCGCGCCGTCGCGGTTGATTTCCTCGTACATCTTGCGGTTTGCCTGATGCGCGAAATGCGTGGCCGGGGTTGCATCATCGTAGCAAACGGACGTAACGATTCCCACGCCATATCCAAGCTTCCTTTTCAACTCGTGCGAAACGCTTTCCACAGCGACCGTGTCGGGACCGACTCCCACCATGCTGTTCTTTGTCTTCACCCCGGTGGCAAGAGCCGTGCCTGCCGCAGCAGAATCGGTTATCGGCGAGCTTGCCGAATAGGTCATGGCCACAGAAGCCACTGGGAAGCGCATCATCAGGATGTTCTCATCGTTGCCGAGCACAGTGCGGTTGTAAGTCTCCGTAGCCATCACGTGACCCATACCCATGCCGTCGCCGACGAACACAAACACATACTTAGGCTTTGCCGCCCATACGGCGATGACGGCTGCCATCGCCAAAAAAGTTAAGAAACCACGTCTCATATCATTATTTTTTATTCATTTCAAGCATACTGTCGATTATCTCGCGGCTGTTGTAAAGACGCGGTATCTTGCGCTGCCCGCCGAGCCTGCCGCTTCGAAGCAGCAGCCAGTCGTCGAACAGTCCGCGCCGTGCCTCCACAATCGAAAGCCGGTCGATGAAAATCCCCTTATACCGCTTAGCCTCGTAGTCGGAATTGATTTTCTGCAACTCGCGGTCAAGAACGTCGGCAAACCGCTCCATATCGTCGGGACGCCTCTCGAACTCTACCAGCCATTCGTGCCGTCCCTTCGTCTTTGTTGTGGCATATACCGGAGCCGCCGTATAGTTATACACCGAAGCCCCTGTCAGCTTGCAAGCCTCCTCTATGGCGCGGTCGGCATTATAGACCATCAGCTCCTCGCCGAAGGCGTTGATGAAATGCTTCGTGCGCCCGGCAATCGTGATTTTCACCGGCCGGGTCTGCTCCACCCTCACCGTGTCGCCGATGCGGTAGCGCCAAAGACCGTTGCACGCCGATATCACCAATTCGTAGGTCTTGCCGGCTTCGACATCGGCTATCGACAAAGCGTCGGGATACTCCTTGCCAGTCTCCGACAAGGGAATGAATTCGTAGAATACTCCTAAATCGAGCAGCAGAAGCATAGCCTGCGTGTCCCACGACGACTGCACGGCGAAGAATCCTTCCGAAGCGTTGTAGGTCTCCAGATAATGCATCTTGCCGCGATCGGTTATCGCCTCGTATTGTTCCCTGTAGGGAGCAAAACTTATACCACCATGGAAAAACACCTCAAGGTCGGGCCAAACGTCGTGGATACAGTCCACCCCCTCACGCCTCATCACCTCTTTCAACACCGAAAGAAACCACGAAGGCACACCGGAAATGTTGGTGATATGCTTGCGGCGGCTCGCCTCGACGAGTGCAGGCAACTTCTTGTCCCACACTTCCATAAGCGCCACTTTCTTAGGCGGCACCCGCAACAGGTTGACAATTGGGTTGATGTTGTCGATAAGGTTCGCCGAGAGGTCGCCCACGACCACGCCGTCCTTATGCAGCTCGTTGGCAAAGCTGCCTCCGAGAATGAAGGCGCGGCCGTCGAAAATACGGCTTTCGGGATTCAAGCCGAGATAGAACGCAACACAGTCGGCACCGCCGCGGTAATGACACCGTGCGAAGGCTTCTTTCGTAATCGGTATGTATTTGCTTTTTCCGTCCGACGTGCCCGACGACTGGGCATAGTTGCGCACGCGCCCTTTCCACAGCACGCCGCTCTCGCCGCCGACCATCCGCATCACCAGAGGGCGTATGTCCTCGTAGCGCACAAGCGGCACTGCCTGCTTATAGTCCTGATAACCGCTAATTTCGGCGAAACGGTATTTTCTTCCGTATTCTGTCGGGGATGCCTCCTTAAGCAACGAGAGAAGTTGCCGTTCCTGTATTTCCTTTGCATAATCGGCAAACCGGGCGCATTGTGCCACCCTCCTCAGAAAAAACGGTCTTGCCAACTTCGTAATCCCCGCCATATCGCAGTTTCCGCTACTTCAGTTCTTCGAATTCCACGTCGGTGATTTGCGATTCCGCCTTCACTTCCCGGTAAGAACCGGCTGCCTCACGGCGACGCGAAAATTCATCCTCGTCTATCTTTATCTCCTCGAACGCCACGTATTCGCCGACATCCTTGGTGAATATCTTCTCTTTCTGAGTCTGCTGCTGTCGCTGACCGCCATTGCCACCCTGACGTTCACGGAATTGCCCCGTGGCCTGCTTGAAACGGCGCCGCAAATTGTAGGCAGCAGTGAATATCCGCAACAACGGCACCAGTATCACCACCAGCAGCAAAAGGAATAAGAAACCTAAAAAACCTCCCACTTCGTATTCTTTTTATTCTTTTTTATAGTAACACTGCCGGCTCAATATTGTTCATCCTTGCGGGCAGTGGCTGAAAGCACGATATAAAACACTATCGTCCACGCAAATCCCGACAGGCCTTCGACTATGAGGAACAGCACCGCGCCCAAAAGCAGGGCGTAACGGCGGACATTGCACCGCCAGTCGAGCGTCTTCACCTTCAGCGAGAACATTCGCATACGGCTCGTCATCAGCAACGACAACGCCAAAATGAGCAGCACCATGACCAAACTGCCCGGATAACCGTGCTGATTGACCCAAGCAATCCACCCTATCCAGAATATGGCGTTAGAAGGAATCGGCAAGCCGATGAACGACGATGTCTGGCGGTCGTCGATGTTGAATTTCGCGAGCCTCAACGCGCCGAACACAGTCACAATGAACGCCAGATAAGCCAGCCATCCGGCATCATTGGCCGCCATAGTGCTGTAAATCAGCGTGGCGGGAGCAAGCCCGAAGCTCACAAGGTCGGAAAGCGAGTCAAGTTCTTTACCCAATGCCGAATAGGCGTGAAGAAGCCGTGCGGCAAGCCCGTCGCAAAAATCGAAAAGCGTTGCGGCACCGATGAATATGAAAGCCATCTCATAGCCCCGCAGGCTGCCGTACAATGTATCATAATGAAAAGCGAACACCGTGGCAATGCACCCGCTGAGCAGGTTGAGGCACGTAATGGTGTTCGGGACGTTACTTTTTATCAGACGCAGGATTTTCATTTATGTTCAGATTTTTAAGATTGGCTATCGGGGTTATCCCTCCCATAGTCTTGTCACCGATTTTCACGAGTATTTCCGCATCAAGCGGCAGGAATATGTCGACCCTCGAACCGAATTTTATGAACCCGAGATGCTTCGAAAGGTTCGCCTTGCCGCCCTTATGGGCGTAGGTCACTATGCGGCGCGCTATCGCCCCTGCAATCTGGCGCACAAGGATACGGTGGCCGCTGGCAGTGTCGATGAGTATCGAGGAATGCTCGTTCTCCAAGCTCGATTTGGGAAGATAGGCGGCACGGAACCGTCCGGCGTGGTGCTTGCTCTCCAGCACTTTTCCGTCAACCGGAAACCAATTGGCATGCACGTTGAAAACCGACATGAATACCGAAAGCTGTATGGCTTTGCCGTGCAGGAACTCGTCTTCATAGACCTCCTCCAAAGCCACGACCTTTCCGTCGGCCGACGATACCACGACATTGTCCCTTTCACCTTTGAAATTACGGCGCGGGGAGCGGAAAAAATTAAGCACAAGCATAAACACGACAAACGACACCACCGTCAGCACCCATGGTATCGTTATCGGCCGCACAAAAAGGAACGCCGACATACAGATTACCACGAGTATCAACAGCAGCGCGAAGATTATGTTTGCGCCTTCCCTGTGGATTTTCACTCCCATTCTGTCCGTTTTATAAAGCAAAAGTATAATAAATAATTGAAATATGAAAGGACTTTCCCATCATAGAAGTATCTTTGCCCATAAATCACGCGATAATGAAACGGTTATTATTGATTGTAGACCCGCAGAATGATTTCATCAGCGGCACACTGCCTGTCCCCGGTGCGGCGGAGAAAATGGAAGCATTGGCAAACTACATCCGCGAAACGGACAGGGAATATGAATTCAAGGTTGTCACCACCGACTGGCATCCATACCAGCACTGCTCGTTCACAGAGAACGGCGGCGAATGGCCTATGCACTGCGTGCAGAACACCGCAGGCGCAGCAATCTGCCAGACTCTTATAAAGCCTCTTTTCACTACAAAAGGCGAAGTGACCGTGCTGCGGAAAGGGACATCGGAAGACGCTGATGAATATTCGATATTCAAGAACACCATGTCGGCGGAGAAACTGGACAGGCTGATACGCGGCAACTGCATCGAAAGAATCGACATCTGCGGCATTGCCGGAGACGTGTGCGTGCTCAACACTCTCCGCGACGGCATCGAAAGATACGGAGCAGCCATGTTCCGCGTGCTGACAGAGTTTTGTCCGTCGCTCGACGGCGGCACGGCACTCGCCGAAGCCATCGTGGCAACAGGCTGCGAATCATCCGGCGGAAGCCAAATGTGACGGCTCATGCCACCTACAACGGCTGCGCCGCAAAGATGGGTCAAAACTTCCGCCTGTGCAACTTTTATGGGAGGAATTGGGGTAATGCGGAAGTTTTGCGTAACTTTGTGATTGAAACAAAAGAAGAGCAAGATGGAAAGTACAAGACAAGCTAAAATAGCAAGACTGTTGCAAAAAGAACTGAGCGAAATGTTCCGCCGACAGACAGCTGCCATGGGCGGCGTATTGGTGTCGGTCAGCGCGGTGCGCATATCCCCCGATTTGAGCGTAGCCCGCGGCTACCTGAGCATCTTCCCTTCGGAACGCGCGGAAGAAATACTTAAAAACATCAACAGCAACGCCCGGACAATACGCTACGAGCTTGGCAAAATAGTACGGTTCCAACTGCGCAAGATTCCGGAACTCTCATTCTTCATCGACGATTCACTCGACTATATCGAGCATATAGACAACATTCTGAAACAAGATACCGCCCTGCACCGTAAGAGTCCGGACAGCGAAGAGCAACAAGACAACTCCGAAGAATAACAATCCGCCGACCGATGAGCAAGCTGCCGCTACGGATAGCCTTACGCTACCTCACATCAAAGAAATCGCATACCGCCGTAAACGTCATTTCCGCAATATCGGTATGCGCGGTAGCCGTGACGGCAATGGCCATGGTGTGCGTGCTATCGGTGTTCAACGGTTTCTCGAATCTTGTAAACGGCAATCTTTCAAGGCTTGACCCCGAGCTAAGAGTGATTGCCGCACACGGCAAAGCCATCGAGAAAGCCGACAGCGTGATTTCCATAATCAAAAGCGTCAAAGGCATACACACGGCAATCCCCACGATTACCGACAACGCGCTTGCCGTCTATGGCGACAAGCAACTGCCGGTGACATTGAAAGGAGTGACCGAAGAATACGGCAACCTTACCGAAATAGCGTCGCTCGTAAAACCCGACGGCACATACCTGCTTGAAATGCAAGGCAATCCGCTCGCCGTGGTCAGCGTAGGCACGGCCGTAGCCCTTGAAGCCCATCCGGGATATTACATGCCATTGGAAATCTATGCGCCTAAGCGCAAAGGGGCAGTGAACCCGGCCATCCCGATGACAGCGTTCCGCAGCGGAAACACATTCATTTCCGGAGTTTTCGAAGTGGAGCAGACAGAATACGACATGAATTATGCCATTGTCCCGATAGAGTTCGCCCGCAAGCTGTTCGACTATCCCACACAAGCCACCGCCATAGAAATAGGGTTGGAAAATGGGACGGACGCTGCCACCGCGCGCGATAATCTGCAAAAAGCATTAGGCGACAGCTACACCGTGCAAGACAGGCTCATGCAGCACAGCAATTCACTGAAAATGATAAATGTGGAAAAGTGGATTACATTCCTCCTTTTGGGATTCATACTGATAATAGCGTCGTTCAACGTAATAAGCACCTTGGCCATCCTGATAATCGAAAAGAACCAAAGCATCTATACGCTCCGCTCCATGGGAGCCGACAACAAAATGATAACCGACATATTCCTGACAGAAGGCTGGCTTATTTCCCTCACAGGGGCAATAGCCGGCATTGTGACCGGCGTAGTGCTATGCCTCATACAGCAATATTTCGGGATAATCAAAATGAATTCCGATTCAGGCACACTACTAATCGACAGTTATCCCGTAGCCGTGGAATTCACGGATGTGGCGATAGTCCTTGCTGCCGTAGCGTTGGTCGGATTCCTCACGTCGGTCGTGACCGCCGTCGCAATGCGCAAACGTCTCCGCGCATAACATTCTCAGAAAATGGTGCGGTAGATGCGTTCCGTCGCGCCGATGTTGTCACGGATGTAGTTTCCCGCTATTTTCCCATGCTCCGTGAGATATTGCCCGTCGGTCAGCAACCGCTTCATTATCCGGGCAAAATCTTTTCCATTGTTGACCGTAAACGCCCCCTCAAGCCTAAGCAAATCGTGGGCTTCCTTAAACTTATGGTAATTCGGGCCGAAAATCACAGGAATGCCATAGACGGCAGCCTCATTGACGTTGTGGATTCCTGCGCCGAATCCTCCGCCGATATAGGCTACCGAAGCGAACCGGTAGCATTTCGAAAGGATGCCGTAGCAGTCAATTATCAGGCAGTCGGCTTCCGCCGCGGTTTCCGGCGTGGCCTCAGAATAAAGTATGGTCTTGCGTTTCAGCTTTTCTTTGATTCCTGCGATTCTCTCCGGAGAAATCTCATGAGGAGCAACCACCATCTTCATCTCCGGAGTTGAGTTGAAGAAAGGTATGAGAAATTCTTCGTCAGGCTCCCACGAACTGCCTGCAAACAAGGTGAACTGTCCGCGAGAGAACGATTCTATTGCCGGAAAATCTATTTTGTTGTCGAGTATGTCGGAAACACGGTCGAAACGCGTGTCGCCGGCAACTACGGTGTTGCTTACGCCTATCGAGGCCAACAGGTCGGACGAAGCCTTGTCCTGAACGAACAGCGTGTCGTAGCAGCGCAGCATCTTGCGGAACATTCCTCCGTAAGGTTTGAAAAAAGCCTGTGTCGGCCGGAAGATGGCGGATATTATGTAAGTAGGTATGCCGCGCCTCTTCAATTCCGAAAGATAGTTTCCCCAAAACTCATATTTCACGAAAACCGCTTTCTCAATATTAACGCTGTCGAGAAACCGCCTCACGTTGCGGGGCAAATCGAAAGGCAGATAGCATATCACGTCCGCAAGCCCGTAATTCTTGCAAACCTCATAGCCCGAGGGGGAAAAGAACGTAAGCAGAATCTTTTTTCCGGGAGTGTTTTTCTTTATCATCTCTATTAACGGACGGCCTTGCTCGAACTCGCCGAGAGAAGATACGTGTATCCATACGTACGGCACTTCCGGGTCGATTTGCTCTTTCATAATACCGGGAGTACGACGCTGGCCTTCGGCCATCAGCTTCGCTTTCCTGTTTCTTACGCCCGCAATCCTTACGCCCAGCGCATAAAGCCCCACGGCGATGTTATACAATATGTTCATTCCCCTTTTATATGTCAGTTTAGCAGCTTTTTATGTTTTCTATGCCTTTCCGTATACGGCGTATGGTCTCCTCCTTGCCAAGAATTTCTGTAATGTCGAACATGTGCGGGCCTTTGCATTCGCCCACTACTGTGAGACGGAAAGCGTTCATCACGTTGCCGAGATGGTAGCCTTTGGCCGCAATCCAGTCAAGTACTATCGGCTCGCATGCGGCCGACGAGAAGTCGCCGATGCCGTCGAGCACGGATATGAGCTCTTCCATAATCTGCGGCATTCCTTCTTTCCAACGTTTACGCACGTCCTTCTCTGCATATTCCTGCGGAGCCTCGAAGAAGAATTTCGATTGCTCCCACAAATCGCGCACGAAATTTATGCGGCCTTTAACGAGTGCCACCACTTTCGTCACCATCGCCTTGTCGGCATCGGCGTGTCCGTGTCCGGCAAGAATAGGCATATACATTTCCGCAAGATTGCTGTCGGGTACTTCCTGCAAATATTTATGATTGAACCATTTGCCTTTCTCGAAGTCGAACTTTGCGCCTGATTTCGAGCAATGTTCGAACGAGAATTGCTGTATCAGCTCGTCCATCGACATTATTTCCTGCTCCGTCCCCGGATTCCATCCCAAAAGGGCAAGGAAGTTGATTACGGCCTCCGGAAGATAGCCTGATTCACGGTAGCCCGACGATATTTCGCCGGTTTTCGGGTCTTTCCATTCCAAAGGGAAGACCGGGAAACCGAGACGGTCGCCGTCGCGCTTGCTCAGCTTGCCTTTTCCGTCAGGTTTGAGCAGCAGCGGCAGATGCACGAACTGCGGCATGGTGTCCGCCCATCCGAAAGCTTCGTAGAGAAGCACGTGGAGCGGTGCCGACGGCAGCCATTCCTCGCCGCGTATCACGTGGGTGATTTCCATCAGATGGTCGTCGACGATATTGGCCAGATGGTATGTAGGAAGGTCGTCGGCCGATTTATACAGTACTTTGTCGTCGAGCACGGACGAGTTTATCACAACTTCGCCGCGGACAAGGTCGTTGACTACCACATTACGGTCGGGCTCTACAAGGAAGCGCACCACATATTTCTCGCCGCTCCCGATAAGCGCATCCACTTCCTCTTTGCTTAGCGTCAGGGAGTTGCGCATCGAGCCGCGTGTCTTGGCGTCATATTGGAAATTCGGAATTTCGGAGCGTTTCGCCTCAAGCTCTTGCGGTGTGTCGAATGCCATGTAGGCCTTGCCTGCGTCAAGCAGACGCTTCACATAGTCGCGGTAGATGCCGCGGCGTTCCGACTGGCGGTAAGGGCCGTATGCTCCGCCCTCGCGCACACCTTCGTCAAATTTTATTCCGAGCCATGCAAAAGCCTCGTTGATATAGTCTTCAGCACCGGGTACGAATCTGTTGGAATCGGTGTCTTCGATCCTTAATATAATGTCGCCGCCGTGGCGTTTTGCATACAGATAATTGAACAATGCTGTGCGTACACCTCCGATATGCAGCGGGCCTGTGGGCGACGGTGCGAAACGTACTCTTACTTTCCTTTCCATTTGTCTCTCCATTAAGAAATTTTTGCAAAGATAGCGAAAGGAGAGTGCAGAAACAAATGAATAGAAGAATTTTCTATCTGATTGTGCCAAACCATGTATATAGAGCCCTTCCTTTCAGCGTCACTTGTAGAACACGAAGTACACGGCCAGCACCAGGCAGATGAAGGCGGCGAAGTGGTTCCAGTGCAGGGCCTCGCCCTTGAAGAAGACGGTGGTGAAGAGGGTGAAAATCATCAGTGTGATGACCTCCTGAATGACCTTGAGCTGCATCAGCGAGAAGGGACCTCCGTTCTCGACGAAGCCGATGCGGTTGGCGGGCACCTGGAAGGAATACTCGGCCAGGGCAATGGCCCACGAGAAGAGGATGACGGCGTAGAGCGGCCAGTTGGAAATGACCTTCATCTCCTGCAACTTCAGGTGGCCGTACCAGGCGAACGTCATGAAGATGTTCGACACGATGAGCAGAAGGATGGTGTAGAATGCTTTCATATCTATCAATATTAACTATATAATTTCAAATCTTGGGCGGGAGAAGCTCCTCCTGCACGTTCGTCATGCTGGCCCAAAGGCTATAGCGCGCCTCGGGGTTCATCTCCTCGAGGCGGCGGAGGACGTCGCGCATGTCCGAGCGGTGGGAGTCGTGCTCATAAGGGCAGTTCTTCACCTGCTTGCGGTAGGCGTGGGCGGCGGCCAGAGCCTCGAGGTCGGCCTCGTGCACCAGGCAGAGGGGGCGGACGATGGTCATGTCGAACTTCTTCATCACCAGCCGTGGAGGCATGGTGGAGAAGGCCCCCTGGAAAGTCTGGTTCATGAGGAGTGTCACGAGGATGTCGTCCATGTGGTGGCCCAGGGCAATCTTGTTGCAACCCAGTTCGTGGGCGGCGGTGAAGAGCTCCTTGCGGCGGTTCCACGAGCAGAGGAAGCAGGGCGACTTGCGCGTGTCGGTCGAGGCGTCGAACTCCGCCTCGCGCAGGACGAAGGGCACTCCCCGCTCCTCGCAAAAAGAGCGCAGGTAACCGGCATCGATACTATAAGGAATGTTGCGCATGGCCACGTGGACGGCGGTCAGCGTGAAGCGCGGACGGTAGATGCGGGCACGTCGGGCCAGCAGCTCCGTCAAGGCCAGCGAGTCCTTGCCGCCCGAAAGGCCTACGAGGAGGCGGTCACCGTCCTCAATGAGGCCGTAATCCACGATGCCCTTCATCAGGCGTCGCTCGATGCGCAGCATCAGTTGTTGTTCTTCCGTCCGTTTTACCATCACATTTCCGTTTTGCGGGCGCAAAAGTAGTGCAAAAGAATGAATTGGAGAAGAAAACCGACGGCAAAGAGACATTATTTGGGAGAAATTCGTATCTTTGGACGCAAATGACCAAAGACCTTTCACGTATGAAGATGATAAAGAAACAGATATGCCTGCTGGGCCTGGCCCTGATGGCAGGTACCTCCACCATCCAGGCACAGACGCTGGCCCAAGCCCGAACGTGGTACAACGAGGGCGAATATGCCAAGGCCAAACCTGTGATGGAACGCTACTACAAGTCGCAACCCGCCAACGGCAACTACAGCCTCTGGTATGGCGTGTGCTGCCTGGAGACGGGCGAAGCCGAAAAGGCCGTAAAGCCCCTCGAGACGGCCGTCAAGAAGCGCGTCACGAGCGGCCAGCTCCACCTGGCGCGTGCCTACGACCGCGTCTATCGCTTCGAAGATGCCGAAGAGGTGTGCAACGACTACCTCTCCGACCTGAAGCGCCTGCGCCGCCCTACGGAAGTGGCCGAGCAGCTCGCCACCCAGATACGCAGCCACCTGCGCATGCTCAAGGGAGTGGAGCGTGTGTGCGTCATAGACAGCTTTGTGGTAGACCGCCGCAACTTCCTGGAAGCCTACAAGACGGGGCCCGAAAGCGGCACCCTGAGCCTCTATGCCGACTACTTCAAGGGGAACGGACGAACGGGCGGCACCGTCTACGAGACGGAGCTGGGCAACAAGCTCTATTATAGCGAACTTCAGGAAGACAGCACCCTGAACATCATGAGCCGCTCCAAGCTCTCGGACGGATGGAGCAAGGGCACTCCCCTGCCCGGCAGCATCAACGAAGGCGTCAATGCCAACTATCCCTTTGTGATGGCCGACGGCGTAACCCTCTACTATGCGGCCGACGGCCCCGAGTCAATGGGCGGTACCGACATCTTCGTCACCCGCTACAACACCAATACGGACACCTACCTCGTGCCCGAGAACGTAGGCATGCCCTTCAACTCTCCCTACAACGACTACATGTATGCCGTCGACGAGTACAACAACCTGGGCTGGTTTGCCTCCGACCGTTACCAGCCGGCCGACAAGGTTTGTGTCTACGTCTTCATCCCCAATGCCTCGAAGCAGGTGTACGACTACGACACCACCGACAAGGACCGCCTCGTGCGCCTGGCTTCCCTCAAGGACATCAGCCTGACGTGGGCCGACACAACACTGGTTGCCGATGCACGCCGCCGTCTGGCCTCCGCCATTGCAGGCAAGCCCCAGGTGAAGAAGCAGAAGCGCGACTTCGAGTTCCTCATCAACGACGAGACCACCTACTACCTGCTTTCCGACTTCCGTTCGCCCCAGGCCAAGACCCTGTTCGGCAAGTACCGCCAGCTGGAGCAAAGCTTCGCCCAACAGAGCGAAAAGCTGGAGAAGGGACGCCGCAAGTATGCCGAAGCCTCGGCAGAAGAAAAGAAGCAGCTGGCCCCCGCCATCCTCGACCTGGAGCAGCGCATACTGACCCTCCGCAAGGAGGTGAACGAAGCCGCCAAGGCCGTCCGACGGGCCGAAGCCGGAGTTCAATAAAAACCCATAAATCCTTCATACTATGGATATTGCCATCATCGCCGTGCTGCTCATAGCAGCCATCATCCTGTTTCTGGTAGAGCTCTTCGTCATCCCCGGCATCAGCATCGCGGGCATCCTGGCGGGCGGCTGCTACCTCTATGCCAACTACTACGCCTTCACCCGTCTGGGCATGGCGGGCGGCTTCGTCACGCTGGGCATCTCGGCCGCGGCGTGTGTGGGTTCGCTCGTGTGGTTCATGCGCTCCAAGACGCTGGACCGCATCTCACTCAAGACCGACATCACCGGCACGGTGGACCGCTCGGCAGAGCAGAGCGTGCAGGTGGGCGACACGGGCATCGCCCTGACGCGCCTGGCCCTCGTGGGACGCGCCGACATCGCCGGCCGCCTGGTGGAAGTGACCTCGGCCGACGGCTTTCTGGACGAGAAGACCCCCGTGGTGGTGGTGCGCATTGCCGACGGCACTGTCTTCGTCGCCCGAAAAGCGTAATTGTGATTTGTGATTTGTGATATTTGTGATACTGAAAAAAAGACCATAAACTTAAAACCTGAAAACAATGGACACAAGCTCTTTGTATCTGACCGCCTTCCTCGTGGTGGGAGGCATCATCTTTCTGATACTCTTTTTCCACTACGTGCCCTTCTTCCTGTGGCTCTCGGCCAAGGTGTCGGGCGTCAACATCTCGCTGGTGCAGCTCTTCCTGATGCGCATCCGTAACGTGCCGCCCTACGTCATCGTGCCGGGGCTCATCGAAGCCCACAAGGCAGGCCTGGGCAACATCACGCGCGACGGCCTCGAAGCCCACTACCTGGCGGGCGGACACGTCGAGAAGGTGGTGCACGCCCTCGTGTCGGCCGCCAAGGCAAACATCGACCTGCCCTTCCAGATGGCCACTGCCATCGACCTGGCGGGACGCGACGTCTTCGAAGCCGTACAGATGTCGGTCAACCCCAAGGTCATCGACACCCCGCCCGTGACGGCCGTAGCCAAGGACGGCATCCAGCTCATCGCCAAGGCGCGCGTCACGGTCCGTGCTAACATCCGCCAGCTGGTGGGCGGTGCGGGCGAAGACACGGTGCTGGCCCGCGTGGGCGAAGGCATCGTCTCGTCCATCGGCTCGAGCGAAAGCCACAAGTCCGTGCTCGAGAACCCCGACTCCATCTCGAAGCTCGTGCTCCGCAAGGGCCTCGACGCAGGCACGGCCTTCGAAATCCTCTCCATCGACATCGCCGACATCGACATCGGCAAGAACATCGGCGCCGCCCTCCAGATGGACCAGGCCAATGCCGACAAGAACATCGCCCAGGCCAAGGCCGAAGAGCGACGCGCCATGGCCGTGGCCAGCGAGCAGGAGATGAAGGCCAAGGCACAGGAGGCACGCGCCAAGGTCATCGAAGCCGAAGCCGAAGTGCCCAAAGCCATGGCCGAAGCCTTCCGCAACGGCAACCTGGGCATCATGGACTACTACCGCATGAAGAACATCCAGGCCGATACAGACATGCGCGAAACCATCGCCCGCCCCGCTACGGGCGGAAGCAATGCGCCGCTGAATAAATAAGCTACGAGCTACGAGTTACGAGTTACGAGTGAGACAGGTTATGAGTGGCGGGCTACCCATCCCTTCCAACGAAAGGAAACGGCCCCCCTTGTCACTCATAGCTTGTAGCTCGTAACTTGTAGCTCGTAGCTCCTAACTCATAACCCATCAACCCATTCCGAATATGAAAAAATACTTCCCCTCTTCCGAACTGATCATCAACGAAGACGGCTCCGTCTTCCACCTGCATGTGAAACCCGAATGGCTGGCCGACAAGGTCATCCTCGTGGGCGACCCCGGCCGTGTGGCCCTCGTGGCCTCCCACTTCGAGAACCGCGAGTGCGAGGTGCAGAGCCGTGAGTTCCACACCGTTACAGGTACCTACCAGGGCAAGCGCATCACTGTGGTGTCGACAGGCATCGGGTGCGACAACATCGACATCGTGATGAACGAGCTCGACGCCCTGGCCAACATCGACTTCCAGACGCGCGAAGTGAAGCCCCAGCTCCGCCAGCTCCAGGTGGTGCGCATCGGCACCTGCGGCGGCCTCCAGCCCTACACGCCCGTGGGCACCTTCATCTGCTCGGCCAAGTCCATCGGCTTCGACGGCCTGCTCAACTTCTACGCAGGGCGCAACGCCGTATGCGACCTCGCCATGGAGCGCGCCTTCCTGAACCACATGGGATGGACGGGCAACCTCTGCGCCCCCGCCCCCTACGTCATTGATGCTGATGCCGAACTCGTCGAACGCATCGCCCGCGAGGACATGGTGCGTGGCGTCACCATCGCTACAGGCGGCTTCTTCGGCCCGCAGGGACGCGAGCTGCGCATCCCCCTGGCCGACCCCCGACAGAACGAGAAGATCGAGCAATTCGAGTACCACGGCCTGCGCATCACCAACTTCGAGATGGAAAGCTCGGCCCTCGCCGGCCTGTCACGACTGATGGGACACCAGGCGACGACCGTCTGCATGGTCATCGCCAACCGCCTGGCCAAGGAGGCCAACACGGGCTACAAGAGCACCATCGACACGCTCATACGGACGGTGCTCGACCGCATCTGACGCCCGTCAAGCCTGCCCCTACAGACACAACGGACGGACACACGGATCACCCCCCGAAAAAGAAGAGGGGGAAATCTCGGTGTCCGTCCGCATGGTATGCGCCAGGACCTAATTGCAGAGGCACACGTAGACGTTGAGATAGGTGGCGAAGGCCAGCCAGAGCAGGTAGGGCACGAAGCACCAGAAAGCCACACGGCTCGCCCTGCGCGACTTAAGCATGAAGACCGCCACCGCCACGAGCAGGGCCACGATGACCACCATCCCCGCCCAAGGCGAACGCGCGTAGAAGAAGCAGACGCTCCACAGGAAGTTGAGCACGCATTGCACGCCCCACCACCCCAGCAACGCCCTGCGGCGCCCGGCTGGCACATGCCACACCGCCCCGAAGGCGATGCCTATGAGCACGTACAACGCGCTCCACGCCACAGGAAAGACCACGCCCGGCGGCGTGAGCGGCGACTTGGCCAACGACGGATACCACTCTGCCAGAGCCTCGCGCTGGAGCATCGAAGCCACCCAGCCCAAAGCCAGACACACCACGACGGCCAGCGCATAGGGCGCCACCCGTCCCCAGAAAGTTCGTGTTTTCATCTCTTTATTTTCATTTCGTGGTTGAAACTCCTCCGCAAAGATAAAAATTTAGCGTACCTTTGCTTCCAAAAACAGGAAAAAAATGAACCAAGATACCATCTGCGCCATCGCCACCGCCCCAGGCGGAGCCATCGGCATCATCCGCGTGTCGGGCCCCGACGCCATCGCCATCACCGGCCGCCTCTTCACACCCGCTTCGGGCAAGCCCCTGGCGAAACGGCCCGCCTACACCCTGACCTTCGGCCAAATCCTCTCGCCCGCGGGCGAAGTGGTGGACGAAGTGCTGGTCAGCCTCTTCCGCGCACCCCATTCGTACACGGGCGAGGACTCGGTGGAGATATCCTGCCACGGCTCGGCCTACATCCTCCAGCAGGTGATGCAGCTGCTCGTCGGCCAGGGGTGCCGCGCCGCAGGGCCGGGCGAATACACCCAGCGCGCCTTCCTCAACGGAAAGATGGACCTGAGCCAGGCCGAAGCCGTGGCCGACCTCATCGCCTCGACCTCGGCCGCCACCCACCGCATGGCCATGAACCAGATGCGCGGAGGCTTCAGCCGCGAGCTGGCCCAGCTGCGCGACCAGCTCCTGCATCTCACCTCGCTCATGGAGCTGGAGCTGGACTTCAGCGACCACGAGGACCTGGAGTTTGCCGACCGCTCGGAGCTCGAGGCCATCGCCGCCCGCGTGGAGCAGGTCATCGCCCGCCTGGCGGACACGTTCAGCGTGGGCAACGCCCTGAAGAACGGCGTCCCCGTGGCCATCGTGGGCGAGACGAACGCGGGCAAGTCCACCCTGCTCAACGCCCTGGTGGGCGAGGAACGCGCCATCGTGAGCGACATCCACGGCACCACGCGCGACGTCATCGAGGACACCCTGAACCTGGGCGGCATCACCTTCCGCTTCATCGACACGGCCGGCATCCGCCAGACCACCGACACCATCGAGAGCCTGGGCATCGAGCGGAGCTTCCAGAAGCTGGAGCAGGCGGACATCGTCCTGTGGGTCATCGACGCCACCCGCGCCTGCGAGCAGTACCGCCAGCTGCGCGCCGACATCCTGCCCCGCTGCGAGGGCAAGCACCTCGTGCTGGTGCTCAACAAGGCCGACCTCCTGCCTACCGGCAGCTGTGCCCCCGCCTTCGAGGGGCTGCCGGAAGATGCCCTCGTCATGCCCCTCTCGGCCAAGAGGCGGGACGGGCTGGCCGACCTCCAGAAGCGGCTGGTGGCCTTCGCCTCCCTGCCCGACCTGTCGCAGACGGACGTGGTGGTGAGCAACGTGCGCCACTACGAGGCGCTGACCCGCGCCCTGACGGCCATCCGCCGCGTGCAGGAAGGGCTGGCTTCGGGCCTCTCGGGCGACTTCGTGAGCCAGGACCTGCGCGAATGCCTCCACCATCTGGGCGAGATTGTGGGCGGCACCATCGAGACGGACGAGGTGCTGGGAAACATCTTCAAGCACTTCTGTGTGGGCAAATAAAACACCCCTTCCGCCCCTCCGGCGCCGCGCCGCCCTGCCCGTTTTTACAGGCAGGAGGTGATGCCCAGCGTCGTGCCGATTGCCGTGAGGATGGTCACCAGCGTCTGGATGACCACTTTCCAAATTGATTTCTTGTCCATTTCTTTAATTGATACTTGAAAGTTGAAAGTTGAAAATTAGAGACTTCGCCTGTTGAAAAGTTGGGAATTGAAAAATTGATTACTGATTTCGGCCGCAATCTTAATTTTCAATTTTCAATTCTCCATTTTCAATTTACAGCGGGCTTTCGTCCTGCCCGTCCTCACCGCTGCCTGTGCCGCCGCCCGCCGTGCCCGAGGCTTCGAGCGAAGCGTCGTAGGCCATCCACTCGATGCCCGTGGGCACCAGCGAACGCGTGGCGGTGCTGCCCTTGGTCTGCGCGCCCTCACGCTGGGGCACGAACTGCACGCGCACGGCCTGCACCTGCTTCTGGAAGTCGAACTCGTCCTCGCTCTTCACGCCCTTCGTGGCGAGGGTGTAGCGGAACGTACCCAGACCGTCCAGGCGGACGGACTTGCCCTGGCTCATCAGCTCGGCCATCACGCCGGGCAGCTCGCCCAGGACGGCCATCACGTCGGCGTAGGTCACGGTACACATGGCCGAAAGCCGCTGGGCCACTTTCTTGGTGGGCACAGGCTGGCCCACGGTGATGGCGGTGGGATACCACACGCCGTACTTCTCGTTGTGCTGTTTCTTGTAAAATGCCATAGTTGTCAAAAGTTTTACGTGTTAATACTCATGTTGTCTGTGCCGGCCTCGGCGAGGCCTTTGTTTCCCCTTCCCGATGCAAAGATACGGCCAACGGGACGGACTGCCAAAAATGAGGGGGTCATAACCACTAAAAATATGTTAACGAGCCAAAAGTTTTTTCGCCGCACGCACGGGCGGGCGGAAGTGGCGGCGCGGAGGCAGGCTTTCAGACGCCGCTCCGCCGGAAGCCACTCCACCGAAGGCCGATGCATGTGCGCCGAAGAAGGACGTCACACATCACAAATCACAAATCACAATTACCGAAAATGATTTTTCAACCGCCCCGAAAAAAGGAGAAGTACAAAATAATATTATATATATATTATATATATATAATATATATATAATATTAAAATATTTAACACTTTCTCCCCTGACAGACACAGAAACCGATTTCGGGTAATTGTGATTTGTGATTTGTGATAATTGTGACGCCAGGCCCGGTCAGAAAGCCCCACGGAAAGGGTTGCGAAGAATGTTCACAACTTCTTGCCCATTTTCTTTTCCGATTGGAAGATTTGTACTATATTCGCAATTCCAAAGCCAACGGAGGCTTTGGTAAAATATGTATGCTTATGTTTTTTTTCTTTAACGACGACAAACTGAAAGAAACGCTGGAAGCGAAGGAGACCAATCGGGAGATTGAAGTTTCCGCAGAAGAGGAACCTTGCGAGATTGTGAAAAACATTTTCAACGAGCCCCACCCGACGGACAACCCCCGCAGGATGAGCCTCACCCAGATAGCGGCCCGCTACGAGAAGGAGACGCAGGAGAGGATACGCGCCTGCAGCACGCAGGTGAAAACCCTGCAGAAGGAGCTGGCCGAAGCGCGGGCACGCCTCCGCAAGCTGGAGGAGCGCAACGCCCTGCTGGAGGCCGAGCACGAGCGCCACAAGAACAGCCTCGTGTGCCTGACCGACCGCCTGGCCGACCTCGAACGCGAGAACGCGCGGCTGAGGGACGCCATCGGCCACTTCTACGGCGAATGTGCCGAGCTGGTGCAGGGCGCGGCCACGGCACCGACCGTCGTGGCGCAGCACCACTACTACCCCGGCTCGCTCCACGTGAGCGGCAGCCACCTGCCCGACGCGCACTTCAACCCCGCCCCGACGGGGCACGAACTGAACCGAAAATAATTTACTTTTCCCAAACAACCCCCAAAACAAGGATACACACACCATGGAAACGAAAGAACCGACACCGACCATCGTACACAACTACTACGGCATCACGTTCCAGGACTGCTCGATGCCGAACGCCACCATCCAGACCATCAGCCAGCCCTCGGCCGACACCCGCCGCGCGCCCGACGCTCCCATGCCCGAAGCCGCCCTGCCCGAAGCGCTGTGCACGCCCCTCGCCGAGACCCTGCGGGGCCGCCTCGCGGACGCCGGCCTCGTGGACGGACATTGGCAGCCGCTCTCGCTCTCGAACGCCGAGAAGGGCGTACTGGCCTCCCTGCTGGCCGACCGGCTGGAGATAGGCAACCACTGGAAGTTCTTCGGCCGCCTGTGGGGCATGAATTCCGAAACCCTCCGCACGGCCTACAACAAGGGGATGGACCAACACCGCACTGCCGACTTCATGGAACGGGTGAACAGGGCGCTGAAGGGATGACCTTAAAAAAACAACGCAACAACATACCTGTAAATCAGATAGTTACAGCCAACCGTACCAGGTACGCGTACCACCTACGTACCAGGTAATTCTCATACCCATTCACTAACTTTGCTCCTGCAATCACGAGGAAAACACCCCCATCCCTCCCCGTGGTTGCGGGAGCTTTCCGTATTGGGGCTTCCAACCCTTAAAAACAAAAAAACGATTATGGAAAAGTTAGTAACCATCCTCGAACAGTTTCCCCTCTCGGCACGCCCCTACACGGCGAAGGACGCATCACGAAACTCGTTTAAATGAAGAATGAAGAATGATGAATGAAGAATTTTCAATTCTCAATTCTCAATTCTCAATTCTCAATTATCAATTATCAAACCCTATTCACAACATTAAAACTTTTTACACGACTATGAACGTAAGAATTCAACTCAGCGACGAAGCCTACAAGGCTTTGATGAACGGAAACGGACGCCTGGAGGGCAGTCTGGGATTGGTAAGCCCTACGGAGGGCAACTTCAACGCCTACCGGCGCAACGCGTCGAAACCCGGCAACAAGTACATCAAGCTGCCCCACGGACGGGCCAGCGTGGGCGACAGCCACGTGCGCCTCACCCTGCGCATCGCCCTGGACGAGGCGGACATCACGCCGGCGGACGTGCTCATCGACGAGAGCCGCCAGGCGAGCGACTTCGTGGATCGGGTGTTTGATGCGGAATTTTAATTTTTAGAATTCAGGAGTTAAGGAGTTAAGAAGTTAAGCCGATAGCTTGGCTAACGAAATTATTAAACAATATTCATTGGAGGTATTGGCTTAACTCCTTAACTTCTTAACTCCTTAATCCCTTAACTTCTTAACTCCTTAAAAAATGAAATTCGGAATAAGCAATAACGTAAGGAGCCGGGTGGTGCGCGAGTGCACCCCCGAGCTGTTCCACCAAGCCATGCGTTCGGAGCTGGTGGCGGAGGTCTGCGCCGAGATAGCGGACGGAAAAGAAAAGTGCCTTCGCGGCGAACTGACCCACGAGGAGTTTGACACGCTGAAGGCAGGGCTGAAGAAGCGGCTTCCCGTCATCACCCCGCACGCCACCTTCCGCAACGGCCGGCGGCTGAATGCCGACGCCGTCCCCAGCGGCCTGTCGATGTACGACGTGGACCACATCCCCGACCCGCGCGGCTACTACGACAAGAACATCCGCGGACGTGAAGCCCAGCTGGGCATCGTCCTGGCCCACATCACGCCCAGCACCGAGGGTCTGCGCCTGCTGTTCGTCATCCCCGCAGGGATGGATCTGGCCGCGGCGCAGCGGTGGATGTCCACGCAGCTGGGCGACGGCAACTACGACACCAGCGTGAAGGACTATGCCCGCTCGTCGTTCGTGGTGCCGCGCGAGTATGTGCTCTACCTCGATGAGGAGAGACTCTTTGGAAATGAAGAATCTTTTGGAAATGAAGAATTAAGAATGAAGAATGAAGAATTGGCTGCCGCCTCCAAACCCTCCGATGCCGCCGCCACCCCCTGTCATGCTGAGCGGAGTGAAACGGAGTCGAAGCATCTCACCGATACTACTGGGAGATCCTTCGCCAAGGCTCAGGATGACAAAGAGGGGGAAGCACCCTCCGTTCCCCCTGTAGGGACGCACCATGGTGCGTCCGATGCCGCCGCCAATGCCGCTGCCGATGATGCCGCCAATACGCCCAAAGCGGACGCACCGTGGTGCGTCCCTACATTTAAGGGGGTACCCTATTCGGAAATAATCCAACAATGGTTCCTCCTGGCGGGTGGCGAACCCGTGCAGGGCGAGCGCAACGACAAACTGCACCGCCTGGCCTCGCACCTGCGCTACATTGCCGACAACGACGAGACGCTGCTCCTGCAGGTGATGCCCCGCTACGGCCTCTCCGAGGAAGAGATGAAGGGACTGATACACTCTGCCTGTTCGGCGAAATGGTACTCCATGCCACGGATGCTGAAAGAAGCCCTTGAAAATGAAGAACGAAGAATGAAGAATGAAGAATCTTTGAAAAATGAAGAACGAAGAATGAAGAATGGAGAATCGACCGAAGAGGATGAAAATTCTTCATTCGGAGGCGAAGCCGACATTCTTCATTCTTCATTACCCAAGCGCCTTCCTGCCTTGATCAAGCTCCTCGTCAGCCGCACCCCCGACGTCTACAAGCCCGCCGTGGCGCACGCCGTCTTTCCTTCGCTGGCCGCGCATCTGCACAAAGTACGATTCCGATATATTGACAACGTGGAGCACGAAGCCACCTTGATGAACGTCCTTATGGCAGGCACGGGCGCGGGCAAGGACTGCATCTCCGAACCTATCAACCGCATCATGGCCGACATCCGCCGCCGCGACGAGGACAACCTCCGCCGCGAGCGCGAGTGGAAGAACGAAGTCACCTCAAAAGGTGCCAACAAGGACAAGCGCCAGCGACCCGAAGGCTTGATTATCCAAGAGATTGACGCCGACATGACCAACCCCGCCTTCGTGATGCGCATGGCCGAGGCCGACGGGCACTTCCTCTACACGAAGCTGAACGAAATCGACCAATTCGACGCACTGAAGGGCACAGGGCGTGCAGGGCAGCAATTCCAAATCATGTGCCTGGCCTTCGACCCCGGCAACCGCTACGGGCAGACGCGCGTGGGCGTGCAGAGCGTGACGGAGAAGGTGACCATCCGCTTCAACTGGAACGCCTCGACCACCATCCAGAAAGGCAAGCGCTACTTCAGCCGTGTGCTGACAGACGGGCCCATCTCGCGCATCAACTTCTGCACCATCCCCGAGCGCGAAATCGGCGCGGACATGCCCGTCTATGGCACCTACGACGCTGCCTTCGACGAGGAGCTTCGTCCCTACATCGAGAACCTCGTCAAGGCACAAGGGTTGATTGACTGTCCGCAGGCTTACAAGCTGGCCAAGACGTTGAAGGAGGAATGTGCCGACTTCGCCCGCCTCTCGCAGAGCCGCGTGTACGAGAACCTCTCGTTTCGAGCCAACGTGATAGCCTATCTGAAAGCCTGTGTGCTCTTCGTGGCCAACGGCTGTCGGTGGGACAAGACGTTCGAGGACTTCATCCGCTGGTCGCTCCGCTACGACCTGGCCTGCAAGATGGAGTTCTTCGGCGACGCCATCGAAAGCGCCATGAACATGCCCGCTCCCGACCCCCACAAGCGCGGACGGCGCAACCTGCTGACCCTCCTGCCCGACGACTTCAGCTTCGACCAGGCCGTACGCGTGCGCCAGGAAGCGGGGCTCGACGCCAAGGGCACCAGCCACATGCTGAGCCAGTGGAAGCTGCGCGGATACATCACAATTATCACAAATCACAATTACCGAAAATTAAAATACAGAAGCGATGGAATTGACCTTGACCCGAACCGAAAAGACTAAAGACTACACCACAGGCCGCCTCGACATAGACGGAACGTACTTCTGCGACACACTGGAACCCACGTGGCGCTCCCTGGGGCCGGGCAAGCCTGGCCACAAGATAGCAGGGCGTACGGCCATCCCCGACGGGCGCTACCCGGTCGTGGTCACCTACTCGCCCCGCTTCGGTCGCTGGCTGCCCCTGCTGCTGCACGTGCCCCAGTTCGAAGGCATCCGCATCCATGCCGGCAACACGCCCGACGACACGGCCGGATGCATCCTCGTGGGCGAGAACCGCAGGCCCGACCAGGTGCTCGACTCGCGCCTCTGGGAACGCCGCCTCGTGCGCCGCCTCGCCTCCCGTCCGCTGGGCGAAGGGGTGTGGATCACCGTCGGCTGACGGCACCTCTCTCCGAGAATGAGTGAAGCCCTTCCCCTGCCTTCGGGGCGGGGCTTCATGCTTCTTTTCCGGTCTCCGCTCTCATCCTTCCAGCTTGCCCAACTTTATCAGACGGCTGCGGATAGCGCCACGGGTACGTTCAAAGATGTCGGCCAGCAGGCTGATGCTCTTCCCCTCGTCGTACATACGGCACAGCACCCTGTCCGCCTCTTCGTCCCAAGGGATGTAGGCATTGCCATGCTTCATGCGCCTTTCTTCCAGCGTAACAGGCCCTTTCTTTGGGAGAGCATCCTCCGCCGCCTCGTCCGCCTCGGCTTTATAATGCTGCTTGGCGGGGATTACACCACGCACCCCTCCCTTGGGATTCTCCACGTCCCCCTTATAGCGGGGAATCAGATGCATGTGGACATGAAACACCGACTGGCCGGCAGCTTCATTGACGTTGATTCCGATGTTATACCCGTCGGGGTGATAACGCTCGTCCACCTTTTGCTTCACGAACTGGAGCATCACATTCATCGCTTCGCGTTCATGATTGGTCAAATCGAAATAAGAGGCGACATGACGCTTGGGAATTATCAGGGCATGGCCGGGCAAAACGGGATAACCATCATAGAAAGCCACGCACGTGGCCGTCTCGCAAATCACCTCCACCCTGCGCGACAGGCGGCAGAAGGGACACTTTTCTCCTTCTTGACGTGGAAGTTTGTTGAAGTGGTTGTATTGATACAGCTCGTAGCTTGCATTACATTCCAGGCTCGGAAAGGGCAGGCGAACGTTGCACTGATAGGTGTATTGCCGATGGACGGCATGAAGCCTGAAACCTTCCTTCTCCACGTCGCGGCGCACGGCGAAGTAGGCGGTTCCCAAGGGCGAAAGCAGATGGGACACGTTCATCATCACTTCAGCCTGGGCATACGGCTCCAACACATTCAGCACATAGACACAAACGACGGTGTCGAACTTGCCTTCGGGGTATTCTGTCCGATAATAATAATCATACCCGGTAATGTCATATCCGCGCCGCTTCAACTCGTCCGTATCATACCCGAAGCCGCAACCGAAATCGAGAATGCGCCCCTTCAGCAAGCCGCGTTGCAACAGGTAACGGACAGGGACGGACAGGTCCTTGCGCCTGATGGCCGTCAGGTAAGGGTGGTTTATTTTCTCAAGTGCCATAATCGTTTAGTATTTCCAAGTTTCAAAGCCCATATTCAAGGCAATCTGATGCATCGGCGTGAACGTCTGGAAGAAACAATCCAACAAATGTTCTCTGTTCATAGAAGCAATTTCTTGTGGTGTATGCCCCAAGGAAAGATAGTCCTCCAACAACTTCTCCTGCCTCCCCATTTCCAGATTGATACGTAAAGCGGCCTGATGGGCGGTTGCCAGTTTCGGAAGATACAAATTCAGGTCGGGCAGCTTGTTGCTCTTTGAACTGTTGATGCTCGGATCGGCCGGCATCAGGTTCCAAAGCAAGTCATGGGAAACGAAGCTCCAGGGGATGAAATGGTCCAACTCGTATGTACGTTCTTCCAGCAAGTGATTGGTGTACAGACATCTGACTTCCATCCCATGACTTATGGCCGCATTCCAGAATTTATGCTGGGCGGACAAAGAATTTCGCTCTTCCCTCTTGACCAACTTAGCGAGTATAGCCGGCACATTCGGATTTCTTGTCTGCAAGAAGCCCGCCAATCCCCAATAGGCAAAAGCGCTCAGAATATCGTAATTCTCCCTCAGATAATCCAGCCATGGTGGGTTCATCTCTACCCATAACGTCCCGTTCTGTTTTTCCAATTTATAGAGGCAGCCGTTCTCGAACGACTGGGAACGGACTACCGTCTGGCGGTCATCGGACGTATCAATCCAAGGACGCAAGAAGCGGAAGGGAACATTCATTTGGAGGAAGTTCAACCGTTTCCTGACATCTACCCTTTGGACAAGTTCATGCAACAAGTCCGTCAAATCTCGGATACTGATGTTGATGGGAATATTGTATTCCTTTTGCAAAGCCCATATCGCCTCGTAAAGGGATTCCGACTTTCCGAACGAAAGACGAAAATAGATTACAGGATACCAGGCATTCGCCACCATCGCAATCATAATATCCCATACATTCATCCTTGTTTTGCCCTGCTTCACGCATAAGTCAAGGATGCCGAGAAACCAATAATATTTGTAGGTCGCCACGGTCTTGTCGAATACCCTGTTCAGGTATTTGGTGGTCAGTATGGGGGATTGGGGTATTTGCATATCAAAACTTTTTAAATCATCTTACTCTATCTTCATAAGCTTGGTACCCATCGTACTTTTTGTCATAGCTCAACCTATCATAAAATATACAAATATAGCTGTTTTACTTTATTTTATGATAGGTTACAGAGATAATTTTGATTTTATTCTGTTGAAATCTGCCCGACCATATCATTGGTCGTTGAGACATTAAACACTATTATATTATTCGTAGAGTTCGTATTTCACCTATAACAAACAATATATTATTTCTTACTAGGAAGCGAAACTCATTATGATTGTACAACTTTTACCCTGATATTTATACAAAGAAGACACGAATCAGTAAAATACTACAATAAATGTATATACACTTTTTGTTGCAACAATTTTTGTGATTACATTTTATGTATTATATTTGTATTGAAAATCAAAATAGAGCGTTATGGAAACTCCGTTTATATTTGGCAAGATTGCTACCGAGAAGAATTTTACCGATCGTGAGAGAGAAACAGCCGATTTGGTCCAGAACTTCACGTCGTTAATCAACACAATTATTATATCTCCTCGCCGCTGGGGAAAGAGTTCGCTTGTAAACAAAGCCGCAAAATTAGCGATGGCGCAGGACAGCAACCTCCGAATCTGTCATATCGACCTGT
>ERZ827423.694-NODE-694-length-39901-cov-11.043794_pt1 | contig 39901 bp, 28 predicted proteins | sample MGYA00519775_ERZ827423 | MGnify/ENA primary metagenome ERZ827423 (study PRJEB31778, sample SAMEA3449296) | human gut metagenome | biome: human gut; feature: human-associated habitat; material: faeces | place: United Kingdom | collected 2010/2012 ... | reverse complement strand
GATGAAATATTTGTGTCCGCGCGACTTTAGGCGCGGGGAAATGGAGGAATATATGAAATAACAGTCGCCAATGAATTGTATGGTATCTCTATCACTACTATGTTTTACATTGCTATTGAAGTGTTTTGTGCATTTAGCAATTGATATGAAGAACAAACAGTGGTAGTAGTTTGAGGTCAATGAAAAACCACAGGTAATTGTTGAATATTTGTTATATCCCATTTCTATGATTATAAGATATAGCTCAGAACCACACACATGATTCGATCAATTTCATCGATCAGATGACGACAGGACCGGAGCGAGCCGGTCCTGTTTTTAAATGGATGATTCCTTCTTGTTATTTGGATTAACGCAAGCTGAGATTGTATGCTTTTCTCTGGAATAGAAAAAAACAGAAACACATAGCAATGATTTCAGTAACTGGAAAAGTCAGCCAAACATAGTTTACACCAGCAAAATGAAACAACCATGCTAGCGGGACCAAAAGGATGATCTGCCGCAGCACCGTGATGAAAATGCTGTATCTTCCTTGGTTCATTCCTTGGAAGTAAACGGTGAACATCATTGAGAAGCTAGCTGGAACAAAACTGATGGATATGATTTGCAGAGCTGGTATTCCGATGTTCAAAATAGATGGGCTGACAGAAAAGATAGAGATCAATTCTGCAGGAAAAGCCAGAAAGATCACAGTCCCGAGTATCATGACCATGTTGGAGGCCATGATCGCGTATTTGAGCGTATCGCTGACCCGTTTGTGGTTTTGTGCACCATAATTAAAGCTGATGATGGGGACGATCACTTGCTGCAGTCCCATCAGCGGAATAAAGAAAAAGGTCTGCAGCTTGTAATAAATGCCCAGGACGGTAACAGCGTCTTCTGTGAATTGTTTGAGGATCAGATTCAGACCGATGATATAAAGGGTATAAAGTGATTGCATGATCACAGAAGGGAGCCCGTTTTGGCAAATTAGGACGCAATGCTTGAAACGAACCTTCCCTCGTATATCGCAGACCTTGAACACAGCGATGAGCGTGATCAGCATGGCGGTCCATTGGCCTGCGACAGTGGCAATGGCGGCTCCGGCCGTCCCGAGTTCAGTAGCACCGAATAAGCCGAAAATGAGAATCGGATCAAGAACGATATTGATGAGCGCTCCGGCAACCTGAGCGAGCATGGGGACGATCATATTTCCTTTGGCCTGCAGCAGTTTGCTGCAGATGGACTCCATAAACAAACCAAAGGATCCGAAAAAAATAATTTGTGCATACTGAATGCCTGTTGTCCGGATGGCAGGTTGATCAGAAGATATATCATAATAGCTTCCGATCAAGAGCATTCCTATGCAGGCGAAGATCAGAAAATTGATCGTGCCAAGACAAAGTCCGCTGCTGACGATATTTCCTTGATGAGCAGTTTCTCCATGTCCATCCATACGAGAGATCAAGATATTCAATCCTGTTCCGGTCCCGGTCGCCAATGCGCTCATCAGCAGCTGAATGGGAAAGATGAGGGAAAGTGCAGTCAATCCGTTTTATGAATATCGTGAAACAAAATAGCTGTCTACAATGTTATAAATGGACTGGATCAGTAATGCCAGCATGACAGGAGGAGATAGTTTGAGCAATAATTTGCTGATCGGTATGTCTCTCATGACATCACCCCTTTCTCCTTCAAGGATAAAGGGTGGAGCAGCTACACGGTCAAGCGTTTTTTTTCTCTTTTAGATGAGCCTTGATCTCACAATAATAATGATCGATATAAGGAAAGAGCTGAAGCCCGAGTTCTTCTGCAAATACTGCGTCGATCTCTTTTCCATATTTAGCAATCCAGTTCAAAAGAGGGGAAAAGTCAGCTTCTTCATGATTGATCTGCAAGTTGAATATGATATATTTCCCGGCAGGTATTTGATAAATGGCATCAGGGGAAAGGTGAACATGATCCAGATGCTCTATTCTCAGATATTCTCTGCGCTTGATGAATATTCCTTTTTCTAATCCATCAAGATCCAAAACATAACCATACTTTCTCCTGATGGATGGCGCATGACGCAGTTCCTCTTTGGCTGCTTCTTGTAAATTTGCATGGTAGGAATGAGCGTCTTCACTTAACCTTCCCGCAATTACCATTTCTTCGTCCAGCCATTTTTCCTGAATAGCAGTAAAGTCTTTTTGGCGTTTTATTCGTTCATTTTCCTCACTGTACCATAAGATATCTTCAGCGGCTTGCTGATAGTATCGGCTGAGCCGAAGCGCTTCCTCTCGATATATCATTAACAGCTTTGTGATCTCTTCATTGTCTTTGAGCGAAAGAATCTGCCGTATGGTTTCCAATGGAATGTTTAATTTTCTGCAAGTCGTAATGATGTCCAGCTGCCACAGATTTCTTGATGAATAGTATCGATACTGATTATCAGGATCGATGTGGTCAGGAACAAGCAAACCGATCCTATTGTAAAAATGCAGTGTGTCCTTGGAAATACCGGTGATCCGACTGACTTCACCTGTTTTGTAATATATATGTTTCATTGGTCGATCTCCTTATTCTTTGTGATGATATGCTCTTATTATATGAAGGAAGCAGGCCGATGAAAAGCATATCAGGAAAAATAATATGACGAATGATGGAGAGATGTAGAACAGCACATTAAATTGAAAGAAAATGCCAGAAAAACATCACGATAAAATGAACAGACGACGAGAAACTGAAAAAATAATTTTATTGTGTATGCGTCACTTTGTTTTGTACAGATATTATGGCATTATTGTATTGAAGAGCCAATTGCTCAGAAGAAAGGGTATCGTGACGATTAGATCAAATATAAAAGGAAGAGAGCCACAGCTTCTGACCACGCTCTCTTCCCCTGTCACAAAAGACAATTTTATGATAATTGAATTTAGTGAAAATGACAAGAAGAATTTCAATAAAGCTTCAACTATTCAAGATGCTTACGCTGAATGGGAACGTTCGCTGGATCTTTCTTCTATCCCGTGCCCTTCTTGTTCAGCTGTCGGCTGTCTGTGCAGATATGATCATTATGACCGCTTCCTGATCTGTTCTGCAGAGGATATCGATGATCCGGCGCGATTATCCATCCTGGTCGTCAAATGCGCATCCTGCGCTCATCATCACGCTGTCCTGATCAAAGAGATATGCCCTTTTTCTACTTATTCGTATTCCTTCATCCTGGAGGCCTTATATGCTTTTTATCATGGAAAGCATCGTTATAACAAGGCTGCCACCGCAAATGATCTGGGGATCACCAGATCACGCCTTTCCTCATGGATAGAAAAGTTCAATAGTTCTGCTTTTCTTTCCAGGATGGCCACAGAATACATGAATCGAAGAAGATCTTTTGAATTGCTTGAACTTTTGGATCGCCTGCATGCACAGCAGGCTTTATTTATGCGCTTTCTGCTCGGATTCATCCGAAAACATCATCAGCCATGGCTGGTGCGTCACGTTCTTTTGGGAACCAGGATATGGTGTGGAGCCTTCTTTTCTTCTTCAAAAAAAAACAGACATGTAAGCCTGCCTGTTCATCTGCTACACTGAGATTAGGGAGGAAGGCACATGAACCATGAAGAAAGAAGGACGATAGCAGTGTGGCGCTATGGCATCATAGCGCCGGCATTGAGCGGGACGCATGATTATCCTACCGATAATGCCTTTTTTCGGGCAATAGCGAAAAAAACATACATCCATCCCATCACACATGAAGAGAAACGTTATTGTCCGGGGACGTTCCGCGCATGGATCTCATCATATCGAAAATACGGGATAGACGGACTGATCAGCCGCAGGAGAACAGATGCGGGCATAAGCAGGAAGCTCAGTGAAGAAGCCAAACAGGCCGTGATCGATCTGCGCGAGCAGTTTCCTTCCATCACCAACACCATGATCCGGACCAGATTGATCCAGAAAGGACTGATCAAGAGCACCATATCACAATCGACGATCGATCGTCATATGAGGAGCTTAAAGGCAGGCGGAAAGCTGGAAGAGATCCATCGCGGAAAGGAACGAAAGGCCTATGAATGGCAATATGCCAATCAGTGCTGGCAGGCAGATACGACACATTTGTATCAATTTCAGGGAAGGAAGACCTATTTGATCTCGATCATCGATGACGCGTCACGATTTTCAATAGGCAATGAGATCTTTTATGAGGACAATGGCGTAAATTTTCAGAAGGTGCTCCGGGATGCGATCGCGACCTATGGACGCCCGCGAGTGCTATATGTAGACAATGGCGCTGCATACGATAATCAACAGCTCCAGCTGATCTGTGCCAGGCTGGGGATCGAACTTGTTCATACTCCGCTCAGGGATGGGGCTGCCAAGGGCAAGGTAGAGGTAAGCTTCAAGAGCCACAAGAACCATTGGCTGCGTTGCGAGGACTGGTCGCAGTTTCATTCGCTGGAAGAGCTCAACAGCTCATTTCAGCGATATCTGGAATCAGATTATATCAACAGGCCGCATAGGGCGTTGAAAGATGAGGATGGCCAGCTGATGACGCCGCGGCAAAGGTTCATCAGGGACGCGCAGCGATTTGAGTTCATCGCGGCAGAAGAGCTGGATGAGGCATTCCTCCATACCTATGAAAGAAAGGTGCGCACGGATTCAACGATCCAGCTCTTCAATGAATATTATGAGGTTCCTTTTCAATACATGAGGGAAACGGTACAGGTATATGTGGATCCTCAGGACAAGCAGCTGGTATGGATCGTGCCGGAAGGAGAGAAAGAGAGGATACCGGTCAAGAAGGTGGATAAGGTGAGCAACAGCAGGATCAGGCGCAAGCAGCACATCGATTTTGGGAAAGGAGAAAGATGAGGGATGGACACCAAATTATTTTACGGACTGAAACAGATGCCATTTGAGAAAGAGACAAGATTCAAGAAGACGTACATCTTTCGGGATATGAAGAACGTGCTGGACAGGTTGGATTATCTGAAACAGACCAAAGGGATAGGGGTATTTACCGGACAGCCGGGATGCGGGAAGACATATACGGTGAGGACGTTCGCGAACGAGCTCAATCCATCGCTGTATAAAGTGGTCTATCTGCAATTGTCAACGGTATCGGTACTGGAGTTCTACAGGCAGCTGGCAGTAGGATTAGGGCTGGAACCGAAATTCCGGAAAGTAGATCTGTTCCGCCAGATCCAGGATACGATCCGATACCTGACGAAAGAAAAGAAATGCACGCCGATCATCATCGTAGATGAAGCGCAATACCTGAGCAATCAGATCCTGAACGATCTGAAGCTGTTATTGAACTTTGATATGGATTCGAAGAACTACTGCATCCTGATCCTGATCGGGCAGAGCACGCTGAACGGAATCCTGAAGAAGCATATCCACGATGCGCTGAGGCAGCGGATCATCATCAATTATGACCTGGAAGGGATCAGCCGGGAAGAAGCAAAAGAGTACATCGAGCATTGTCTGAAACAAAGCGGAGCGAACGTGCCGATATTCAGTGAAGAAGCGATAGAAGCAGTATACAGCATCGGGCAGGGATCGTTGAGGAAAATGAACAACATCCTGACCAAATGTCTGATCGAAGGAGCGAACGAGGAAGCGAGGGTGATCGACGCGGAGATCGTGCTGAAAGCACATGATGAGGTGGAGCTGACATGAAACAGATGGACGAGATCATTTACTATCCGTCAACGCGAGCGATCCTGATCCAGGAACTGAAGACAGCGCTGGAAATGTATGAAAAGCACGAGATGACGAATGAACAGCTGAGATATCTGGTGGAGCATTACATGAAAGGATTCGGACATCTGATGTTCGAAAGAGATTACGAGCTGCATCCGCGTCTGAACAAACTGATGGGCAAGGGGCACTACTACGTATTGGAGATGGTGATCAGAGATATCCGTGAAGAGATTGCGGGAAAGTGAAGAAAATGGAAGCAGAAGAATTTATCAAGATATATGAATATCTGAAAAATGAACACGAGGAAGAAATGGCAGAACGGTATGAGGAAGTAATGGATGTGCAGTACGGCATAAAATTGATCCTGGAAGAACTGCAAGAAATCAGAGAAGTGCTGGGGCTTGAGAAAAAAGAACTGCCGTTCTGAAAAGAAAAAAGGCTGTGAAAGATCTGACAAGAACACAAGAGGATGCGTCTGTCAAAAATGGAACAGTCTTCTTTTTGTTTATGGTGAAAAAAATAAAATGACGGGATATTCAAAAATAAAGTGATGTCGTATATCATAAAGTGACGTTCAAGAGCCTGGACAGGTCAAAATAAACTGCATTTTTTCTGTAATAGAATATGACGCCCTACAAGAGATAACAGGCAAGAAGTTCATCTGTCATTCTGTGATAGGTATGTTTAATTCGATCATCTCCGAATCGAGCGCATAATGATTTTGTTCGGAATGAGAATGACAATATCCTTCGATTAATGACAATATAGTGCGATAAAGAAGGTATACAATGAATCTGTAATCTTGTCTGGTCTGACTGCCCAAAAGAGTTGGGCAAAGGACAGACTTGGTCCGCTGGGACAAAAAGGAGGGAAAGCACAGAAAGAGAATATCGATCATAAGCACACGATCAGTATTTGTATGAGAAAAGGAGGAAAAGCGATGATTACAAAACTGAGCAAGATTCTGACTGCCGCGGCGCTGGCTACAGTCAGTCTGCTGCCGGTATCTTCATCAAAGATCCAGGCATATGACGCTGTATATGGCGATGTCAGCGTAAGCGCGGACGCAGATTCTCTGACGATCGGAAATGAAGCGATCGAGCGTACCTTCAGCATGGAAGGTGGCACGCTGCGTACAGCTGAGATCGTCAACAAACGCACGGACGGCGGAAACACCGTATTCACCCCGGCAGAGGGCAGTGAGGAATTCATCATCAGCCTGACGAAAGAGCAGCGGGAACCAGAACCAGCCATTGACCGCAGCGGCTGGAGCGCAACGGCCGACAGCTATCAGAATGCGAGCGGGCCTTCAGACGGACCGGCTTCCAATCTGATCGACGGCGATGTGGATTCCATCTGGCACACGAACTATGGCGGCGGAGAAGGTCCGCAGGATTATCCATACAATGTCCGCTTTGACCTTGGAGAAGAGACGACATTCAAGGCATTCTCTTATACGCCGCGTCAGCAGGGTGAGGACACCAACGGAAATCTCCTCGGATATGCGCTGTATGCGGCAAACGCACAGGAAACGCTGGATATCGATTCAGATCAGTGGGTCAAGATCGCGGAAGGCGAATTCCAGTATGACGGCGTCAATCCGATCGATGTCAACCTCGACGAGGAATGCACAGCGAATCAGCTGAAGCTGGTGGCGCTTTCTTCAAAGAATGGGGAGAACTTTGGCGGCGGCGCGGAATTCAACCTGCATGAGCAGGAGATTGTCATTCCGCAGGATGATGACCACAAGTTTGCCTCCAGCGCGCTGACGCTGGATGGAGAGCCGGAAATCAGCGACACGACAGCGACGATCAACGACGTGGAAAAGACCGGAAAGAAAGTGACCTTCCGTTTTGCGCCGTATACATTCAACGGTGTGGAATACACGATCACAGAGAACATCGTCATGTATAATGGCGATCACTTCATGCGCAAGTATCTGGAGATCAGCATTCCAGATGAAGCAAAAGCGACGGCGGCGATCGATTATATCGATCTGGAACATTTCCAGGTAAATGAGAGCGACGCGCAGTGGACCGTGCCTACGGATGCCGGCGGTGTCGTTTCTCTGAATCAGTATAAGGCCAATCTGGGACAGCCGATCTATATTCAGGGCATGTTCTTTGGCAGTGAGTTCCCAGTGACGGATACGCAGATCGTGGATGGCACGGGATTCATGCGGTATTATACCGGAAAGACGTTTGAGCGTCTCGGTCTGGACAATCAGCTGACTGCGGATGGTAAGTATGTGACCTGGCAGACCGTGGCCGGCGCGGCGAGAAGTACGGAGAATGAGGTCATTCAGGCAGATTTCTTCGATTATATCGAATCAATCTCCACGCCGACCGAGTTCCGTATCCAGTATAATTCCTGGTTTGACAACATGATGCTCATCGATGATGAAAGCATTCAGAGCTCATTCATCGAGATCGACAAGGAACTGAGCGCTGCTGAAGTGCGGCCGTTGGATTCTTATGTCGTGGATGATGGATGGAACAACTACAACAATGATTATGTGCTGGATGCCAGCCGTTCTGGCACGACGCTGAATCAGAGCGGATTCTGGGAATTCAACTCTAAGTTCCCAGAAGGATTGACCCCTTCCAGCGAGCTCGTTGATAAATTTGGCAGCTATTTTGGTGTATGGGTCGGTCCGCGCGGCGGCTATAACTATTATGGCACGCTGGCCGATATCCTGACAGAAAGCGGCAAAGGCAGCAAGGCCGGCGGATCCATCGACGTCGCTGACCGCACATATGTGAAGAATTTCCAGGAGATGGCGATCAGGTGGCAGCAGGACTATGGCGTGAACTACTGGAAATGGGATGGCTTCGCGGACGATTATCAATATTCAACATGGGCAGCCGCGGACGGCGTGCCAGGATATGCCAACAACCACATGACCGGCGGCTATCAGAACATGTATCATGTAACTGATCTTTGGGAAGCTTGGATCGATCTGTTTGAAGCGGTCAGACAGAGCGAGATCGAAGACGGCGTGCATGATCTGTGGATCTCATTGACCTGCTATGTGAACCCGAGCCCGTGGTGGCTGCAGTGGGCAAACAGCGTATGGCTGCAGTGCACGCTGGATCAGGGCGATGCCGGATCCAGTTCATCCAAGATGGACAGACAGCTGACTTATCGCGACGCATGCTATTATGATTTCATCAAGAATCATGAATTCCAGTTCCCGCTCGAGCATCTGTATAACCATGACCCGGTCTACGGTCGTGAAGGAACAGGCATGAACATCAATACCGCTACAGATGAGCAGTTCCAGAATTATCTGTACATGATGGCGACGAGAGGTTCTGCGTTCTGGGAACTGTATTACTCAGACAGCATCATGACGGAAGGCAAGTATGAGGTCAATGCGGAATTCCTGCAGTGGGCGGAAGAAAATCACCACATCCTGCAGAATGCGAAGATGTTTGGCGGTTCGCCGAATACCGGCACATCGCTTGGCGGAAATGGCGGCGGAGAAAACAATACATATGGATTCTCTGCATTTGATGGAGCGGACGGGCATCCTGTCCATGCGCAATCCGTCAACGGAAACAAAGGAGATCACCTTCACCTTTGACCGCACCATCGGCGTTCCGGAAGATGCCGGCACGCTGCAGTATCATCTGGAGCATACACACAATCTGAGCGAAGGCACACCGACGAGCGGCACCCTGACTTATGGGGAGACGTATACGTTCACGCTGCAGCCGGATGAAGTGCGCATCCTGGAGATCTCTGTGGATGGCGATACGAGCGCACCGCAGATCGAGCGCATCATGAGCGACGGCGATCAGGAGATCATCGTACGCTTCAATGAAAAAGTGAGCGGAAGCAGCTTCCAGGTGGAAGGTGCGGAAATCGAATCCGTAGAGAAGAGCGCAGATGATGTGACTTATCATATCACGCTGAGCGAAGCGCCGAGGAATGGCACGACGCTGACCGTGACGGCAGAGGACATTGCGGACCTGGCAGGAAACAAGGTGGAAAACGCTTCGGCATCTCTGGTTTATCACCGCGATGGGCTCGTGCTGAATGCCCAGGCAGAAGCGCTGGAAGGCAGCAAGGTCCTGAGTGATGTAGACGCGCTGAATTCACCAAACGGCTTTACGGTATATGCGAAGGTGCAGAGCACATCCAACGGAACGATCGCCGCACAGGAAAACGGCTACACGCTGGGCATCGATGAAGAAGGCAGAGCATACTTCACGCTGAATGGTGCGACGGCAGTTTCTGAGATGATCGTCAATGACGGAGAAGAGCACAGCATCGTCGGCGTAAGAGAGAACAACGGCATGCTCAAGCTGTATGTGGACGGCACGCTGGATGGTTCTGCTTATCGGGCAGAAAACCAGTATTATATGGTCAACGCAGGAGAGACGACCCTGGGCAATGACGCATTCAGCGGCAATGTGACGCTGAGAGTGTACGATCTGGCCATGGGATACGATGAAGTCGCTGAACTGGTCAACCCAAGCGATGAACGCAAGCCGCTTGATCCGGAAAACATGAGCGTTACGGTTTCCGGAACGAGCGAAGGCGACAAGAGCACGGTGTTCGATGGAGATGACACGACATTCTGGACCAGTGAACGCGCAGATGAAGGCATCCAGAAAGGAAATCCATATCTGATCGTGGATCTGGATGAAGAATTCATCATCGACCGTGTAGATTACACGAAGCGCTATTACAACGGACCGCAGAATCAGTGGAAATGCACCGGAAACCTGAGAGAGTATGTGCTGGAAGTCAGCATGGATGGCGAGACATGGACAGAAGTGTCTGCCGGTGAGACATTCCAGGATGAATCCTATACCACGAAGGGCGACGGCGGAACGACACAGATCGAATTCACTCCGGTCAAGGCAAGATACATCCGCATCAGCGGAACGGCATCTTATCACTGGCAGGCAGAGAATATCGATAAGTTCATGACCGTGGCAGATCTGAAGATCTTCGGTGAAAAGGAACAGGCACAGAACGTCGCACTGCAGAGAGAGGTCAGCGCAAAGTGGGCCGCAGACGGCAGTGACGCACAGTGCAACCCGAACGATCGTCCGATCACGATGGCCGTGGACGGCGTAAATGACAACACGGTCGGCAACTACGGAGAGTTCGGCGCAGACGGCAGAACGGATTCTTCATACATGGAAGTCGATCTGGGCGCGCGTTATGATATCGAATCCCTGAATCTGTATCGTTACTGGGCAGATGGCCGCACATATCAGAATACGGTGATCGCCCTGTCTGAGACCGCAGACTTCGCTGATCCGTATATCGTTTACAATTCTGATGCTGCTAATGTGCACGGTTTTGGCGCAGGAAGCGATGAAGCATATGCCGAGACTTCTGAAGGACATACCTTTGTCCTCAACGAGCTGGTCAGCGCAAGATATGTCCGCGTATACATGAACGGAACGACTTCCGGCGGAACGACCAACCATATCGTCGAGCTGGAAGTGATGGGCTATGAACAAGACGCAGAAACAGACAAGACCGCATTGAGCGAAGCCATCGAAGCAGCGAAGGACATCAAAGATGAAGGCTATACGGCAGACAGCTGGACCGCGATGCAGGATGCATTGGCAGCCGCAGAAACGATCATGGCTGATGAGGGCGCGACCCAGGAACAGGTTGATCAGGCCGCATCTGTATTGCAGTCTGCGATGGATGCTCTGCAGGTAAAGGCAAGCGCATCTGCGCTGAACGCCCTGCAGAACATGGTCAGCAAGGCCGAGGCACTGGAGTCTGATGATGAAGCGCTGAAGGGAGCGATCGAAACCGCACGTGCACTGCTTTCTGATCCGGATAATGCGTCCGTGACCGCAGTCGTCGGCGCACTGCTCGACCTGAGCGAAGCGATGCAGGATCTGGGCGGATCCAGTGATGTGGACGCGCTGAGAGCGGATGTACAGGCGACGATCGACTTCATCAACGACAATATCCTGACCAACGTAGAAGGCATCCGTCCGGGCAAGGTAGAGGCACTGAAAGCTGCAGTCGCAGCGGCACAGGATGTCGTCAATGATCCGGATGCGACCGCAGATGCGCTGAAGGCAGCGAACAAAGCGATGACCAAGGCGGCACAGGAACTGTGGGAGATCGTGACGAAAGCTGAACTGGAAGCATTGATCGAAGCCGCTAACGGTTACCTCGATGGTGATTACACGGCAGAAAGCCTGGAAGAACTGCAGGCAGCGATCACTGCTGCACAGGCTGTGGCAGCTAATGATGACGCGACAACGAGCGAGGTCACTGACGCTATCACCAGCCTGGCGAACGCAATCGCAGGTCTGGAAAGCATCACGCTGGATACTTCTGCGCTCGAACATGAGATCGAGCTCGTGACAGAGATGGTAGCCAATATTGGCAACTATGTGCCTTCTACGGTAGAAGGACTGGCAGACAAGCTGGCAGATGCCCAGGCAGCGATGAATGCCACGAGCCAGGAAGAGATCGATGCCGCAACACAGACCTTGCGCGAAGCAAGACTGAACGCAAGAACGAAGGCGGATGTCAGTGCCCTGGAAGAACTGGTCGCTTACGTGAACAGCCTTGACTTGAATGCATACACGAGTGCAAGCGTAGCGGCGATGAACGTGCCGTATACGAAGGCGCTAGTGATGATCGAGAACGAGGAAGTGACGCAGGAACAGGTGAATGAGCTGGCAGAAGAGATGCAGGCAGCCATCGACGCGCTGGAGCCGGTCAATGCCAACGTGACGTCACCGAATGCTGGCAATGCTGATTCCAGCAACAACAGCACGACGGCAGAATCTGCGAACACCGCGGCAGTGACGCAGACAGGCATGATGCTTGCGCTGCTTGCAGCTGCCGGCGCAGCAACATTGATCATTCGCAGAAAGCGAAGCTGATATTTACAGCAAATTGAACAGAGGCAGAGATGTCTCTGTTCTTTTTAGAACTGAAGGACAGCGGCAAGAAACTTATCCCTCCAAAGGAATGGCAATGTAAGATTGAACTATTGATTACCCAGAAGCAGGCGGACATCATCAACAAGAAGGTCATGCGGGAGGAATCGAAATTCGTTTAATGGTTCCGCAAGGCAGCCGAGCAACTGACCCGCAACAGGACAAGATTGGAACCAGAACGGTAAAGGAAATGACATCTTGGTGATATTGCGCACAAAAAAACCGTACAGGTTTCCCCATACGGCAATGACACTCTCATTTATTGAACAGGTCGCTGTGCGTCCCAGTGCGAGCGAGTGTCAACACTAACACATCATCCTCAATGCGGTAGATGAGCAGCCAATCCGGAAGGATGTGACATTCCCGATGGCCTGTCCAATCGCCGGACAGATCGTGATCGCGGTTCTTCTCCGGCAATGGTTCGCCCATCGCCAGCAGCGCTACGACCTGCTCCAGCAATTCGATCTTCAGGCCGCGCTTGATTGCCCGTTTATAGTCTTTCTTAAAGCCGGTCGTGTACTTGACGGTGTACTTTGTTTTCCTCATTTTTTCAGGTCAGCAAACAACTCGTCAAGGTCATTGTAGCCCTTTACAGACGGGTCTTTTGCAATCCTTTCCGCTTCCAGCATGGCAGCAATCGTTTCCTTGTTGGGCTGTTCCAGCTTCACTTCAAAGGGAATGCCGCCCTCACGAAGTGACTGGCGCACGAAGATATTGAACGCCGTGGATAAATTCATGCCGAGTTCCGCAAACAGGGCGTCGGCCTGTGCCTTCAGATTTGCGTCCATGCGGATGCTGATGTTTGTGGTTTTTCCTGCCATGTCATCAACCCCTTTCTGTTGTTACTTTTAGTTTATGCCATTTGCACGAAGAATACAATATTTTGCACGAATATTTAATGACGAATTCACGAAGAAGATCATTGTATGAAGCCGATTATTTTACTTGTTGCTGTTCATTTGAATGACGACTTGTCCCTTGTCCTCTTGTAACGGAATGCGGACATGCCCACTGGTACGGTGTCAAAGACCTATGCCTGCCAGGATCGGGGCAACTGCGGAAAGAGCATGAAGAAAAGCATGCCTGAATTCATTCCGTCATGGACCATCGTCAGTACCGCAAGCACGGCGGGATCATTTCTACCTCTTGTATGCTGGAAACAAGATGAAAAAAATATAGTCACTGACAGCTCGGGTGTAAAAAGCTTGGTCAATGATATTCCGCATTTTTGATATTGAGCGATACAAATGAGGTGAGTATACTTAAGATGTAAGTGGTTACATATATGCGGATAATGGAAAGGAGGTCAGGTGATATATCCGCATTTTTTTCGGGACTGACGGCGCAGGGCGAGCCCTCATCTGAATGTGAATGATGAAGGATGATGCGGTGAGCACGCGGTGTTCGTTTCGATCAAAAGATGTGACCGAAGAAAGGAGCAGAGAAATGAAGAAGCAGAAACTGTTGGCCTGCCTGACGGCGCTGTGCATGACGGTAACAGCGTTTGCCCCGATGGCACAGCCTGTGCAGGCGCAGACAGATGTAGAAACTGCAGAAGCCTCTTCTACGCTGAATGTCATCCCTAAACCAAGCGAATATACCATGAATGAGGGAACATTTACGCTGGGTGCTGATGCGGAGATCGCTGTGATCGCCGAAGACGATGGCGCAGCGGCAGAACTGACGAACACCGGCGAATATATCGCTGAAGTGTTCCGCGCATCTACTGGCTATGAACTGCCGGTAGTCGAAAAAACAGAACCGGAGAATGGCGATATCACTCTTCGTCTGAATCCGGATGGCGGATATGCCGAGCAGGCATATGCGATCGATGTCACTACGGATCAGGTCATCATCGAAGCCGGCGCACCGGTCGGCATCTTCTATGGCGTGCAGACGCTGAGACAGATGCTTCCTGCAGACATTGAAAGTGAAGAATTAGTCAGCGGAACCGCATGGACGATCCCTTGCGCACAGATCGCAGATGAGCCGGAATACGGCTTCCGCAGCATGATGCTCGACGTGACCCGTCACTTCTTCACTGTCGACCAGGTAAAGCGTCAGCTCGATATGCTCTCTCAGTATAAGATCAATACGCTGCATATGCATATGAGCGATGATCAGGGCTGGCGTCTGGAGATCAAGGGCGAGATGTATGGCGAAAGCCTCGACAAGCTGCGTACGATCGGCGCGCAGACTTCCTGCAACACCAACGGCATCAAGGCCGGACAGTACACGCAGGAAGAGTTCAAGGAGATCGTTGCTTATGCCAATGAGCGTTATATCCAGATCATCCCTGAATTCGATATGCCGAGCCATGCCTGGGCAGCGCTCGTCTCGCTGAGCTTCCTGAACTCTACGGAAGATGGCAGACCGCCGGCAAACGGCTATGACAACACGCGTCCGTATGAGGGATGGGATGTCGGCTTCAATTCACTGGAGTGCCGCAACGAGAAGACCTATGAGTTCATCGATGAGGTATTCCGTCAGGTATCCGAGATCTCACCGTCCAAATATATCCATATCGGCGGTGATGAAGCGCATGTCACGAGCCATGATGACTATGTATACTTCATGAACCGTGTAACCGAGATCGCCAAGAAATATGGCAAGACGCCGATCGGATGGCAGAACTATGATACGGCCGTGGAAAATCCGGAAGGAACGGTGACGCAGTTCTGGTCTACGGGCAATGCCAAGTTTGTAGAAGGCATCAACTATGTCGTCAGCCCGGCGGATCACGCATACATGGACATGAAATATGACAGCGACTGTCCGTATGGACTGGAATGGGCAACGCACAACCCGGTAGATGATTCCTACAACTGGGATCCGACCGACTATGGATCAAAGGATCAGATCGTCGGCGTGGAGACCTGCCTGTTCACCGAGACGATCGCGACGGATGAAGCGCTGGATTACATGATCTATCCGCGCGTGCTCGGCCATGCAGAGATCGGCTGGACAGCGAAGGAAGACCGCAGCTGGGATGAATACAAGGCGAGACTGGCGACGCATGATGCGCGTCTCGAGCTGCAGGGAATCGGCTATAAGCGCGATGCCATGATCTGGTACAACCCGGTAAATTTCCGCATGCCGATGGATGAAGGTAGCGGAACGACGATCGACGCAGCAAGCGGACCGTACAGCGGAACGATGAACGGCGGAGTCAGCTGGACAGAAGGAAAGTATGGAACTGCCCTGCATCTGGACGGCACGAGCGGATACATCGATATCGGCGCGCCGGACGTGCAGGATGAATGGACGATCGGCATGTGGGTAAACCGTGAAGCAGCAGAAGGAAACAATGCGGCATTGATCTCCGGCACGCAGGGCGAGCTGAAAGTCGAACAATACAAGGATACGAAGAAGGTCGGCGTGACGAAATACGGTGAAGTAGACGCAGCGTTCGACTATGAGCTGCCGGAAGGCGAATGGGTGCACCTGACCTTCACCGGCAACAGCGAAGGCGTGAACCTGTATGTGAACGGCGAGTACAGCGGACACCTGGATGTCGTGATGAACGGACCGGCAAGCCGGATCGGCGCGAACTCCGCAAGCGGACTGGCCGACATGGGCTACATGAAGGGATCCGTGGATGATCTGCAGATCTACAACAGCGTGCTGAGCGAAGAAGAGATCGCAGAGATGATGGAAGATCCGTATGGATTCGGAGAAGAAGCATACTGGACGATGAACGAAGGCGAAGGCGAGACCATCACCGACGAGAGCGGGCAGAACACCGGCACGCTGACGAACGTAGGCTGGGGCGAAGGCCAGGAAGGAAGCGCGCTGCAGTTCAGCGGCGAAGGCTATGTCGATCTGGGCTATCGCGATGCGATCGGCGATTGGACGATCGGCATGTGGGTCAAAGCTGGCGATACGGTAGGAACAAACGCCGTGCTCGTATCCAGCAGCGAAAGCGAGATCAAACTGGATCAGTGGAACAAGACCGGCAAGGTCGGCATCACGGAAGCAGGCGTAGCGGACTATACCTTTGATTACAGCGCGCCGAAAGGTGAATGGGTACACCTGACCTTTGTCGGAGACAGCAATGGCACCACGCTGTATGTCAACGGCGAAGAGCAGGATCACCTGGATGCGATGATCGATGGACCGATGTATCGATTAGGCGCAAGCAGCGGAAGCTCGATCACCGGATATCTGAACGGATCACTGGATGATGTCCGCTTCTATACCCGTGCGCTGAGCGCAGATGAAGTCGCTGAGATCGCGCAGGTTCCAACTGATGACGAAACAGCCAGCGAAGCATCTATCCAGGCATTGCAGACCATGGTGGAAAAAGCCATCGCACTGGGTTCTGAGGATGAAGCGCTGAACGCAGCGATCGAAGCTGCACAGGCCGTACTGGCCAAGGAAGCGCCGACCGTGACCGAAGTCTTGACCGCACTGCTCGACCTGAGCGAAGCGATGCAGGATCTGGACGGATCCGCAGATGTGGATGCCCTGAGAGCAGACGTACAGGCAACGATCGATTTCATCAACGAGAACATCCTGAACGATGTAGAAGGACTCCGTCCGGGCAAGGTACAGGCGCTGAGAGACGCAGTTGCAGCGGCACAGAATGTCGTTGATAACCCGGATGCGACCGCCGATGCGCTGAAGGCAGCGAACAAAGCGATGACCAAGGCGGCCCAGGAGCTGTGGGAGATCGTTGCGAAGGCTGAACTGGAAGCACTGATCGAAGCCGCAAACGGTTACCTTGATGGGGACTACACGGCAGAAAGCCTGGAAGCCCTGCAGGCAGCGATCACAGCTGCACAGGCCGTAGCGATCAATGATGATGCCACGATGGCAGAAGTCACCGAGGCCATCACGAACCTGAGCAATGCGATCGCGGGACTGGTTGAAGAAGCAGGCGTAGATAAGAGCGCTCTCGCATACGAGATCGAGCTTGTGAACGAGATGCTTACGAACATCGACAACTATGTACCAAGCAGCGTAGAAGGCTTAGCAGACAAACTGGCTGCAGCACAGCAGGTCTATGATGATGCGAACGCAGCACAGGATGCCGTTGACGCAGCAACGCAGGCACTGCGTGAAGCACGTCTGAACGCACGCACGAAAGCCGATGTGAGCGCACTGGAAGAGCTGGTTGCATATATCACCAGTCTTGATCTGCGCGCATATACCACTGAAAGCGCAGAACCGGTACGTGCCTTGGCAAAGCAGGCGAACGAAATGATCGCCAATGCTGAGATCACGCAGGATGAAGTCGACGCCCTGGCAGAAGAACTGCAGAGCGCGATCGATGAACTGCAGCCGGTCAGTGATGCAACCATCACGACACCGGATAACGGTACGACAGACAGCACGACTGCCGATTCGACGAACACTGCGGCAGTAAGTACGATGGGCATGATGGCTGCCTTGATGGCAGCTGCAGGCGCAGCGGCAGTAATGGCATACCGCAGAAAGAGAAGCTGAACGATCAGCTGAATGAATGACAAAGAGCGAAGACACAACAGCGTGCCTTTGCTTTTTATGATTTGCTTTTGTTTGCGTCATCGGTTCAATGCTTCAGGATCTGTTTTATCGATCATCCATCAGAAGCCAGTCGGCTAAATCGATGATCCTGATTCCTTCATAACGATATTCAGGATGCTTTGCTCTGGTGATGATCATCTTAGGATATGCGTCTTTGATCTGAAGCAGCGGACCATGCTCTCTTTCAAAAGTTTTTGGATCAGAAATGTTGCCGCTTACTTGAATATAAATTCGTTGACTTTCTTTTTGAGCGACAAAATCAATTTCTTTCTGTTAGAGCTTTCCAACATATATATCATAACCTCTTCGCAATAATTTGATGCAGACCATATTTCATAGAGACTGCCATAATCCATGCTTCTGTTTCCCAATATCGCATAACGGATGCCGCTGTCACACAGATAGTATTTTTCTACAAGATCTCTTGTGACGATCGCTTCATAAACTTCTTTGATGTATCCTAATACAAGAGCGACTTTCAAAAAATAAAAATTTTTAAATGTTTGAAAGCGATATGGCCGCGATGTGATCAGCGCAGATAAAAAATGGATGCCAATATCATGATCCTTGTTTCTCTGTGTTTCGTAACCAAATCAAATGTCAGAGGATCTCGGTCATGAACGATCTGACTCAATGATGTCGCTGCTTTTTTTGTCACAAGAGATAAGAAATAAATGAGGATCTGCGTATCTGTCTATATATAAAAATGGTATAATTCAGATGTAGAGGGAGGTGTTGAGCATGGGAATGTATCTTGATCCCGATCATGAAGCATTCAGTCAGGCGCTGCGCAATCCGATCTATGTGGATAAGTCGTTGCTGCTTGATTACACGAATCAACTGATCGGTACAGCTGATTGCAAGCTTTGTGTGTCCAGACCAAGAAGATTTGGCAAGAGCACGGACGCAAACATGCTGTCCGCTTATTACTCCTGCGGCAATGATGCTTCTCCATTGTTTTCTGCGCTGAACATTTCCAGTAAAGAAAGCTATCATGCTCATCTTAATCGGTATCATGTGATTCATCTGAACATGCAGAATTTTCTAAGCAGAACCGGTAATGTAGAAGGAATGCTCGCTTATCTGACTGCGCTGTTGTTACGTGAGATCCGTGTTGTATTCCCAAATACTGATCTTTTTGACGAAAAGAACCTTCCATCGATCCTGGAAGATACTTATGTCCAGCATGATGCTTCTTTTGTATTTGTGATCGATGAGTGGGATTGCATATTCAGAGAATATAAGGATGATGAGAAAGGACAGAAAAAATATCTGGATTTTCTCAGAGATCTGTTGAAGGACAAACCATATGTCAAGCTTGCATATATGACTGGCATCCTTCCGATCAAAAAATACGGGACACATAGCGCATTGAATATGTTTGATGAGATATCTATGATCGATGCTGGCCCACTGTCCGATTTTATGGGCTTTACGGAAACAGAAGTGAAAGACCTATGTGACGCATATCATATTGATTATGCAGAAATGAAACACTGGTATGATGGTTATCATTTGACAGAAGATCGTTTTACTTTTTCTCCCCGTTCAGTCGTCATGGCGATACGGAGAAGAAAATTTGGCAGTTACTGGACAAATACAGAAACATATGAAGCGCTTCGCCGTTATATTGACATGAACTTGCAAGGGCTTAAAGATGATATCGTTCGCTTACTGGCTGGAGATCGGATCACGATCAATGCGAATCAATTTCAAAACGATATGACTTCACTGCATTCTAAGGATGATGTGCTGACTTTGCTCGTTCATTTAGGTTATCTGAGCTGTACGCATTCAGAAAACGATACGATCGTGAATGTCCCTAATCGAGAAATCATGGAATCTTTCATTGATTCTGTAGAAAATTCATCCTGGGATAGTATTTCTGATTTATTGATCAGATCGGATGAGCTGCTAAAGGCAACTTGGGACATGGATGAAGAAAAAGTTGCACATATCATTGAAGATGTACATTTGGATACATCGGTCTTGACTTATAATAATGAAAATGCACTGTCCTATGTATTGAGCATTGCTTATATCGCGGCTCGAAATGAATATACCATGGTCAGAGAATTGCCAGCGGGCAAAGGATTCGCTGACATTGCTTTTATTCCCAGAGGTGATAAACCTGCCATGCTGGTGGAGCTGAAATGGAAGCTTGATGCGGATACCGCACTGAATCAAATCAAGTCAAAGCAATATCCTCATGCTTTGGAACGATATCAGGAGAGATTGCTGCTGGTTGGAATAAGCTATGATCGGAAGAACAAGCGGCATCGTTGCCGCATTGAATGGTATAAGAAATCTTAGAGGAGCATGGTGGTTCATCTCATCATGCTTTTTATTTGACTTAACCCACTAATTGGTGACCTGGTTGGAAGGTAATGTTGAAAAAACCTTCATTTCGTATCTGTCGAATGAAAAATGTTGTATGGAGATATCTGAGATTCATCAATAAGCTCGTGATCATTTTTTGTTCATTTATTCTTCGATATATCTCTTGTATTCGGAACAGTGCTGCATAGCGATTGATATATTTGCTCGCTGCACTGCTATATCTTTTGCAGTGGATCTTTATCGGCAAGGTATGATGGGGAAATCCATCCTTGCAGAGACGATCATTGATCAAATCATATCATTGAACAATTTTCTTTGCGGTGATATATTAAAATAAAGAGATCGTTCAGTTATACAGCTGTAAGCTTCATCGCTATGCACACATCATCGAGCAGATCATCACGAAAGAAAGTCAGACATGTTTGCATCGTACATTGCAATCTGTTTTTCGTCTGCGTGAACAGTATGATCATGACATAGAGATGATGCCAGCGCACAGGATCGTGCCAGATCGATAGATCCTCATTCAGATATGGCCGCATCTCCATCGATCATATTCGCGGTGTGAACAGATGTCTGACAGGGGAGGGAATATGAAAAAGAAAAATCTGTTCAGATGCTTTTTTTCCTGTCTGTTGGTCCTGTCGATGTGCATGACGGGCATTCATGCGCAGGAAACGACAGGATGGAACGATCATGCACACAGTGATGCGCGCGTTACAGTCGATGCGCAGAGCGATCATGCCTTTGATTCTACAGAAAATTGTGCACTGAACAAAGAAGTCTCGGTTTCAGGTCTGGAAGTTCCTGATCGATTGCTGGGACCGGAAGCTGTAGATGGAAGCTTAGATACCCGCTGGTCAGCCTCACCGGATGAAGAAGAACAATGGATCATCGTCGATCTGGGGGAGGCCTATCTGATCAATCTGATCAAGATCAATTTCAGCGAGTGTCCGCATTATCAGGTGCTCGTTTCAGAGAATGGAACGGATTATGAAATGGTCGCTGACATTACAGACGGCGGCGTCGATCAAGTTGAGCGAGAATTCTCATTTACAAGCCGGAATGTAAGATACATCAAGCTGCTGCAGCTTTCCAGACGTCAAACACAGTATGGCACTTATGGAATAACCGTATGGGAAATGGGCGCTTTCTATGACCCTGTTCTGGAGTATCAAGACACCAATCTGTCCTTGAATAAAGAAGTGGAAGTCTCCAGCACAGAAGTAGAAGACCGATTGCTCGGGCCGGAAGCAGTTGATGGAAACCGAGATACGCGATGGTCGGCATCTCCTGACAGCGATGAGCAGTGGCTCGTTGTCGACCTGCAGGATAATTATGTCATCAATGAAATCGACCTGCTGTTCTACGAGGTGCCGCGTTATGAGATCCTGGTATCTAAAGATAATGTAGAGTATGAATCGGCAGCATTGGTCGAAGATGGAAAAGTGGGTCTTGATCCGATTTCCAGGACATTCGCTTTCGATCCGATCGAATGCAGATATGTGAAATTCGTTCAATATGCCAGACGCGATACCAGTTTAGGCGTTTACAGCACATCGATCTTTGAACTGGAAGTCTATTATAAAGATCATGAGACGATCGATACGATAGAGGAGGTTCAGGAGATCCCTCCGGTCTTATCGGAAGATGGCACATCCATCATTCTTCCTTCTATCGACCTGGAAGGTCATCATCTTGAGCTTTACGGATCATCCAATGAATCCGTGATCGCGCTCGATGGCAGCGTGACGCAGCCGCTTCAGACCATGGAGGTCAGCTTGCTCTATCAGCTGGTCAATGAACAGAGCGGCGAAGCAGAAACTGCGGATAAAGAAGCGATCATCACGATACCGGGCAAATATGAAACAGAAGCGCAGGATAATCCAAGGCCGGATGTCCTTCCTGCAATTCAGGAATGGAAGGGACTCAGCGGAGATCTGTCCATATCCGGTGATATCGTGATCGAAGAGGACGCGCTGCGCTCCTCTGCAGAGATCATCGCATCCTATTTTGATTCCATGCTGGGAATCGATGCGCAGATCCGCGAAGGCCAGCCGGCCGATGGGGACATCTATCTCTCGCTTTGCGACGATCAGGCATTGGGAGAAGAAGGATATCATATCGACATGAGCGCAGATCATGTCAACGTCAGCGCGCTGAGCGAAAAGGGCATATTGTATGCAGGAACGACGCTTACGCAGATGCTGGATGGAAGCGAGGAAAAGAACACATTGCCGAGAGGGCTGATCAGAGACTACCCGGCATATGAAGTGCGTTCGATGATGTTCGATGTCGCCAGATTTTATATGCCGCTGGACTATCTTGAGGAGATCGGGCGGTATATGGCATATTTCAAATGCAATGAGCTTCATGTCCACATCAACGATGACGGGGGCGAACAAGATTCCTGCTTCCGGATCGAAAGCAAACGGTATCCGGAGATCAATCAGGGAAATAAGGATGGAGAAGTGTATACTCAGGAAGAGTATCGCCAGTTCCAAAGGAATCTGTCCAAATATGGCGTGAAAGTGATCACAGAGCTGGACTCCCCGACACATGCGGGATTTGTCCGTTATCATGATCCTTCGCTGATGCTGGACGACAATCACATCGATATCCGCAATGAAGAAGCAGTCGATTTCATCAAAAAGGTGATCGATGAGCTGCTGGATGAAGAAGATCCAGTGATCCTGTCTGATACGTTCCATGTGGGATGTGACGAGTATTTCCGTTATGATGCGGAAAAGTTCGAAGAATACCGTCGGGATGTGGCTGAATTTGATCAGGAGATCTCAGACTATGTCCTCTCTAAAGGATACGAGTGCCGGATGTGGAACATGCTGGGTTCTTCTGTATATCCGGGCGTAGGCATGGTCAGCACCGATGTGGTGATGAATTACTTCGCCCCATATCAGGCGGACTACGCAGAGACACTTGAAGCCGGATATCCGATCATCAACAGCTATGCCGACTGGTTATATATCGTGCCTGAAGTCGGTTATGGCAATCATATCCCGCTCAGTGATCTGTATGCGATGTGGGAAGTAAACAACCTTGGCGGCGGATTCAGCGTTCCAAAGTCTTCACCGATGCTGAGAGGAGCAGAGCCTTGTTTCTGGTATGACATGATGGTCGGATGCTCTGAATTTGATATTTTCAATGCGGTGAAGAAGGAAATGATGCTGGTCTGTGAAAAAGCATGGTATGGAGAACCGAGCGAGCAGCATGACCTGGATGATTTTATCCAGAGGGTAGATCAGCTGGGAAACTATGCGCCAAACGCCAATCCGGCCAGATATATCGTCAATCACACCGACGAAGACATCCTGCTCAGCTATGATGTCGAACAAACGGAGGATGAACGTCTGGAAGATCGTTCAGGAAATGGTTATGATGCAATGATGCATCAAGTGGAGATCGTTAAAGACGGTGATGACCACGTCGCGAAGTTTGACGGATCATCCTATCTCACGCTTCCATTTGATTCAGTCGGTTTTCCATACACCGTTACATTTGATCTGTTGATCGAAGAGCAGGAGGAAGAAAACATCGCGCTGTTTGATGGAAAAGACGGCACGTTGTATCTGAATTATGATGGAACCGGAAAGATCGGCTATGAGCGGAAAGGACTGTCTTATCTCTTCGATCAGGAAATCGAAACAGGCCGATGGCAGAATATCACCATTGTCTGCGATCGTTCGAATGCAAAGCTTTATATCGATCAGGTGTATTCAGGAAGCGGACAGTATTATCAGGTCGATGCAGAACGACAGAGCTCATCCACTTTCGTTTTGCCGGTAGAAACAGTAGGCGCAGGGTTTAAGGGCTGCCTCGACGATCTGGTGATCTATGATGAGGCCCTGACGATCGTCAATCCGGATAACCTGGCGCAGAACAAACCAGTGACGGTATCCGGAGTAGAGGTCCCTGACCGGATGCTGGGACCGGACGCTGTTGACGGAGACCCGGCCACTCGCTGGTCAGCATCGCCTGAGGGCGCAGAACAATGGCTCATCGTAGATCTGGAAGAACAGGTGGATATCGGCAGGATCTATCTGAATTTCCAGGAACCTCCGCGTTATGAGATCCAGGTTTCAGCGGATGGAGAAAACTTTACGACGGTCCTGAAGGTCGATGATGGGGTTACCGATGGCTCGACGGTAGAGCGCTCGTATGATCTTGATGGAATCACAGCAAGATATGTGAAGATCCTGCAGCTCGAGCAGCGATTCGTCGGTGATTATTATGGAATGGGCATTTACGAACTGGAAGTGTACAGCGATCAGGCAGATAAGACCGCGCTTCAACAATTGATCGAAACATGCTCAACATATGAAGCAGATGAGTATACATCTGTTTCCTGGGAAACATTCCATTCTGCGTTGGATGAAGCCATCGCTGTACTGGATAAGGAAGATGCTGAGCAATCAGAAATCGATGATGCCGCAGCCAAGCTGACCTCAGCGATGGATGCCCTGCAGGCCAAGGCGAGCACATCTGCGATCCAGGCATTGCGCAACATGGTCGATAAAGCCAATGCGCTTGGTTCTGATGATGAAGCATTGAGCGATGCGATCGAAACCGCACAGGCACTGCTCAATGATCCGGATAATGCGTCCGTGACCGCGCTCGTCAGCGCGATGCTCGAGCTGAGCGAAGCGATGCAGGCATTGAACATGGATGAAAGCATAGATGCCTTAAGGGCAGACGTCCAGGCGACGATCGATTTCATCAACGAGAATATCTTAAACAACGTAGACGGCATCCGTCCGGGCAAGGTGCAGGCGCTGAAAGATGCAGTCGCCGCAGCAGAAGAACTGCTCGCCAACCCGGATGCGAGTGCAGATGCGCTGAAGGCAGCGAACAAAGCGATGACCAAAGCAGCACAGGAGCTGTGGGAGATCGTCTCCAAGGCAGAGCTGAACGCACTGATCGAAGCCGCAAACGGTTATCTCGATGGGGATTACACAGCAGAAAGCCTGGAAGCCCTGCAGGCGGCAATCGAATCCGCACAGGCTGTAGCAGCCAATGACGATGCCGCGACGGCAGAAGTCACGCAAGCCATCACGAACCTGAGCAACGCGATCGCTGGTCTGGAAGCCATCACGTTAGATACGAGCGCGCTCGAACATGAGATCGAGCTCGTGAATGAGATGCTTGCGAACATCGGCAACTATGTCCCGAGCAGCGTAGAAGGACTGCAGGAGAAGCTGGATGCAGCGAAGAAGGTCCTGAGCAATGCGACGAGCCAGGCAGAGATCGACGAAGCGACGAAGAGCTTGCGAGAAGCACGTCTGAACGCGAGAACGAAGGCTGATGTAAGCGCATTGGAAGAGCTGATCGCGTATGTGAACAGCCTTGATCTGCGCGCATATACGGCAGAGAGCGCAGATTCTGTGCTCGTTCTGACAGACCGTGTATTGGCCAAGATGAACGATCCGCAGATCACGCAGGAAGAAGTCGACGCCCTGGCAGAAGAATTGCAGAGCGTGATCGATGCCCTGCAGCCGGTGAGCGAGGAAAACGTCACGACGCCGGACGATGGCATGGCTTTGGATCCGACGAACACTGCGGCAGCGAACATGAGCGGAATGATGATCGCCCTGATGGCAGCTGCAGGCGCGGCGGCAATCGCGGCATATCGCAGAAAGCGAAGCTGAATCAAGACGAAAGACGGGTGACGGCCCGTCTTTTATCTATGTATCGTCTTTGGTGAAATGATCGACCATATCGAACAGGATCGGAAATGACAGCTGCCGCTCAACATGAGAAAGACCCGCCTGAGGCGGGCCTTTCCGAATTAGGGGATAGAATGATATACGCAAAATAGGGATTTTCTAGGGATGTTTTGCGCAGACAGATCTTTTTCATCTGTCACTGTCAGTATACCCGGATCGAGGGGAATAATTTGTCGAAATTACTGCACATCTTCATTTTTGATCATTTCTTTGATGTACAGGTCCTGTTTTGGGTAGGGCATTTCGATTCCTTCCTGGTCGAAGCGCTTTTTTACGGCGATGCGCAGATCGGAGAGCATCGTGAAACAGGTGCCGTTGTCATTGGAATAGATGGTCGCGCGCAGCTCGATGCCGCTGTCCTTGAAGTCGGTGACCCGGACGACCACCTGATCTGCGCCTTGCTGCTTCTCCTCTTCGCTGCGGGGATCCACATAGTCCGGATGCGCGGCGACCGTTTCCTGCAGGACGCGGATCGCTTGTTCCAGATCAGTGTCATAAGAGACGCTGACATAAAGGAAGTCTGCCTTGGCCGTGCCGATGTCGGAGATGTTTTCCAGCACGGAAGTATTCATCTGAGAATTCGGGATGATGACCCGAGTGTTCTCGAATGTCTCGATGATCGTATGGCGGATGGTGATCTCCACGACGGTGCCGACATATTCGCCATTGTTGACGCGGATCAGATCGCCGATATGAAACGGACGGAAAGTGACGATCATGAACCCGCTGATCAGATTGCCCACAGTTTCCTGGGCGGCGAGACCGACGACCACGGCGACGATGCCGCCGCTGGCTAACAGCGGATCCAGTATGGTCTTGGCGGGGATGAACAGGGTGAGTATGCCATAGATGGTGATGGTGATGATCATATATTTCTTGACCTTCAGCCAGATGGGCAGATTGCGGAAATTCCGCTTTTTCATCAACCGGGTCAGGATCCGTGAGATCACCATGGCGGTGATCAGGATGAGCAGGATGATGATGATCGTATCCGTCAGGCCATATTGCAGGACGCTGTCCTTTCCCCATTGATTGAGCTGTTCAAAAAACTGATCCATGAGATCCCTCCTCCGCTCTTAAGAGTCATTATAACAGAGTGGATGATGGGAAACAAAGGGGAAATAAATAAAAATAAGTGGAATTATGTGAATGTATTGAATCACTTTTGGAATGAACTATAATAATGACAAGAGGTGTTTCCTATGCAGTTGAAGAGCAAAATTCTGAAAAAATGGAACCTTCCTTCCTACGGTGTCCGATTAGGGAAGATCACATCCAAGCCCTATCCGATCCTCATCGCTTTCCTGGGCGGAGGAGTCATTCTCATCCTGGTGCGTCAGCCGGTCTTCGGCATCGCTGTGTGCGCGCTGAGCTTTTATCAGCTGTGCATCGGCCACAATGACAGCCTGTGTGAGTTTTACGATCAATATGTCGTGTTTTACAGCCCGAAGGAGCCGGATGACTGCTACATCCTGTTTTGGGAAGATGTGGCGGAATGGAAATACCACAGCGGGGTGACGCATGATACGCTGCATGTGCTGCTGAAAGATGGCCAAGTGCTGGATTTCTCCTCGCTTTCCCGACGCAAGACGGAGCATTTCTTCCGGCGGTTCGTCCCGCAGCTGAAATCCTCTGTGCATAAACAGCAAGTTTGAGGCCTGTGTGAACAGGCTTTTGTTTTCCGGGATTATTTTGTATAATGGTAGGGAATTGAGGTGTTGATATGTTTCGCAATCTTTACCATGAGATCAAGGCGCATCAGGATCTGAAAAAGGAAGTGCTTCAGTTTTCCGTGCTCAGCATCCTGTACTTTGTCTTATACACGCTGCTTTCCGCATTTCTGGGCATGTTCAATCATGACGCATTGACTGTGGCGGTATTCTGGGTCCTGAACCTGATTTCCACCTATGTCTACATGCGTTTTTTCTTTCAGATGATCGCGCGTTCAAGAGATGAGGAGCGCGTGGTGGGGCTGAAGCCCTGCCTGCGCATGCTGGTGATCGAAAGCGTGATGTTTGCCTTCTCTGTGCTCATGTATTACGCGTTCGTCTATTTTATCGAATTATATCTTCTGCTGGCGCTGATCAGCTATGTCTATCTGTTTTTCTGTGTGGCTTTCCAGCTGTTTTGTTTCTATGAGATCTATGAGGGCACCGGCGGTTTCCTCAAGGTCGTGACTTCGGCGCTGCGGCAGATGGGCCGTCATGGCCGTGAGGTCGCGGCAGCCTGCGCCATGCTGTGCATCGGCTATATCCTGCTGTATGTCCTTTCGGTGGGCATCGAGGGAACAGTGGCCGTGCTGGCGCCGTATACGGCCATGCTGAACATCGGCGTGACGATGAATCGCTGGATGGAAGTATGCTCGGTGCTGTTAAACATGATCATGACCCAGACCTTCGATCTGGTCTATGCGGGCTTCCTCGCCGTTCAGCTGCTGGCCGCGGTGATCTTCTCGATCCTTTATGTGCTGTGGATGGGATGGATCTGCGTGATCCGTCAGCGGCAGTAAGCAGATCATGGAACTCAAGGCGCTGCGCATCAGCGAGAAGCGAGAGGAACAGCTGGTCTCCATGGGCATCCATACGGTGGAGGAGCTGCTTTCCTATTATCCTTTCCGCTATGAAGTGTTTAAGGAAAGAGCGCTGTCTGAATGGCAGATCAACGATACGGTGACCTGTGAGGCCACGATCCTCAGTCGTCCGCATGTGATGCGGCTGGGCGGAAAGCGTTCGATGACGCGCTTTGCTGTTCAGGTGCAGGATCAGGAATTCCAGGCCGTGCTGTTCAATCGGCCGTGGACCTCGCAGTTTCAGCCGGGACGCGTGATGACGCTGAGCGGAAAATATCAGGGAAAAGGCCGGATCACGGTCGCCAATTATCAGATGAAGCCGCTCAGCGAGCTGGAAGGGATCTATCCGGTATACAGCCTGAAGGAAGGTATGCACCAGAAAGATCTGCGCAGACTGATAGAAAAGGCGATGTCGCTTTGCTTGGGGCAGATGGAGGATGTCCTGCCTCGTCCTTTGCGTAAGCGTTATCGGCTCTGTTCCCGTGCGCAGGCAGTCCGCTGGATCCATGCGCCGCGATCCCGCGAAGAGATCAAACAGGCGCTGCGCCACCTGAAGTATGAGGAGTTTTTCCGGTTTCAGCTGATCATGCAGGCGCTGCGGGAGGAGAACCGCGCTTATGTGACAGGCAGCGCCAAGCAGTTTTCTGCCGATGAAGTGTTTTCTTTAGAAAAGACGCTTCCTTTCCAGCTGACGGATGATCAGCGGACAGCCATTGCCGAGATCCTGGATGATCTGGCGTCGGAGAGGCTGATGTATCGCATGCTGCAAGGCGATGTCGGGTGCGGCAAGACGATGGTGGCTGCGTTCGGGCTGTATGCATGCGTTCTCGCGCATCGACAGGGCGCGTTTCTGGCCCCGACCGAGATCCTCGCACGGCAGCACGCCGAGAGCCTGAAGGCGCTGTTTGCGGACACCGGCATCCGTGTGGAGCTGCTGTGCGCGTCGTTGAAACCAGCGGTGCGCAAGCAGGTGCTGAGCGATCTGGCGGAGGATCAGATCGATATCGTCGTCGGGACGCACGCGCTGTTTCAGGATGAGGTGAAGTTTTATGACCTGGGCATGGTCGTGGCGGATGAGCAGCAGCGCTTCGGGGTGCAGCAGCGCCGCCGTTTGCTGGAAAAAGGCGAGAAGGTCGATTTTCTGCTCATGAGCGCGACGCCGATCCCGCGCACCCTTGCACAGTCGCTGTTCGGGGACATGGATGTATCCATCATCGCGCATCGGCCTTCGGGACGGATGCCGGTGACGACGCGTCTTGTGCGCTCCTCCAGCATGGGGCCGATCCTGGAGGAAGTGCTGCAGAAGATCGATGAAGGCAATCAGTGTTATGTCGTCTGCCCGGCCATCGAAAAAAACGAAGAGATGCCCATGCGCAATGTGACGGATATCTACCAGGGCATGTGCTCGCTGTTGGGAAACCGATATCGGATCGGCCTGCTGCATGGCAAGATGAGCGGCGAGGAGAAAAACGAAGTGATGGAGCGCTTTGCCCGCGGAGAGCTGGATATCTTAGTGTCCACCACGGTCATCGAAGTGGGCATCGATGTGAAGAAGGCCAACCTGATGGTCATCTATGACGCGCACCGCTTCGGCCTCTCTACCATCCACCAGCTGCGCGGCAGGGTGGGCCGCGGCAGTCAGCCCGGGTATTGTTATCTGCTCACCTCCTCTGGGGATGAGGAAGCGCTGCAGCGGCTGAAGATGCTGGAGACGCTCAGCGACGGTTTTGAGATCTCCCGTTATGATCTCAGCCTGCGCGGTCCCGGGGATCTGCTGGGGACCAGGCAGAGCGGCGTGCCGGGCTTCGTGCTGGGCAATGTCATCACCGATGAAAAGATGATGGAGGCGGCGCGCAGCGACGCGGCTTATGCGCTTCAGCATCTGGAGGATGAGGAGTACGCCTGCCTGAAGCCGATCATCGAGCAGGATGTAAAAAAATCAGCTTATTTTGATTAGCTTTGTGATATAATGTCAGACAGACAGCGGAAAGGAGAGAGAACCATGGATAAGGCAATGCAGAGAAGACACAAGATCCGCGACAAGAGCTTCTTCTTCGTCTGGATGGCCTGCCTGCTGTTCACGCTGTTTTTTATCGGTTATTTTTTCTTTCTGCGAACCAGCGAGGTCGACGTCACGCAGCATGTCGTCCTGGAATACAGCGGGGAAAGCGGAAGTGCCAGCGTGGCGGTGCGCAGCGAGGAGATCAGCGTCAATCAGCGGCTGCAGGATTTCTATGATTCCCTGGAGTTTACCGTTACGCCGAGCGAAGGGCTCAGCAACGGCGATGAGATCACCATCACGGCCGACTATGACAGCGATCTGGCGCAGCAGTATCATCTTGAGCCGATCAACCTGACCCGCACGGTCAAGGTCGAAGGCCTGCCGAACCGTTATGGCAGCATCAGCGATATCCCGCAAGAATTGCTGGATGGGCTGAGCAAGCACGCCGACGCCTATCTGGACAAGCACATGAGCGCGATCCTGGATAATGATTTTACGGACTTTTACTCGATGGACGACGTGAAGCTGGAAAATACGGAGACCGTCTATCAGGCGTTCATGAAGTCGAAGACGAGCGAGAACAGCGACCGGCTGATCGTCATCTACCGGCTGCAGGCCAGCGGTCAGGTCAACCGCAGCGACGAACAGGAGGAGCTGCAGGAAGAGCGCAGCAGCATCTATTACATGGTGGTCTTCCCATCGATCAATGATTCCGGTGTCATTCCGGATGCCAGCGCATATGGTGAGAAGGTGCTGCTGAGCAGCGAACCGGATGAGAAGGCGCTCGATCAGGCACTGAAGACGTATCTGGAAAACAAAGGCCGGGGCGGCTATCAGATCGAAGCGATCACGTCGCGTGAGGAAGCGGTCGCGGAGGATGAGGCTGCTTCTGATGATCAACAGGAAAAGCAGGCTGATCAAGCGGAAAATGAATAAAAAATATGTGCACATCGATGGAGATGCGCACATATTTTTTATTCGCTGAGCAGCGCGCACAGCGCATTCAGGTCCTGCGGCGCGGATTCGTGGAATTCCAGCTGCAGGGCATCGTCTTCGCCATAGCGGGGGATCAGGTGCACATGGAAGTGCGGGACGCTCTGACCGGCTGCCTCATGGATATTGCTGATGACGTTCATGCCGGCCGCGCCGGTCTTCTCCATGATGCGCACCGCCAGCATGCGGGCCGTCTTCATCAGGTGCGCCAGCGTCTCATCATCGCAGGTCAGAAAGCTGTCGCAGTGCTTCTTCGGGATGACGAGCGTATGGCCGCGGGTGACCTGGGAAATGTCCAGGAACGCCATGACCTGATCATCTTCATAGATGATGGATGAAGGGATCTTTCCTTCGACGATATCACAGAATATGCACATATCTTCATTACCTCCTGTCTCTTATTGTATCACAATCAGCGCGAAGCGGGATGGGAAAAACGGCCGCTCATCGGCCAAGAGAAAAGAGGGAGCAAGATCGTCCCTCTTATTGTGTTTCGCTTGCCGAGCGCCCGTCGATCGTCTGGGGTCCAGCTAAGGAAGTATCTGATTTGTTAGTTGGTCGCGGTAGTGTCGTCAGCCTCTTCTGCAAGATCCGGGCGCTGAACGAGATATTCAGGGTTGGATTCGCGCAGGGCGTTGAAGATGTCGACATCATATACCGTGAAGTTGTACTTTTTCAGGTAGTAGACCATGGCGTCATTGGTCAGGGAAGTGTTGTCCTGCAATGCTTCCGCCACATCGTCCTTGATCGTCTCATAATCCTTGGATACCAGTCTGACCACATAGTAGTTGCCATTGGTCGTATCCGGGATGACCTCGTTGACCAGCGTGCCGTCCTCTGCGTCGTTGAGCTTGGTCAGCACGGCTGTCGGCAGGCCGCTCTGTGTGGTGACGATCTGCTCGCTGCCATCATAAGTGGTCGTTTCGCCGTATTCTTCTGTGACTTCTGCGAAATCGCCGCCGTCATTCAGCGCTTCCAGTGCCTGGCTGGCGCTGTCCTGATCGGTGGTCTGGAGGATCTGTGCCTTTACCGGCTCATATTCTTCCAGGAAATTGGCGTTGTCATCATCCATATACTTGGCATTCAGCGCCTGCTGCTTGTAGTTGGGCAGGTATACCTTTTCGATGTAGTCATCTACGCTTTCATAACCCAGGTAGATGACGTATTCTTCTGCGGTCATGCCGGTATTCTGCGCCTCGTACTGCTCGGCATACTGATCATACTCATCCTGAGCCTGCTGGCGCATCTCGTCCGTCACTTCGATCTCGCGTTCGAAGATCTGCTCGCGGATCATGCTCAGCGCGTAGCTGTAGCCGCTGGCGCTTTTCAGCGAACCGTAGATGTCGCCGTCGGTGATGCTGGTGTTGCCGATCGTGCCGATGACATCAGAACCATGAGAGATGTTGGCAGTGGCATTTCCGCAGCCGCTCAGCATGAGCGCCGCACCCAGCACCAATACGAACTTGTTTTTCTTCATTCTGCTTTGCCTCCTACTCTTCCGGGTCCAGACCGGCGAACTGACGCAGCCGGTTCATCATGTTCTCATCCGTGAATGAGATCTCCAGTTTTCCAGCGGCATCGAACAGGATCTCGCTGGACAGCGTGTCGTTCACATGGATCATGGATGTGGCCAGAGAGGTCCATGCATCGTCATTGTCCATGTTCTTGATGTTGTCTTTGCCGGCGATGTCTACATGGACGAGCACCATCGTGTCTCCGGTAGATGTCGTGCCGGAAGTGGAGCTGCTGCTGTCGCTCGTGTTGTCGATCTGGATCCACTCGCTCGTCTCGCCTTCGCTCAGCGCCAGCGCCGCGTTCAGTACGCTTTCATCCAGCGGGATCACATCGCTTGCAGAAGAGATCCATGATGCGGTGTTCTCATCGATGTAGCCATAGAAGCCGTTGGTGGTGCTGTACACAGATTCGTTGTATTCACCAGCGACTTCTGCAAAAGATGTGCCCTCTTCCAGCGCCTTGTTGATGGCGTCTACTTTCTGCTGCTCTTCATCGCTGAGGGCGCTTACATCGGATACAGAAAGCTCGAGATAAGAAATGATCATCGGGTTTTCCACATCGCTCATCAGATCATCATAATGTTCCTTTACATAATTGCGCTGTATGACGCTCTCCTTCTGAGCGAGCATGCAGAAGCGGTACAGTTCGTCGCTGCCCAGTCCATAGTTCTCCAGCATGGAGCTGATCAGGTCTTCTGCGCTGGATCCATAATAGGATGCGCTGGACTGTGCCTGCGAGTTCAGGCTTGTCTCCATCTGCTTGGCAGCGCTCTTCATGTCGTCTGTCTCTTCGGTCACGGTCTGCTCGATCACGGCGTTGCGGAAACGGTAGTAGACCTGTGAAGTCGCATATTTGCTCATCTCTCCGTAAAGATCGTCCGCGGTCAGATCGTAGTCGTCAATGGACGCAACCACATCCTTGCCGTCCACGCTCTTGCCCCCAATATAGTCTTTGGTGGTGTCCCAGACATAGAAAATCGCAAAACCGCAGAGAAGGACTGCGATCAGTACGACAAACCAGTTTTTCTTCAGTATTTCTACCATAAGAACCTCCTTCATTCCCAGTTGCCTTACTATTATATTAGATTCCATTTGAAAAAGCAATTTTTCGTCTGATTTCACACAATATTCAGACGAAAAATGAAGCGCTTTCTTCCGCGCGGCATGATAAAGGGGGCACGAGACGTTTGAATTGAGGTTTGAGATGTTTTTTGCTATGATTACTGCGTCAGAAAGAAAGGATGATGATGAATGAGCATTCTCACCGTCAAAGACCTGCATGTACAGGTAGAAGATAAAGAGATCCTCAAGGGGCTGAACCTGGAGGTAAAGGAAGGAGAGACCCATGCGCTCATGGGGCCCAACGGCAATGGCAAGTCCACCCTGTTGGCCGCGATCATGGGCAATCCGAAATATACGGTCACCGCAGGAGAGATCCTGCTGGATGGCAGAGATGTCTTATCCATGGAGGTGGATGAGCGCAGCAAGGCCGGACTGTTTCTGGGGATGCAGTATCCCAGCGAGATCAGCGGCGTGACGAATTCAGATTTTCTGCGCACGGCCATCAACGCGCGCCGGGAGACGCCGATCCCGCTGTTTCAGTTCATCCGCAAGATGGAGAAGACCATTTCCGCGCTGCAGATGAAGGAGGATCTGGCGCACCGCTTTCTCAATGAGGGCTTTTCCGGCGGTGAAAAAAAGCGCAACGAGATCATCCAGATGATCTTGCTGGAGCCTGCTGTCGCCATGCTCGATGAGATCGATTCCGGCCTGGATGTGGATGCGCTCAAGGTCGTGGCCAACGCTGTGCTCGATCTGCAGCAGCGCACGAAGATGGGGCTGATCGTCGTCTCTCACTATGCGCGCTTCTATGAATATATCAAGCCGACCCACGCCCATGTGCTGATGGACGGCCGCATCGTGGTGAGCGGAGGAACGGAGCTGATCGAAAAGATCGACAGCGAAGGCTATGAGTGGGTAGAAGAGACATATCATGTGTCTGCCGCAAAGGAGCCGGAAAAGAAAGTGGAACTGCTGGGCAGCTGCGGCGCGCAGCGCGGTGAGTGATATGGAACGAGTGTTTGCGCGTCATGTGGATGAGCTGCAGGAGCTGCGGCAGGAGAGCGAACAGCTTCAGCTCAGCTTTGCGCCGCAGACCTCCGGCACGCTCGTGCTGCGTCTGCAGGAAGAGGTGCGCCTGCTCGATCTGACGATCCATGCAGAGGACGACAGCGAGATCTGCGTCTTCCTGGATATCCGCTGCGCGCATGAGCTGAAGCTGACGCAGCATGTTCACGCCGGGCGCGATGCGCAGGTGAAGATCGGCATCCTCGATCTGGAAGAGGCAGCCGCAGACTATGACCTGCACGCAGAGCTTGACCGATCCGGGGCGCGGGTGGAGATCCATACTGCCACGCTGGTCAGCGCAGATAAGAAATGGCGCATGGAGATCGTGCACGCGCATCCGCATACTTATGGATATATGGAGAACTTCTGCGTCGTGAAGGATGACGCGCGCTGCCAGGTGGAGGCCATCGGCAGCATCCGCAAGGGCGCATATGGCAGCGAGAGCCACCAGAAGACCCGCATCCTCACGATGAGCGCGCATCATCACGCCGAGGCCGTGCCGGTGCTCTGCATCGATGAGCATGACGTGAAGGCTTCGCATGCGATGACGCTGGGACAGCCTGATGAGGAACAGCTGTATTACCTGCAGACACGCGGATTGAGCAAGGAACAGGCGCTCGGCCTGCTGTCGGTGGGCTACTTCATGCCGGTAGCTGATCTGCTCGCGCATAGCGAGATGCATGCGCAAATACAATATAGAGTGGAAGAAAAGGTGGGACTCTATGATCACAGAAGCAGTACGAGATGACTTTCCGATCCTGAAGCGCGAGATGATGGGACACCCGCTGATCTATTTGGACAGCGGCGCCACCGCCTTGAAGCCGCAGTGCGTGATCGATGCCGTGAGCGAGTATTACGCTGTGCTGGGGGCCAATGCGCACCGCGGGGATTATGCGCTCAGCGCGGAGGTGGACCGCCGCTTTGAAGAGGCGAGAGCGGCCGTCGCCGCTTTTCTGCATGCGGCCGACAGCCGGGAGATCGTGTTCACCGCCGGCAGCAGCGCTTCGCTCAATCAGATCGCCTCAGGCTATGTGCGCCCCAGGCTGAAGGAAGGGGACGTCATCCTCAGCGATGTGGCGGAGCATGCCAGCAGCGTGCTGCCCTTCATGCGTGCGGCGCGGGAAACAGGCGCGCGCATGGAATATATCGAACTGGATGAGCATGGGCGCATCACGATGGAAAATGTCCGAAGGGCCATCCATGATCGTGTGCGCTTCATCGTCATTGCGCAGATCAGCAATGTGCTGGGCCAGATCGCGCCGGTGCAGGACATCTGCGCGCTGGCTCATGCGCAGGGCATCGAGGTCATCGTGGACGGCGCGCAGTCTGCGCCGCATCTGCCCGTCGATGTGCAGCAGATGGACTGCGATTTCTTCGTGTTCAGCGCCCATAAGCTGTGCGGCCCTACCGGCGTCGGCGTCCTCTATGGAAAGAAGCGGCTGCTCGATGCCTGCGAACCGCTGTATCTGGGGGGCGGAAGCAACGCCCGCTTCGATGTCTGCGGCAATCTGCAGCTCAAAGAGACGCCGTTCAAGTTTGAGAGCGGGACCCCGCCCATCGAGGGCGTGCTGGGCATGAAGGTGGCCATCGATTATCTGCAGGCGCTGGGCATGGCGGACATCCATGCGCACGAACAGCAGCTGCGCGCCGACATGATCGCCGGCATGAAGCAGATGGACCATGTCATCCTCTATAATGAAGAGGCAGACAGCGGCATCGTCACCTTCAATGTGAAGAACGTGTTTGCGCAGGATGCGGCCAGCTGGTTCAATGCCAACGGCATCGCGCTGCGCAGCGGCCAGCACTGCGCCAAGCTGCTCGTTGAGTTTTTAGGCACGTCCGCGACGCTGCGGGCCAGCCTGTATGTCTATAATACGAAGGCGGAGGTCACGCGCTTCCTGGAAGTGCTCAGGGAATGCACGATGGAAAACTGCCTGAATATCTTTTTCTGAAGGAGGGGATGACATGTCAGACATGATGAAAGATCCGATGGTGCTGCGGCAGATCATCATGGATCATTATCAGTATCCACGCAATCATCAGCTGAGCGAGGAGGAAGGCTATGTGCAGCGGCATATGGCCTCGGATTCCTGCATAGACGATATCTATGTGCAGGGCAAGGTGGAAGACGGGGTGGTGAAGGATATTCGTTTCGACGGAGAGGCCTGCACCATCTCCACCGCCTCCACCTCCATCATGAGCGAGCTGGTGAAAGGAAAGCGCGTGGATGAAGCGCGCAAGATCATGGACAATTACTTTGCCATGGTCGATCAGAAGGAATATGACGAGGATCTGCTGGAGGAAGCCGTCGCATTCGCAAACGTGGGGCGGCAGGCCAACCGCATCAACTGCGCCACCATCGGCTGGCGGGCGCTGCGCGAGATCCTCGATGAAAGTGAAGGAAAAACAGATGAGCAAGAATAAGATCGAACTGCAGGATACCTATGCTTATGGCTTTCATGATCAGGATGTCAGCGTCTATCGGACCCGCAAGGGGCTTGACGCGCAGGTGGTGGAGACCATCTCCCGCATCAAGCAGGAGCCAGACTGGATGCGCGAGCTGCGCCTGAAGGCCTATGACAGCTTCGTGAAGCAGAAGAACCCGGACTGGGGCCCGGACCTCAGCGGCATTGACTTTGACGAATATACTTACTACATCAAGCCGAGCGAAAAACAAGGAAAAGACTGGGATGAGGTGCCGGAGACGATCAAGGATACGTTTGACCGCCTGGGCATCCCGGAGGCAGAAGCCAAGTATCTGGCCGGTGTCTCCACGCAGTATGAATCAGAAGTGGTCTATCACAACATGCTGGAGGAAGTGCAGGAGAAAGGCGTCATCTTCTTAGATACCGATACGGCGCTGCGGGAGCATCCTGATCTGGTGAAGAAATATTTCGGCACCCTGGTGCCGTATTCGGACAATAAGTACGCGGCGCTCAACACGGCGGTGTGGAGCGGAGGATCGTTCATCTATGTGCCTAAGGGCGTGAAGCTGGAGAAGCCGCTTCAGTCTTATTTCCGCATCAACAGCATGCAGATGGGACAGTTTGAACGTACGCTGATCATCGTGGATGAGGGCGCAGATGTGCATTATGTCGAAGGCTGCACCGCGCCGGTGTATTCCAAGGATTCGCTGCATGCGGCCATCGTGGAGATCTTCGTGCACCGCAATGCGCGCTGCCGCTATTCCACGGTGCAGAACTGGTCAGACAACATCATCAACCTGGTGACCAAGCGGGCCAAGGTGATGGGCAACGGCGCCATGGAGTGGATCGACGGCAACATCGGTTCAAGGCTGAACATGAAGTATCCGGCCTGCATCCTGGCGGAAGAGGGCGCAAAGGGGACGATGGTGTCCATCGCGGTCGCCGGGCGCGGGCAGATCCAGGATGCGGGCGCCAAGATGATCCATCTGGCGCCGCGCACCACCAGCAACATCATTTCCAAGTCTGTGGCCAGATGCGGCGGAGAGACCAACTACCGCGACATCATCTATCATGCGCCGGGGGCGGATCATGCCCGCAGCAAGATCGAATGCGATACGCTGATCCTGGATCGGGAATCACGCAGCGATACGATCCCGATCAACCGTTCGAAGAACCGCAGCTCACAGATCGAGCATGAGGCGACCGTGTCCAATGTCAGCGAAGAACAGCTGTTCTATCTGATGTCGCGCGGCTTGTCGCGTGAGCAGGCGACGGAGATGATCGTCATGGGCTTCCTGGAGCCGTTTACGCGCGAGCTGCCGATGGAGTATGCGGTGGAGCTCAACCAGCTGCTCAAGCTGGATATGAGCGATTCCATTGGATAGCCAGGCACAGCGCGCATCCGCGCTGGCCCTGCGCCGCGCCATGTCCTGCGCGCAGCGAAAGGAAGCAGAGCGAAGGATCATCGCGCGGCTGCTGCCGCAGCTGCAGGATGCCGCATGCATCGGCATGTATATGGCGCAGGGCAGCGAGGTCTCATTAGATGCGCTGCTCGCTCTTCTGCCGCAAAAGACGCTTGCGGCGCCGGTCTGTGCGGCAGGCGGGATCATGTGCTTTCATGAGATCATGGGCCCTGATCGCTTTGCGTTGTCCGCGATGAAGATCCGCGAGCCGCAGGGCGGCCGGCTGCTCCGCCCGCAGGCGCTGGATGTCATCCTCGTGCCGCTGGTCGCCTTTGATGCACAGTGCCGCCGGCTGGGCCATGGCGCGGGGTATTATGATCGTTATCTCGCGCAGACAGACGCCCTGCGCATCGGCGTCGGGTTCGCATGCCAGAAAGTGGACGCGATCCATGCGCTTCCCCATGACATCGCCATGGATCTCATCGTGACCGAAGAAGAGATCCTCTCTCAAGCATAAAACAGCGCCAGGACCGCTCCTTCGGCGCTGTTTTTTGATGGAAAGTAGGACAGAGATGACCGCGGATCTGCGCCATTACAGGGAAATTTGAAAAAAATACTTGTCAAAAAAGAAATAGTCTGGTATTATATACAGGCACTGAGGTGATACGCC
>ERZ827423.690-NODE-690-length-39930-cov-9.964514_pt1 | contig 39930 bp, 29 predicted proteins | sample MGYA00519775_ERZ827423 | MGnify/ENA primary metagenome ERZ827423 (study PRJEB31778, sample SAMEA3449296) | human gut metagenome | biome: human gut; feature: human-associated habitat; material: faeces | place: United Kingdom | collected 2010/2012 ... | reverse complement strand
GTGCAGGCGCCATCAAGACCACCTTCACCGAGGAGACCGAGACCGATCTGTTCGGCGAGCAGGACGTCCTCATGGGTGGCATCAACCACCTGTGCGATATGGGCTTCGATGTGCTGACTGAGGCTGGCTACCAGCCGGAGATCGCCTACTTCGAGGTGTTCCACGAGCTGAAGATGCTGGTCGACCTGGCCAACGAGGGTGGCCTGAACAAGGCCCGTTGGTCCTGCTCCGACACCGCCCAGTACGGCGACTACACCTCCACGGTCATCACCGAGGAGACCAAGAAGCGCATGCAGTACCAGCTCAAGCGCATCCAGGACGGCTCCTTCGCCAAGGAGTTCATGGATGACCAGGCCGCTGGCGCTCCGAAGTTCAAGAAGCTGCAGGAAGAGTACAGCCACCCGCACCTGGAGACCGTTGGCCCGAAGCTGCGCGCCATGTTCTCCTGGAACAACCAGGTGGACGCCGATGCCGATATGGCCGAGTCCTTCAACGGCAAGATCGCTCGTACCCAGGTTCAGTGAGATTGCTTCGCTAGCTGCATAAGCTATTTAGCGAATTAGAAAGCGTCGCCCGCTTCATGCGGACGGCGCTTTTTGCATATCGTCGTGCGTGCGACGGTTGCGTACGTTCCGGCATAACGAAAGGCCGCCACCCAACTTGGGCGGCGGCCTTCAATCGCAGTTAATGCGATTAATCGCAATGAATGCGAGACGTTACTCAGCCACGGGCGATCTTGCCGGTGAAAGTGGCCATGTCAGCGTCGTCATCCTTGCCGTTGTTCCAAGAGAACATGGCGCGCAGCTTCGGGCCAACGCTCTCGATACGCACGTTGCCGTATTCTTCCTGCAGCTGCTTGAACTTCGGAGCGCCAGCGTCCTGATCGTCGATGAACTCCTTGGCGAAGGAGCCGTCCTGGATGCGGCTCAGATGGTACTGCATGCGCTTGCGGCAGTCTTCGTTGATGACGGTGTTGGTGTAATCGCCGTACTGAGCGGTGTCGGAGCAGGACCAACGGGCCTTGTTCAGGCCGCCTTCGTTCATCAGGTCGACGAGCATCTTCAGCTCGTGGCACACCTCGAAGTAGGCGATCTCCGGCTGGTAGCCAGCGTCGGTGAGGACCTCGAAGCCCATCTCGACGAGCTTGTTCACGCCGCCCATGAGCACATTCTGCTCACCGAACAGATCGGTCTCGGTCTCCTCGGTGAAAGTGGTCTTGATGGCGCCTGCGCGCAGGGCGCCCAGAGCCTTGGCGTAAGCCAGGGTGATGTCCCAAGCGTCGCCGCGCGGATCCTGTTCGACAGCCACGACGACCGGGACGCCACGGCCAGCGGCGTACTCACGACGCACGATGTGGCCCGGGCCCTTCGGGGCGACCATGAAGACCGGATGGTCCTCGGACGGCTTGATGTAGCCGTAGTGGATGTTGAAGCCATGAGCGAAGGCCAGAGCAGCGCCCGGCTTCAGGTTCGGCTCGACGTCCTTCTTGTACACGGCGGCCTGGTACTGGTCAGGCAGCAGGATCATCACCACGTCGGCTTCGGCAACGGCCTCGGCAACAGGCTTGACCTCAAGGCCCTGCTCCTTGGCATACTCCACGGACTTGGAGGTAGGACGCAGGCCGACGACGACGTCGACGCCGGAATCGCGCAGGTTCAGCGCATGGGCGTGGCCCTGGGAACCGTAACCGAGGATGGCCACCTTCTTGCCATCGAACACGGACAGATCGGCGTCCTTTTCGTACCAGATAGTTGCTGCCATAATTGGCGCTCCTTTATTGTTTTTTGCGATTCGGAACTTGCTTTTTCCGAACAAACTCGCTATTTTCTATTCTTTTTTCGGTTGTTATCACGGCGAGTGATTCCTAGGATGTTGCTCCCCCCGGATTGTGTCCGAGGAACCACTCCGCCTCTCCTGCGGAACTGTTCTAGTACCGCTTTCTTTATGATGTCTGTTGGCGTTCACATAGTGGCTATATTCACGTCAAACGTTTTTTCTAAGGCTCCGAGCCACCCCAAGCGAAGCAGCCCGGCAAGCCGGTCGGCGTCACTTGGTGAAGTCGACGTTCTTCGTTTCCTTGCAGCTCAACACCGCGATGAGGCAGCACAGGGCCATCACACCGAGGTACAGGCCCACGGAATGCACGCCCCAATGATGGGACAGCCAAGTGGCGATGGTCGGCACGAAGGCCGCGCCGACGATGGCAGCCAGGTTGTAGCCGATGCCGGAGCCGGAGTAACGCACGTTCGCGTCGAACAGTTCCGGCAGGAAGGCGCCGATCGGACCGAACGCGGTACCCATCAGAGCGAAGCCGATGCACAGGAACAGCAGGTTGGTGGCGAAGTTGCGCTGACCGACGACCGCCGGATCAAGCAGGAACGGGAACAGCAGGGCGAAGGCGATGAGGCAGCAGGAGGAGATGATGATCACGCGCTTGCGGCCGAACTTGTCGGCGTTCACGCAGGAGATCACGATGAACGCGGCGAATACGCAGACGGCGATCATCAGCATGAGCAGATACTCCTGGTTGGTGAAGCCCAGGTTGCCGCCACCCTGCTCGACGGTCTTGGTGCCCCAAGCGAGGGACCAGGTTGCCAGCGTGTAGAACAGCGTGTAGGTAACGGCCACCAGGAACGTTGCCTGGATGACTTCCTTCCAGCTCTTCTTGAACACTTCAGTAAGCGGAGACTTGACAACCTTCTTCTGCTCCTGGGCCATACGGAAGATTGGGGTCTCCTCCATCTGCACTCGCACGACGAGACCGACGATTACGAGAATCGAGGACAACAGGAACGGCACACGCCAACCCCAAGCGAGCATCGCGTCATTGTCGTTGAAGGTTTCCAGCAGGAAGTAAGTGCCGTTCGACAGGAAGAAGCCGATCGGGGCGCCCAGTTCCGGGAAGGAGCCGTACAGCGCGCGCTTGTCTTCCGGAGCGTTCTCGGTAGCCACCAGAGCAGCACCAGACCATTCGCCGCCCAGGCCGATGCCCTGCACGAAACGGCACAGGCACAGCACGGCGACGGCCGCGACACCCCATTGGTTGTAGGTCGGCAGGCAGCCGATCAGGAAGGTGGCAATGCCCATGGTGAGCAGGGAGACCACCAGCGTGGTCTTGCGGCCCATACGGTCGCCGAAGTGGCCGAACACCAACGAGCCCAGCGGACGGGCGATGAACGCGATGGCGAAGGTCAGCAGGCTGGCCAGCAGCGCGACGGTCGGATTGGTGGTGTCTCCGAAGAACACCTTCGGGAAATAATTCGCAGCGGCGGTGCCGTATGCGTAAAAGTCGTAGAACTCGATGGCGGTGCCGACCATGGATGCTGCGATCACGGTTTTGACCGAATCGCGGACCATCGCCTGCGCTTTGCCAGCGGCCGCTTCGACTGTACTCATTGATGTACTCCCTGTACGTCCTGTTACCGGTTCCCAACTTCCGCCGATAACGATGTTGTTTGTAGTTTTTCTGTTTTCTGTTGTGCGCTATGCCGGCCGGCTTCAAAAGGTTTTCGCTGCGTCTGCCTTGTGGGCTGCAACAAAAATGGCCCCGCATCATGCAGGGCCATCAACGTGTGTGTTACGCGCGCCTCAAACCCTGCCTTCGTTGGCGAGGGATTGAAGCCGCAATGCTCGAATCAGTCCGCCAACGAAAGCGGAATAATAATTCGTGCGGACAGCAGTACGTGTGCGACCATTCCGTTCATCGTGGCGAACCTCCTTTCGCAAAGTCATTTCCCCGGGCGGGATTTCCGCTCGAACTAAGCCGTAAACATAGGCGCGTCCATCTCCCCTATCCACTAAAGGTTCACTATATGGACGCGCCGTTTCGCTTCATTTTCCAATCATTGGCGATCTAGCACCGTCATAGTCGCCGTCATTGTTGCGATTTCAACCGCAATGTCAGCAGACCCGCCAACAGCATCGAAACAGTGGCGACAGCGAAGATCAGCACGGTGGCACCGGTCGCCACAATCACCGCGGCGCAGGCAGCGACGCCCAGTATCGTGCCGAACGTATTGGCCAGACTATAAGCGGCAAGCGATCGGCCCACGGAACGCACATCCGGCAGCATCGCAAGATCCAAGCTTTGGCTGGCGCCATCGAACACCACGTATGCGAAGCCGGCAAGCAGGGCGTACAGCGCAACCGCCAGGAAACCGTCGTCCATCAGCAACGGCAGCAGCGCAGCGACCATGAACAACACGGCGGACGCGACGGCCGGAATACGCAGATCGCCAAACAGGCTGACGATGCGGCCAAGCAGCAACGCCGCAATCAAAGCACCGACAAACGTGCAGATGGCCATGACCACAACCACCGATCCGGCACCGGCAATGCCGAACAACCCGGCCTCATCGGTATTGCCGACGATATTCGGCGCCAGATACCACTGATATACGGCGATTCCGGCTGTGGCCGCAACGGCGAACATGCGGGCCGCGAATGCCACAAAAAACTTCGGCGCGTTCTGCGGCGGACGGTATTGCGAGAAGAAATCGCCTTTCTCAACATCCCTACGCGGCAGGTAGCTGCTGGCCCCTTCGAACGGCAGTACCAACAGCGTAACGACGGCCGCGACGACAAGCCAACCCGCGAATACCAGCATCGCGAAACCCGTAGTGCCATCCCAACCTTCGCCACCGGCATGCGGCGTCAGCGCAACAGCCACGGCGACGCCGACCAGCTGGCCAAGCGCCAGCCCCTTGCCGTGCCAGGAATCGGCGCGGTCGCGGAACTTGTCAGGCACACGTTCGCCGAACGCGGCGGCGAACGGTATGGCCGCCATCGCATACGCGGCCTGCGTGGCCAGCCAGAAGAACACGGCCCACGGGAGAAAATCGCATGCGGAAAGAATCGCCATGCAGATAGCCGCCAATACGCTGCCGCTGACGATCCATGGCGTACGGCGCCCGAACCGGCAGTAGGAATGGTCGGAACCGACGGCGATGCATGCGTTCAGCAGGAACGTCATGATGGCACCTGCGATGACGAGCATCGCCAAATCCGTGACGCGGTTGATTCCCGACAAACGGCTGACGGTTTGCGGAATGAGCACCGTGTTGAACGCCGCCATCGGAGCGGACAGCAGCATTGAGCCAAGCGCAAAACCCGCAACGAGCCGGTTGGCCTGCATTGCGGTCGGCTTGGTGCCGTCCGGAGCGGTCATCGGGTCGCGCAGGTCGAGGAAGGACGATTCGAGGTTCGGCACAGCCACGTCAAGATGCGCGGCCGCGGTTAGGGGCGCTCCACCTTCCGATGCGATGCGCGCGGCCTGGGTTTCCGGACGCTCGTTGGACGCTTCCGGAATACGCGGATGCTGCTGCACCGACAGCCGGCGCATGGCCGCCTTCGCTTCGGGAGTCAGGGTCTTCTCATAATCGGGGCGATCGTCGATGCCCGGGCGGATGAACACCTGGCCGGGCAGCGGCTGCGGTTTGAATTCGTTATTCTGATTGTCTTCGGTCATATCTGCTGTTTTCTTGGCTTATCGCGTTTTCTGCTTGTCGCGTTTCATGTGCTTCGATACTCCACGCATGCGCCCGCCCGCTACGAGCGACACATACGAAAATCGCCCGGACGCATTGCTTCAGCGCATTCGGGCGATTCTTCAACGCAACTTACGATACCAACACGTGCGGCCACTGCCGTCCGCCCGACGGACCGGGTGCGACGGACCGGGTGCGCGACCGCAAGGTGGAACGCAATCGCAAGGCCGTACGTAATCGCAAGAAAATACGTAATCGCAAGAAATTTTCCGTCAGGCGACGACAGGCGGATTGGCAATCAGATCATCCGAACGGTGGTCTCCCGCGGAATCCTCCCATTCCAACATGGCGACCGGCGTAGTGTTGTCCACACCGAGACCGCGCTTCGGCTCGAACGTCAGCGTGGCCTGGCTGGTTTCGCCGCGCCAGGTGAAGCTGATGGACGTGTCGCCGTCGGTGGTGTACGAGAACGTGCCGTCGAACGCGTCGAGCTCGTTGCGGAACTTCGCGAGCGCGTTCAGGGCCTTAACGACCGGACGCTTGAGATTCTCGTCGATTTCCGCGGTGGAGTAGTAATGGCGATTGATGTCGCGGCCGTTGTTCGTCTTGCGCAACAGCTCCATGTCGTTCCTGCCGGCAAGCGCGCCGACATAGTAGACCTGCGGCACGCCCGGCAGGAAGAACTGCACCGCGCGGGCGGCGATGTAGTGCTGGTCGTTGCACCCGAGCGCCGAATAGTAGGTGCTGTTGACCTGGTAGAGGTCGAGATTGGATGCGGCGGCGCCAGTGGCTGCCTGGGATTCGCCGTGGGTGTTGGCGTGGATGGTGTTGACGAGGTTGTCCACGTCCTCATCCGGCACCAGGCCCTTGAGCGAGCGGTCGAGCTGGTCGGAGCCGATGTCGATCACGCCGATGCCGTCGTGCGTGTCGAGCACGGTGACGGCGTTGTTCGGGCGTATGTCGGTCCAGTGGGCGACGGGCTCGACGTGGCCGGTGCTCAGCGCGTGCAGCAGCAGCGGAGGCAGGGCGAAGTCGTAGACGCGGTCCACCTTGGATGCGATTTCGACCTGCTTCTTGTAGTAGGAGTGCACTTCGATGAGGATTTCCAGACCGCGCTTGACGCCTTCCTCACGCAGACGGGAGATCAGCTTGAAGGTCTTCGGGGTCATGAAGCAGCTGGTGCCGGCTTCCTTGGCGCCATAGCCGACGGCGTCGAGGCGGATGTAGCTGACGTGAGAGGCGGCCATCTGGTCGAAAATCGACATGAGGTATTCCCAACCCTTGTCGGAATCGGTGTCGATGTCCACCTGCTGCGGGGTGAAGCTCACCCAGACCAAGCGCGTCTTGCCGGCGAACTTGTAGTGGGTGAACGGCAGGCCCGGACGCGGACGGTAGATGCCGGCCAGGTCCTCTTCGGTGGCGCCGTTCGGGAACACGGAGCTCATGGTCAGAAACATCGGGTAATACTCGGATTCCTCACCTTTTTCAAGCACATCTTGGAACTGCTTGGATTCCCAACTCATGTGGTTGACGATGGCGTCGACCATGATGTCGTGGGTCTTGGAGAGTTCGGCGACGTCGTCCCAGCTGCCGAGACGTTCGTCGACCTTGGTGTGATCGATCGGGTCGAAGCCTGCGTCGGCGCCGTCGAACGGGGTGAAGAACGGCAGGATGTGAACGCCGTCGTACACGCCGTCGAAGCGGGTGCGCAGAATGTCGGTCATCGACTTGATGGTGCCGTCGCCAAGGCGGTCGGCGTAAGTGATGAGCTGCACCTTGTTTTTCATGGAGCCTCCTTCGGTTCCAAAAAGTCGTTGCGAGATTCTTTGCGGGAGTCCTTACGGCCATTCCCACGGTTGTGTCGAACCGGTTCGATATTACCGCAAAATGGGGCTCGACACCAAAACCGCAACCGGTGTTCGGGCGTGTCGAACCGGCTTTCGGCCGAATCGCGGCGCATGTCTCCGGCGCCCGATTCGAAAGCGACGGACATGCGGGGGCAGCCGCGAGCGCAGGGCCTTCAGCCTTGGGCACAGGATTCCAGCTGCGGGCGCAGGACTTCAGCTGCGGGCGCAGTCCGTAAGCTGGCCGACCTGCTTAAAGTAGCGGTCGGGTTCGAGGCCGTCGACGGTCGCCACGTTCGTCATATGCACGCCGTCGAGGCCGCCGTATTCGACGATCACGTCCAGCACGCGCTCCTGCCACGTCGGCTCAAGATACGGGTCGACGGCGTTGCTGCCCAACGCGCGCATCGCACAGACAAGCGCGTGCGCGCCCCAATTCGACGTGCCGGCCACCACCAGCTGGTCGGTCGGCACCGTGCAGGCGATGTTCTCGCCGTGGTCGACCACCCCTTCGATGGCGTAGTCCTCCACACGGCCCATGCCGATCTCGTTGCCGCCGTCGCCCACGCCGATCGTGTGCAGGCCGAGCAGCGTGAGCTGGCTCAGCGGCGCGGTCCATTCGGCGATGTCGATGCCGCGCATGTTGTGCGGGCTGCCGTCGCGCGCCGGGCCGACGCGTTCGATGTAGACGAGCGTATCGATATGTTCGGTTTTGGCAAGGTCGATGACGCCGTTGAGCCAGGCGTCAAAACCGCCCTTGGGATTGGCATTCGGCGCGATCAGCACGTGGTCGTCCGGCAGGAAACCCAATGCGGACGGGCGAATCACCGGCGCGCAGCATTCGTCGCTGACCAGCCATGCGTCGCCGCCAATCGCACGCAATGCCATGCATACTTCCAGCGCACCCAACGGGCCGTCCGTTTCCGCAGCGGGTTGCGCGGCCTTCGGAATGTAGAAGCCGGTGACCACCAGCGCGCGGGCGGGCCGACCTTCCTTGCTGCCCGACAAGTGGCGTGCGGCTCGGAACAAATCACCGCGCGAATACGTCATCAACGTTTCGGAACCGCGTCCGACGTCGGCTCCCGCCATGCGTGCGATACGCGCGATTTTCGGATAATACCGCCAATCCAGCATGCTCATGTTGCGTCCCTTCCGTGGTCTGGGTTTTGTTTTTGCGATTGCGATGCGTTGCGTGTAAGGGGCGTGCGGTTCACCCGACGGCCGGCAGCCGTGTCAGCCGGCCGCCGCGTTAACTGATGGCGCCGAGGGGGTCGCCGTATTGCGCGGTGTCGCCGACCTGCGCCGATCGGTGCAGTATGCCGGCAACGGGGGCGGCGATTTCGGTTTCCATCTTCATCGCCTCGAGTACGACGATCGGCTCGTTTTCCTCAACGTGCGCGCCGTCATCGGCGAGCCAGCGGACGACCGTGCCGGTGATGGTCGATTCGATAGGGGTGTCTTGGGTGCTTGCGATATCCGAGTTTGCGGCGGTCTGCGTGCCCGATCCTGCTGGAACGGACTTTTGATAGGCGTTCAGCAGGGCTTGGATGACCGATTCGCCAGAATCGGACGTGAGGGCAGGGTCCCCCGTTGCGCCGGCTCCAGCCAATCCGGCCAGCCCCGCGCCCAGCGCGGCGACGGAGGCGAGCGAAGCGGGCAGGCCCAATCGCACGCGTTTGCCATCGACCTCGACCCAGCTTTCCACCGGTTCGGGCGCTGCGGCCCGGCGACCCGGTTTGCCGTCGGCCAGCGTGCGCACGTCCACGGAAGGCAGGAATTCCTCTTCGATCCAGCGCGTGTAGACGCCGAAATCGCCGTCCGTCGCCACGAAAGCTGGCTGTTCGAGCACGGCCCGGTCGAATTTGCGGACCGTTGGCACGCCGGCAATCGCCAGCTCATCCAATGCGTGGCGGGCGCGCGTCAGACAGGCCGAACGCGACGGCGCGGAGACGATCAGTTTGGCGATCATCGAATCGAACTGCCCCGGAATCGCGCCGCCTTGCGCAACGCCGGAATCGAAGCGGATGCCCGGTCCGGTCGGCACGTTCAGCCGCTCGACGATGCCGGGGAACGGTACGAAACCAAGGGATGGATCCTCCGCGTTGATGCGGAACTCGATCGCATGCCCATGCGGAACGGGGGTGCCGTGTTCCAAGCCGGGAATGTCGGTGACATGCGCGCCTTCGGCGATCGCCAGCTGTGCGGCCACCAGATCGACGCCGGTCACCTCTTCTGTGACGGGGTGTTCGACCTGAATACGCGTGTTGACTTCCATGAACGACATCGTGCCGTCCGGATCGACCAGAAACTCAACGGTTCCGGCGCTTTCGTAGTGCGCACGGGAGCAGATGGCGACGGCCGCGTCTTCCAGCGCCCGGGTGGTTTCAGGGGGTAGGAACGGCGCTGGTGCCTCTTCGATGAGTTTCTGATTGCGGCGCTGCAGCGAGCAGTCGCGCGTGCCGACGGCCACAACGTTGCCCGCGCCGTCGCCGAGGATCTGCACTTCGACGTGGCGCGGGCGGGCGAGGAATCGTTCGATGAAGCAGTCGCCGTTGCCGAACGCCAGCTCGGCCTCGTGCGTGGCGGATACGAACGCCTCGCGCACGTCTTCCAGCCGGTGCACCACTTTCAGACCTCGACCGCCACCCCCGTAGACGGCTTTGATGGCCAGTGGCAGGCCGTGTTCCTTGGCGAACGTGATGACTTCGGCGGGGTCGTGCACCGGTTCCGTGGTGCCGGGGGCCATGGGCGCGCCGACTTCGGCCGCGATGCGGCGCGCTTCGACTTTCGAGCCGAGCGCGCGGATGGTGGCGGGCTGCGGACCGATCCACGTCATGCCGGCGTCGATGACCGCCTGCGCGAATTCCGCGTTTTCGGCAAGGAAACCGTACCCGGGGTGGACGGCGTCGACATGCGCCTTGTGCGCGGTTTCCACGATGGCCGCGATGTTGAGATACGTGCTTTGCGCGTCGGATCCGCCCAGTGCGTAGGCCTCGTCGGCGGCGTGCACGAACAGCGCGTCCGCGTCGGGGTCGGCATAGGCGGCGATGGCGATGCGGCCGGTGTCATGGCAGGCGTGGATGACGCGCATGGCGATTTCGCCACGGTTGGCGATGAGGATGCGCCGTAGTTTCGGGGTTGCGGGCGATGGCGACGACAATGATGGCGACGGGGATGGGAGCGCCGTTGCGGATGGTGCAGTCGATGCGGATGGCATTATCGAACCTCCTTGGTGGGGTACGCAGGTTGCGGAGTAGACGTGGCATGGGCGGAAACGACGTGGAAGCGGACGCATGCGCCTGGTGGCAACTGCCCGGCCACGTCCAACGATTCCGGTTCAAGCACGGCGATTACCGGATATCCGCCGGTTACAGGCTGGTCGCGCAGAAAAATGACCGGTTGTCCGCTGGTCGGCACTTCGATTGCGCCGGATGGCGTGGCCTCGCTGGCCAGTTCGCGCGTGTCGGTGCGTTCCACGGGTGCCGCTCCCGAAAGTCGCAGGCCAACACGGTTCGACTGCGCGGTCACTGTCCACGTTTGCGTCAGGAATGCGGACAGGCCGGCTGCGGTGAACCAGTCGTCGCGCGGCCCCAATCGCACGTATAAATCCGTAGGTCTGCCGGGTTTCGGCAGGTCGGTCGGCCATGGCTGCGGCAGGCCGACGCCGGCATCGCACGCCGTGGACGCGGTACGTATGGCGAGCCGCTGTTTGGCTGCGATCGGGCGCGGGCCGATGCCGCTCATCGTGTCCGTTGCAGCCGAACCGAGGGTTGTCGCGACGCCGAAACCGCCGCGTACGGCCACATAATCGCGCAGGCCGCTGGTCGGCGGGGCGATTGACAGCACGTCCCCGTCACGCAGCAGAACCGGTTGTTGCATGGCGACTGTGGTGCGGTCGGCGGCATCGTTCGATGCGTTCAAGACGGTCCGGCCACTGCATCCACCGGGGGAATTTGGGGTGAACGTGCCGTTTGAGCCGCCTTGACTATCTTGCGATTGCCGGCTTCCGGTAATCGTCACATCCGCCGAAGCGCCCGTCACCGCCACGACCACACTGCCGATGGCACGCATGCGCACGCCACCACCGGTGATTTCCAACACGGGGGTATTAGCGGGGTTGCCGACCAGTGCGTTGGCCAAGTGGGAAGACGTGCGATCGGCGGCGCCGGAACCGGTCACGCCCATGTTCGCGGCGACACGGCCATCATCTTGGAAGGTGGTGAGCAGGCCCGAACGGAGGACTTCGAGAGCCGGAGTCGAGGCCGAGACGGACATGGAATCTGGCGCCTGCGAAACTTGAACGGAATCGGACACAGAGGCAGAAACAGAAGCCGAACCGCCGGAAACGGCGTCACGCACGGGCGTAAAACGCACGGTGTCGCCGGGCTGCAACAGCGCGGGCGGGTCGGCCCGCTCGTCCCACATCGGCGTTTCCGTGTGGCCCAGCAACTGCCAGCCGCCCGAGCTGACGCGCGGATACACGCCGGAAAACGTGCCGGCAAGCCCCACCGCGCCCGCGGGCACGCTCAGCCGTGGCACTTTGCGGCGTGGCACATCGAATATCGGGTCGCCGCCGGTCAGGTATGCGAAACCGGGCGCGAAGCCGACGAACGCCACGGACCAGGCGGCATCGCAATGCCGGCGCACAACCTCGTCAACGGAGATGCCCAGCAGGTCGGCTACGTCCGCTATATCCTCGCCATCGTAAATCACCGGAATTTCAACGATTCGGGAATGCCGTTCCATGTCGGCGGCAACGTTCAGCGCGCGAATCGCGGCGGTCAGTTCGACACGCGACGAAAGCAGCGGATCGAAGGCGACGTAGACGGTGCGCGCAGCGGGAATGAGTTGTTTCACGCCGGCGAAAACGGAGGTCGCGCTCGGCTGTGCGGCCCGCTCGGGCGATTCCGCAGTTTGCTCCACGGCATGTTTCACGGCGCTCTGCAACGCGGCGAACACCCGCAGGGTCTCGTCCAAATCGGCGAGCTCCACGAGTATGCTGTCCGCGCCACAGGTCAGGAATCGCATGTCGCCACAGCCTTAATCCCGCGCGGCCGATGCGGCTGCGTCGCCTGCGAACGCGCGTATCGCAACGCCTTCCGACTCCAAGCGGGCGCGGACGGCACGCGCCATCGCCACAGCCGAGGGCGAATCGCCATGCACACAGACGGAATCGGCGTTGAGCGGCACCACGGTGCCGTCGATTGCCACCACCTCATGCTCGCACACCATGCGCAGCACGCGCGCCGCCACTTCGGCCGGATCGGCGATCACTGCATCCGGCAAACGGCGCGACACCAGCGTGCCGTCCGCGTTGTACGCGCGGTCGGCGAACGCCTCGTGGAACACACGAAGCCCGGCCTGCGCGGCCAGGCGGCCGACCACGGCGCCCGGCTGCGTCAGTATCGCCAGCGATGCGTCCACGCTGCGGATAGCCTCGACCACGGCGGCGGCCTGCGATTCGTCGCGGACGATCCGGTTGTACAGCGCGCCATGAGGTTTCACGTACCGCACCTGCGCGCCGACCGACCGCGCCATGCCTTCCAACGCGGCGATCTGGTACATCACGTCCGCCTTGAGTTCGTCGGGGGACTCGTCCACATAGCGGCGCCCGAATCCGGCCAGGTCGCGGTACGCCACATGCGCCCCGACCATTACCCCCGCGACGCCGCGTATGACAACGTTCTCAGCATGACGGACGGGTCGCCCGCATGGAAGCCGCACGCCACGTTCGCGCTGGAAACCACGTCGAGCAGCGCCTCGTCGTCGCTGAGCGTCCAACGACCGAAGCTTTCGCCCATATCGCTGTTCATATCGATTCGCATAGCCGTCTGCTTTCCGTCTGTTTCCTGCACAGCCATCGTTTCCATTCCTTCCGTCGCCTTTCCGTCGTTCTACCGTCGCAGCGTTCTTCAGCCGCGACGTCCCTTCTGCCGCAGTCGCCGCAGCACGCATCTCATGCCGCGCCCCGCAACCTGCCGCTCGGCCTCACACCATGTATTCCAAATCGCGTTTGCTGGTGATGAACATGTGCCCCGGCGCGTGCGTGATCGCGAATTCCGGTTTGGACGCCATCACCGCGGCCTGCGGGGTCACGCCGCACGCCCAGAACACCGGCACATCGCCCGGCTCCAACACGGGGGCATCGCCATAGTCGGGATGCATGATGTCGTCGATGCCGATCGCGGACGGGTCGCCCACACATACGGGGGCACCGTGCACGGACGGGTAATAGCCGGAAATCCGGCATGCGTCGGCCACCTGCGTAGACGGAATGCCACGCATCGACACGACCATCGTCGAATGGAACGCGCCGGCCGAACGGCACTCGATCGACGTGTCGTACATCGGCACGTTGCGGCCTGCCGTGATGTGCCGCACCGGCACGCCCGCCTCCATCAGCGGAAACTCGAATGTGAAACTGCAGCCAATCACAAACGTGACCAAATCGGATCGCCAATACTCGCGAATATCGGGCACTTCAGCTACCAGTTCGCCACGCTTCCACACGCGGTACAACGGCACGTCGGTACGGATGTCGGCGCCCGGCGCGGTGACGGGTGCGGTGACGCCCGGCTCCATCACTTCCAGCAGCGGACAAGGTTTGTGATTGCGCTGCGCGAACAGCAGAAAATCGAATGCCTGCTCCTTGGGCAGAATCATCAGATTCGCCTGCGCGTAGCCTTGCGCAATGCCGCAGGTCGGGCGGACCAGGCCGTCACGGAACGCGGCGCGCGCCTGTTCGGGCGTGCTCGCCGCGCCAAGTTCGGTTGTTCCCATATCGGACATCCCATCCACCATTGCGCTCACCTTTCCCGTCGGCCGCCGTCCGGCCTTTTCCGAACGAACTGCCGACGAACCCCGAAATCCGATTCCGCAGAAACGGACGTTCAGAGTCGCTTTCCCTCACCTTGGTCGCCGAACGTTACGGGAGCCGCGCGATTCATGACGCGTATGTTTCCGCATTGCAAATTGGCGGTGCCAAGTGGAAACAAACCATGGTTAGGTTGGACGCCGAAGACGCACGCGAACGCTGACGCAACACAACAGCGCAACAGCAATAAAGCGGCAATCAAAAGACGCGGAGCGCGGAAGAGAGGTTCCCATGAGTTCGATCGTTCTGGCAGTCGGTAACGGCAAGACGCTATTCGGAGGCTCAGGCGTGGCGCCCGACGCGGATCTGGTTCGTTTCGTCGATCCGGAAAGTCCCATCATCAACGCGTTCGATTTGTGCGCGCTGCGCGGCGACGGCATTTTCGAAGCGACCACGGTATGGAGGGGTTTCCCGGTCTCGCTGGAGAACCATCTGAAGCGTCTCGCCAATTCCGCCCGTCTGGTGGACATGCCCGAGCCGAACATTCCCGCGCTCACCCGCGCGGTCCAGCTGGTCATCGACCAGTACGACGATCCGGAACCCGGTCCGATGCTGCGCATCATCGTCTCCCGTGGTCTCGATCCGGACACCGGCGTGGGCAAGGCGGCCGACCGCACGCCGACCGTCTACATCTTCCTTGACGCGAAGGGCACGCTGCATTCGCTGGAGCCGATCACCATGGCTTCGATGACGCGCGGCTACCCGTCGGACATCACCGCACGCGCCCCGTGGCTGCTCAACGGCGCGAAGACGCTGAGCTACGCGTTCAACTGCGCCGTGCACCGCGAATGCGCCCGCCGTGGCGTCGGCGACGCGATTCTGTTCACGGAGGACGGCTACACGATGGAATGCCCGAATTCGTCGATTGTGGCACGCTATGGCGATACGTTCGTCACGCCCGACCCGCGCATCGGTATTCTGAATGGCACATCACAGCGCGAAATGTTCGCCTGGGCGCTCGAAGAAGGCAAGAAGGCGGAGTACAGGAAGCTGCCGATCGCCGAGCTGCGCGAAGCGGACAGCCTGTACATGACGCACGGAGGGTGGTCCATTCCGATCAGCGCGATCGACGGGCGCGCACTTGCCGTGGATGCGGCGGAGATCCAGGCGATCAACGATGCGATCCATTCGGGCCGCACGCACGAGGACGCGTTGAAGATCGGTCCGACCGGCGATTACGAATAAGGCGAAACGACCCGCTTAGCAGGTAAAACGGCCCGTCCAATGATGGGCGATACGGCCCGCTTAGCGGGTGGTATCGCCCAGTTTGAGCGTCACGGGAATCAGCACGTCCGGCTCGTACGGCTTGCGTCCCGTGGCGCTTGTCGTATCTGCCTTGGCATCCCCTTCCTTGGCGATCGCACGAACGATATTGCCGACCGCGACCTGCGCGATTTTGTCGAAATTCTGCGCCACCGCGGTCATTTTCATACCGGCCAGGTCGGTCAGATACGTGCCGTCGTAGGCGATGATCTGCAGGTCGCGCGGAATCGAAATATGCCTCCGCATCGCTTCGCGCACGCAAAGCGCGGCACCGATATCGGAGCTGACCACGGCATCGACGCCGTCCACCGGCATACTGTTGAGCACAGCATTCACCGCGTTCTTATACCCTTGGAAATCCTCCACATTGCCGGCTTCGACGTACTCGTACCGCACGCCGGCCGCTTTCAGCTCCTGCTCCAGCGCAAGGTAGTAGCGGACGGTCGGGAACGTTGTCTTGTGCAGGTCGAAATCGTCCGGGCTGTCTCCATTGCGCGCCGCCAAATCGAAGAACTGGTCGCGCGGGCCGCCGATCATCACCACGTGGTGCGCGCCGGTGTTGACCAGCATGTGCGCCATGAGCCGGCCGCCCTGCTCATGGTCGGAGCCGATCGACGCGATGCCGCCGCCCAGCACACGGTCGAAGGCGACGATCGGGCGGTGGATGGACGTCCAGTAATCGTTCGGATGGGTGGTGTGCGAGCAGACGATGATGCCGTCCATCATGTGACGGCGCAGCATGTCCACGTATTCAACCTCGCCGTTTTCCGCGTCGGCGGTGGAGCACAGCATGGTGCGCAGTCCTTGCGCGGCCAGCTCGCGTTGCAGATGCGCGGTAAGGGTGGCAAAGAAGGGGTGGCGGATGGTCGGCACGATCACGCCGACCAGGTTCGTGCGGTTCTTGTACAGGTTGCGTGCCAGCTCGTTGGGCACGTAATTGAGCTCTTTCATGGCGGCTTTGACGCGCGCGCGCATGTCGTCGGACACGTAGCCCGTCTTGTTGACCACTAGCGAAACCGTGCTCAGCGAGACCCCGGCCTCTTTCGCCACGTCACGCATGCCGACCATTGCCCAACACCTCTCCCCCGCATCGTCGGGATGTTTCCTTACAAATCGCGATATTATGTGTTATTTTACATGCATCTGTAACGTTTCTTTGCAATCGTCCGCACAATATGAACTATCAATTGACGAAAGACGCCCTCCCCCTCTTCAATTCCCCCGAAAAATCCACTTTTTCACCCGTGAACGACGTATGTTTCACGACGCGTTCCACGCATCTTCCACGCACGCTCCGCATGTACTCCACACGCGTTCCGCCCGCAAAAGGGGCGGTGCGACACTTGCGATCATCTCGCTTGCGTCGCACCGCCCCTTGCGTTGCGTGGCCTGGCCGTCAGCCGTCACGTCCGGCCATCACGTCAGTCCGCACCACGGACGAACCGACCGTCATGCCTTCGGTACGGAACCTTCCTGGGAGTGGTCGAAGACCGGCTTGTTGTCGGCGTCGTACTTATAGACGCCGATGGAAGCCGAGCTCGGATCATGCGCGTCGTTGAACGCGCCGATGGAGGTCTGGCCCTTGTACTGAATCTCCTTGCCGTCCTTCAGCAGGGCGAGGCAAGCCTTGTAGGAATCGCATTCCTTGCCCTTGGTGGAGCCGGAGACGGCCATAAGGTTCTTCTGCACGGTCGTACCGTCCGTGGCGCCGCCCTTCTGCGCGGCGAGCGCGGCCAGCACGATCGCGTCATACGTTTCGGCGGTGTACGTGAAATCGGTGACCTTGGCGTTGAAGGACTTGACGTTCTTCTGGAATTCCTCGGTCGGGTGGGCACCTGGAATGGTGCCGGTGGAGCCCTTGGGCAGGCCCGCGTCGAAGTCGGCGGAATGGTCGACGGTGTTGCCGTCGGTCATGTACAGCTTGTGGGTGTCGAGGCCTTGGGCGGCGAGCTCCTTGACGAGCGGCACGGTCTGGTCGAAGGCGATGACGAGCGTCGCGTCGGGGTTGGTGGCCTTGATGGCCGTGACCATCGATGAGAAGTTCGTTTCGGTCGGATCGAACGTGTCCTTTTCGCCGTAGACGACGTTCACGCCCGCGTCTTCGACGGTTTTGACGACCACGTCACGCAGGGACGTGCCGTATTCGTCGTTGAAGACCGCGATGGCGAGGTTCTTCACGCCATCCTGTGCGATGATCTGGCCCAGGACCGCACCCTGCACCGTGTCCGGCGGAATGGTGCGGAAGAAGTAGTCGCTAAGGCCGGAGAAGGCCGTGGACGTGGCGCCCGAAGAAATCATCGGCACTTTGGCGGACGTGACCTGCTTGTAGGTGTTCTTGACCACGGAGCTGGACGGCGGACCGACCACGACGGACGGGTTCTTGGCAAGCACCGACTGCGCGGAAGACGTGTTCTGGTCGGCATGGTCCGCGTCGGACGTGTCGGCGGACGTGATTTCGATGTCTTTGCCGAGCACGCCGCCAGCCGCGTTGATGTCTTTCTGCGCGAGCTTCATGGTGGCGATGTTGGCGGGGCCGAGGTACGCCATGGAACCGGTCAGCGGGAACAGGCCGGCCGCCATGAACGTATCGGATTTCGCGCTGCCGGACGAGCCGGACGCAGCCGAATCGGCCGTGCCGGACGAACCGCAGCCGGCGAGCGCCATGACTGCGGCGGCCACCATGGCGGTGGCTGTGATGGACAGTTTCCTCATGCCCTTCATGTTGATCTTCTTCATTTGAATCACCGTTTCCTCTCTTGGCTCCGCTGATTGCCGAACCCTTGGTGACGATTATCGAGATGTGTTGCTCGACCATCTTGAATCGCACTATAAGTGCCGAGGAAACCGAATGTGTATGCGTGAAGTTAACCGAAGGTGAAGCCCGAAAACTGTTGGAAACACAAGGTTTTGAGCTTGTTTTCAGGCATGCCGAAGCCACTGTCGGGCAGTGTCCCAACAGCGGTAATCGGAATTGAGAATTTTGAATCATAGGGGGAAATCGCGGAACGCGTGCGGAGACCGCCGTCCGAGCCCGAAGGCGTACGAACGTACGTCGAGCGGCAAGGAAAGGCGGTATACGCTCCGTTCCGCGATTTCCTGGGTCCTACCTTCCTTCCTCTTGAACCTCTTCTTCCAGGTTGCCCAGGTAGAGGGAGACGACTTTCGGATCGTTCATCAGGTCGCGGCCCTTGCCGGAGTAGGCGTTGCGGCCTTGGTCGAGGACGTAGCCGCGGTCGCAGATCTGCAGGCAGCGGCGGGCGTTCTGTTCGACGATGACCACGGATACGCCGGCTTTGTTGACTTGGCGCACGCGGATGAAGGTCTCGTCCTGGAGCATTGGGGACAGGCCTGCGGAGGGCTCGTCGAGCAGGAGGACGGATGGTTTCATCATGAGGGCTCGGGCCATGGCCACCATCTGACGTTCGCCGCCGGAAAGCTGGCCGGCGAGCTGGTTCTTGCGCTGGCCGAGTTTGGGGAAGATGGAGCACACGTAGTCGAAGCGTTCGTTGAACAGTTTCGGTGCTTGGAACGCGCCCATGTGCAGGTTTTCCGCGATGGTCAGGCTGGGGAAGACGTTTTCGGTCTGCGGCACGAAGCCGACGCCACGGGAGACGAGTTTGTCGGCGCGCAGGTTGGTGATGTCCTCGCCTTTCAGCAGCAGCTTGCCGGAGTGGATGTGCACCAGGCCGAACAATGATTTGAGCAGGGTGGATTTGCCTGCGCCGTTCGGGCCGATGATGCCGACGATCTCGCCTTCATGCAGGGTCAGGGATGCGCCGTTCAGGATGTTCACGCCGGGAATGTATCCGGCCACCAAATCGACCGCGTCGAGCAACGGTTCGCCTTCGGGCTCGCCCATGTGGATCTGCGCGCGGGTCAGCGGCTCGTCGGCCACGCTTGCGATGTCGCTCATTTCAGGCCTCCTTCAGGTCTTCCAGCACGGAATCGTCGCCCAGGTCCACGTTCGCGTGGGCGCCCAGGTATGCGTCGATCACGGCCGGATCGTTCATCACGCTCTTCGGTTGGCCTTCGGCCACGATCTTGCCTTCCGCCATCACGGTGACCCAGTCGGCGATGTGTCTCACCATGTTGATGTCGTGTTCGACGAACAGCACTGTGGTGCCTTCCTCGCGCAACGCCATGATGTGGTCGAGCAGCGACTGTTTCAGCGCGGGGTTCACGCCGGCCATCGGCTCGTCCAGCATGACCAGTTTCGGGTCGGACATCAGCGCTCGTGCCATTTCCAGCAGCTTGCGTTGGCCACCGGAAAGCGCGCCGGCGTAATCGTCCTTCTTTTTGATCAGCAGGAAGCGTTCCAGCAGCGCCTCGGCTTTTTCGATGTTCGCCTGCTCCTGCTTCCTCCACATGCCGGGGAACAGCGCGCGGAACATGCCTTCGCCCGGCTGCACGGGGGCACCGAGGAGCATGTTGTCGAGCACGGTCAGACGGCTCATCACCTTGGTCAGCTGGAAGGTGCGGACCATGCCCATGCGCGCCACTTTTTCGGGCTGCACGTGGGCCATGTCCTTGCCGTCGAACTGCCAGGTGCCGGTGTTCGGCGTATCGAAGCCGGTCATCAGGTTGAAGAACGTGGTTTTGCCGGCGCCGTTCGGTCCGATCAGCGCGGTGATGCCGTGCCGTTCGATTTCGAAGTGGCCCACGTCCACGGCGGTCATGCCGCCGAATTTGCGGGTCACGTTGTCGGCCACGAGAATCGGGTCGGGCTTGTGCACGCCCGGCTTGTTTTCGACGAATTTCAGATCGTCGGTGACTTTGTCGCGATAGGCGGTGGAGATGAGGGTCTCGCCTTCCGGAGCTTTGGTGGCCCATTTGGTGAGGTCCTGGAATGGTACGCCGGGCTGCACACCGGATACGGGTTGCACGCCGGTTGCGGGTTGCGTGGCCGGCTGCACGCCAGTGGTCGGAGAATTCGTTGTATCAGGCATGGAAAGCCAACTCCTTTCGGTCGCCCAACAGACCTTGTGGTCTGAAGATCACCAGGCACATCAGCGCGACGCCGACGATCACCCAGCCGAGGGCTTCGATCTGGTTGGAAGAGATGAGGGTTTCGGGAACGGTGTTGCGCATGACCTCCTTGACGAAGGTGAGCAGCACCCACAGCACGCAGGAGCCAAGCACCGGGCCGAGAATCGTGGCCGCGCCGCCCAGCAGCAGAATCGTCCACACGTAGAAGGTGACGGTGCGGCCGAGCGAATCGGGCTGTACGGAACGCGGCAGGACGAAGATGATGCCGGCGATTGCGCCGAACAGGCCGCCCAGAATCAGCGATTCCATCTTGTATCGCGTCACCGGCTTGCCGAGCGAACGGATCGCGTTCTCGTCCTCGCGGATGCCCTTGAGCATGCGGCCCCACGGCGAGTGGAACCAGCGCCAGCACAGCAGCGCCGCGATCACCACCAAAACCCATGCCACGATGCGCAGCCACCAGGAGTTGGCGATGTTGTTGCTGTACGTCCACAGCAGGAACGTGGTCGAACCGTCCGGCAGCGGCGAAAGCGATTCGAATTTCTCGGTGAAGTCCTGCGGCGAGATGCCTGCGGAACCGCCGGTGAAGTTCGTCATGGCCGTCGATCTGCCGATGATGCGGATGATTTCCGCGGCGGCCAATGTGACCATGGCCAGATAGTCGGGTCCGAGCTTCAGCGTCGGAATACCCAGCAGCAGCGCGTAGATGACCGCGAGCGCGAGCGCCGCGCATACGGAGGCGAACAGGTTGCAGCCCATCGACTGCGTGATGGCGAATCCGTAAGCGCCGAGGAGCATGAAACCGGCCTGGCCCATGTTCATAAGGCCCGTCATGCCGAAGTGAATGTTCAAACCGATGGCGGCGAGTACGTACGCCGCTGTGGTCGGGGCGATCAGCTCGCCCGCCGCGTTGGAGATGATTGTCATGATGTCCATGGATCAGCCCACCCTTTGCTGCTTGCCGAAGATGCCCTGCGGGCGCACCAGCAGAACGATGATGAGGATTGCCAGCGCGCTGGCGTAACGCATATCGTTGGGGATGACGAGCGAGCTCATGTCCGCCACGATGCCGATGACCAGCGAGCCGATCAACGCGCCATTGGCGGTGCCGAGGCCGCCGAGCGTCACCGCGGCGAACATCAGCAGGATCAGAGTCGCGCCGGTGTTCCAGGAGATGCCGTTCAGGTAGACGCCGAGCAGCACGCCGGACAGGGCTGCCATCGCGCACGAGAGGATCCAGACCACGCGGACCACCTGATCCACGTTGATACCGGATGCCGCGGCGAGCGCCGCGTTGTCGGACACGGCTCGTGTGGCGCGGCCGAGTCGCGTCTTGTAGAGGAACAGGGTGACGCCGACGATCACGCAGATGGCGATGAGCGCGGAGACCAGCGTCGGCATGTCGGTGGTGATCGGTCCGAGCTGGAAGCTGTCCGGCACCGATTTGACGATGCCTTTGATGTCGCCACCGAAGAAGAACTGGAACGTGTACTGCAACGCCATGGACAGGCCGATGGTGACGATCATCTGCTGCATGGTGCCGACGCGGCGTCTGCGTAGCGGCCCCCAGACGATTTCGTTTTGGATGAAGCCGGTCAGCGCGCCGATGACGATGGCGAAGATGGCGGAGGCGATGAGCGGCATGTGCAGCATCTGCGTGCCGACGTATGCCATGAGGCCGCCGAGCGTCACCTGTTCGCCGTGTGAGAACGACTGCAGGCCGGTGGTGCCGTAGACGAGGTTCATGCCGACGGACATGAGGCCCAGCATCAGGCCGAAGATAATGCCGGAATACAGTTGCTGCCAGATGCGTTTGCCGACATTGGAGCCGTCTTTTTTGACTGGCGATTGCGTGGCCGCCGTCGATCCGGATGTGCCGGTCGCGCCTTTCGTGCCGTTTGCCGAGCCGGACGATCCGGATGTGCCGGACGTGCCGCTGCCGGCGGAATCGCCCGCCTGGTCGAATCGGACAACGCCGCGCTGCTTGTCGAAGCTGGCTTTCCTGATCGTCACCGTCGCGCTGCTTGCCTTCAGGCCGTGCTCTTTCGCAACGGACGCGTCGATGGTGACGGTGTAATCGCCGTCATCGGCAACGGAGAAGGCCCATTTGCCGTCCGCCGCGGTTTTGGTTTCCGCGGTTGCCTTGCCGGACAGCGTGATGGTGACGTCGGCAATCGGCTTCTTGTCGGCGTCCTGCAGGATACCGTTGACGCAGCCGTTGCTGGCGGTCGGATTGCATTCATCGACGGCCTGCGCGCCGGAATCGGCTGCGGACGCGATGGCGGGAGGGAGTACGAAAAGCATCGAGAGAACGGCGACAATCGAACAGAGTATGACGATTCCCGGTCGACGATGCCGTGTGAGATACGTTACGGCTGTCATAGGTTTTTCCTCTCTTGTTGTTTTCACAACGTAGGAGAGGAAACAGCTCGCGCGGTTGCGCTCAGATTTCCTGAGCGTTACCCGATGACCGCCCGTGTAACGTGAAAATTACGCGCGGCCGAGCCGGTGACAGCTATGCGTGGCCGCCCAGCATGGCGATGCCGAATCCGAGCGCCACGCAGGCGAGCGGCACCGCGACCGTGGCAGCGCCATAGCCCAGGGCCATGGCGAAACGGCGTTTGCGAATCAGCGACAGCACCTCGTTGATCGCCGACGAGAATGTTGAGAATCCGCCGAGGAACCCCACAACGAACGTCATTACCGTGCCCATATCAACCGACTGCGCATAGTACGACATCATGGCGATGCCGGCGCACAGGGAGGCGACGCCGTTGATGACGAGCGTGGCCAGGGGGAAGCTATGGTTGCCGTCACGGTTCCAGCTGCGTTGGATCGACACGTCAAGCACATAACGGGCCATGGCGCCGATGCCGCCGAACAGGCAGATCATCCAGGTCATCAGCGCACCTCTCCTGTGGTCGGGTCGGCGACGAGCGGGATTTCCGCGGTGACCGGCTTGGGTTCGAAGCTGGGCAGAGGTGCGACGGGTTGCGATGGCTGCGGCTGCGATTCGATTTTCGGCACCTGCCCGGTCTGCGCGACCTGCTGGGCGACCTGGGCCGCCTGCTGTGCCGCCTGCGCGGCCTCCAACGCGGCCTGCGCGGCCGAATGCGCCGCATCCGCCACCTTCACGTGGCGCACGCCCTGCACGCCCGGCACGTTGTTCTGCACGTTTTGCGCGTCCGGCACGTCCGATTCGCCCGAATCGGCCATGGGGACCGTCTGCGTAGCACTCTGCGTAGCCGATACTGCAGTGTCGGTCATCTGGACGTTCTGCACAGTGTCGTACGCGTCCGATTCACCCGAATCGGACATTGAGGATACGGAAGCCGTGGAGGCATCGGCGATCGCGTTACGGACCCGCTTGCGTGTGCCGCGCGCCAGCAACGCCTGCATCAGCGCCACGCCAACCGCGGCCGCGATCAGACCGCCGGCGAAACTTCCCGCAAGATAGCCGAGCGCGCTGCCGAAACGCTGCTCGCGCATGCCTTCCATGGTTTCCAACATCACGCCGGACATCGTCGACAGTCCGCCAAGCAAACCAAGCCCGACGCCACGGCTGACGACCTGCCGTACCCTGCGGCGCAGCCACGACGCGGTCGCCATGTATTCGGTCAGCATCGCAAACAGGAAGCAGGCGAGCATATTCGACACGAACGTGCCCACCACGAACGGCGAACCGTTCACCGACGGCAGCAGCAGGTCCGTGGCGCGACGGAAACCGACGCCGACGAAGCCGCCGACGAACACCACGAGATACATCAGACCATCGGCAAGAGGGTTGAATCGCGCCTGCATGCGTTTCATCGGCGCGAGCGGAATCTGCGGCGGATGCTTGGATGCGGCGGCACCGGACGGGCGCACATCCGCGCGCGCCACTTCGGCGACGTCGATCGACTGTGTGGCGGGATTCGGCTCATCACCCGCGTTTGGCGAGTCTGCCGCCCGTTGTTCTTGCGATTCCATCACGTTCCCCTTGTACTTGGCTTTCCGCGGACAGCGTCGTTCCGCCCCAGCCATACGGCAACGAGCTGGCCGCAGGTGCCGTCTTCCTAACCTTGTACGAGTCTACACGTGCGTTGCAACCAAACATCGAACATGTCCGATTCGGTGGATAACTGTGGATAACTGTGGATAACTTCGGGTGGCCCTAGACGTCTACGAATGGTTATGGAAGACGGTGCGGCCGCGTCAGACGGACACGTCGCACAACCGCCGCATCGCATGCCGTGCGTCGCTTTCGTCCTCGCCGCTGAACAACACGACCAGATAGTCGCCGGCGCGCAGCCGCGTATCGCCATGCGGCACGATCTGCCGTTCTCCGCGACGCAGGCCGATCACCAGACAGCCGTACGGCCAGCGCACGTCACGCATCAGCTTGCCGTCCGCGGTCGCGCCCATTTCCACAGGCAGTTCCATGATGCCGTTGTCGATGCGATTGGCGATTGCCGTCGTGCCTCCTTGCGCGCGCATGTACCGTTCCAGCAGCTCGCCGTAGATCGGTTTCGTACGCAGCAGGTCGGAGACGAGCAGTGCGATGAACGCGACGGCGGCGACCGGCAGCATGTGCGTCAACGTGCCGGACATTTCCACGGCCAGCAGAATCGACGTGATCGGTGTTTTCACGGACGCGGCCAGCGTGCCCGTCATCACGCATACCGCGAAAATCGCCACGGAATCGGACGGCAGGTTGCCGAACTGGCGCAACGTCTCGCCGCAGATACCGCCGGCGAGTGAGCCAACCGCGAGAATCGGCATGAAAATGCCGCCGGGAGCGCCTGAACCGAAGCTGGTGGAGGTGAACAGCACTTTCACCACGAACAGCACGCACAGCATGCCCAAGCCGACGCGCGCATGCTCGGCCATGGCGATCAGGTTCGAGCCGCCGCCGAGCACGTCAGGCAGCCAAATGCCGATTGGCAGCGCGAGTGCGATCGCGATCAAAGGGCGGCTCCATGCGGGAAGCTTGCCGTACAGCGTTTGGAAGCCGAGCAGCGAACGGTTCATCAGCGAACCAACCAAACCGGCCACCAATCCCAGCGGAATCAGCCACCCGTATTCGCCGAGCGGCAGTTGGCCGATGGTGCCGAAGTCAAGCACCGGACGCAGGCCGAAACAGTATTTCGATACGAAATCGGCGGTCAGGGACGCGGCGGTGGCGCCCATCAGAATCGCGGGCGAAAAACTGCGATGCACCCCTTCCAAAGCGAACATCATGCCGGACAGCGGTGCGCTGAACGCGGCGGACAGGCCGGCCGCGGCACCGGCGGTGACCAGATAATGCTCCTGCATGTCCTCACGTTTCTTGCCGCGCAGCCGGTGCGATAGGAACTGCGCGCCCGATGCGCCGATTTGGATGGACGGTCCTTCGCGGCCGAGCGAGAGGCCGAAGAGCGATCCGAGCAGGCCTCCGATGAAGCGAACCGGCAGAATCGTCTGCCATCGCATTTTCAGGCCGCAGATCACCACGCCGTTGGTTTGCGGAATGCCGCTGCCGCCGGCCATCGGCTCTTTTTTGACCATCCATGCGATGGCGAGCGCGGCTGCGATTGCGGCGACCGCCCACGGTGCGACCAGCCACGGGGTTTCGCGGATGCGCGCGTAGATCCAGCGCGCGGTGTCGGTGCCGTATTCGATGCCGAGACGGTAGAGGACGACGAGGAAGCCGGAAATCAGGCCGACGAGAATGCCGGCAGCGGCCATCTTCCATTTCAGGTGGTCGAATCGCGGGACCAGTTTGCTGAACCTGTCAAACCTGTCGAACCTGTCGTTAGGCGGCATTGCAGTCATCGCACTCCCCTTTTCCGTTCCTCCGCCGCGCACCCCGTCGGTGTGTATGCGGTGTGCGTCATACGCGCACGCCATCGCACGCACCATACGCAAAGTGCCGGCAGGCACAGGCCCACCGGCACTTGTCATTGACGTTCGTTACCGACGTTCATATCGACGAATCAGCCGAATCAGCTTCAGTCGATCAGCGAGTTGATCTGGATGATGTGGTCGCGCTGCGGGCCGGTGCCGATCACGGAAATGCGGCAGCCGGACAGTTCCTCAAGACGCTTGACGTAATCCTGGCAGGTCTTCGGCAGATCGTTGAAGTCATGGACCTGGGAAATGTCCTCGTCCCAGCCCGGCATGGACTCGTAAATCGGCTTCGCGGCGGCGAACTCGGCCTGGTCGGTCGGCATATCGTCGCGACGCTCGCCGTTGACGTCGTACGCCACGCACAGCGGGATTTCCTTGAGGCCGGTGAGCACGTCGAGCTTGGTGAGCACGATGTCGGTCAGGCCGTTGACCTGGGCCGCGTAACGGTTGACGACCGCGTCGAACCAACCGCAGCGACGCGGGCGACCGGTGGTCACGCCGTACTCGTGGCCTTGGGCGCGCAGCCATTCGCCGTCCTCGCCGAACAGTTCGGTCGGGAACGGGCCTTCGCCCACGCGGGTCACATACGCCTTGGAGACGCCGATCACGCGGGTGATCTTGGTCGGGCCAACGCCGGTGCCGGTGCAGGCGCCGCCGGCGGTCGGGTTGGAGGAGGTCACGAACGGGTAGGTGCCGTGGTCCACGTCGAGCATGGTGGCCTGGCCGCCTTCGAACAGCACGGTCTTGCCCTCGTCGAGCGCCTTGTTGAGCACCAGGGAGGTGTTGGCCACGTACGGCTTGAGGCGTTCGCCAAGCTTGAGCAGCTCGTCGGTGGTCTCGTCCACGTCGATCGGGCGACGGTTGTACAGCTTGACGAGCATCTGGTTCTTCTGATGCAGGCTGGCCTCGACCTTGTCATGCAGGTGCTCCGCGTTGAACAGGTCGTGCACGCGGATGCCCACGCGGTTGATCTTGTCGGCGTATGCCGGGCCGATGCCACGGCCGGTGGTGCCGATCTTATGCTTGCCGAGGAAGCGTTCGGTCACCTTGTCGAGCACGCGGTGGTACGGGGCGATGATGTGCGCGCTTTCGCTCACCAGCAGTCGGGAGCAGTCCACGCCACGGCTTTCAAGGCCGTCGATCTCCTGGAACAGCACTTCCGGATCGACGACCACGCCATTGCCGATGACGGGGGTGGTGTTGGGGCTGATGATGCCGGACGGCAGCAGGTGCAGCGCATACGATTCGTCGCCGACCACCACGGTATGGCCCGCGTTGTTGCCGCCGTTGAAGCGGGCGACGTAGTCGACCTTCGTGCCGATCAGATCTGTTGCCTTGCCTTTGCCCTCGTCTCCCCACTGGGCACCGATCAAAACAATTCCAGGCATGTTGTTGCACCTCCGTGCGTACGCGATTCTGCCTTAAGCCTTGCGCCTAAAGCCTTACAAAGATTACTCTTCACCCTCTACCGGGTCTGGGGGATGCTCACGGCTCCGGACCGACCGTAATCGGATTGCAACCGGTCCGAAAAACAGACCAGAAAACGCCCGAAAACAGTTCGAAAGACCGTTGGCTAGTTCAGCGCGTGCCCGGCACTGCCGAGCTGCTTGCATGCTTCGACCACACGCGCGGCCATCGCGGATTCAGCTTCACGACCCCAGGATCGCGGATCGTACAGCTTCTTGTTGCCCACCTCACCGTCGATTTTGAGCACCGAATCATAGTTGGAGAACATGTGACCGGCCACCGCACGGCTGAATGCGTACTGCGTATCGGTGTCGATGTTCATCTTCACCACGCCGTAGCTCACGGCCTGCGCGATCTCCTCCGGCGCGGAGCCGGAACCGCCGTGGAACACCAGGGCGAACGGCTTACCGGGAGCGACATCCAGCGAGTGCGCGGGGTCGGGCATTTCGCCGGCCTTGATCGCGAGCGCGACCGTGGTCTGGATTTCGTCGAGCAGTTCGGGGCGCAGTTTCACCACGCCCGGTTTGTATGCGCCGTGCACGTTGCCGAAGGTGAAGGCGGCCATGTAGCGTCCGCGCTCGCCGAGGCCGAGTCGTTGCGCGACGGTGATGCCTTGCGCGGGCGTGGAATACAGTTTGTCATTGATTTCGGCGCTGTGCCCGTCTTCTTCGCCACCGACCGCGCCGATTTCGATTTCCAGCACGGTGTGCGCGGCTTGGGATTTGTCGAGCAGTTCTTCTGCGATGTCGAGGTTTTCATCCAGCGGCACTGTGGAACCGTCCCACATGTGTGACTGGAAGGTCGGTTCCTGACCGTGCTTCACCTGTTCGACTTCATGGTCGAGCAAGAGGCGCACCCATTCGTCCAAATACTGTTTGGCGCAGTGGTCGGTGTGCAGGGCGATGGTGATGTTGGGGTATTTCGCCGCGACTTCGTGCGCGAAGGCTGCGAAGGCAAGCGAGCCGGTGACGCGGTCGTTGACGCGTTGCCCGGAGAAGTAGGCGGCGCCGCCTACGGAGACTTGGATGATGCCATCGGATTCCGCCTCGGCGAAACCCTGGAGTGCGGCGTTCAGGGTCTGCGTGCTGGTCACATTGATCGCGGGATAGGCGTAACCGCCGCGGCGTGCGGCGTCCAGCATTTGCGCATAACGTTCCGGCGTTGCAATAGTCATGCCTCCATTATCGCCCAACCCTATACCACTTTGTCATGTGACAACATTCGCCATCTTTCCTTTCCGTTTTCCCGACCGTCCGCTCCATATCCAGGTCGCCCGCCCCACTAGAGCCATATGCCGAGCGTTTTCGTCTCATATCCCGACACTTGCGGGACCGACCAATAAACATGGCGAAACCATTGCGATCGTTCCATCGGAAGTCATAGAATGTCCACCGGATCGCGCGACGAAGAGCCCAACCGGGTGTTCCCGCACGGGCATGCCGCCGCACGTAGATGTTGCGACCAATACCCGCGAGGAGGCTTGATGCACCAGGTTTTCGCCATCTTCCTTCGAGACGTGAAACGCATTCTGAAGAACCCCGTGGCGCTCGTCGTCACGCTGGGTGTGGCCATCATCCCATCACTGTACGCATGGTGCAATATCCTCGCCAACTGGGACCCGTACGCGAACACGGGCAACATCCAAGTCGCTGTGGCGAACGAGGACAAGGGCACAACCTCCACGCTGGTCGGCCATCTCGACGCTGGCCAGCAGACCGTCAACCAGCTTAAGAAGAACCATCAGCTCGGCTGGCGTTTCGTTCCCAAGCAGCAAGCCATCGAAGGCGTGGAATCCGGCAAATACTATGCGGCGATCGTACTGCCGGAAGACTTCAGCTCCAGACTAATCGGCACCGTCACCGGTAAAGGCGACCGACCGTCGATCACGTACTACATCAACGAAAAGCTGAACGCGATCGCGCCGAAAATCACCGATACGGGCGCGACCACGATCGACGAGCAGATCAACACCACTTTCGTTTCCAGCGTGGCCGACGCCGTGGCAAAGGAAGTGAAGGAGGCAGCGGGAGAAACCACCGGCAGCGTGAAAAGCGCGCAAAGCGACGTCGTCAACGATCTGACCGACACCATCAACCAGCTCGAAACCGTCCAACAGCAGCTGCGCGACACCCGTTCCACGCTCGACAAGGCCCTCACCACCATCGATTCGGCCAAACAGTCCAACATCGCGCTCGCCTCGGAAATCACCAACTCGCTTGACACCGTCGGCAAGGCGTCCGACTTGCTGAGCGAGACGCGCACACAAACCGAACGATTCTCGAACACGCTGGTCGGAGCGCTCGACAACGGCAGCACGCAACTGTCCGGCCTGCAGGTCAACGTGAGCAATACCACCGGCACCGTGCTCAGCGGACTGAACACCACGCAGGACGCGCTCGACCAAGTGTCCAGCACCATACATCACGTCAACATCACCACCGGCAATGTGCTGGACGGCGTGGAGAAGGCGTTGCAGGCCAGCCAGCTGGATCCGAACAGCCAAACGTATAAGGATCTTTCCGCGCAGCTCGCCGAAGCCCGCAAACAGCTGACGTTCCAGCAGCAGCGCATCGACGCCTTCGACCAGGACACCACGGCTGCGATCAACGCAGGGAAGAGCACCGCGAACGGGTTCAACGACGATGTCACCACGCTGGCGAAGAACGGCACGGCGTCGATGGCGAGCGCACGCACGACCATCACCGGCACGGTCATGCCTAATCTCAACACCGGGCTCGATACGCTCAGCCTGGCCAACGGGTCGCTGTCCGGCACGCTTACCACGCTGCAAAGCACGCTGGAACAGGGCGACGGGCTGCTCGACCAGTTGTCGCGCACCGTGGCCCAGACGAACACCACCATTGCTGGCACGCAGACGCAGCTCGCCAATCTCGCCAAACTGCTCAACACCACGCGCACCGATGTGGCCGCGTTGAGCAGTTCGGTGATGTTCCAGCAGCTTTCCCAAGCGCTCGGACTTGACGCGAGCAAGGTCGGCTCGTTTGTGGGCGAGCCGGTGCATTTGGACGAACAGGTCCTCTACCCGGTCAAAAACTATGGCTCCGCGGTCACGCCGTTCTACACGAATCTTGCGCTGTGGGTCGGCGGATTCGTGCTCGTCGCGATCTACAAGCTTGAAGTGGACCGCGATGAGAAGATCCGCATGTACACGCCACGCCAAGGCTATATGGGCCGTTGGTTGCTGTTCGTCACGGTCGGATTCCTGCAGGCGATCATCGCCACGATCGGCGATCTCGCGCTGGGCATCCAATGCGAGCGTCCGTTCCTGTTCATCCTCGCCGGCATTTTCGCCTCGTTCGTCTACGTGAACATCATTTACGCGCTCGCCGTGGCGTTCCGGCATATCGGCAAGGCCGTCGCCGTGATTCTGGTGATCATCCAGATTCCGGGCGCGGCAGGCCTCTACCCCATCGAGATGATGCCGGAATTCTTCCGCCGTCTGAAACCGTTCCTACCGTTCACCTACGGCATCAACGCGATGCGCGGGCCGATCGGCGGCATGTATGCCAACCATTATTGGACCGACATGCTCTCGCTGTTCTGGTATCTGCCTGTGGCGCTGTTCATCGGCTTGGTGGTCCGCAAGCTGGCGTTGAACCTCAACCGCCTGTTCGACAACCGTCTGGTGGACACTGATCTGATGATCACCGAACATAACGAAGGCACGGTGGAACCGTTGCGGCTCACCGAGACCGCGCAGCAGATCGCCGAGGAGTTCCCCGAACTCGCCCGCAGACGGGCGATTCATTTCTTCCGCCTGTACCCGCGCCTGGTGCGTTGGGGATTCCTCGCGCTGGCGGTACTGCCGTTCGTGTTCCTGCTGTTGCTATTCATCACGCGCATGAAGCTCGCCATGCTGCTCGGTTGGATCATTTCGATCATCGCCATCGACACGTATCTCATCGTGGTGGAGTATCTGCGCGAACGGTATGCGAATTATCTGGGCGAGGAAGCGATGAGTGCGGAAGAGTTCCGCAGCGCGATCCTGCACGAGAACCTGCTGTTCCGGCCGGGCATGCATTACAAGCCGATGCATGCCGTACGTACGAGGCTGTATGAGGCTGCGCATGGTGGTTCGGCCGGACATGCGCCTGAACATGCGGCTGAGTATGCGGCTGGAAACACGGACGGAAATGCTGGCAGGAGTCTGCGTGAGGAGGGGAACGAACAGTGAAAATGATCTGGGGCATCTTCAAGCGGGACATGTGCCATGCCACCCGCAACGTGATCGCCGTGATCGTCTCGATGGGCCTGGTGGTGGTGCCGGCGCTGTACGCCTGGTTCAACATCGCGGCCAGCTGGGACCCCTACGGCAACACCAAGGCATTGAAGGTCGCCGTGGCCAATAACGACAAGGGTTACAAGTCGGATCTCATACCGGTGCGCGTCAACGTGGGCGAAACCATCATCAGCACACTGCACGCCAACGACCAGCTGGACTGGCAGTTCGTGAAAAGCGACAAGGCAATCGACGGGGTGAAATCCGGCGAATACTATGCGGCGATCGTAATTCCGAAAGGTTTCAGCGCCGACATGATGACGCTGTTCTCCCCCGACATCAAACACGCGCAGCTCAAGTACTATCTGAACGAGAAAATCAACCCGATCGCCCCGCATATCACCGATCAGGGCGCGACAACCGTGGTCAACACGATCGACAAAACCTTCGCCAAAACGATTGCGCAAGTCGGACTCGACCTGGCCTCAAGCATCCTACACTATTCGCAAAGCCCGCAAATGGCCGAATACATGCGCAACCTCAACGGCAATCTCACGACCATGGCGGATACGCTGAGCGGCGCATCGCAGCAGGTGACGTCGTATTCGCAGCTGCTCGGCTCGGCGAACGACATCGTGGATTCCACGGGCAAACTGCTCGCCTCGGCGACCAAAGCGGGCAAACAGGCCCAGAACGCATTGAAACAAGGCAAATCAGGTGCCACGTCGTTCACTTCGGCAGGTGCGAACGTCACCTCCTCGGTGAACACCGCGCTCGACCAGGTGTCAGGCGCGTTCGACCAAGTAGCTGCCAAGGTAAACAAGGCGTTCGACGCGATCGGCAAGGGCTCAGACACCGCAGCCAGCCAGTTGACAGCGTTGAGCGAACAAGTCTCCAGCGGCGAATCGCTGTACGACACGTACATCACAAGCCTCAACCACATGCGCGAATCGGTGGAACAACTACCGGACAGTGATTCCGCGAAACAGGCGCTGCTGGAAGCCATCGACCGGGAGATCACGCTGCTGGAAGCCGCCAAAGGCGATTCGCAGAAGCTCGCGCAGCAGCTGAAAGACGCTTCCACGCAGGTCGCGCAGGATACCGCAGCCGCGGAAAGCTCCCGCAAGGAGATCCTGAACCGCATCACCTCCGCGAAGCAGTCGATCAGCAATGTGCGCGACGATTACGCCACGAACGTCAAGCCGAAAATCGACGCGCTCGCTTCCACAGTCAGCACGCTGATCTCCCAAACCGACAGCATGATCACCCAGCTGAGCGGCACCGCCGACGGTCTGGACGATGTGACGGGCGATGTGGGGACGAATGTGACGTCCATCCGTTCCACGCTCGGCGCGATCGCGAAGAAACTCGACTCGTCGGCAGCGACGGTGAAGGAGCTGATCACGAAGCTGGAGACGGGCGGAAACGCCGGTGACGGCAACAGCGATGGTGGCGACGGTGACAACGACGCCGATTCGGGCGAATCGGACGAACTACGTGCACTGGCCACCGCCAACGCGTCCACACTGTCCACGCTGATTTCCGCGCCCGTCGCACTGCATCGCGTCTCGGTGTACCCGATCGCGAACTACGGTTCGGCCATGGCGCCGTTCTATACGATCCTGTCAATCTGGGTGGGTGCGATCATCCTGTGCGCCATGCTGAAAGTGACGATTTCGGACCGCGAGAAGGCGCATGTGCTGGGCTTGGGCGACACGCTGCCGCGCATCGCCGGCCCGTCCGGCCCGGGGAACGCCTCACGTTGGGGACTGCGCCTCGACCACGAGTATTTCGGACGGTACGCGATCTTCGCACTGCTCGCGTTGCTGCAGGGCACACTGGTTTGCCTGGGTGACACGTATTTCCTTGGCGTGCAGGCGAATCATGCGCTGCAGTTCCTTGCCGTGGGGTGGCTTGCCGCGCTCGTGTTCTCGAATATCGTGTATACGCTGACCGTGTCGTTCGGCGATATCGGCAAGGCCGTGGCCGTGGTGCTGCTGGTGATGCAGGTCGCCGGTTCGGGCGGTACGTTCCCTATCGAGACGCTGCCGAAGTTCTTCCAAATGCTCTACCCGTTCCTACCATTCCCGCACGCCATCGATGCCATGTACGCCGCGATGGCCGGATCATACGGCAATGAGTACCTGCTTGACATGGTGTATCTCGCCTTGTTCCTGATTCCTTCGCTGCTGCTGGGATTGGTGTTGCGCAAGCCGGTGATCCGGTTGAACAACTGGGTGAGCCGCAATCTGGAGTCCACCAAGGTGATGTGACGAGGCGGATTTGAACGGGCTGGTTTGAGCCGGTTTAGATTGGTTTCGGCTGGTACACGTGAACGCGCTGCCCGCCATCATCGACGACCTGAAAACCCAAAGCCACGAATTCGTCACCATCGACCAGCCGGCAAAAACCTAAGCTAGCGTGGAGGCGTAAGGCATTGTCCTGCCCAGTCACTTCCCTTACGTACCGCTGCGCCATCCCGGCGCTCCTCTGCGCCGCCACTACCCCACATGTCGCCTCCTCACGCACCAACAAGTGTCCGATTCCCCCGAATCAGCCACCCACGCGTCATCCGGTCACCCCAGGTTGTCCGATTCGGGAGAAACGGACACTCAGGGGCACCGTGCAAACCACACGTTGATCAGAGAACCGGCAACCACCAGCACAACACCGATCCAGAACGGCATGCCCAGCGCCACGCCCAACAGAAGCGTGCTAGAAGCCGTGGAAAACAGCGGAGTCGCGTACGAACCAATCGCAAGCGTTTCCATACTGCCGTGCAACATGCCGTATCCCCAGCACGCGTAGCCGCCCGAAATCGAAGCGGCGCACGCAATCAGCGCAGCATATCCACCGATGCCGGGCGCCGTGTCCGGCAAACCGTCTCCCGAAACGAAATGGATGGTCCACAGTACAACGGCCACACAGCAGAAGAAAATCGTCGTGCCGTCGTAACCGCCGGACAACGACGGCGTAAAAGTCGCATAAATCGCCCAAATAAAGGCGCCAACAAACGCGAGCACATACGGTAGGGGGTTACTGGCGATATTGTGGACCGCTTCCTGCATATCAAGGCTTTCTCCGCCAACCGCCATCGCCACACCGATGGTTGCGATCACCGCGCCAGGAATCGCTTTGGCGACCGCACCACGTTTGTGCGATACCGCTGCGGTCATCAGCACCAGCAGCGTCGGCCACAAGTAGTTGACAAGGCTGACTTCCACGGATTGCGCGTTCGTTGTGGCCAGGCCGATCGACAGCGAGATTGACGCCTCGTATGCGATGAACATGAGTCCGCCTACGATGAGGTACTTGCATGGCGCTTCGCGGATTGGTTTCGGACGGCGCACAATGAACAGCATGACACCACCGACGGTGTAGATGAGCGCCGAACCGAGCGTGGCGCCGAACGATTCGGAGACCAGTCGCACGAGGCCGGCCATGAAGCCCCACAGGACGATTGCGAACAGGCCGATGAGTGTCGCCGCGTGTGATGTGGCATGGCCGAGTAGCGGATTGCAGGAGTTGCCGGTGGGGTGGTTTGCGCCGGAATCGGAGGGGGACTTCTGGTTCGTGTTCACGGGCTCCAGCCTACCCATCGCCCTCCACGAGTGTCCGATTCTGCAGAATCGGACACTCCTGCAACCTGCGATGCCGCGAACCCGATTACCCCCGGAACCGCACCAACAGCAGAGTCAACCACCCCATCCGACGCTGCCACACCAGCCGTATCGGCAGCCAAGTCCATGCGTCCCGCATCCACACAACCCACGCGTCCCGCACCTCCACGGCCCGCCGACGCGCACACGTCGCCCATGACCAAATCATCCAACGTCACACCGAACATGTCGCAAAGCATCAGCAGCTTGTCACAAACGTCGCGTTCCACGCCACCATCTTGCGGTTGCATTGCGATTCGCAACCAAATTTTGCGACGCAACCGACAGTTGCGCGACGCGAAGTTGGCTTCACGGGTCTTTTACGACAATAGAAAAACCCTTGAAATTCCAACGATTCCAAGGGTTCCGAATGGAGCGGATGACGGGAGTCGAACCCGCCTTTAAAGCTTGGGAAGCTTTCGTTCTACCGATGAACTACATCCGCAAGGTGTGCCTTTTGGGCACGAGCCATTAGTCTAGCACGCAACGGATGCGTATGCGGACACAGACCGACATGCGATACCAATTTTCCGCAATATCACGGAGACTCAACCACGCGGCCGCTGCGAATAGTCGCGAGAATATCTGCCAGCCGAGCCGCCCGAATCATGCGCGAATCCATACTGCGTTCCAAATTGCGACCCACCGGCACCAGCCATCGCAGAACGTCCGCCTTGCCGAATATCCGCCGCCGCAACGCCGCTCGTGGCATAGCCACCGGCCAAATATCCGGACTGCACGCCCTGCTGCCGCATCTCCTGACCCATCTGCATGAGCCGCGCAATGCGGTCCTGAATCGGCGGATGCGTGGAAAACAGGCGCGAGAAGCCCTCCGCGGAGAACGGACTGGCGATCATCATCGCAGCCACCGACTGCGTGCCGGCGGTCTTCTCCATCGGCATCGCGGCTGCGCCGCCGGAAATCTTGCTCAACGCGGAAGCGAGCGCTTCCGGATCCTCCGTCAACTTGGAACCGTCTTCGTCGGCGTCGTATTCGCGTGTGCGGGAGATTGCCATCTGTATCAGCGACGCTGCGATCGGCGCCAGAATCGCGCTCAGCAGCACACCCAGCAATCCCAAGCCGCCGGACGCCGAATCGTCGCGGTCGTCACGCGAACGGCCGCCGCCGAAATACATGAGCGAGTAGCCGAGGTACGAGATGACGGTGGCCATGGCGGAGGCGATTGCGGACGTCAGAATGTCGTGGTTGTAGACGTGCATGAGTTCGTGTCCGAGCACGCCGCGAATCTCACGTTCGTTAAGCGTCTGTAGGATGCCTTGCGTGCAGCAGACCGCCGCGTGTCGTTCGTTGCGCCCCGTCGCGAACGCGTTGGGGCTCATGGTGGGGGCGATGTAGATGCGCGGCATCGGCTTGCCTGCCTTCGCCGATAGCTCGCGGACGATCTTGTATAGTACGGGGGCTTCCTGCTCGCTCACCTGTCGAGCGTGCATGCTGGCGATCGCCAGTTTGTCGGAAAACCAGTAGGAGACGAACGTGGAGCCCAGGCCGATGAGAATGTAGTAGCCGAGCGTGCTTTGACTGGCGCCGGTCGCCCACCAGATGAGCATGATGACGCCCCACATCAACGCGAACAAAAGCGTTGTTTTCAAGCCATTGCAATGGCCGTGCACCTGCAATTTGCCGTTCATGGCCACCAGCCTAGGAATTCAGGCTGGGATTTTGCTGTATACAAGCTGAAGGGCGGATTTGCAACATCTAGAAACATGCCACGCAACGACGCTACAGCATCGGCCATAGACCTATCTGCGGCACGGCGAGAGTCACCCCAACTTGAAACGTATTACCCCCGCATATCCCCCGAATGCACTGCGTCGAGCGTGCCGATCAGGCTGGTCAGCAAATCGTTGCGGCCGCACGCGTTCGTCAGCACCGCCAGCACGTACGTGCCCGACTGCGACATCACCAGTCCGGCATCGTTCAGCGCGTACAAACCGCCTTCGCCGTTGATCCATCCGGCCTTCGTGTACACGGTGTCCGCATCGCCAAGGGCCGCGTGGATGCAGGAGTTCAGCGAATTCGTCATGTCTCCGGACAGCCATTGCAGCGATTCGGGCGTGATGTTCTGCACCCCCGCCGTTTGCCCGGCGAACAGGAAACCGTATCCGGCGGTCCACAGTTTGGCCATGTCGCGCGCGGAGGTGAACAGGTACCCGCCGCGATCACCCATTCTGGAAGCCGCGCCTGCCTGTTCGGCCCACGTGTTGAAGCAGTCGAGGCCATACGTTTTGTACAGCCAGTCGTAAGACGCGTTGTCGGAATTGCGCAGGACGGCGTCGACCTTCTGGTGGACGGTGGCGGACTGCGCGTCAGCGGATTGGGCCACGCTGTTCAGGTCGACGGTGCCCGTTGAGAACAGCGATATCAGGTATGGCGCCTCCGCCGACGAGGCCGAATAGATCTGTGCATCGGCGTTGTATGCGATCGTGCGGCCGGTCGTGATGTCGGCGAGCACGAATGATGCGGTATATCCGTCGGCTTCGAAAGTGGCGATTTGAGACTGCACGGCGGCCTGCGAATCGGCGCTTAGCGTGAAGCCCTGCGTTGTGATCGTGGCGCTGCCCTCGACTGCGGAAATGCCGTCCAGCGCAACCTGCGTCGGCGACGAGACGGCTTGTGTCTGCGATTGCGGCGCGCTGTTTTGCTTAAGCGCGCCCGACGTGGAGGACGTTTCCGAAGACGTTCCCGAGGACGCCGCTGCGTGGGCTTCCTCTTCGAGATGCACATCGACAAGACCCACGCCCATGGCGAAGCCGATCAGGCAGGCGATCAGCAGGCCCACGACGGACACGGAACAGCAGTACAGTGCCTTGCGCTTGACGTGTTTTCCAAAGTTCATGCCGACTTCACAACCTTAGATTTCAATGCCCGCATCCGTTTGCGATGATATTGCGCACCGCGTTTCACTGGGGTCAGCCTAGCGCATGGACCCGGACTTCGGGGGTAATAGGTCAAAACGACCGCGTATGTCCGATTCTGGAGAAACGGGCGGTTGTGCGATCGAAAACGCACGCTACGCGACCAGTCCGCCGAAAATCGACCACTAAAACGGCAAAAACTAACGCCCTGCACGTCCGATTCAGAGGAATCGGACGTGCAGGGCGTTACTAGATTGCGTTAAAAGGCTTGGAGTTAGGGTGTCAGGAAGTCAGCACTCCCACCCTAATTCCAGCCGGCCCGATTCAGGCATGCGCCAGCGCGCGCATCTGCTCCGGGTCGATGACCTTCTTGTGCTCGCGGCCTTCCTTCGCGCCTTCGGCACGTTCGAACGCGTCGACCTTCTTCCAGCCGGCGAAGTCGATCGGCTTGACACCGCGGGAAGCCAGCAGACGGTCGATGGATTCCGGATCGCGGTCAGCGGCCACGCGACCGCCTTCGGCGGCCTTGGACAGGTCCTCGAGCATGTTGGTGACGATGAGCAGCGCGTCGGACTTGGTGGATCCGATCAGGCCGACCGGACCACGCTTGGCCCAACCGGTGGCGTACAGACGCTCACGCACCTGCGCGCCCTCGCCGGAGGCCTCCGTGGTGATGCGGCCATCGCCGTTCGCGTTAGCCAAGTGAGCACGGCGATCGTCGTACGCGATGCCCGGCGCGGTGGCCGGCTTGTAGCCGATCGCATGGTACACGGCCTGCACCGGGTACTCTTCGAATTCGCCGGTGCGAGTCATCTTGCCGTCCGCGGAAGTCGTCGTCTTCTCCACGCGAATCGCCTTGACCTTGCCGTCCTCGCCCAGCACTTCGACCGGAGCGAAATTGAAGTGGATGTAGTACTTGCGATCCGCCGGGTTGCCTTCGAAATCGGTGTCGCCGTCGTCTTCCATGTCCTCGGCCATCTCGCGGATGGTGAACAGCTCCTCGACCATCTGACGGGTCAGCTTGTCCTTGCCGGCCTCCTCGATAGTGTCGTCGTCCAGATCAAAGTCGTCTTCGTTGATGATCAGCTGCACGCCCGGCAGCTTCTCCATTTCGCGCAGCTCCTGCACGGAGAACTTGGCCTGAGCCACGCCACGGCGGATGAACAGATGCAGAGTCTTGGCCTTGTTGGCCTTGATGCCTTCGTACACGTTGTCCGGAATGTCGGTGCGTTCCTTCAGGTCGTCGGCGTTGCGCATCAGCTCGCGCGCCACGTCCATGGCCACGTTGCCGCCGCCGATCACAGCGACTTCCTCGGCATCGAGCGGCCATTCGCGGGCGCCGGTCGGGTAACCGTCGTACCATTCCA
>ERZ827423.686-NODE-686-length-40129-cov-5.209787_pt1 | contig 40129 bp, 36 predicted proteins | sample MGYA00519775_ERZ827423 | MGnify/ENA primary metagenome ERZ827423 (study PRJEB31778, sample SAMEA3449296) | human gut metagenome | biome: human gut; feature: human-associated habitat; material: faeces | place: United Kingdom | collected 2010/2012 ... | reverse complement strand
GTCTGCATATCTTCCGGCGCATTCGTCTGCTCCGGCAAAGGCGAACCGCCGCAGCTGTTATATTCGCAGCCGCAAAACATGAACAGCAGACAGAACAGCTGCGCCAGTATCATTGCAAATTTCCAGTTTGGTTTCATTGCGCACACCTTCCCACCCGCAATTTCTACGCTCTTCTTTGTGGGTAAATTATATAATAAATATTTTATTTAATCAATAGTTTTAACTGAATTGTATATGAATGTAATTTTTTAGCAAGGTTTATCGGTGCATTCGCAACCAATTTGTAACCGATGGCCATTTTGCAACGCCTATACCGTTAACGCGCCGATCTAATATAAACGAGTATCTCCCTTTAGCCCAATGGCATCCTTTTCCGGGCAGATAGGAATACACTGCGGACTGACTATTTTCATTTGTCGAACGATTCTTGATTTTTTGTCCTTAATTCGACATATTACGACAGTGGTTTTTACTATAATAAAGACAACACAAATACGTCCCGCATATATCTTCGCCAGTATATTGTGCTTGTAGTTCTACAGGAATTCCGGTATTCTATGAGTGGTGATCATTATATGGGGCTCAAGACAACATTGGGAACAAATATAAGAAGACAACGGAAAGAACGAAATCTCAGTCAGCAGAAGCTTGCCGTTTATGTGGATATCAGCATTACGCATCTGCGCGCCATAGAGCACGGCACAACAAACACAACTGTGGACGTAGTCGAACGGTTTGCGAATTTCTTTGGAGTAGAACCCTATACGCTGTTTATCGACAGCGTCGCCGAAACAAAGTCTGCTTAGCGCGGTTTTGACATCATGAATATGACATCCAGGACTACATCATCACCCACCAAATCGCGCTTTCAAAAAAAGACGAAGCTTAAAGCTTCGTCTTTTTTTATCGATTTTCAGAACGCTTTCCCGTCAACGGCATACATTGCAATAGGACCATTGTCGAATAGGGGGAAAACGTCTTGACCAAATATGCGCTTATGGCGGCGCTTGACTACGCCTGTATCGCCTACCAGCAACAGCAGCCGCTGTGCATGCAGCCGCTCTTCACCATTGACAACCGGGAAACCGACGTACAATGTTATATACGCAGAAGCAGAGACCGCCTGATCATCACATTCCGCGGTTCGAACTCGCCTAAGGACTGGCGGACCAATCTGACCTTCTGGAAAAAGACGATTCCTTACGACAACACGTCGTCCAAAATCCGGGTGCACACAGGCTTTATCAACGCGTACAAAGCGCCTGGCGTCCGCGACGCGCTGCACGCCTTTATGGACGACGGCGTCTGCCGCGTCACCGTCACCGGACACTCGCTGGGCGCGGCGCTCGCTGTTTTGTGCGCGGTGGATTTGCAGTACAACTTTCCGGAAAAGGACTACGAAGTGTTTCTGTTCGGCTGTCCGCGCGTTGGCAACCGCGCGTTTCAGAAATCGTACAACAATCGCGTATTCAAGACGATGCGGGTGGAAAACGGAAACGATATTGTCACAAAAGTCCCGCCCGCGATTCTGGGCTACCGGCATGTAGGAATTCGTATCCATACCGGTCCGCCGCGTATTCCGCTGTTCGTTTGGCCGGAAGATCACAGACAGCAGCGATACTACCAAAACCTGTTTTTGCTTCTGAAGCCGTAGTTAAAAAAATGACGGCAAAGGTTCGCCCTGCCGCTGTTGTAGGTATATTATATTACAATAAATAAAATGTCTATCCTCTTTTTTCCGACCAACGCCTTATGTCTATACGACCTTGACCAGAGAGAACAGCATGGACAGGCCGTTTCTCCATTCCTCCTCGGTCAATGCGCGGTCGGTGTAATTGCGAAGGGCCGCCGCATACATATAATTTGTATACAGCATTAGAAACGTGTTGATGTCCAGCGGCGCGACGCGTTTGAGCGCAATGAGTCGCTGCAGAACCGCGCCGATATTATTCCGCGGCACCTCAATGAGCCATTTGGCAAGCAGCGCTCCGGCACGCGGATCGCTGCGGTCCAGAGTTGCGGCGATGATGAGTATCCGGTCCATCCAGGGCTGCAGTTCCGGACCGAAGCGCATATCGGATTTCAGCAGCACGTCGTGCGGCCGGAGCTTTTCCGCAAGGCTCATCAGTTTGTCCAAATCCGGCGTATGCCGGGCGGCGGTGTAATCATAGAACGCAAATATGGCCTTGAGCAGTTCATCTTTGGAGTCGAAGTGGTTGTAGATTGACGCGGGCTTGATTCCGACCGCGTTCGCAATGTCCCGCATGGAGATATTGAAAAAACTGCTGTGCGCAAACATTTCAACCGCTGCTTTAAAGATTTTCAGCTTTGTCCCGCGCATACCCATGTAGTCCATCAAACCACCCCTGTTCTGCAGTTACATAAATCCCTCATGTGGGTAATATGCACATTTAACTGCAACTATGAATTATTATTTTGATATGATTATAATACATCGTTTCAGTAATGGCAAGCGTTTCCATGTTAAAAATCCTTATAAACACACAGTTTTTTCGCGTTTTCAGGCATAAACGCGATTATATTTACACTCCTGAGGTATGGATAATGCTTATGCCGCAAAAGCCGGCCAAACCGGAACAAAGGCGTTGCATTCCCGCACAGGACAGGCTAGAATAAGAGAAAAGGAGGCGTTGCAGACATGGTCTACGCATTTGGAGAGATCCTCTGGGATATATTTGGCGACACACGGTCGATCGGCGGCGCGCCGTTTAACTTCGCGGCGCATTTTGCCAGCCTGGGCGGTGCGGCGGCGCTGATCAGCGCAGTGGGAGAAGACCTGCTCGGCGACGAAGCGCTGCGCGCCATGCGTAGTTTCGGCGTTTCAGAACGGCTGGTGCAGCGGATCGCCGAGCGGCCAACCGGCACTTGTGCCGTCACGCTCGACGGCGGCGGCGTTCCGCAGTACCGGCTTGCGTCCGAAACCGCTTTTGACGCTATCGGATACACCGACGCGCTGCGTGCTGCGCTGGCATGTCCGCAGGGCGATGTTCTGTACTTCGGCACGCTGGCACAGCGCGACGAAACGTCGCGCAGCACGCTCCGCGCCATCGCAGCGCGACCTTTTCGCGAGCGATTTTGCGACCTGAACCTCCGTCCGCCCTTTCTGGACGAGGAAGTGATACTTCATGCGTGCGGAAACGCAACCATTCTGAAACTCAGTCTGGAGGAATGCGAACATCTGCGCGCGATCGGGCTGCTCGGCAGCCTTGCGCCGGAGCGGATATGCGACGCGCTCTGCGCCCGTTTTCCAAACATCCGCCTGCTGCTGCTCACGCTCGGAAAGGACGGGTCCATGCTCTGTTCGCCCGAAACCGGTCCGCTCTGGTCCATCCGGCCTGAAAGCAAAGCGATATCGACCGTGGGCGCCGGAGACAGCTTTGCGGCCTGTTTCCTGTACAACTATCTTGCGGGACACAGCCTGCAGGAATGCCTCAACCGCGGCGTACTGCTCAGCGATTACGTCGTCACCCAGACCGGCGCGGTGCCATCCTATCCGGCTGCCTTGCGCGCCTGCGTCCGATAGCGCCGCTCAGTTATGCCGAATGCACGCAGAAAATCGTGGTGAACCGGCCCTGCTCCCGTTACATATACTGTAGTAAACTGGGAAAAGGACTGATGCACCATGAGCTTATTTGCAATCGACGCCGGTCACGGCGGTTATGACAACGGCGCCTCTTACGAGGGCCGGCTGGAAAAAGACGACAACCTGCGGCTGGCACTGGCCGTACGCGACGAGCTGATCCGGCTGGGGCAGGATGTGGTCATGACCCGCGATACGGACGTGTTCGTCCCGTTGGACGAGCGCGCCAACATCGCGAACAACGCGGGAGCCGATCTGTTTATCTCCCTGCACCGCAACTCCTATCCCGAACAGCTTCCGACCGCGAACGGCGTGGAAAACTACATATATACGTACGCCACGGATGAAAACGAGCGTATGGCCCGGCTTGTACTGGACAAGGTCGTCGCCATAGGCGTGCAGCAAGACCGCGGCGTCAACCGCGCCAACTTCGCCGTACTGCGCTATGCGGAGATGCCGTCCATGCTGCTTGAAATGGGCTTCATCAACAACGAGGAAGACAATCGGCTGTTCGACGAGAACCTGCAGGCGTACGCGCGCGCCATTGCGCAGGGCGCCGTGGAGGCGGTAGGCGCGGGCAAGCCTTCAAGCGCGGACGCCACTGTGAAAGAAATACAGACGCTGCTCAACGAACAGTTCGGGGCCAGCCTGGCTGTGGACGGCATCTACGGGCCCGCCACAAGGCGCGCTCTGATCCGCGCCATCCAGACGGTTCTGAACAATGAATTTGGCGCGTCGCTCGCAGTGGACGGCATCTGGGGGCCCAAAACGCGCCGAGCCGTCCCCAACCTGCGCGAGCGCAACCGCGGCAATCTGGTGAAGCTGCTGCAGGCCGGGCTCTATGTAAACGGCTTTGATCCGGGCGGGATCGACGGAATATTCGGCCCGAAAACAGCCGCGGCCGTACGCAGCCTGCAGAGCGCCCGCGGCCTGGCTGTGGACGGCATTGCGGGGCCCTTCACTTTTCAGGCGCTCTTTCAGTAGCGGGCGGCGCCTGCAAAGAATTTTTCATCCGGCCTTTGCAGCGCACGCCTCTTGTGGTATAATGGCATAAAACAACGGACGAGGGGGCGCTAATATGCCGCTGTTAGACGACGTAGTGGTCCGTGAATTCCGCATGAGCGACAAACAGCTGGTCACCGATTTTTTTGACCAGATGGGCGGAGAGAGCCGTTCTTTTATAAACCGGGGCGACTCCAGCCGTATTCTCGCCATGAAATTCTTTGATGGGATTACAGAGGACCGGGTCATGTTTCTTGCCGAATATGAAGGGCGTATGGTCGGCTTTATTTTCCTGTTTGAAAACAACACAAGCATCCCGTTTTTCGGTATCGCCGTCCACGATGCGTATAAAGGCAACCGCATTGGTGAAAAAATGATAGAGCACATAAAGCTGTATGCGCGCGCGCACGGCAAGGGCGGACTGTTCCTGACCGTGCATCCGGCCAACGTACGCGCGCAGGCTCTGTATGAACGTGTGGGATTTAAGCGCCTGGGCGTGCACTACAGCGGCGAAAACCTGTACGTGTTCCGTTACGAGAATTGAAATGCGTTCGGGAAGGGCCTTGCTGCCCTCCTCGACTCGCGCAACAGTAAGCCGCCGGCGGTCTGCACAGACCGCCGGCGGCTGATTTTTTTATGTATCGCACAAGACGCCGTACACCGCGCGCCTAACGCTTGCCGTATTTCCGCGCCGCTTCGAACATGGCGACGATGTTTTCCGGCGGCACGTCGTCCTGCAAATTGTGCGCCGCGGCAAAGATATAGCCGCCCCCGCGGCCCAGCGCTTCCAGCACTGCGTGCACGCCCTCCGCAATCTCTTCGCGCGATCCGAAGTTCAGCAGTTTCTGCGTGTCCACGCCGCCGTGAAAGACGACCCGGTCGCCATAGGCCGCCTTCAGGTTTTCCGGCGCCATCTCCGCGCAACAGGGCTGTATGGGATTGAGAATCTCCACGCCCGCGTCCAGCAGATCGTCCACGATTTTGAACACGTCGCCGCAGGAATGGTGCAGGTACTTCGCGCCGGTATATTTTTTTGTGTGCGCGATACGCTCTTTGTAATATGGCGCGATCAGCGCGCGGAACGTCTCGGGCGGCATGAAAAGGTTGGTCTGCATTGCGAAATCGTCCCCGCTGGAGGTGTAGTGGATCAGATCCCCCAGCGCGCCGTAATATTGCGCGATTACTTTTTTCTGATAATCCAGAATGATATCGAACAGCCGGCGTACAAACGGCTCGTCAATAAACAGGCGCGTCAGAAAATCGTCAAAACCGCACAGCCAGCACCCCAGCTCAAACACGCCGTAGACCGGATGTTCCGCACAGATCACATACTCGCCCGCCTGCTTCAGCTCTCGTGCGCAGCGGACATGCGCCGCAATCTCCGCGGGATCAATACTGTCCGCATCCGGCCACTGATACCTGTCCAGGTCGGCGCAGGTCGCGTTTTTGAGCGGGTTTTCCACAATGTCCCAATACATGCCGGTAAATTTGCGTTTAATTCCCCACTCGTCGATATACAAATCGTCCGCCAGAAACCGGAACTGGCTTTCCCGCGGCCGGAAAATCTCGCCCACTGAGCGCGTATCGATATCCAGCGCGCGCAGCAGGCGTTCGTCCAGCCTGCGCACCTTGCCGAACAGCAGCGGCGCGTCGTCCGGCGCGTCGTAGCCCAGGTACCGAAGCAGCCGTGCCTGCGTCTGCCCCTCCACGCTCGAGAGCGGGCAGCCGCCAAGGTCCATAACGATATCCTTGGGCTGCCGGTGTTCCACGGTATCCTGAAAGTTTTTAATCCTGTCCATACGCATTCCCTCCCGCGCAGGTCCGCGCGATTGTTCCTTTGTTCATTATATCATCCATTTGCCGCAAGTCAACGCATAAACCCGTCCAAAGGGCAAAAACCTGCAAAACTTGCGTTTTGCAGGTTTTTGTGAGCACAGCCGGTCAGAACTTATCCGAAAGCAGCAGGTAAGCGAGCGCGATCAGCAGAAGCGTGTCGCTGCACTCGTCCATCAGCAGAATGACAAGAACGGCCAGAATCAGCAGATTGTCCATGCCGACCCGGTCTATAAAGTCGGGACGGCGTAACAGTCCGTTGCGTTTTTGCGGCCGCGGCGCGCACACCTCTTCGGCCGGCGGCATATGCTCCGGAGCCGGCGCGTGCTGCGGCTGCGGATCTGATATGTACTGCGGCGCGGGCGCGCTGTCGGGCCGGGACGGACCGGCCCCGTAGTCCATCGACCGGCGCGCCGTCTCACGGGCGCGGCGAATGGCCTCCTGCTGCATTTTGTAAAGCTCGCCATCGGATTCTATCGCGGCGTACATCTTGTCATCTCCCCCCGGTTCAGAATAGCTTCAGGTCGTCTCCAAACAGTGAAATGACCTGGGTCAAGCGCAGGATTTTGGTCACTGAATCCAGGCTCTCCCTGCGTTTTTCACTGATGAACGGGCGCAGGGCCTTGAGCAGGCGCACTCTGTCGTCCTCCGAGCCGAATTTGCCCAGCGCCTCCATAATCTTCCCGGCGTCCACCCCGCCGGGTGCGCCCTGCCCGGACGGCGGGCCGCCGGCCGCGCCGCCATGCCTTTCCGGCATATCGGACGGCTCCTCTTCCTTTTTATCAGACTTCATAAACCCTGAAAATGTCTTGAGCAGCTCTACGTTCCGATCGTCTTCTAAAAATTCTGTGATTTTAGAAGCCATATCATCCATTATTTATCACCCAGTATCTTCCGGATATTTGCCATTGCTTTCTCGCTTGACAGAATCTGCTGTATCAGCGCCGGATCGTCCAGCACGGTTGAGAATTTATCCAGATCCTCTTTGGATACGAACTTTAAAAGCTGTTTTAATCTGTCTTTGTCCTTCAGCAGGTCGTCGAGTACCGCTGCGTCCCGGCCCAGCGTCTGTTTGGCCTGCGCGGCGGCGCGGTCGAACTTCTCCTGGTTATCCCGCCGGAATTTTTCCAGCATTTCGTCGTCATATTTCATCGTTTTCTCCACCCCTTATCGTACTGACCCCGGCCCGTTTCTTTTATAAATAGTATGTATCGGCCCGCCCCGTTATGATTGGGCGGACGCTTCGCACATGACCGGCGCCGCATTACAGTATATGCGCCGGCTGCAAAATCCGTGTAACAGATCGTTTACGAGATAATAATTGACATTTTGCGCCGGTTGCAGTATGCTTATAGAGTATTTTTCCCGTTTGCGGACTGGAGGAAAAAGGAATGAAACGCATCGTCTGCTGGATTCTGATTATCGCGATGCTGCTGTCGCTTATGACAAGCGTCATCATCGCGCTGCTGGCTTAGGAAGACCGTATCCTGTAATGCACTGCATCCTGCGCTTTTCACTGCCCCCCATTTGTTGGACATGATCGGATCATGTCCAACAAATGGGGGGTACTTTACAGGGATGCAGTTTTTCTTTTTTGCCCTATTTTGGGTTGACAAATAGGCCTGGTTCCTGCATAATGTCAGTGTGCGTTATTTTTGAGAATCCGTACGCGAAAACACAGAATATGCTACAGCCTTTATTGAATCGGTTTTTTTGCATTTCGATCATATTTTCAATATTTTTTCAGCTAAAAATAATGCTATTGATCATCTATTTTGTAGATTTTTTATTTTTTACATGGTATAAACAATATTACATAATATATGCTTTTTTAGGAGGATAAACTTACTATGACCGATGCGGATAATAAAAAATACGCCCTGGCCGAGGGCTGGGTCATTGCGACCGACCCGGACGACCGGGGACGCGCAGACGGGTGGTTCCGGCAGATCCGGGACGAGGCGGTGCCCACCGTCGTGCCGTCCATCATCCAACAGACCTTTCCCGACTATCACGGCGTAGCCTGGTACTGGAACCGCTTTTCACCCCGCCTGAAGAAGACGGGGACGGACCGCGTCATCCTACAGTTCGGCGGCGCGGACTACAAGGCGGACGTATGGCTGGACGGCGAATACCTCGGCGGCTTTGAGGGCGGCGAAACGCCCTTCGCTTTTGACGTGACGGATGTCGCCGCGCTGGAGGGGGAAAACCTCGTCGCCGTGCGCGTGCTCAACCCAACCGACCACGATATTGACGGACTCAACATAACAAACGTCCCCAACCGCAATAAATGCATGAAGCCCTGGGCCGGCAACGGCAACAACATAGGCGGCCTGACTTACCCCGTAGATATGCACGTCGTTCCGAATGTGCATATTACAGACATGTTCGTGCAGAGCGATATACATACCGGACGCATGAGCGTCGACCTGACGCTGGAAAACGCGTCGGGCGCGGACATGTGCGGCACGATCCGCGTCGACGTGGTAGACCACGGCGGGAACGGCGAAAGCGTCGCGTCCAGGCAGTTCAGGGCCGACTTTGTCAGGGGCGGCAACGAATATAAGGCCGAACTGACGGTTGACGACCCCGTGCTGTGGGATATAGACGACCCGCATCTCTACCGCGTCAACGTTTCGGTGGAGACGGACGCGGGTATCCATGGCAAATCGGTGCGGCACGGGTTCCGTGAATTTCTCGTCCGGGACGGGTTCTTCTACCTCAACGGTCGCCGCATCTTCCTCAAAAGCGCCCATACCGGCAACGCCTTCCCCGTCGGCCAGATGATACCGACTTTTGTAAAGCAGACGCGTGAGGATTTCGTGTTTGCCAAAGCATACGGCTTCAACTGCATTCGCAATATCGCCGGCATGCTCCGGCCGGAGCAGCTCGACCTGTGCGACGAGATCGGCCTGCTCATCTACTCCGAATGCTTCGCCGCCTGGCAGCTGGGCGTGGGCAAATACCCCATCGGGGACGAGGAAGCCATGCTGCAGCGCTTTGACAACAGCACAAGCTATATGATCAAGCGCGACCGCAACCATCCCTGCGTCGTCATCTGGGGTCTGCTGAACGAGACGCTGGAGACGAGCGTGTTCTGGCGCGCAGTGCGCTATCTGCCCATCGGCCGCCGGCTCGACCCCTCGCGCCTGTTCCTGCTCAGCAGCGGCAGGTTTGAATCCCGGTTCGAGGTCGGCAGCGTGTCCAACCCCGGTAGCTACGCCTGGGAGAATGTCTGGGGCGACGACGGCATGGATAAACCCGAATACCGCGGCTATGATCCGTACGCGGTATCCATGTCCGCGCCGGGCAGCGGCGATTTCCACGACTACCCCATCGTACCGCATCCGCCCGAGGTCGTCGAGCGCATCCGCAGCTTCGGCAAGGGCACAAAGCCCGTTTTCCTTTCGGAGTACGGAATCGGATCGCTGTTCCATGTCATAGACGAGTGGCGGCAGTTTGAACAGCATCACACCCGCCCTGACCTGGAGGACGGCGCATGGCTTGCCTACCAGGCGAATTCCCTGATCCGCGACTGGAAGCGATTCGGGCTGGAATCGGTTTACCCGTTCCCCGAGCAGATGCTCAATGAGAGCTATCGCCTTTCGGCGCGTTACCGCACCATCGGCTTCAACCTGATCCGTTCCAATCCCAACCTGTGCGGCTTTAACCTGACCGGCCTGCTCGACCATGGATTCAGCGGCGAAGGCCTGTGGAGCTACTGGCGCAGATTCAAGCCGGCGATGTTCGACGCCGTTTCCGACGGCTGGTCGCCCCTGCGCTGGTGCCTGTTCGCAACGCCTACGCACGCCTATTCCGGCCGCCCCTTCCAGGTCGAAGCCGTGCTCGCAACCGAAGACGCGCTGCAGCCGGGTAGATATCCCGCCTCCTTCGCCATCGTGGGCGAGCAGGGCCCGGTATGGAGGCAGGACGCCGAGATCGTAATCCCGGAAGATATGCCCTTCGCAGTGCCGGTGCTCAAGGAGGACGTAGTCCTCGACGTACCGACCGGGAAATACTCCCTGATCGCGAACATGAACGCCGGCGGTTCGCCCACCGGTTCCAAACTTGACTTTTACATCACCAACGAGGCGGATTATCCGGCCCTCGACGGGGAGGCGATTGTTTGGGGCCTGAAGGAGGAGACGAATACTTTCCTAATCTCCATGGGACTCAAGCTCACCCCCTTCTCCACCGAGAGCAGGGGCGGGCGCATCCTGGTCGGCAACCCGGAGGACATTGACAATGAGGCCAAGTGGAACCATCTTATGGAGCTGGCCGGGCAGGGCGCGGACGTTTTGTTCCTGAACTCCGACCTGTTCAGCGGCAATGAGGCGCGAAGCGCGAAGCTTCCCATTCCGGGCGGCATGAAAGTCACCTTCATCCGCGACTGGCTGTATCATAAGGAATGCATTGCGACGCACAGCCCCGTATTTGAAGGGCTGAATGGCGCGGGAATTGTGGACTATGACTATTACGATCAGGTCTATCCGCACAACCAGCTCGAGGGCGAAGCGCTGCCGGACGATATCATCTGCCCGTGCTTCTACACCGGCTCGCACCTGTACGACGGCTCTTACGGCGCGTTCCACAACATTGCGGCGTACAACTACGGCGCAGGCAGACTGATTCTCAACACTTTCTATGTCGAAGAGAATCTTGGCGTCAACCCGGCGGCGGACCGGATGCTGCTCAACTTTGTGAAATATATGCGCGAATCATAAAGAATCAGGCATGAAAAGCGGCTGCGCAGTGCCGGCGGGCGGATACCGCCCGCCGAAGCGCGGCGGATTTCATGCCTTTTGCTCTTTTCGCAGCCGGCAGCGCCGGCCTGAACGGCGCAAATATACAGAAGGAGAATTTGACATGAAACAGACTTTGCCGACATCCGTGGTTCCCGCGGATATGCAGCGCATCCGGGAACAGATGCAGGACTATATTACCGACGCCGCGGCGCTGCCCATCAGCTTCATCTGCGGCGGCGAGCGTATAAAAGGCCTGCCGGCCCGCTTCTCCCCCCGCGTCAAAGAGGAGAGAAAGGGCGACGTGATTGAACGCACATTCACCGGGAAAGACGAGACCGGCCTTGAAATAACGGTGGTGACGACAGAGTACACCGACTTCCCCGTTGCCGAAATCGTCGCATATTTCCGCGGCGGCGCGCAAAACACGCCCGTCCTGCGCGATATTCTCGCCTTCGACGGGAAATTCAGAGGCAGACGGCCCGTCCTGTATCACAACACCGGCGACTACTACAGTTCCAACGGATACGAGACGCGCAGCGAGCTGATGGAACCGAATTTCCAGACGCATATGAATTTCGCGCCGACCGGCGGCAGAGCCTGCGACGAGGCGTTCCCCTACTTTAAGCTGCAATGCGAAGGGTTCGGGCTCAATATCGCAGTCGGCTGGCCGGCGCAGTGGAAGGCGAATTTCCGCTCGATTCAAGGCGGCGTGGCCATGCAGGCGGGCCAGGAAATCACGCATCTGTACATCCGGCCGGGCGAGACCATCCGCACCCCGCGCATAACCATCATGGCGTATGAGGGCGACTATGCGCGCGGAATCAACCTGTGGCGGCGCTGGTATTTCAAGCACATCCTGCCCCGTCCCAACGGCAAACCCATCCCCAAAATCATGCACGCCAGTTACAACGGCGGCGGGCCGGAGTTTACCGAGTCGACCGAGCAGAATCAGCTCGAATACATCCAGAAATACGTCGACTCCGGACTGCCTTACAACTGCTGGTGGATCGACGCGGGCTGGTACGACTGCACGCTGCCCGACGGCACGAAATTCTGGCCGCTGACAGGCAACTGGTATGCGGACAAGAAACGCTATCCGATCGGCCTGCGGCCCATCTCCAACAAGCTGCACCAGCACGGCATGAGCTTCCTGCTCTGGTTTGAGCCGGAACGCGTTCGCCCGGGTACCTGGCTGTATAACGAACATCCGGAATGGATTCTGCGCGCCGAAGAAGAATATGATGACGGCGATTTCGGAACCTCTAAAAACTGCCTTTTGAACCTGGGGGATCCGGACTGTTGTGATTTTATGATCGGATATATCTCCACCCTGCTCCAGCTCAGCGGCGTGGACATCTACCGGCAGGACTTCAATTTCCCGCCCCTGCGCGTGCTGCGCGCGCAGGACGAATTCGACCGTCAGGGCGCGGCGGAAAACCTGTATGTGCAGGGCTACCTCCGCTACTGGGACGGCCTGCTGCAGCACTGCCCCGGCCTGTGGATTGATTCCTGTTCCTCCGGCGGCCGGCGCAACGACCTGGAAACCCTGCGCCGCTCGGTGCCTCTGCATTACACGGACTACGGCTACGGAAACCATCCCGTCAAGCAGGCGTTCCAGATTACCATGCATTCCTGGATGCCGTATTTCCGTTCCTTTGCCGTCAACTGGGACAGTGCGGACGGTACGTACGCCCGGCATCCGGACGATAACGTGCGGCGGCCAGCCGACAACTTTGCGCGCCACAATGCGATCGCAGCATTCTTCGGCCCATCCTTCGGACTGGACGTCACCGACGAGGACCGCGTCATGTACGAGGTATGGAGCCGGGCCGCGGATCTGCTGCTTGAGAGCGATTTCTACGCGCTGACCGAGTATTCCAAAAGTCCGGAGAGCTTCTACTCCATACAGTTCGACTGCCCGGAAAAGGGCAAGGGCTATATCCAGGGCATCCGCAACACCCGCTGCCCGCACGAGACGTTCACTGTATATCCGCATGGCTTTGAAGCGGGCTGCAGCTATGCATTCGAAAATATGGAGACCGGAGAATCCTTCACGAAAACCGGCGAAGAACTGATTGAACAGGGTTTTGCCATGACCATGCTACAGCGCACCGGTTATATCTGGTTCTACGAAAAGATATAGGCGGGCAAAGCACAGGACGGCGCCGGGCCGTTTAGCGGTCCGGCACCCATTTTTATCCGCAAAAGGTTCTGCCCTGGGAAAGGAGTGCGCGCTTTGAAAAAACGCTTGTTTCTGTTCAGCCTGTGCCTTTTGCTGCTGTGCGGCTGCTCGGCGACGGCGGCAACGACGGAGGAAATGGTGGAGCTGGCCAGGGACAAGATCCCCGTTTCCGACGCGGAGAACATCCAAATGCAGGCGGCGGGCAGGATTGACACGGAGAACAACACGCTGCTGATTCTAAGGACGGGAAACGAATGGCAGGCGCACGCCTACTACCCCGTTACCTTTGAGAAAAGAGGCGGGGCATATGTGCTCACACACGTTGCCAAAGCCATGCCGCAAGCCGGGGCCGACGGCTGCTACGGCTGTCTCTGGGGGGACGGGTATGTGCTGCTGACCGACAGCGCGGCCTGCCGGGAAATACGGATTACCTATGAATCGGGAGAGGAGCATACTTTGCGCGTGACTTCCCTGCCCTTTTCCCATTATGACACTAGGGCGTTTACAGACATGGACGGCGACGGACAGGCGGAGACACGGTACGCGTTTCTGGATGCGGACGGACATCAGCTCAACCCATAACGCGGCGACAGGTGAATATGATTTTTATACGGGCAGGGGCCGCGGCGCCCTGCCCGTAATTATTCCATAATAAGCGAATATCCGATTCCATGCGTTTATTTTCCCCGCAAAACGTAACCTTTTATGGTATACTGGCACTAATAGACAGGACTGAGAAGGAGGAGAGGCTGTGACGGAGTTTGAACAGATATACATCCGGCACTATCCGTTTATTTACCGGTTTCTGTACAAGCTCTGTAGCGCGGACGAGGATCTGGCCGCCGAACTTGCACAGGAGACTTTCTATCAGGCCTTCCTCTCTTTTTACAGGTTCCGGGGCGACTGCGATATAAAAACCTGGCTGTGTAAAATAGCAAAAAACTGTTTTTGCCGGGAAATGCGTTTTCGCCGGCGTACCTGCAGCTGCTTTGACGGAGTCCTATACCAGCTTTGCGACGAGTCGATCGGGCCCGAGCTTGTTGCGGAGCACAGAGAGACGTTTGAAACGATATTATCCTGTATCCAGTCCATGAAGAGCAGATACCGGGACATTTTACTGTACAGGCTGTTTTCCGAGCTGCCCTATTCGCAGATCGCGGCGATTATGCACATGGGCGAGGGCGCGGCAAAGGTGCTCTACCACAGAGCGCGCCTGCAGCTCCAGGCCTTAATTTCGGAGGTGTTGTCACAATGAAACTCAGCTGCGGGACAGTCCGCGACCTGCTGCCGGCGTACAGCGACAAAACGGCAAGCCCAACGACCATGCTTCTCGTAAAAGAACATTTGCGCGGCTGTCCGGATTGCCGCAGAGAGCTTGACGCCATACACCGCTCGGCCAACAAACCGGCGCAACAGGAAGCGGCCGCGCACGAACTCAATTATGTGGGGCTGTCCAAAAAGCTGCGCAGGCGCAGGATCATTATCTGCGCCGCAATCCTGCTTGCCGCCGTTTGGGCCGTGCTGTTCACAATCGACTATGCGCGGTTCAACCAGGGCGAGCCGCTGAAATTCGCGATCCATTCCCATCAGGACTACGGCGAAGAAGGGACTGTGGACGTGTATTACGGGCTCGGTTACAAAATGACGGATTACAAGCTGACGCGGGGCAGGATTGACCGCGCCTTTGGCTCGCTTCTGATGCGGACGGACACGGCCCGCCTTACGGAAGAGGAACTTGTACAGGTGGAAGAGGCCGTCGGCGCATGGGTCCTGGAAAACGGCGCTTATGATTATGACAGGGAAAACCTGTCGTATACGATCATCGGCAACGTTCATACCGGAGCGGTTTTGGGCATTGAACGATATGGAACGGAAAATACAGTTATATATTTAAACGCATGCACGGCAGACCTGGATGAACAGGGCGTCGTTCAAAATACAACGATATCGCTGTACCGCGTAGAAGCCGACATGACGGAAAACCCAATGCAGATCCGCCTAATTGAGCGCTATACAGATTTACTGGAGCCGGTGCCGGACGCAGAGACGAAAGAGGATATCGTCCGGTCCTATCGGAAACAGCTTGCCGGCAAATTCCCCCGGTATATTATCGACTTGTATGAATACCAATATGACAACTTTGACATGTCATGGGACAGGCTCTGGGACCGTCAGATGAAAAAAGCCTGGAAATTCAGGGCCGATTACCTGACGACGCAGCGGGAGGAGACGCAGCCATGAAACGGAACAAATGCGAACTGATACGCGACCTGATTCCTCTGGTAAAGGATGAAACAGCGTGTGCGGATACCGTGCGGCTCGTCGAGCGCCACCTGGCCGTATGCGAGCAGTGCCGGCACGACTATGAACATTTTTCGCAGGTACTGCCCGCAGCGGAGCATTTTTGCGACATGGCCGGTTACCGCTTTATCCGCAAACGAATACGCAGGCACAGGATCGCGCTCATATCCATTGTCGCCGTCATCGTGCTCTGGGGCGCGATGTTCACGATAGACTACGTGCGCGCGGTCGCAAACCATCCGCCGCTGTTTGCGCTGCACTCCAAAACGACGGCGCAGTCGGGTCTGAGCTTCAGCACGGACGTAACCGTCTCCAGCCGGGACCAGTGGGACAACCTGTACAGCTACGAACAGGTCGGAGAAACCACGGAATATTACGGTCTCGGCTACAAGATCATTCTGTCCCGCTACGACAACGGGGAAATCTTCTCTCAGGTCGGAACCTTTTTCACCCAGCCGCAGCGTGAGTATATTGATCTGAAAACCCAGGAAATGCTCATGGATATTGTAAGCACAAATAAAAATCTGGACGCATTTCTAGCCGAACTGGAACAGAACGAAGGCAGACAGACGCAGTTGACGGATGAAACTTATATCACCGGTATATCGGTACTCGGACACGAGCGGGACAAGGACGGCGCAATCACCGTTTATTATTTTGAAAAGAGCGTAAAAGTGGACGAGGAAAACCCCGTCCTGCTGGACAGAGATTTCTTTGACGAGATCGATTTCACCCTGCAGATAAGCAAACTCGAACTCGACGGCTACGTTTACCGCAACGAAGGCTCGGGTACGACCATTTTTCAGGAGAGCTCGTATATGACCTATGCAGACCGGGTGGCGAAGGAAATTCCAAAGAAATTCCAGAAGCGGGCGCTTTCGTTCGCGGGCAGCGCGGCGGAACGCGAGCTGTCTGTACAGACGATGAAACGGTACAACCAGTACGTTATGATGCTCATGTACGAACAAAACGCCGCGCAGCTTGAAGATTCCTGAGTCACCGCAGGCAAACGACGCCTTTTCTCACTATTCCAACGGAAACGGGGCGCCGGCGTAAAAGACGGCGCTCCCCTTTCCGGCATACGAAAGGAGCTTAGCCCATGCGATACGATTCCCCCGCCGTTTCCATGAATGACGTTTCTAAAGCGGCCGTCCCTGGCGACGCGCCGGCGCGCAATATGGAGTTTTCGGCCCGGCGGCCCAACCGTACGCGCAGGCGTTTGATTGCCGGCGCATTCTGCGTGATCCTGTGCGCCTGGTGCCTGTTTTTCAGCGTGGACTACGCACGCCTGCAGCGCGGCCGCCCACCCCTGTTTTCCCTGTCCACCGCAACGGAGGAGTACGCGTCGATGCGCATCACTGAACATTACGGGTTATTTTATAAAATTATAGACTACGACTTTGGCGCGGGCAAATCCGTTCTTCGGATCGGCACATACTTCCTGCGTCCGAACGTCCCCATCCTGCCGGAAGAACAGGCATAGCCGCCGGCTGCGCCGGCGGCCTGCGTTGGCCCTGTAAGGATCTGTTGCCGACAGGCGGCTCAAGACGTACCGAATTGCTCACATCCCTTGCCGCCTTCCCGCGATTGTCGTTTCACAGAAGTTTTCCGTCGTTTACGCTTCTTGTTCGCGGCTCTATCTGCTCGGCATATTGCGCGAAAACTTTTTTGGCGGGATACCTCCGCCCGGCAGATCCGGTGGTTTTCGCGGCCGAATCATAAGCGGCGCGCTGTATACAGCGCGCCGCTTTCCGTTTCGCAATCAAATTTGTTTCGCAATCAATTTTTCATAGTCAGGGAAATGCGTTTTTTCACCGGGTCGCACTCCAGAACCCGGACCGTAACGATATCGCCCACCTTCAGCACTTCGGAGGGATGGCGGATAAACCGGTTCGAAATCTGCGATATATGCACAAGTCCGTCCTGATGCACGCCGACATCGACAAATGCGCCGAAATCAACACAGTTGCGCACCGTACCCTTAAGTTCCATCCCGGGCCGCAGATCGTTTATGTCCATAACGTCGCTGCGCAGCATGGGTGCGGGCAGGTCCTCGCGCGGGTCGCGGCCGGGCCGGGTCAGTTCCGCGATGATGTCGCGCAGGGTCGGCAGCCCGACGCCAAGCGAATCGGCAGCCCGTTTCAGGCCGTACTGTTCGGCGCGAGCCGCCAGATCGCGGAACCCGGACGGGCTCAGCCCCGCGGCGTCATAGCCGCAAAGCGCCAAAAGCCCCTTTGCCGCATCATAGCTCTCAGGGTGCACAAACGTGTTGTCCAACACATTGTCGCTTTCCGGGACGCGCAGAAAGCCGGCCGCCTGCTCGTAAGCCTTTTTGCCGAGCTTCGGCACTTTCAGCAGCGCGCGTCGGCTGCGAAAGGCGCCTTCTTTCCCCCGGTATTCCACAATACTTTTAGCAACGCCCGCATTGATGCCGGACACGTGCGCGAGCAGGGGCGCGGACGCAGTGTTCAGGTCCACGCCGACGCTGTTGACACAGTCGTCCACGACGTTGCCCAGCGTCTCCGCGAGCCGGTTCTGCGGCAGGTCGTGCTGATACTGGCCGACGCCAATGGCTTTCGGGTCGATTTTCACCAGCTCCGCGAGCGGGTCCTGCAGGCGGCGCGCAATGGATATCGCGCTGCGCAAAGACACGTCGAACTGCGGGAACTCCTCTGCGGCGAGCCTGGAGGCGGAATATACCGACGCGCCCGCTTCATTGACAACCACGTACTGCACGCCAAGGCCCGATTCGCGGATGAGGTTCGCAATAAAAATCTCACTCTCCTTGGAAGCCGTGCCGTTGCCGATGGAAATGACGCTGACCCCATATTTGCGGATGAGATTTTTGATCACGGCCTCCGCCTCAGCAACCCTGTTCTGCGGCGGGGTCGGATATATCACGTCGGTAGCGAGCACCGCGCCCGTGTCGTCCACCACGGCGAGCTTGCAGCCGGTGCGGTAGGCGGGGTCCAGGCCCAGTACGACGCGGCCCCTGACAGGCGGCTGCATCAGAAGGCTGCGCAGGTTCACAGAGAACACCTTCATCGCGCCCTCGGCCGCCTTTTCGGTAAGTCCGCCGCGCAGTTCCCGTTCCAGCGCAGGAAAAATCAGCCGCGCGTACGCGTCCTTTGCCGCGTCTTCAACCACCGGCGTACAGGCCGAGCCGGGCCTGACAAAAGCGCTGTACAGGATGTGCAGCGCCTTGCCCTCATCCAGCGCCAGCGAGACTTTCAGATACCCCTCGGCCTCGCCGCGGTTGATGGCAAGCACCCTGTGTCCCGCAATCTTCGATACGGGCTCGGAATAATCGTAATATGTACGGTAGACCGAGTCCTCGTCCTTTGCCGCCCGCGTCTCAATGACGCCTTCCTCGTATGCGAGCGCGCGCAGAAGGCCTCTGGGCTGCGGCGCGTCGGAAACGTATTCGGCGATAATGTCCTTTGCGCCCTGCAACGCCGCTTCGGCGCTCTCAACGCCCTTTTCCGGATCCGCGTACTCCTGCGCCAGAACAAGCGGCGGCGGAGAGGACGGCTCCTGCGCAAGCAGCCGGTCGGCAAGCGGCGCAAGCCCCTGTTCCCGCGCCACCGACGCGCGCGTCTTGCGTTTCGGTCGGAATGGCCGGTAGACGTCCTCCAGTTCAGCCATGGTCCTGGCGCTGTCCAGCATGGACTGGACCGCCTCCGTCATATTCCCCTGTTCGGTAATCTTATCGCATATCTCCTGTTTGCGCGCTTCAAAACCGCGCAGATAGGTCAGCCGGTCGGCAAGCGCGCGCAGGACCTGATCGTCGAGCGAACCTGTGGCCTCCTTTCGGTAGCGCGCGATAAACGGAACGGTGTTCCCCTCGTCCAGCAGCATCGCGGCCGCTTCCGCCTGCGTGCGCCGTATGCCGAGTTCCTCGGCGACAGTTGCCAGAATATCCAATTACTTTCCGTCCTTTCTTCTGAACGCAAACAGTTTCAGGATAATAAATGTCAGCGGAATGCCCACGACCGCCGCCAGAATATACGCGACGATCTTGTCAAAGTGAAGCACGTTGTACACAAGCAACACTGCAAGGTTCTGGATAATGAAGTTCGGGATATAGGAAATACAGAACTTCAGGAACTTCACCACAGACAGCGGTTCCTTAAACGTAATAAAACTGTTGAGCAGGTAGTTGACAGTAAGAGAGGTGATATACCCCGCGACAAAGGCGAGGTTCGCGTCGAGCATGAGCGAGTACAGATAGGAAAACAGCACGCCGTTAAACGTATTGATCACGCCTACGACGCAAAAGAGGATGAACTTTTTTGTCAGGAAAGTGTTCCTGAACTTCTCCCAGAGCTTTTTCATATCAATAAACCTTTCAACAAACCTTTTTACGCGCAGCAGGTGCGCACACTGTTGCCAGCAGTCTTCAAAGCCGGCTGTGTTTTTTCGGCCGACGCGGCAGATTGACGCTATATTTTTGCCGCCGCCGTCCATACTATAAGTATCCAAAGACGGAGGAAAACGCTATGGACAAGAAAAAAAAGCGCACAGATCCTACCGCGTCGGAACCGGCGTACAAAGGCCTGGCTCTGGCGGATGTGAAAAGCCGCAAAAAACGCACCCATATCTCAATCCCGTCTGAACAGGCGGTGGAAAAAGCAAAGGAATGGGTGGACGACGGCTCGCGGCTCTAAGGCAAGATACACGGGGAAAACCCGTGTATCTTTATTTGTTCAGTCCATTACATAGTCGACCAGGGCACGGCGCTCCATAACCCGGTCCAATATATTCTTGATCGCCTGGTGGGAGGGGTGGATCAAATACCGTTCCAGCGCCTCCATGTTCTTAAAAACGCTGACAAGGGCCAAATCATAGTCACCGCGGATGGCCTGGCCGACCTCGAACTTGTCAATATCAAATATGATTTCGGGCAGCTCCTCCAGCTTTTCCTTTACAATGCGGATATTGTGCTCCTTGTTTTCCTCTTTGAATTTCCATACGACGACGTGTCTGATCATTGCCTCTTCCCCTCTCTTATTCTTATCAATCATTATACACTCTGTTGTCAACCCGTTCCAGACGCTCCGGCAAGCGCGGTGCGGCCGGACATTCCCGCCGCAGTCTGCGCGATATGGACCGGCGGCGCGGAGAAAAATGCGAACTGTGCGCGCATTAGAGAAGCTGCAGCTGGCCTGCGTCCTCCTCCTTGAGGAACTTTCCGGCCGCCGGCAATGTCTTTGCGCGGTAGTGGTGTTCGTTTGCAAGGCTTCCCTTCTCGTACGGCACGGCGCTCTGCAATGCGCATTTTTTGCCGAGGTTCATTACCATCGTGCCCTGGCCGCTGCGGCCTGCCTTATACGGCATAAGCGCGGAGTTCACAATCGACACACGTCCGTTCGAGCTTTTGAGCAGGAAGTCCGCCTCGTCCGCAAACGAGAACAGAGCCACGGGCGTGAGCTTGTCGCTGTATGCACCCTTGAGCTTTTTGCGGTTGGTCTTCGTATCAAAGGACGCAAGGTCGGTTTTAATCCCCTTGCCCTCGGCATAGAAAATCACGAGCTTCTCCGAATAATCGCAGGTAACGGCCATGTAGAGTACGAACTCGCCTTCCTCCATATGCAGCTTTGTCGGCAGATAATCGCCCATGGCGCTGGCCTTGGTATCGTCAAACTCATAGACGCGGGCCTTGTACGCCTGGCACTTGTTCGTGAATATGATAAGCTCCGCCTTGTTCGTCGTCTCGCGTTCCAGAACGATGGCGTCGCCCTCCTTGAGCTTGTGCTCACCGCTCATGCGAAGCGACTGTGGGGTGATTTTTTTCAGGTACCCGTCGCGGGTCAGGAAGAGCGTGACAGGATAATCCTCCACATGCAGCTGTTCAACATACTCCTCGATCTCGTCCTCGAAAACGATGTCCGACCGGCGCGGCCGGCCGTATTTTTTCGAGATCTCGGCGAGCTGGTCGATGATAATCTGGCTGAATCTCGCCTTGTCCGCGAGCGTCGCTTCAATATCGCTGATCTCAGAGGCAAGCTGCGAGGTTTCGTCGACTTTGTTGAGGATATAGCGGCGGTTGAGGTTGCGCAGCCGGATATCGGCGATGAACTCGGCCTGCAGCTCGTCAATGCCGAACCCGATCATGAGGTTGGGCACAACCTCGGCCTCCTCCTCCGTACCGCGTATGATCGCGATGGCTTTGTCAATATCCAGCAGTATCTTCTCCAGGCCCTTAAGCAGGTGCAGCCGCTGCTTTTTACGCGTCATGTCAAAGTACAGCCTGCGTTTGATGCACTCGGTGCGGAAGGCCAGCCACTCGTCCAGTATCTCGCGCACGCCCATAACCCGCGGCATACCGCCGACAAGCACGTTGAAATTGCAGCCGAAGGTGTCCTCCAGCGGCGTGAGCTTGTACAGCTTCTGCATCACCATGTCCGGATCGACGCCGCGGCGCAGCTCCAGGCTGATCTTGAGGCCGTTGAGGTCCGTCAGATCGCGCGCGTCGGCCACTTCGCGGAGCCGGCCGGCCTTTATGAGCTCTGCAATTTTATCCATAATGTTTTCAATGGAGGTGGTGTAGGGAATTTCCAGTATATCAATGCTGTTGCGCTTTTTGTCATACTCGTATTTTGCGCGGATGCGGAACGTGCCGCGGCCCGTCTCGTAAATACGCTCCATATCGCGGTGCGAGAGCACGATGCTGCCGCCGGTCGAAAAGTCGGGCGCCTTCAGAGTGAGCGAAACGCGGTGGGCGGGGTTCTTAATCAGTTCAATGGCGGTTTCACAGACTTCGGTCAGGTTGAACGAACAGATATTGCTCGCCATGCCGACCGCAATGCCCTGGTTTGCGTTTACGAGGATATTCGGGAAGGAGACGGGCAGCAGGGTCGGCTCCTGCATGGTGCCGTCGTAATTGTCGACAAAGTCGATTGTGTCCTTGTCAATATCCGAAAACAGCTCCTGGCAGAACGGGTCGAGCTTGCATTCGGTATAACGCGCGGCGGCGTAGGCCATGTCGCGCGAGTAGTGCTTGCCGAAATTGCCCTTGCTGTCCACAAACGGATAGAGCAGCGCGCCGTAGCCGCGCGAGAGGCGGACGAGCGTATCGTAAATCGCCTGGTCGCCGTGCGGGTTTAGGCGCATGGTCTGGCCTACGACATTGGCCGACTTTGTGCGCGCGCCGGTGAGCAGGCCCATTTTGTACATGGTGTACAGGAGCTTGCGGTGCGAAGGCTTAAACCCGTCGATCTCCGGAATGGCGCGTGAAATGATTACGCTCATGGCGTAGGGCATATAGTTTTCCCGGAGCGTATCCGTAATTCCCTTGTCTGTAAATAGCTTTTTTTCTTCCATGGTCCTCCCCTGTTTACGACACGTCGATCAGATCGATATACAGAGCGCCGTTTTCGCTGATATAGTCTTTGCGTCCCTGCAGGTTGTCTCCAAGCAGCACGTCGAACATCCAGGCCGTGGCCTCGGCGTCGTCGGGCGTAATACGGATCAGGCGCCGGGTTTCAGGGTTCATGGTGGTCTCCCACATCATGTCCGGCTCGTTCTCGCCCAGGCCCTTGGACCGCTGCAGCGTTACTTTCTGCCCCTCCAGCTGTTCGAGCAGGGCGGCTTTCTCCTTGTCGTCGAACGCGAAATAGGTCTTGCCCCTGGCCGTGATCTCATACAGCGGAGTCTCCGCGATATACACCTTGCCCGCCTCGATCAGCGACGGCATGAGCCGGTAGAACATGGTCAGAATCAGGGTGCGGATCTGGAAGCCGTCCACGTCCGCGTCCGTGCAGATGATGACCTTGTTGTAGCGCAAAGCGTCCATATCAAAATAGGCCAGGTCCTTGCTGCCTTTGCTCTTGACTTCGACCCCGCAGCCGAGTACCTTAATCAGATCCGTAATGATATCGCTTTTGAAGATTTTGTCATAGTCGGTTTTAAGGCAGTTGAGGATTTTACCGCGCACCGGCATGATGGCCTGGAACTTTGCGTCCCGGCCCAGTTTGCAGGAGCCCAGCGCGCTGTCGCCCTCGACGATATACAGCTCGCGCTCGGACGCTTTCTTGCTCTCGCAGTCGACGAATTTGGCGACGCGGCTGGTTACGTCCGTCCCGCCGGAGAGCTTTTTGCGGATATTTATGCGCTCCTTTTCCGCGCGCTCGCGCGAGCGTTTGTTGATGAGCACCTGCTCGGCGATCTTGTCCGCGTCGGGCTTGTTCTCGATAAAATAGATTTCCAGATTACTGCGCAGCAGCTCGGTCATGGCCTCCTGGACAAACTTGTTGGTGATGGCCTTTTTTGTCTGGTTTTCATAGGAGGTCTGGGTTGAGAAAGAATTTGTAATCAGCGCCAGGCAGTCCTGTACGTCGACAAACGAGATTTTGCTTTCGTTCTTGACGTACTTGCCCTGCTGCTTCAGGTAAGCGTCGATGGCGTAGACAAAGGCGTTGCGCACCGCTTTCTCAGGCGAGCCGCCGTGTTCGAGAAAGCTGGAGTTGTGGTAGAATTCGAGCATTTGTTTTGCGGGAGAGAACGCGAACGTCACCTGCATTTTCACTTTGTACTCGGGCTTGTCCGCGCGGTCGCGGCCGCGGCGCTCCGCCGTCCAGTTCTGGATCTGGGTGATCGCGTCCTCGCCGACGAACTCGGCCAGGTAATCGACCGGACCGTTTTCATAGCAGAACTCCTGGGTCGAAAACGACCCGTCCTGCTCCTGCCAGCGGAATACGAAATGTACGCCGGCGTTGACAATCGCCTGCTTTTTCAGCGTATCCTCAAAGTATTCGCGCGGGATGGCGATATCGGTAAACACGGCGATGTCCGGCAGCCAGCGGTGCCGCGTCCCCGTCTGCCTGCCGCTGTACGGTTCCTTTTTCAGACCGCCGATGTTCTCGCCCTTTTCAAAGTGCAGGCTGTACTCGAACCCGTCGCGCCGGACGCGCACGTCCATATACGCGGAGGCGTACTGCGTCGCGCACGCGCCCAGGCCGTTGAGGCCGAGCGAGTACTCGTAGTTATCGCCGATAAGGTTATTGTACTTGCCGCCCGCATACAGTTCGCAGAACACAAGCTCCCAATTGTAGCGCTGCTCGGCTTCATTGAAATCGACCGGACAGCCGCGCCCCATATCCTCCACTTCGAGCGAGCAGTCGTTGTAGCGGGTAACGGTGATCCGGTTCCCGTAGCCTTCGCGCGCTTCGTCGATGGAGTTGGATAAAATCTCAAAAAACGAGTGCTGGCAGCCCTCGATCCCGTCCGAGCCGAACATCACGCCCGGACGCTTGCGCACCCGGTCCGCGCCTTTTAAGGACTGTATGCTTTCATTGTCGTACGCCGGTTTTTTTGCCATGCAATTTCCTCTTCCTCAATTATTTGCCGCCGGCATTGTCATTGACCGCCCAGCTTTGCGAACAGATCGGAAAACAGCTTGTCACGGTCTACATAATGCACATATTTTATAGGGTGCCGGCCTGTGGGAAAGCTGTACGTCCCGTCATACTCCGGAACGGGACTGTCCACAACGCGGTCGCGCAGGTAATCCCCGCCCAGCAACCAGGCGACGGCCGTCACATCCCATACGATACGGCTCCAGCAGTCGTTGCCGCCGTAGAACAGCGCTTCACTCGTCGTCAGATCCAAAAGGTAATCGCACAGGCTGTTTTTGCCGCGCATGTGCGCCTCCAGCTCCGGGCCGGTTGTGACGAAATGGCTCACAACGCCCATGCAGGGCAGCTGTACGAGCGGCGCGCCGCAGCCGAACACAATGCGCGCGGCGGCCACATCCTGGTACATGTTGAATTCCTTCGTGTCCTCCCAGTGGTAAGCGTGCCCGCCCAGCCACACGATCACGATCCGGTCGCGGATATCGGGGTTGAGCAGCAGCGCGGAAGCAACGTTTGTAATCGCGCCGATGGCGACGACGTAGAGCGGACGCTCAGGCGTGTACTCCATAGCCAGCGCTGCAAGGCGGCGCGCGGCGTCCGAATCCACAGGCGTGTTCTCATCGGGCAGATAGCGGTCCGAACCGCGATATACGATCGGGTACAGGTCCTCCCTGCCCATAAGCGAAAGGATGTGCAGAATCTCGTTGTAGCTTTTTTCCATGCCCTCCGCCGCGTCTTTGGCCTTTCCTTCCACAGTAAACGGCGCGGCGTACAGGCCCTTCAGGCGGAGCCTGTCCCCATAGCGCACAAGGTAAGCCAGGGCGTACTGGTCGTCCGTCTCGTTAAAAGTATCCGTATCCAGCACGACGTCTATTTCGCCCTTCGGGCTCTCAAGATTTTTCAGAAGCTGTTCGCGCGTCATCGTGTTTTCCTCCTCAAGTTTCCCCCCGGCGGTCATTTTGGGGCGTGCGCTCATAAAACGGCCGGGGCGTTTCCCCGGCGCCCAAATATATAACGGGCGCGTATATGTAGTTATTATACCATATATTGTACATATATGCAATATTTGCAAAGCAAGAAACCATGCGCAATCCTGCAACAATTTCCGGGGAAATACGCGCTGTTTCCAGCTTCTCTCCCGTGAAACGACATAAGACGGCGGCAGGTCGGCGGCCAAGGCGCCATAACAAAAATACGCCCGGCCGGAATGTTTTCCGGCCGGGCGTACGGCGCGGTGGAGGCCGCCCGCGAGAAGGGGGCACCGCAGGTCCGCTGCGCAGCAGGCGCCGCACCGTCAATGTGCAGATCGCCCGCCGCGGCACGCCGTACCGGGGCCGCCTTTCCTGTGTTTTTCCCATAATGCATGGGGTTCTATGGGTAAATTATACCAAGTGCCATTGCAAAATTCAATGAATTTACAAATTTATTACTGTATTTTTGGAAATTTACATGAATGAATTTTAATCTATTCATGAATTATAAACAAAAACAGACGTGGTGCCAGCATGGAAATTTGTTATTGGACGGAATGCCGGCATATGATCAGCCGGAAAAACGGCCGGGTCGCGTTTTTCCACCCATATAAAACAGGAGCAAACCTGCGAGAATGACCCCGCCGCCGGCGATGGTGTGCAACGTCGGACGCTCGCCGGCGGCCACGTATCCGAACAGGGCCGCCAGTGGCGGGATGAGGAACATGTAGCTGCTGGCCGCCGACATGCGCGGCGCGCGGGACAAAGCCGCCGCCCAAAGTCCATATGCCGCCGCACCGCAAAGAACGCCCAGGGCCAGTACAGCGGCCACTGCTTCCCATGGCGCGCGCGTCAGTTCGCCCGCCGCCTTGGGCGCGAATACGCTCAGCAGAAGTGCGCCCGCCGCAATGCTGTACGCCGACGACTGCAGCGCGCTGTATCGACCGGTTAACTTTCTCTGGACAAGGTTGTACGCGCTCATGGAAAATACGGACAGCAGAATCCATAAAAGGCCGCCGGAAAAATGCATTCCGCCCGCAGGCAGAGTGAGGTTAACAATGCCGCAAAAAGCGACCGCCATCGCAATCCACTGCACAAGCGTAAGCCGTTCCTGGAATACGACGCGGGCGAGCAGCGCGGTGAGGATAGGCGCCGTGGCGACAAGCGCGCTGCTCTCGGCCGCCGGAACGGTGACCGAACCCAGGTTGAACGCAACCATATACAGGAAAAATCCAAACCCGCCAGAGAGCAGAAAAAGCGGGAAGTCCCGCAGCGCCGGCGGCCGGGCGCGCGTTACGACAAGAACGGGAACGAGGGCGATCGCCGCCGTCGCATAGCGCAGAAAGCCGAGGCTGAACGGGCTGAAACAGCGCAGGGCAAGCCGGGTAAGCACATAGGCGAGCGCCCAAAGCGTAACGGCGCCCAGAGCGAAAACATGGTACGAACGCCGTTTTTTCACAACAATCCCCCCAGCATTATTTTTCTTCTAGCATGATATGCGGGCGGGCCGTAAAATATGAGACATGCCTCCGCATAAGAACAGCGGCGGCAGGGACGCGCGGCGACCTGCGCAAAAGGGGACGCGTTCTCAGATAAACGCGCCCCCTTTCTCCGCGGGGCCGAAAAGCCTTCACAGATGCCCCGGCGTGCGTTACGCGCGGCAGCGGGCAGCGCCGTCCGCCGCATACGCCTGTTCCGGTGACGATAGCGCTGCAAAACTTGCAGGTTCTACAATCCCTCCCCCTCCGAATCCGTCATGTCTATGCTTTTCCGAATGCAAACATGTAAACGGCATCGGGCCATGCGCAAACAAAAAAATGCGCATCCGTCTGGATGCGCACTTTTTTGTTTTATTTTCTCTGTAAGTGGTCGAACACGCCGCCATATTCCGCCGCCGCGCCCAGTTCATAGGCGATTTGCGTGAGGCGGTTGTACTTCTCCGTCCGCTCCGAACGGCAGGGCGCGCCCGCCTTAATCTGCCCTGCGTTGACAGCTACGGCAAGGTCGGCGATAAACGAGTCGCACGTCTCGCCCGAGCGGTGGGATACGATCACATTCATTCCTCGTCTTCTGGCCTCGTCTACGGCCTTCAGCGTCAGGCTCAGCGTCCCGATCTGGTTGGGCTTAATCAGCACAGTCGTGGCTATGCCGTGCCCGCCGCGGGCAATGCGCGCGGGGTTCGTCACGAACAGGTCGTCGCCCACAATCTGCACATGCGGCAGCGCCTGTGTGATCTGCTCAAAACCCTCGAAATCGTCCTGTCCAAGCGGGTCCTCTATCGATTGCACAGGATAAGTTGCGCAAAGCTTTTTCCAGTATTCTATCAGCTCGCCGCGCGTCATGTCCTGCCCGCGCTTGGGCAGACGGTAACCGTCCTGCGCCTGCCATTCCGAAGCCGCCGCATCGAGCGCAAGCACAAAGTGCTTACCCATCTTAAACCCGGCATGCTCGATGGCGCGGCAGATCAGCTCGCACGCCTCCATATCATCCTTCAGGTCGGGAGCGAACCCGCCCTCGTCGCCGACCGACACCGACATGCCCGCGTCCATAAGCAGTTTTCTAAGCGACTGGTACACCTCTGCGCACCAGCGGTATCCCTCTGCAAAGGTGCGCGCGCCGGTCGGCATGATCATGAATTCCTGGATGTCGATATTGTTGCCGGCATGCTTTCCGCCGTTGATGACGTTCATCATCGGCACAGGCATTACCCGGCCGCTGAGCCCGCCGATATACTGATACAGCGGCAGGCACAATGCATCCGCAGCCGCGCGGGCACAGGCGAGCGACACAGCCAGCGCCGCGTTGGCGCCGACATAGGAGAAGTTCTGCGTATCGTCCAGTTCCGTCAGCACCCGGTCGATTTCCTGCTGGGCGAGCACGTTTCGCCCACGCAACAGGTTGCGGATTTCCTTGTTGACCATGCCGCAGGCTTTCAGCACGCCCGTACCGTGAAATCGGTGATGGTCCTCGTCGCGCTTTTCCACTGCTTCGTATTTCCCGGTCGACGCACCGGACGGTACGCAGGCCGCGCCCGTCGTCCCATCTTCCAACAGCACCTCCGCACGTACTGTCGGCATACCCCGGCTGTCCAGAATTTCGCTGGCGCGGATGTCGTTGATGCCAATAAATTCATACATGGGCTTAACCCTCCATCTGCATACCCAATACGGTGGCGCAGGTTGAACAGAGCTTGAACTCCGACTCGGTCGCGACCGCGCCGCTGTCCGGCAAAATCAGGACCAGCGCGCCTACGCAGTCACTCTCCGCAATGATAGGGCACACGACGCTGCAGCTCACGCGGTCGTTCCCGTTCATGAGCGGGACGCGCTTTGTGTCACCCGGTTTGCAGACGTAGTTGACGCGTTCTTGCATAATCCGGCCCAACTCGTCCGAGACGGGCTTGTCGCCAAACTCGCGCTTGGATACGCCCGATACTGCCAGAATGGTGTCCCGGTCGCACACGGCGGCGCTGCCGCCCGTCGCTTTCGCAAGCGCTTCGGCAAAAACCAGCACATGTTCCGTTATGCTCTCCATTGCCGAGTACTTCTTGAAAATAACCTCGCCTTCCTTATTGGTAAATATTTCGAGCGGATCGCCTTCTCGAATCCGCATAGTGCGCCGAATTTCCTTGGGGATGACTACCCTTCCCAAATCGTCAATCCTTCTTACTATTCCGGTGGCCTTCATTCTGTTTCCTCCAAATCAAATATATTTTTCAAACTGCGTTTTCGGTCTGCAGTATTTTCAAAAATATTGTTTGTACTAAGACCAAATTTATACAGGTGAAAAAATGATCTGGCAAAAAAAGCTGAATGATGATAACCGCCGCGCAAATCCGGCTCCTCCCGCAAAGCATTGACGCATTTTTTGAAATTTATACGGCGCGCGGCGGCGCCTACGGCAATGACGGTAGCGCAAACCCGGTCCCTCCGCGCGGACGTAAAAAACGCCGCGCGAAACGGCGCACTGCGGCGCGCGCCGGCGCCCCGGCAATGACGGTAGCGCAAACCCGGTCCCCCCCAGCGCGGACGTAAAAAACGCCGCGCGAAGCGGCGCACGGCGGCGCGCCGCGGCGCCCCGGCAATGACGGTAGCGCGGACCCGGTTCCCCCGCGCGCAGACATAAAAAACGAGCGGCGGCGAAACTCACCGCTGCTCGTTTTGGCAACGTTTTCGATTACTGAGGCAGCGCGGCCTTCGCCTTGTCAGCGAGGGCGCGGAAGCCGTCCATGTCGCACACGGCGATCTCGGCGAGCATCTTGCGGTTAAGGTCGATCTGCGCGAGTTTCAGGCCGTGCATAAAGGTGGAATAGTTCATGCCGCACATCTTGGCCGCCGCGCTGATACGGGTAATCCACAATCTGCGGAAATCGCGCTTTTTCTGCTTTCTGCCTATATAGGAATTGGCCATGGAGCGCATGACGGCGGCATTCGCCGTTCTGAACTGTTTGCTCTTCGCGCCCCAGAAGCCCTTTGCCATTTTCATTATTTTTTTTCTGCGCTTGCGTGTCGCCACCGCGCCTTTGATTCTTGCCATGTATCTTTACCTCCGATATTTTGGAATTATTTGTAGGGGAGCAGACGCTTGATCGCGTAAGCGTTGGTGATATCGGCATAAGTGGCCTTGCGCAGCCCTCTTTTGCGCTTTCTCGTCTTTTTGTTCAGAATATGCGACTTGTAAGCGTGCATACGCTTAATCTTTCCGTTCTTTGTGAGTTTAAATCTCTTCTTCGCACCGCTGTGCGTTTTCAGCTTTGGCATGTTAGGGTTCTCCTCTCAATCTATAATATATTCCTAAACTCGCTTATTTAACTGGCTTCTTGGCGAGGAACATGACCATGTTTCGTCCCTCCAGCTTCGGCGGCTTATCCACAACGCCCTCTTCTTCCACCATCTGTGCGAAGCGTTCCAACAGTTTATGGCCGATTTCGGTATGCGCCATCTCGCGGCCGCGAAAACGCACGACAACCTTGACCCTGTCCCCGTCCGCCAGGAAACGCCGGGCGTGGTTGGCCTTGGTCTTGATGTCATTGTCCTCAATCTTACAGGAAAGCTGTACTTCCTTGACCCCAACTGTCTTCTGATTCTTGCGCTGTTCCTTTTCCCGCTTTTGCTTTTCAAAGTTGTATTTGCCGTAATCCATGATCCGGCATACGGGCGGAACCGCCTGCGGCGCGATCTTGACAAGGTCCAGGCCCTTGTCCATAGCGATTTTCAAAGCGTCCTTCGTCTGCATAATGCCGAGCTGACTGCCGTCCGCGTCGACAACGCGGACTTCCTTTTCGCGAATCGCGTCGTTCATGAGAAGCTCTTTTGTTTTAATTGGGACACACCTCCATAAAAAGTCAAGTGCGGGGACAGAAAATCCCCGCACAATACACGCAAAAAAAGTTTGCAAGCATATTAACCGGCAAAGCAGGCTCTGCGCGGTGAGAACGGGAATACGTTCTGCTCCATTGTTGCGCATATAGTATAACAGCGAAAACCGAAATTGTCAATGCCATTTTTACGCTTTTTTCATGGAATTCGAGCGCGCCGGACCGCCTCCGTCCGTCGTTTTTCGGCATAAGGTTACAAAATCGGCGTACAGTTATCCGACAGGATTCTCCCGCGCCTGCGCAGTACAATGTAAGGTGCAACAGGAGGTATAAAACTATGGAAAAGACAAACGCCCGAATCTCCAAACGGTTCCACCATACGCGGCTGGCTGTCATCCGCCGGTACATAAGGCAGATTTTGCCGTCGTTTTTGCTCGGACTGCTGTGCAGCCTTGCCGCCCTTCCCTTCGGCCTCGTGCCGTTCGGGGTAGCCGCCGCGGCGACGCGCAGCAACAGCCGGCTCGCATCCATAAGCCTGTATACGGGCGCGGTTGCCGGGTATCTTGCTGGCGGGCTTCAGAATTTTCTGTACATCGGCGGCGTACTGCTCACCCTGCCGCTCAAAGCCATCTTTTCACGGCTGCTGCCGCGCCGAAGAAGCGACCTTGTCGCGGTGCTCAGCGCGGCGGTCGCGCTGCTGGCCGTCTATGCCATCGCCGCCGCGCAGTATCGATTTCTGATCTTCGATATTGTGACGGGCGCATGCGGCGTGCTGCTGGGCGCGGTCTTTACCTATTTTTCAGGACAAGCCAAGGAGATTTTCCTGCGCAGGGAAATCCGGCAGACAGGCCTTACCCAGGGCGAAAGCGTCGGGGTTATGCTGCTCGTCTCCGTTCTGCTCCTTCCGCTGACAGACCTTGCCGTTTACGATATCAGTCCCGCGCGGGCAGCGGCCGTCTTTTTCGTATTGCTTATGGCCTACTACGGCAAGGCCGCGCAGGGGGCCATGTGCGGCGTTGTCACCGGCGTCATTCTGAGCCTTGGCCGGGCGGACTTTTCGCATGTCATTGCCGCCTACGCCTTTTCCGGACTGATCGCAGGGCTGTTCTCCGGGTCCAGACGCGTGCGGGCCGCTATCGCTTTTATGCTCGCCAACGCTGTGATCACCCTCTACCTCAACAACTCCATTATTACCCTAATCAGCCTTTCCGAGGTCATGATCGCCGGCAGCCTGTTCTGTATACTGCCCGCGCGGTGGATTGAAAAGGCCGCGTCCTTCCTGCTGATCGCCCTGCCGCAAAACCGCTCCTTTGAGTCGGCCCGGTTCAAGGAACTGGTGCTCGGCCGGCTGCGGACGGCGTCTGAATCGCTCGGCAGCGTGTCCTCCGCGCTGGGCGGCAACGCCGCGCCCGTCGCAAAGACCGCCGCAGATGCGGACATCCAAACGCAGGTGGCGGGCGTAGCCGAGACGGTCTGCCGCAACTGCCGGCTTTCCTCCTACTGCTGGTCCGCCGCCTATAACGACACGGCGAACGTATTTAACAACGCGGCAAAGTGTATTGAGACAAAAGGCGGCATACAGACTGCGGACCTGCCCGAATATTTCGCCGCGCGCTGTATTCACCGCGAAGAGATACTCAACGAATTTAATCTCGCCGCAAACGCCCTGGCGCTTGAATCACACAAGGAAGAGACCGTTGTGCAAAACCGCCGTATCATGGCGGCGCAATACGAGGCGTTCGGCTCGTATGTGAACGGAATCTGCGACGAAATCACCAAACTCTCGCGATTCGACGAGAACCTTGGGCGCAGGGTCCGGCAGTTCTTTCTCAACCTGGGCGCGTCGAGCTGCGAGGCGATGGCCTATTACGACCGGTACGATGCGCTGTACCTCGAAGCCGACGCCGTCCTGCCGCAGGGCGTAAGCGACCGGAAGGTGCTTGCAGGCCTGAGCGAACTGTGCGGCTTTGAGCTGACCTGCAAGTCGAGCGAGTACCGCGACGGCGTATACTCCTATCGCTTCTGCCAGCGCGAGAACCTCACGCTGCAAGTCACGGCGGCGCAGCGGAACAAGCAGGGGGAAAGCGTCTGCGGCGACAGCTTCTCCGCCTTTAAGTCCGTCCGTTACCAGAAGGTGCTCGCCCTGTCTGACGGCATGGGCAGCGGCGAAGAAGCGGGCCGCGTCAGCCAGCTCACTCTTGATGTTCTGCAGCACCTGCTTGAAAGCGGTTTTGGTCCGGAAAACGCATGCAGCCTGGTCAACACCACCCTGCTGCTCGGTTGCGGCGGGCAGTCCTTCTCCACGCTGGACCTCGCGAGCGTCAACCTGTTCAACGGAAAGGCGGACTTTTATAAAATGGGCGCAGCGCCCACCTTGATCCTGCGCGACGGCAAAGCCTATGAGGTGTTCTGCAAATCCCTGCCCGCCGGTGTGATGGAAGGTCCGCGCGCGGAGCACAGAAGCTGCCGCCTGCGCGAAGGGGATATCGTGCTCATGCTCAGCGACGGCGTAGAGATTACGCACGACATTTTAAAATACTGCCAGCAGGCCAGGGGAAAGACTCTCCCAGAGCTGTGCGAGGAGATTCTCCGCCTGGCCGACGCCGACGGCAGAGCCGCGGATGATATGACCGTCGCCGCCGCGCGGGTATGCCGCAGAAAAGGCGCGTAACAGAATTCTTATCGGGCTCCGTCCGGACGGGCGGGGCCCGTTTTTTGGCATGCAAAAGTACCGACAAAGCCTGTAAAATGCGCCATATCGGGCAGGTATATTGACAAGTTTTTTTATGTAATAGCGAAAATGTGGTTTTTTTAAGTAATCCGTTTGACTTTAAATTTGCGAGTCTATATAATGAATATTAAATATTCATATAGGAGGTTAAACAATGAACAGAGTATATAATTTTTCAGCCGGCCCGTCCGCTCTGCCCCTGCCCGTGCTTGAACAGTGCGCTGCGGAAATGACCTGCTACGGCCAGTCGGGCATGTCGGTGATGGAGATGAGTCATCGTTCCAAGCCCTTTGAAGAAATCATTGGCCGCGCGGAAAGCCTGCTCCGGAAGCTCATGGGTATTCCCGACAATTACAAAGTACTATTTCTGCAGGGCGGCGCCTCCTCCCAGTTCGCCATGGTACCGATGAACCTGATGAAAAATCGGAAGATTGACCTGGTCCTCACCGGCGCGTGGGCTGACAAGGCTTATAAAGAGGCGAGCAAATACGGCGAAGTCAATATTGTCGGCTCCTCCAAGGACAAGACATATTCGTATATTCCCAAGCTGGATCCCGCCGCATTCCAGAAGGACGCCGACTATTTCTACATCTGCGAAAACAATACCATATACGGCACAAAGTTCGCCGAACTGCCTGAGACCGGCGACGTGCCCCTTGTGGCCGACCTGTCCTCCTGCATCCTGTCCGAACCCATCGACGTGACAAAGTACGGCGTCATCTTTGCCGGCGCGCAGAAGAACATGGGCCCGGCGGGCCTGACCGTCGTCATTATCCGCGACGACCTGCTCGGCTACTCCATCGAGGGTACGCCGACCATGTTCCAGTATGACATCCACGTGAAAAACGGCTCGATGTACAACACCCCGCCCACATACGCCATCTATGTCTGCATGAAGGTGCTCGAGTGGCTCGAAGGGCTCGGCGGGCTGTCCGCCATTGGCGAAATCAACCGCAAAAAAGCCGCTATGCTCTATGACTATCTCGACGCTTCCAAACTGTTCAAGCCGACTGTTATGGGCAAGGACCGTTCGATTATGAACGTGCCCTTTGTCACCGGCGACGCGGAGAAGGACGCCGCCTTTGTCAAGAGCGCCACAGCCGCAGGGCTTGTCAACCTGAAAGGCCACCGCTCTGTCGGCGGTATGCGCGCGAGCATTTACAACGCCATGCCGGTTGAAGGCGTTGAGGCGCTTATTCGCTTTATGTCCAGCTTTGAAAAAGAAAACGCATAAGAAAGGGCCGGTAACAAAGATGTATCAGATCAAACTGTTTAACAAGATTTCAGAAAGCGGCCTTTCCCACCTCGACCCGGCCGATTTCACATACAGCGAGGACATCGCCGAGTACGACGGCATTATCGTCCGCAGCGCGGCGCTGCACGACGTTGCGTTCCCCGACACTCTCGAGGCGATCGCCCGCGCGGGCGCAGGCGTAAACAATATCCCGGTGGATGCGTGTTCCCAAAAGGGCATCGTCGTATTCAACACGCCCGGCGCAAACGCCAACGCCGTCAAGGAACTCGTGCTGGCAGGGCTTTTCCTCTCCTCGCGCGACATTGTCGGCGGCATTGAATGGGCCCGCACCCTCAAGGGCCAGCAGGGTGTTGCCAAGCTTGTGGAAAAAGGCAAGAGCAGCTTTGTCGGCCCGGAGATCGAGGGCAAGACCCTGGGCGTGATCGGGCTCGGCGCCATCGGCGCCATGGTCGCCAACGCCGCCCATTCCCTGGGTATGGACGTCTACGGGTACGACCCCTATATGTCCGTTAAATCCGCATGGGGCGTGTCCCGCCATGTCAAGCACGCCAAATCCCTGGGCGAAATATACGCCAACTGCGACTATATCACCATACACGTCCCCCTCTCCGGCGATACGAAGGGCATGCTGAACAAGGCAGCTTTCGCGCAGATGAAGGACGGCGTGCGCATTCTCAACTTCTCCAGAGGCGGTCTGGTGGACAACGACGATATGAAGGAAGCTCTTGACACGGGCAAGGTGGCCGTCTATGTGACCGACTTCCCCGACGAAGCCGCGCTGGAAATGCCGAATTGCATCACCATTCCCCACCTCGGCGCGTCCACGCCCGAGTCGGAGGAGAACTGCGCGGTCATGGCCGCACAGGAGATTTCCGATTACCTGAAATACGGTAACATCAAAAACTCCGTAAACTTCCCGGACACCGAGATGGAGCCTGGCGGATGCGCGCGCGTCTGCATTATCCATGAAAACATCCCGAATATGATCGGCCAGTTCAGCGCTCTGTTCGGCAATGCGAAGATCAATATTGACAACATGCTCAACAAGAGCAAGGGCGAGTATGCGTATACCATGATCGATATCGGCAGCCCGCTTGGCGCGGGAATCGTCGACTCGCTCAAGGCGATGGACGGCGTGATCAAGGTCCGCGTGATCGACTAACCAAACCGACAAAACGGCCAAAGCCGCCGCGCACTGCGCGGCGGCTTTTCTGTGCGTCTGTTTGCTTAGGCGAGGGTACAGAACAGCAGCGTAATCTCCGCATGTACCGTGACCCGGCGGGTCGAGACGACGCAGCAGCCGTTATTGCAGCCGTTGCTGCAGGCACATCCGGAAACCGCGACGGTTGTCACCTCCGGCAGCGACTCCACGTTTACGCGCGCGTTGTCCGCGCGGAAGCGGAAGCTGTCGCAGTCATAATTGCACGGCAGGAAAAACAGCGCCGAGATCGGGAGCGTCGCGAGCTTACGCTCGCCGCAGTTTGTAAGATAGGTAATGCGCGCTTCATATTCCACGGAAGCCGCGTTTCTGTTTGCAACGGCAAATATCTTCAGGCCCTTGCGTACAAGCGAAACGTCGGTGACAGCGCCGAGGTTTTCCAGATCGGCTTCGGCCGTCACGCATTGCGTACGCGTATTTTCCGTCTGTTCACAAGGGCAGTTTGCGTAGGCCTCTCTGTATTCGTTCTCATACAGGCTTTCGGCACAGCCGCAGTCAGGGTTTACCGAATTGTTATCGGAACAATTGCAGCTCATAGTATTGTATCCTCCTTCGTTTGTTTCTTTGCCCCCCTATGCTCAGTATATTCCAAAATAAAAAACGTTCCCTTTTGGACCGTTTTTCAGCACACGCCGGGACGCCCGCTGAATTTTAGGATTTTTCCCCTATTTTAATACTAACCCCCAAGGCCCCGTTCATATAATCATGAAAGGGGGATGCGCGGCGTCTCGATCCCCTCGAATTTATACGCCGCGCAACGGAGCGTCCATGAAACGTGTGAAAAAACTGATTCTCAATACAATAGTCCTGACTGTGTCGGCGCTGGTTGTCCGTACGATCGGCCTGGCATTTAACGCCTATATTACAGGCAAAGTCGGCGCGGCGGGCATGGGCCTGTTCGGCCTGATTATGACCGTCTACAGCTTAGGCATTACTTTTGCATCCTCCGGCATACGCACTGCCACAACCCGCCTGATTGTAAGCGAAGATGCGCGCGGCGGCAGGGGCAACCGTGCTGTGATGCGCAGGTGCATGGCGTTTGCCCTGCTTGTCAGCATTTCAATATGCGCGCTCATGTTCATGACCGCGCCCTTTGTCGGCCGCGTCTGGATCGACGACGTACGGACAGTAAACGCACTGCGCGTGCTCGCGCTCAGCCTGCCGTTCATCGCCGTTTCCGCCTCTCTGTCCGGGTATTTCCTGACAAAGGGAAGCTCTGTCAAAATGGCAAGTATCCAGATGGTGGAGCTGGTCGTTCGGATTGTAATCTGTATCGTGCTTCTGACGCTGTATATCGACCGCGGGATTGCATATGCCTGCGCGGCGATCGCCATTGGTTCCACCATCTCTGAAATCTGTTCCTGCCTGCTTGCCTGGGCGCTGTGCAGCAGCGAAATGCGGCGAAAAAGCAGCGAAAAGCCTGTAACGGAGCGTATATTCGGCAAAGTCGTCCGTATTGCCGTTCCGGAGGCGTTCGGCGCATGGATTAAATCCATCCTGATCACCATTGAACATATCCTGATCCCGAACGGGCTGAAGAAATCCGGTTCGTCTACCGACACTGCCCTGGCCTCTTACGGGCTTGTTTCACAGATGGCGTTCCCGCTTCTGCTCTATCCTTCCTGTATCCTCTCCTCGCTGTCCACCCTGCTCATCCCTGAGATTGCGCGCAGCCACACGCTGGGCAATCAAAAACATATCCGGTACATGGCGGTCAAAACCCTGCGGCTGGCGCTGATTTTTTCCTTCGGCGTCGCCGGCCTGTTCTGTTTTTTCAGCGAACCGCTTGCGCAGGCCGTGTACGGAAACACGGACACCGCCGTCTACCTGCGCCTGTTCGCGCCGCTGATCCCGGTGATGTATATCGACACCACCGTAGACGGCATCCTCAAAGGCCTGGACCAGCAGGTGCGCGTTATGCGTATCAGTATCCTGGACGCGGCGCTGTCCGCGCTGCTCGTGTGGATTCTCGTACCCAAATACGCGCTGGCCGGGTATCTGGTCACCATATTTGTCGGCGAAATCGTAAACTTTTACCTGAGCCTGCGCGCCCTAATCCGGATCGCCGATATACGCCTGCACATCATGCGCGACGTAGCGCTGCCCATCCTCTGTATCTGCGCGGCGACGTTGCCGCTTAGCATTCTGTTCGACTACACAGGCGGTGGAGCGGTCATGATCCTTGTCTTTACCATTGCGGCCATGCTTCTGTATTATGTACAGCTGCGCATGACGAGCTGTATTGACAAAGAGGATACAAAGTGGTTCCGTTCCATTTTCAAGTCAGGATAAATAACACGCGCTTGGCCATAAAAAAGAACGCAGGGAGCCGGCAATGGCCGGGCCTCTCTGCGTTCTTTGCTAAATACCCCGTATGGTTCATTCGCCGCGCTGCGCACAGAAGACGATATGGGGCATGTCCATGCCGTAATAGTGTTTGACAAACTGCTTGACGGGCAGCATATCGTTACGCATCGCCACTTTCTGCGAGGCGATGTTCATATCCCGGATAATCGAGTATACACGTTGCGCGCCCAGCGTATCAAACGCATACTGTTTCAGTGCGCGCGCCGCTTCGGTCGCGTACCCATTGTGCCAATATACGCGCCGGAACAGGTAGCCGATTTCCAGCAACTGCTCGCCGTCGCAGTCCTGCATGGTCAGGCCCGCCTGGCCTATAAATTCACCCGTCTGCTTCAGCAGAACAGCCCAGAGGCCAAACCCGTATTCGCGGTAGCGTTCCAGCTGCCGATCCAACCACTGCTGCACCTCTTCATCCGAAAACGCATGTTCATAGGCGTACATGGCCTTAGGATCCTGCAGGATTGTACAGAGATTTCCAAAGTCGTCTTGTGTAAGGCGGCGAAAACAAAGCCGTTGGGTTTCCAGAATCATAGTAGAGACGCTCCTTTCCGAACATGCGCCGCGCCCCGCGCAACGTATGAAAAAATTGGCGCGCCGGCTGCATATTCAATACAATAAAAATCATACTGTCATGTAACGACTGTTATGCGCTGCAGTTTATTATCCCTCTGCGAATATGTTCCCGCCACAGCAGGCTGCCATAATGATTTTATGACGTTTTATACGTAGAAAGGCAGAATAAGCCGGATGAATACGGTTTTTTATGCTCGCGGTACGGCACTGCTTATGCTGCCGATCAACTTTCCCGGTAAAGCAACCCTTGCCATTTGCAGCCCGTCAAAGCGAGCCTGGCGGTAGGCGCGAAGCCGGCGCGGCGTCTTATATGGAAAGCCGGTTCGATCCGCACTTTGCCGCTGTACTCGCTCATAAAACAGAACGGGAAACGGGCGGACGCGCCAGACGCCCCGCAAACGCGGTGCGTTTAGAGAGACGAAAGAGCATAGGCGCGCCGCGAGGCACTGTACTGCACAGAAAAAAAGTCGGAGCAAAGACCGCTTTGCTCCGACATGGAGGCGCCACCCGGATTTGAACCGGGGCATAGAGATTTTGCAGACCTCTGCCTTACCACTTGGCTATGGCGCCAACGCATTGGATAAAACTGCGCTCACAGTTAAAATTCCGTGAGCGCCGTTTTACATCCTGGAGCGGATTACGAGGCTCGAACTCGCTACCTCCACCTTGGCAAGGTGGCGCT
>ERZ827423.685-NODE-685-length-40148-cov-6.967501_pt1 | contig 40148 bp, 38 predicted proteins | sample MGYA00519775_ERZ827423 | MGnify/ENA primary metagenome ERZ827423 (study PRJEB31778, sample SAMEA3449296) | human gut metagenome | biome: human gut; feature: human-associated habitat; material: faeces | place: United Kingdom | collected 2010/2012 ... | reverse complement strand
CTCCATTTCTCGCCTCGGCATAGCCCGAACTGCGTTCGGCTCTGCGCTCGGCTTAGTGAAAACGTTCGACTGCGCGTTTAGCGTGCGCCGAGTTTCTGGTCGAGCATGTAGACGCCCACCTTCTCGCCTTCGATGGCTTTGAAGCCTTCGAGGATGCCGCGGGCCGTATCTTCCTCCTCGACCTGCTCGTTGACGAACCATTGCAGCATGTTCGCCGTTGCGAAATCCTGCTCGGCGGCGGCCAGCTTGCACAGATCGTGGATCATCGCCGTCACCTTCTGTTCGTGGGCGAGCGTGTCCTCGAACATCGCCACGACCGACGGCCATTCGGTCTGCACGGCGGCGATGGGAGCCAGCACGACCTTGGCGTTCTGCGATTGGAGATAGCCCGCCAGCTTCTCGGCGTGCCCCTGCTCCTCCTTGAACTGGTGTACGAACCAGTGTGCGGAACCTTTGAACCCTTTGTCCGCCGCGTCCATCGACATCGAGAGATAGAGATATGCCGACCAGAGTTCGGCATTGATCTGGGCGTTGATCGCCTCCTGCATTTTTTTGCTGATCATAGTTGTATCGTTTAATGTATTAAATTTTCTTTTGTACAAAGATAGCGAATTATTCGATACGCGGTTCTGTTTTTCATTCATATCTTTTTATGGAGCTATAAGTCGGGCTTATGATGCGCCGGCAACGGTCCGATGATCGGGGACGAGCGGGAGGAGCCGTAAGTCCGGTGCGGTTTCGGCGTGCGGAGAAAAGCTTGCGGCGGGACTTCGCACGCCGGAGGCCGCGGTTCGCAGAGCCGGAATCGTCGTTCGCCGAAGGATCGGATACCGCCGCGAGGATCGGCCGCCGGCATCCGAATCCGCTGTTTGTGCCGTCGTTCGGAACGTTTTTTTTCGGGCGAAGTGCCCGACTCTCGGATTTTTTTTCTATCTTTGCAGGCCAATTGTGGCGGAACAAAAACATTATCAACAATGAAAGTTTGCGAAATCACAGGCAAGGTGGCGATCGTGGGAAATAACGTCTCGCACTCGCACCACAAGACCAAGCGCAAATTCAGTCCCAATCTGAAAACCAAGCGCTTCTGGTCCGAGCAGGAGGGTCGCTGGATTACCCTGAAGGTATCCGCTGCCGGCATGAAAACAATCAACAAGAAAGGGCTCGCAGCCGCTCTGCGCGAAGCTGCCGCACCCAAAAGCGTGTACTAAAAACAACGAGTAACAAATGGCAAAGAAAGGCAACAGAGTTCAGGTCATCCTCGAGTGCACCGAACAAAAAGAGAGCGGCGTTGCGGGAATGTCCCGTTACATCACGACGAAAAACAAAAAGAACACCCCCGACCGTATCGAGCTGAACAAGTACTGCCGTTTCTGCAAGAAGCATACGGTTCACCGCGAGACCAAGTAAGTAACCAACGCGATTGCATTGACCGGGCGGTCTCGGCCGTTCCGGGTTTGCGAAAGGATGGGAAAACCATGGCAGATAAGAGCAAGAAGGAAAACTTCTTCGTCCGCTTCGGCAAGGGTTTTGTCAAATTCTTTGCAAAGATCGGCAACGCGTTCAAGAACATGTGGCATGAACTGAAGAAGGTCACATGGCCTACTCGCGAAAAGCTGGTCAATTATTCGGTGATCGTGGTACTTTTCATGCTGTTCATGATGATCATCATCGGCCTTCTGGACATGGGCGCCAGCTGGTTGGTTGACACGATCATGAGTCTGCATGCTTAAGGAGTAACACCATGGCCGAAAACAGCAAAGAACCTTGCTGGTATGTGGTACATACCTATTCCGGCTACGAGAACAAGGTCAAGGATAATATCGAAAAGTCGGTTGAGAACAACGGCATGAAAGACCTGATCTTCGACGTCCGCGTCCCCGTGGAGGACGTGGTGGAGATCAAGGGCAACAAGCGCGTCAAGTCTCAGCGCAAAGTGTATCCGGGCTACGTGCTGGTGCGCATGATCGAGACCAGTGAAAGCTGGTATCTGGTGCGCAACACCCGCGGCGTTACGGGCTTTGTGGGTCCCGACAGCAAGCCGGTTCCCCTGACCCCGGAAGAGGTGGAGGTAATGCTTTCCACGCAGGAAAACAGCGTGGAATTCGGTATCGCCATCGGCGAGGAAGTCCGCATTCTGGCCGGCCCGCTGGAGAATTTCACGGGCACGGTCGAGGACGTGGATACCGTTCGTCAAAAGCTGACGGTAAAGGTCAAGATGTTCCTTGGCCGCGAAATGCCTGTAGAGGTAGACCTGTCGGAAGTCGAAAAGGTTCCCCAGGGCAAGTAATTTACAGGCGAACAGTGGGAGGAATGTGAAACGCATTCCGCCATAACCACAATAAGGAGGTACAAACCGAATGGCTAAGAAAGTAAAATCCATGATCAAGCTCCAGGTTCCCGCCGCGAAGGCAACTCCCGCGCCGCCTATCGGCCCTGCGCTGGGTCAGCACGGCGTGAACATCCCTGGCTTCTGCAAGGAGTTCAATGAGCGCACCGCCAAGGAAGCCGGCATGATCATCCCCGTTGTCATCACCGTGTACACCGACAACACCTTCACCTTCATCACCAAGACTCCTCCGGTTCCCGTTCTGATCAAGAAGGAACTGAACCTGCAGACCGCTTCCGGCCGCCCCAACCGCGACAAGGTTGGCAAGCTGACCAAGGAGCAGGTGCAGAAGATCGCCGAGATCAAGCGCCCCGATGTGAACGCCACGGATCTGGAAGCCATCATGAGCATGGTCAAGGGTACCGCCCGTTCCATGGGCATCACGGTTGAGGAATAAGACGACCAAGAGTGGGAGGACATAGTGCCGTTAGTACCACAGGAAGGACGGAAACATGAAACACGGAAAGAAGTATGTTGACAGCGCAAAGCTGATTGATTCCCTGACTGCTTATGATCCCGCTGACGCTTGCGACCTGGTTTGCAAGACCAGCAAGGCCAAATTCGACGAGACCATCGAGATCTCCGTTCGTCTGGGCGTTGACCCCCGTCACGCTGACCAGCAGGTCCGCGGCGCGGTGGTTCTGCCTCACGGCACCGGCCGCACCATTCGCGTGCTGGTCGTGACCAAGGGCGACAAGGTGAAGGAAGCGGAAGCTGCCGGAGCCGATTTCGTTGGCGGCGAGGAAATGATCCACAAGATCCAGTCTGAGAACTGGTTCGGTTTCGACGTGATGATCGCCACCCCCGACATGATGGGTGTGGTCGGCCGCATCGGTCGTATCCTGGGCCCCAAGGGCTTGATGCCTAACCCCAAGAGCGGCACTGTGACCATGGACGTTGCCAAGGCTGTTTCCGACGTGAAAGCCGGTAAGGTCGAATACCGCGTGGACAAGAGCGCCATCATCCACTGCCCCATCGGCAAGGCCTCTTTCGGCACTGAAAAGCTGACCGAAAACCTGACCACCCTGATGGAAGCCATCAACAAGGCGAAGCCCGCCGCTGCCAAGGGCACCTATGTGCGCAGCCTGTATATCAGCGCCACCATGGGCCCGGCCGTGAAGGTCAACCCCTTGAAGTTCTAATCGCAGGGGCATTGTCCCTGCACCCGGTTCCGAGCCCTTTGGGCGCGGGGCTGGTCGGGAAGTTTCTTGACTCCCAAGGCCGCCGCTCGGCAACGGGCTTCGCGACTTACGGGTTTGATGGATTTTTCCGTATGAAAAACAGCTCGTCTTTTTAGACGGGCTGTTTTTTTGCAGGGGCAGTGCCCCGGCACCCCGGTCCCGCGCCCTTTGGGTGCGGGGCTGATAAGCTGATAAAGAGTACCTTGATGCCGCTCATCTTGACGATTGAGAGACTCGACTAGGTTTGCTTAGTGAAAAAGATTATGTTAGCACAAAAAGAACATTTTCATAATCCTTTACATAATACTTCACATTTGTTCTCCCCTTTGAAAGAATTGTGTGTCCCTCGGCTTCTAATCTTAATCTCTGTTCGTCTATTCCCCCAGGATATTTTGGATTTAATTCTCCATTTGCTTTTAACGTTCTCCAATAAGGCGTTTCGTTTTCAGAACGCTGGTAACTCGCCCATGCAGAAATTGATACAAAGATCCCCGCTGTAATAGGCTCCGTAAAATCCGCTCGGTGTTGTTTAGCAAAATATTCACGAATTTTTCCTATTGTGATTACTTTGCCATACGGGATCAACTTCATCACTCTATCATAATCGATTGGCGGCGCAAAATACATTCTATTTCCACCGTATTTTTCTATGCTTTTCTCGTCTGTAATTATTTGGATTTTCGGCATATCTTTGCTATCATTGAGCATCGAATTAAAATCTTTTTCATTTTCATTTGGCATGAATGTCCACCTCCTGCCAGCATTATAGCGTCAGCTTTTAGATAATACAATGAGACAGTTTGTGATCCTTCAAAGAAAATTACGAACGAATGGGCTACTGTCTCTCCATTCCCTGTTGGCTGCACATGACCATTTTTGCAGGTCAACCCAATAAAACACCCGGCATGGAAGCCTATGCCGGGTGTTTTATTGAAAAATATACTCTACCTTATTTCACAAGCTCCCAGACCATTTCCACGGTAGCGGAAACGATGGTGCTGTCCATCAATTCGTCAGTCTCTGAACGAATGGTGTGCCCGAAAACGGGTTCTTCTTCCTTCAGGCTGCGCAGTGCTCCCAGCTTCATGCCGTTGGTTTTGGCGACGAATTCTGCCTTCTGCAGGGCATAATCCATAGCCAGATCCAGCGCTTCCTGATAGGCTTCCTGTTTGCCGCTGCTCTCCAGCGTGAAGGTATAGCCCGAAACTACGTTGGCGGAAAGGATCGCATCCAGAGTCCCCTCCAGCATCCCTTTCTCCGGCAGAGTCAGCATCCATTCGCTGCCTACGCTCTGCTCATCCTGCTCTACGCCGCGCTCAAGCTTGCCGAACTTGAATTCATACTGCGTATTCAGAAAGGAATCGGACATTTGCAGCTGATCCTTGCTGATCCCCACCGATTCCAACGTCGTGTAAAGCTCCTCCAGCTTCTGATCATGCTGCTTGCGGGCTTCCTGAACCGTCTTGGCACTGGCGGAAATTTCAAAGGTAATGACCGCCGTGTCCAGCGTTACATACGTTTTTCCATACCCGTAAACCGTTACGGTGCTTTCGCCCTCGCCCAACGCCGCTACAGGCAGCACTGTCAGCATCAACGCCAGAATCAACATTGCCATGCGTTTCATTTTTGCTCTTTCATCTCCTTTGCCTTTTTCCCTTTTTTCTTTGTGCGGCAGATCAGCAGGACTGCCGCCGTTACGATCGCCATCAGCCCCAATGCAGGCAGCGCCATCACGATAAAGACCAGCATATTACGAAGGAACTGTCCGAAGTCCTCCACGGAGTTCTGGAAGGCACGGCTGATGCGCTCCCCAAGACTCATCTCCGAGGTCACTTCCACCGGGGAATCCTCCCGCAGATATATATCCACCTCGCTCATATCCACCTGCCGGTCGATGGTGCGCTGACGGGTCTCATAGCTGTCGATGGAATACTGCGTGTCCGCAATGGCGCTCTCGATGGAGATCAGGTCTTCCACCGTCTCGGCCTTTTCCAGCAGCTCGTTAAGCCGTTCCATTTTGGCCCGCAGGGTCGCCAGACGGGCCTCGTTGTCCGCATACTGCACGGTCATGTCCGTGGAACTCTCCGAACGGTCCACCACCCGGCCCACGCTGTCCAGCCCGTTCAAGAACTCGTCCAGCTTGTCGGACGGGATCCGCAGGGTCATACTGTTGCTGCGGGCAGATCCGCTTTCCAGATCGCCGCTCTGATAGGTGGACTCGATATAGCCACCCACACTGCTTATCAGCTGGGTCAGCGCTTCCAGATCCGCGTCGTACTGCGCCGTGCGGATGGTCAGGCTGGCGGTGCGGATCAGCTTGCGGCTAGTCTCCGCTGTGGGTTCCAAGGCCGATGTATCTGCCGAGCTTCCGGAAGCCATGGAAACGGATTTTTTGGCATAGCCGCTTTCCTCGCTGGAGCCAACCAGATCGTAGGCCGCCGCTTCGTTCTGATAGCCGCCGTCGTAGTCACTGGCGGAAGTGTAAAGGCGGGGCTGCGCAGAGAAGGAACGATCGCTTGCGCCGTACTCCGGTTGCTGAGCGCCCACCCAACACGAACCGGCGACCAGCACCAGCGCCGCGGCGGCGGGCAAAGCCGCTTTCCACCACTTCCGCTTTGTTTTCTTCTGTTCCTTTTCCAAATGGCCGCTGAACTGACTCATGGTTAAACTCTCCTCTCGCTGAATGGCGCTGCGCCATTTTTCCTCGAAGGAAGACGGAACAGGCGCGCTGAACAGTTCCATCAGCTCATCGTCCAGCCGGTCGTTTTCATGCTTCGACTCCATGTTCCTCTCCTCCTTTCATGGGAATAGACGAGAGACTTTCCCAAAAGTTCCTCAAAATGTTGCATCTCCCTGCCCCAGCACCTTTCGAAGGTTTTCCCTGGCACGGCTTAAGCGGCTTTTCACCGTGCCCTCCGGCAGCTTCAGCAGCCGGGACAGCGCTTCGTAGGACTGATTTTCTCCATAATAAAGAGACAGGATCACCTGCTGATCCGTGGGCAGCTGTTCCACCGCCTGCCAGAGCTGCTCCTGCCGGGAGCGCTTCTGATAAACGTCCTCCGGCGTGGGCGACGGATCGACCGTCTCCGGAAGCCCGTCATAGGGCAGCGTTTCCCGTTTCCAGCGGGCGGAACGGAGAATGTCCAGACAGGTATTATGGGCGATGCGGTACAGCCACGTGGCTGTTCCTTCGCCCCGGTAGCCGTCATAGGCGCGGAATGCCCGCAGCATGCTCTCCTGCGCCGCGTCCTCGGCTTCCTCCGGGCGGGACAGCATATGAAGGCAGTGGCGATAGACCATGCCCGCATAGGGCCCGCATTCCTCGGAAAACCGCTGTGCCTTTTCGTCCATTCGCTCACTCCTTCCCCTCGCGCGATCTCAGTTTTAGTATAGCACGATTCTTTCTGCCGTGACAAGGCTCGTTTCCATTGACAATCCCATTTTACAATGTTAAGATAGCTTCGGTTCGGGCAAAAAGTCCGAACGGAAAAGGAGAGAAGACCATGCCTGTTAATAAGAAAATGTCCATCGGCGAAGTGCTTCGTATGGATGGCGACACCGCCGCGATTTTCATGAGCTTCGGAATGCACTGTCTGGGCTGCCCCTGCGCCACCGCCGAACCCATCGAGGACGCCTGCGCGGTGCACGGCACCAACGCGGATGAACTTGTGGAAAAACTCAACGAGTTTTTGAACTCCAAGAAGTAATTCTGTGGAAAACTGAGCGAAAAAGTGATGGAATCCCTTGTGATTCAATCACTTTTCCGTTATATGCGCAACGTGTGGGAAATTATTCTCAAAATGTGGAAAACCCATGGGAAACCCGTGGAAAGGATGTGAATCATCGTGGAGATCCGTTCGCAGCAGGAGGCGCTGTTCATTGCCTGTGAAATGGAAAAGAGCGCCATTCAGCTCTACACCCGCGCTCTGATGCTGCTGGAGCAGCAGGGACGTGCGGACGATCCGATCGCCGTCCAGATTCGGCAGACCTGCGAAGACGAGCGGGAGCATCTGCGGCAGTTCCGCGCCCATGCCCAGCCGTTGGACGGTACGCTGGAAGAACAGCTCATGCTCTCCGCCGCAGCCGAAGGCGTGCTGTTCGAGGGCGGTCTGATGGACGCAGTGCGGCGCGGGCTGCTGAACGACGTATCCTCCATGATGAATTACGCCATGGCGGCGGAAGAATGCTCGTCCCAAAAATACCGACAGTTCGCCGCTTTGGCGCAGGATGCCGACACCCGTGCCATGCTGGAAACCATCGCCGGGGAAGAGGACAAGCACCTTTCCAGCCTGCAAAAGCAGGCTCAATCGGCAAGCCACTAAAATACCAAGGAGGCGTATTCTCATGAACCAGAACCTGAAAAATACGCAGAAGCTGGCCTTTGGCGGCATGTTGGCCGCGCTGGTCTTCGCGGCCACCTATCTTTTCAAGATCCCGATCTCCATCACCCAAGGCTACATTCATCTGGGCGACGCGTTCATTCTGCTGGGCGCGGTGCTGCTGGACTGGACGGCGGTGCCCGCTGCGGCCATCGGTAGCCTGCTGGCCGACCTGATCGCCGGTTATCCCCTGTACTGCCTGCCTACGTTCCTCATCAAGGCGGGCGTTGCGGCCATTGCCGTAGTGGGCTGCCGCAAGACTCAGTCCGACTGGCTGCGCATCCTCTGGTTCGTGCTGGCGGAGCTGTGGATGGTGCTGGGCTATTTCCTCGTCGAATGGCTCCCACTGGGCTACGGTCTGGCTGCGGCGCTGGGCGCTGTAGGTCCCAACCTGGTGCAGGGTCTCAGCGGCGTGGTGATCGCCGCCGTGCTGCAGCCGGTGGTTCGCCGCATCCGTCAGCAGAAATAATTCCCCTTCCGGCTGAGGATTTTTCCTCAGCCGGTTTCTTTTTGCCTTTCCGGCGCAAGTATGGTATACTGGCCCTTGTCAGTCTGGAAAATGTCCGCCGTTTGGCGGATCGTCGCGGAGGAAAAGCGCAAGCTGAAAATCCGCATTGCCAAAAAAGTCAACCATCGGGGGCATCGACTTACCCCTTTTCCATCTTTCAAGGAGGTCTCGCCATGTCCGACCATTCCGCCTACATCAGCCCCTTTTCCACCCGCTATGCCAGCAAAGACATGCAGTTCATTTTCTCCGAGGACAACAAGTTCCGCACATGGCGGAAGCTCTGGGTCGCTCTGGCCAAAGCGGAAAAGGCGCAGGGGCTTGCCATCACCGACGAGCAGATTGCCGAGCTGGAAGCCCATCAGGACGACATCAACTACGAGGACGCCCAGCGCCGGGAACGGGAATGCCGTCACGACGTGATGAGCCACGTCTACGCCTACGGCCTGCAATGCCCCAAGGCCAAGGGGATCCTGCATCTGGGCGCTACCAGTTGCTATGTGGGCGACAACACCGACGTCATCATCATGAAGCAGGGCCTTCAGCTGATCCGCCGGAAGGTGCTCAATGTGCTGGACAAGCTGGCCAAGTTTGCCGACGAATACAAAGCCATGCCCTGTCTGGCCTACACCCATATTCAGCCCGCCCAGCTGACCACCGTCGGCAAGCGCGCCACGCTGTGGATGAACGAGCTATACATGGACTATCTGGAGCTGGAGCATCGGCTCGATTCGCTGGCGCTGCTGGGCAGCAAGGGCACCACGGGTACGCAGGCCAGCTTTATGGAGCTTTTCGGCGGCGACGAGGAAAAGATTCGTCAGTTGGAACGCGATATTGCCCAGCAGATGGGCTTTGACCGGGTCGTGCCCGTCAGCGGTCAGACCTACAGCCGCAAGATGGACTATTTCGTGGTTTCCACTCTTTCCGGCATTGCTCAGACGGCCAGCAAATTCAGCTACGATCTTCGGCTTCTGCAGAGCTTCAAGGAGATGGAGGAACCTTTCGAAAAGCAGCAGATCGGTTCCTCGGCCATGCCCTACAAGCGCAATCCCATGCGTTCCGAACGTATTTCGGCCCTGAGCCGTTACGTCATGGTGGACACTTTGAACGCCGCCATCACCAGCGCCACGCAGTTTTTCGAGCGTACTTTGGATGACAGCGCCAACCGCCGCATTGCGGTCAGCGAGTCCTTCCTCGGGGTGGACGCCATCCTCAACGTGATGCTGAACGTCTGCGACGGTCTGGTCGTTTACCCGAAGGTCATTCATGCCCGGGTGATGAACGAGCTGCCCTTCATGGCCACAGAGAACATTCTGATGGACGCGGTCAAGCGGGGCGGCGACCGGCAGCAGCTTCACGAGCGTCTGCGCATTCATTCCCAAGCTGCGGGCAACGTAGTCAAGGAAGAAGGCCTGCCCAACGACCTGCTTTCCCGCATTGCCGCCGATCCCCTTTTTCAGACCACGGAAGCGGAGCTTCAATCCTTACTTGATCCTACTCTCTACACGGGCCGCAGTGCCCAGCAGGTGGACGAGTTCCTTTCCACCTTCATCCGTCCCCTTCTCGCCGAAAACGCCGCCCTCCTCGGCGAGCACGAAACCCTCACCGTATAGCAGGGGGTGACCCCCTGCACCCCCGGACTGCGCGCCATGGGCGCGCAGGGGCGTAGAGGGATATGCGGTTTGGCCGGGGTTTTACCGCCGCTCGGCGACGGGCCTCACGGCTCGCCGGTCTGGTGTGGTTTCCTTGTTTGTTGAATAGAAAAGGCCGCCATTCGGCAACGGGCCTCATGGCTCGCAACAAAGACCAACGTGGATATAAAATCCCGCTGGCCTTTTGTGTTACAGGAATATCCAAGCCGCGACGAAGCATCCCAAGCGATGCTGATTGAGTAAGCATAGTGCCAACCGTAGTGAAAAAACAAGCCTGTTTTTTTGCTGCAAAATCAGCCAAGTTACGCCGTAACATCCCAACTGGCTTTCCTTTGAGTCTGCCCAGCGCCACCTGCGGGGGAGCAGAGCGGCGATAGGCAGCGGAGGGAAAAAGGCCCGCCCATTTTGACGGCGGAAAAAGGCGAGCACGAGCGCGCTCCAAGAGCTTGTGAAAGCTATCCAACTCCATTGCGCGCGACATTGCGAGCCCCGCCGTCAAAATGGGCAATAAAGGGCTTTTTCCCGTAGTCGCCGTGCCGCTGGCTTTCTTTGGTACTTTCTTTCGCGCCGAAAGAAAGTACTACCCCTCTCAGGGCGGCAGCCCCACCGTTCGCGCCGTAGTCGGCGCGTCATGCATCCGGAGTGGGTTTCCTTCCGGCAAAGTTGGCGTACACCGACACAGGCAGGTGCTTCCCGCTCACTCCCTGTGCCGCTTCGGCCCTTATCGCAAAAAATTCATTTTTAGGAACCTAAACTTTCTTCAAAATAACTGCTCGCCGCACCACCGTGCACTTCGCCGTAGCAGCACCTAAACCCGCTTCATTCAACGCGCGTTCTTCCCTCAGCAAAGCTAAAACCCAATCGACCATTTTCCCTTTTTTTCTGCATTTTTCTTTATAGAAATGTAATGGAAATACTTTTGCAATACACTATTTTTTTTTTTAGAAATGTAATATTTTCGTAATACAACTAAGATATAATACTTTTGGAGTTGGGATGGATGCATGTCTTCGTCGGTTTCTCCCCGACCCTTCTTTCTTAAAACGCCGCACGCCAGCGGGATGCGGATCACCTGGTGGCATTCTGCGGCGTTTCCCCAAAAGAGAAGAGCTGCCTTTGCAGCAGGCAGCTCTTCTTGTTTTTCCCCATGACGGGGGCTTTTTTATTTTCTCATAAAGAGAATGCCCAGCGTGTTGGGCCCGCAGTGGCTCGTCACCGTAGAGCCTGCGTCCGTCTCCAAAATTTCCGCAAAGGGCGGCTCGTGCTGCAGCAGCAGCTCCTTCACCGCCTGTACGTCCGCAGGATCGCACTCGGTATGGGTAATGAAGATTCGATAGGGATCCACATCGTCCCGGCCAGCCAGACGATCCTCCACATAATTCAAAAGCACCTGACGGAAACGTCCGCGATATTTCTTGGTAGGCGCCATTTTGCCGCCCATGACCTCAATGCAGGGTTTCAGATGCAGCACGTTGGCCCCCATCATGGTAATGGCGCTGCAGCGGCCGCCCTTGTGCATATAGTCCAGCCGATCCAGAATGAAGCTGGCCTCCACCTTGTTGGTCAGTCGAGTGCATTCCTCGTAGATTTCCTTGGCGGAAGCGCCGGCCCGGGCCATTTCCGCGCCCTTCAGCACCAAAAGTCCCTGCCCGGAGGACAGATTCCGGCTGTCCACGACGTACACCTCGTCCATCTCCTGTGCGGCGGCGCAGGCGTTCTGATAGCAGCTGGAAAATTCGCTGCTGATGCAGTAATGTACGATCGAGTACCCCTTTTCCCGCCAACTGCGGAACACGCGAACGTATTCTTCGGTATTGACGGCGCTGGTCTTGGGCAGCTCCTTGCATTCCGCTACATGCTGATAGATCTTCGCCGGGGTCACTTCGATACCGTCGCGGCCCGTGAAATCGCCCAGGATCACGGAAAGCGGCACAATTTCGATGTCATAGCGGCTGACCAGTTCCGACGAGAGGTCGCAGGTGCTGTCGGAAATGATTTTAACGTTCATCGTGTTCCCTCCCTGTTTTATTGCAGGTTACGAAATTTATCATACCCATTCGGAGGTTGTCAATCAATAGGCTTCCTTCCAAAAATGCACAAAATTTTTTCATTTCGTCTCTTATGTCCAAAAAAATCCCCCTTGGCATACCAAAGGGGATTCGGGAAAATCAGGAATCCTTCTCGTCCGGCCGCACCGGCTTTTCCTGAAGCAATGGCAAACGATTCAGCTCCTGCCGAACACCGCCCCACAGGCAGCCCAGCGCCAGCGCCCCAAAGCCGCAGGCCCAGCCCATCAGGCGGCTGTAAAACCGCGCCCGCAAGAGCTCCGGCGTGCGGAGCTCCATCACAGTGGCCGTGTCCTGCCACACGTTCCAGAAGGCGGCGGCAATGTCCTTGGGCTCTACCAGCACGGCGGGCACCCACTCCGGGAAGGTGAATACCGGCTGGATCAGCACAACGAACAGCCCCGCCAGCGCGGCCACACAGGCAGCATAGCCGATCGCCAGCCCCACTGCCCGAAGCAGCAGCCAGCCCAGCAGCCGGGCGGCATATTCCTCCCGAATCTTGCTCCGCCACGCGGCGCATACCCGGGAAAACAGCCGGTTCAATATGCGGATGAGGTACAGCGCCAGCACCCAGCCGGAAATGACCAACAAAAGCCGCAAAGGCATCTTGCCGTTCATGCTTTCCTTAGGCAGACTGTGGGTGGAGCCGCTTTCCGACAGCTGTTTTGCGGCGCTCTGAAACGCAGCCCAGCCGCCCGCACCCTTCACCGGCTTGCCCTCGAAGATCACGCAGCTCATGACCTGCGTGGAAGACACCAGCGAACGGTAGGGCACGTACAGGCTGTATTCCTCCTGATCGCCCACCCGCTTTTGATCCCGTACAATGCCGATCACGCGGTATTTTTCGCCGGAAAGAACGATCTCCTCGCTCAGGGGCTCGGCGTACTGAAACAGCGCCACGGCCAGCTGCTCATCCAGAAGGGCGACTTTTTCGCCGTAGGTGTACTCGTCCGGGTAAAAATAGCGGCCCGTGTACAGCGCGAAAGGCTCCACGGACAGATAGTTCTCGTCGAGCCCTACGAGCCGCGCGGAGGCAGCGTTTTCCCCCTCGCCGGTTTCCACTGTGGCGGGCTGGGCCACCGCATACAGGGTGGTCGGCTCGCAGGAGCCGTCCAGCGCCGTATCCGCCGACTCCTTTTTGTCCACCAAATCCCGCAGGTAACGGTTCACCGGTTGACCGCCCTCGGTTTCCGCCAGCTGCTCTCCCGGAAGAAACACATGCTGATAAACGCCGGGAAGGCCGTTCAGCTCCACCGCCGCATAAACGATCACCGCCACGGCCAGCGCCAGCAGAAACAGCAGTTTTCCGCGTTCTTTCCAAAATGCTTTGATTGCCATCACTGTCCGCTCCCCGGTCACTCCGTATATTCCATCACAGGCTTGCCGTCCTCCACGGTGCGGTCGGCCTTGTCGATGATCTGCTGCCAGCCCAGGTCTTCTTCCACGCTGACCTGGGTGTCACTGCGGTCGATGACGGTGACGGCTGTCTTTTTGGCCGTCATGCCGGAGGAAGACAGCACGCCGCCATAGTTGTACTGAGCCACGAAAACGTACTCCGTGCCGCCCTCAGAGCGCAGGGCCGATGCGGGTATAATGGTGGCGTTCTTCCGGGAACGGAAGACGATCTTCGCGTCGATGCTGCCGTTCTCCATCAGCTTGCTCATGCCGCCCGCGGCGTAGAGAATATCGTCGGTCATTTCCATCTCCGCGTATTTGCGGCCGTCGCTGTCGTTAACGATCTGGCTGACCTTGGTGCGGTAGGTGCTGTAATCGCCCTTCACCTCCACCTTCGCGCCCTCGCTCACGTCCTTTTTCAGGTCGGTCACATCTGCCCGAAGCACGGGCTTATCCTCTTCCTTGGCGATGGTATACAGGATCTTGTCCCCCGAATACACGTCGCCGCTTTTGATGTCCAGCCCCACCACATAACCGGCGCTGGAGGCCGTCACAACGCTCATGCTCTGCTGGGCCTCCTGCAGGGCCACCATGTCGTCGGACAGCTGCTGCAGCTCCTTCACGAGGGCATTGCGGCTTTTGATGTACTTGAAAACGTCGTCCGCCACCTTGATCTTCTTGTTTTCGTAGCTGTCGAAGAAATCCTGCCGAGCTTGATCGAAATTCTGCTTGGCCGTAACGGCGGCGCGGATCAGGGAGGTCACTTCGCTGCTGGCCTTGGCGGACTGGGCTTTCGCCAGCCACGTGCTCTGGTCATAGCTCAGTTCCAGCCCCTCCTTAGCGGCGGCCAGACGAGCCTTGCTTTCCGCTTCGGACAGCGCGTCCTGCTTGGCGATCATATCGTCGTACAGATCGTTCTGCATACTCTGCTTGCTGTTTTTGCGGTTGGTGATGTCCAGTTCGATCAGCTCCTGCGCCTTCTTGGCGTAGCTGTCCGTCAGTTCCTTTTCCTTCTTGTCGTAATCGTTAATAACGGCGGTCAGGATGGTGTCGCCCTTTTCTACATACAAACCGGTCTTTACGTAAACCTTATCCACCGTAATGGGATAATCCTTGGCCTTGGTCAGGGTGATCTCCGTTTTCACGGGGAAATAGGGCGACAGTGCCACGGCCACCTTCTGCTCGATGCGCCCAACATCCGCCGTCACCAGCTTCACCTTGGGGGTGGTGATGGTCTGGATGGTGCGGGAGAAGTACATACAGATGGCGATGGCCGCCGCCAGAATCAAGAACGCCTTAAGAACCTTGCTTTTCTTGCTCATGGGAGTCTCTCCTGTTATTTTAGTTCGCTGAGCTGCACACCCAGCAGGATATCATCCTGAAAATACAGATACACCAGCAGCATCGGCAGAATGTACAGCGCCGCGCCCGCGAACGCCACGTCGGCGGAGTCGGTGTTGATCTGGTTGAACATGACGCTCAGCGGCTGCTGGCTGGAATCCGTCAGATAGATCAGCGGCTGCTCCACCAGATTCCAGCAGTCGGCGAAGCTCAGCGCCACCGAAGCGCCGATGATGGGCCGGCAGACCGGCAGCACCACCTGCCACAGGCAGCGGAAGGTGCCCGCGCCGTCCATCTGCCCGGCTTCCAGAATCTCATTGGGCAGCCCCAGCATGAACTGCCGCACCAGAAACAGATAAAACGGAGAGAACCACATGGGCAGTATCACCGCCCAGGGGGTGTTCAGAATGCCCAGCGCCCGCAGGGTCATGACGCTTGGGGCCATCGTCACCTGAAAGGGCAAAAGCATCAATACCAGCACCAGAAAGAACAGCGTGTCCCGCCCCTTGAAGCGGAAGCGGCTCAGGCCGTAGGCGGTCATGGGAATGATAACGGCCTGTCCCAGCAGGATACCCACGCTGTAGCGGACGCTGTTCAGGAACAGCTTCAGATATTGGGGCTGCTCGATCAGAATTTTGTAATATTGACGCAGGCTGACCTGCGAGGGCGAGAACAGCACCGGCAGCCACTTGGATGTGTCGTAGCTGCTGCGCTGATTCAGATAATCGCTGATCTCCGATTTAGGAAAGAACGAATACAGGAACGTGAACACGATAGGGATCAGCATCACCGCGGCGATGACGCACAGCAGCACGAACGTCAGGGGCCGGGCTTTTTTCCACCAGTGGCGGAAGCTCGGGCGGCGTGTTTTTTTCCTGCGCCCTGCCGTCGGCTGATTCGAGGTTTTCGAGATCTGCATGGATTTTTCTCCTTTCAGGCGGCGCTGTCGCCCCGGACGGACTTGGTGCGGTACAGCAGGAAAATAAAGACCAGTACGATCAATGCGAAGGAATAGGCGGCGGTGGTCACATCCTGATAATCCAGCTTGGAGAACTTGTTGTTCATGTAATGCTGCAGGGTGTAAATGCTTTCATTAGGATAGGAGCCGCCGATGAAGTACACTTCCTTGAAGATCTTGAAGGCGTTGACGATGGCCAGCACCAGCACCAGAAAGGCAGTGGGCAAAATCTGAGGCAGGGTGATGGACAGCTCCCTGCGAAGCCAACCCGCGCCCTCCAGACTGGCGTACTCGTACATGGCCTCCGGCACGGCCTGCAGGGCGGCGGTGAAGATGACCACGCTGAAGCCCAGATTCTTCCAGATGTACAACAGCACGATGGGCACCCGCAGCATCTCGCCCTCCAGCCAGAACACCCGCTCCGCGCCCAGAGCTACCACCAGCCGATTGATCACGCCGCCGTAGTCGAAGATCAGCAGCCAGATAATCAGAATGGCGGAAGAAGGCATCAGATAGGGCAGCAGCAGCGCGTTGCGAAAGAAGCTGTCCCCCGCCACGTGCTTGCGCAGCATTCCCGCCAGCAGAAAGGACAGCAGGAAAATGGCGGGCGCGCACAGGAGAGACAATTCCAGCGTGTTTTTGAGGCCCAGCTGGAACACCGGGTTCTTCCACACCCGAAGGTAGTTGGCAAAGCCCACGAAACGGTTGTCGATGGTTCCGTCGGTCAGGCTGAACCAGATGCCCCACACGAAGGGCACCACATAGAAGGCCAGCAGGCCGATCATTCCCGGCAGCAGATACAGCCACACGGATTTACGGTGAAACATAGTTTTTTCCTTTCCTTTGCCTTTTGGAATTTCAGCGAAGGGTCAAATTTCGTCCTCCAGCTGCATCAGGCGGATGCGGCCTTCCAGCTCCCGGATCAGGCGGTCCCGGGGAATCGCGCCCTCAATGTACTGGTTGATGAGGGTGCTGATCTCGGTCATGGCCGTCTGGTTGCCGCTGTAGAGTACGTTCTGCCGCTCCACATACAACATGGGCAGCATGGTCTGCTGGTAGTACTGGATCCGCTCAGCGCTGATGCTGTAACGGTTCTGTTCCAGATACTTCAGGTCTTCTTCCAGACTGCTGATCTCATCCCGGATGGAGGCTTTGTTTTCCTCACTGGCCTTTTCCAGGCGCTCCTTCGCGTTGGCGATTTGCTTTTGCGTCTCTTTTTTCTGGCGAGCGTAGTAGGGGCTTTCCACCGGCTCCGGCGTGCCCTGAAAGAAGGTGATCGCGCCTTCGTCCTTGGGCAGGTGCGTCACGTAGTACTCCATATAGGTCTTGGCTTCTTCCATTCGGGTGGTCTTGGGGTTGATGATCATCACCGTCGTGGTGACGGACAGGGAAGGTTCTTCGCCTTCGGCCACGGACAGATACAACGGCCGATAGTTTTCATCCATATACTGAAAATTGCTCAGCGGCAATACAGAGGTATAACTCTGAAAAATAACCTTTTCCATGTCCATGGATTCGTTCTGGTCGTGAAGCTGTTCTAATTCCTTGAAATTGATGTCCTCAAAGGCCCGCAGAAGTTCTTCGAACTCCGGCGTGTTGAAAATGATCTTTCCTTCCTTCTTCTGGATGTAGGTGAGATACTCGCTCAGAATCATGGAGAAGAAGCTGGACTGATTAACCCAGTCGAACAGGAAATACTCGGAATAATCATCGCCGTAGTCAAAGGCCCAGTTGGCGGTGAACTCCATCAGATCCAGCAGGGTCTTGGGCAAGTCGTCCTCCGTCAGGCCCAGTGCTTCCCATGCGTCCATGTTGACGCTGTAGGTGGAGGCGCTGGCGTCCACCGGCAGACCGTAGAGCTTGCCGTCCTTCATCAGAATTTCGCCAAACTGGGGGTACATGCTCCGGGCCACGTCCATCAGCGCTTCGTCGCCGGACAGGTCGGCGCAGTAGCCCTTCTGCAAAAGCCGATCCACCGGCATGTAGTTCAGGCTCAAAAACAGCACGTCGTAGGGATTGGTATCACTGACCATGGCCTGGGTCAGGGTCTCCAGATCGTTGGAGTAATCCCCCGCCACCTCCACAGAAATTTCCGGGTGGGCCTTGGCAAAGTTCCGATGAGTATCGGAACCGCTTTCGCCGAAGATGCGCAGCGCGCCCTTTTCCAGCGAAGGACTGTTGAGCAGGTACTGATTCAGCCCGGAACTGGCAGTAATGTAGTAGCCGCCCTCGCACAGCACGTTTCCGTAGGAGCTTCCGCCGTACATGCCCTCGCCGGTATAGGCCGCAATCTTGCTTTCCCCGGTCTCCGGGTCAATGCCCATGATCCGGGAACCGTCCATATAATATACCTTCTGCCCGTCGCTGCAGAAACCGCTCAGGTTATAAACGCCCATCTGGCTGTCCGTGGTCACCGGCCATTCCGTGCCCAGTGTCCCGGTCTCCGGGTCGTACAGTGCCAGACTGGCGGACAGGTCGTCCAGCGAAGCGCCGCCGGTGTACAGGGCGCTCATGTCGCACAAAAACAGCGCTACCTTTCCGTCTCCATAGGCGCAGGCATTGGCGATGCTGGGCACCTCAAACATCTGGCTGGTCCCGCCCGTCAGAGGGATGCGACCGAAGCACATTTTATTTTCCCCGCCGGAATAACTGCTGCCCACGAAGTACAGCCAGTCCCCCATCACGAACCGGGCGTTGGTGCTCATGGGATAGGAATAGTCCTCGTCCTTTTCCATCATCACGTCCAAGTCCAGCTTGACCGTCTGCGCTTTCAGCTCTAATTCTCCCTGATCGTTCAGCAGAGAATACCACTGGCCGGTATAGGGATTGAGCAGGTACAACTGCTCCTTCCATGCCAGCAGAAAGCAGCTGGACACGTGATAGCCCATACCCGTGGCTTCATCCATCAGCATTTCGGAGTCGATCACCCCAAGCTCCACGGACGCGCCGCCGGACAGCGGCTTGGAAAAAAGCATACTGTCCTCCGCATCGGAGAAAAAATAAAGATTGCCATTCAAATAGGCGATGCTGCCGTACAGGTACCCGGTGCTGGGGTCGCCAGACTCGTCGTAAGCGCTGTCGTCCCCTTCGGATGCAGTTTCGGCCACAGCCGCCGGAACGCACCAGACCGCCAGCAGGATCAGCGCCGTCAGCAGGGCGCTCAACATGGAAAAGCGTTTTCCTTGCATCGTTTCCTTCCTTTCCCCGCCGCAGCTCCCCCGGGCGGATCGGTTTATCGACTGTATCATACCACATCGTACAGTGGTTTTGAAGGGTTCCGCCCCCTGCAAAACTGTCCAGATTGTAAAAATTGACCGGGAATGCAAAACTTTCCGAAAACCTTTGTGTTTTGGGGCGGTGCTATGCTATAATGTCAAAGTCGTGCATTACGGCTGTTTTGGCGTATTCGCAGCCCGACCGGAGTTCATTCCGGCGGCATCAAGGAGGACTTTTACTTTGAAGAAGAACCAACGGGGATTGATGGGGTACGTGGTCCTGATCGCGGTCTTTCTCGTGATCGCAATCCTGCTCAACGGCGGGTTGGGCCAGCAGGAGAACAAACGGATCGAATACCCCCAGCTGCTGACCTCCATCCGGGAGGATAACGTGAAGGCCGTCGCCATCCGCGGCACGTCGCTGGTGGGCCTGTACCGCAACGGCAAGGTGGCCGACGCGGATTTTCCGGATCGGGGCTATGATTTTGAAACCACTATCGGCGCGGACTTCATCGAGACCGTGCGCCAGATGACTGCCGCCAAGACCGGCAAGGCGCTGGAGGACGTCAGCGTCAGCGATCTGCCCTTCACGGTGGAATACCGCGCGCCGGTGGTCACGCCGTGGTATCTGGAATACCTGCCCTACTTCCTCAGTCTGATTCTGATCGTGGGTCTGTGGTATTTCATCATGATGCGTCAGGGCGGCGGCAACAGCAAGGTGATGAACTTCGGCCGCAGCCGCGCCCGGGTCAGCGACCCTGCCAAGAACAAGGTCACCTTCAAGGACGTGGCCGGAGCCAAGGAAGAAAAGGAAGAACTTCAGGAGATGGTCGATTTCCTGAAGAACCCCAAGGCCTATACCGCCATGGGCGCGCGCATTCCCAAGGGCGTGCTGCTGGTGGGCCCTCCGGGCACCGGTAAGACCCTGCTGGCCAAGGCCGTGGCAGGCGAGGCCAATGCGCCCTTCTTCTCCATTTCCGGTTCCGACTTTGTGGAAATGTTCGTCGGCGTGGGTGCCAGCCGCGTCCGTGACCTGTTCGATCAGGCCAAGAAGGCCGCGCCTTCCATTATCTTCATCGATGAGATCGACGCGGTGGGCCGTCACCGCGGCGCGGGCCTAGGCGGCGGTCACGACGAGCGCGAGCAGACCCTGAACCAGCTGCTGGTGGAGATGGACGGCTTCTCCATCAATGAAGGCGTTATCGTCATGGCGGCGACCAACCGCCGGGATATTCTGGATCCCGCTCTGCTCCGTCCGGGCCGCTTTGACCGTCAGGTGACGGTGAACTATCCCGACCAGGAGGGCCGGGTGGATATTCTGAAGGTGCACTCCAAGGGCAAGCCGCTGTCCGCCGACGTGGATCTGGACAACGTTGCCAAGCGGATGCCCTACTCCACCGGCGCGGATCTGGAAAACGTGATGAACGAGGCCGCCATTCTGGCCGTGCGCCGTCACCGGAAGCAGATCACCCAGCAGGATATGGTGGATGCTATCGCCCGGGTGCAGATGGGCCCGGAAAAGAAGAGCCACAAGGTCAACCCCAAGGACCGTCACGTCACGGCCTATCACGAAGTGGGCCATGCGGTCATCGCCAACCTGCTGCCGGAATGCGACGACGTGCATCTGATCACCATCGTGCCCCGGGGACAGGCGGGCGGCTACACCCTCAGCCTGCCAGAGGAAGAACATGACAACCTGAGCCGCAAGGCGCTACTGGGCATGATCACCATGGCGCTGGGCGGACACGCCGCCGAGGACGTGGCGCTGGACGACATCTACACCGGCTCCTCCAGCGACCTGAAGCGGGCCACCGACCTGTGCCGCCGCATGATCACCCAGTACGGCATGAGTGAGGAACTGGGTACCATGTATCTGGGCAGCGATCAGGAGGTATTCGTGGGCATGGAGTTTGGCCAGAGCCGCGAATACAGCGAGCAGAGTGCCGCCGCCATCGACGCGGCTGTGAAAAAGCTGATGGAGACCTGCTATCAGCGGGCCGTCTCCCTGCTGAAGGAGCACTTCGACCAGCTCAAGGGCGTGGCCGAGGCCCTGCTGGAGCGGGATACCCTGAGCCGTGTGGAATTTGAAGCCATCATGAACGGCCAGCCCCTGCCCCCCATGAGCGAAGTGGAAATGCTCAAGCCCAACCTAAGCGTGGAGGACAAAAACGCTCCCGCCGATGAAGAAACCGCCGAGGAAAGTCCGGAACAGCCGGAAGCTGCCCCCGAAGCGGACGACGGCGAGCCCTTTATCGAGCCGGAGGATCAGAACCGGCTATGAGCCAGACGATCGCTTATCCCGTGGATCTGCACGTGCACAGCCGCTACTCCGACGGGCTTTTCAGCCCGGAGGAGCTGGCTGCGCGGGCCGTCCGCGGCGGCATCGGACAGATCGCCCTGTGCGATCATGATACGCTGGAAGGAATCCAGCCCATGAAGCGCGCCGTTGCCGCCCGCCTGCTGCCCGGCGGAGAACGGATGCGCTTTTTTCCTTCTCTGGAACTAAGCACCGGCGATGGCAACACCCATGTACTGGGCTATGGAGCCGATACGGAAAACGCCGTCCTGCTCCGCACGCTGGAAGAAATTCGCCGCAGCCGTCTGACCCGCATGGAGGAAATGCTGGAACGGCTGGAAACGCTGGGTATCCATCTGCCGGAGGAACGCCGGGCACGCCTGCTGGTTCCCGGCACAGGACGGGCTCATCTGGCCCGGGAGCTGGTGGGGATGGGGCTCGTTTCCACCGTTGCGCAAGCGTTTGACCGTTATTTGGACACAGGGAAACCCGGCTATGTGCCCCGCAAATGTCCCACAGCGCTGGAAGGCGTCGCCCTGCTGAAAGCCGCGGGCGCGGCCCCGGTGCTGGCGCACCCCTACCGGCTGGGGCTGGAAACGGCGGCCATGTGCAGCTTCCTTCTTTCCCTGAAAGAAGCGGGGCTGGCCGGGGTGGAGGCATGGCATCCCTCCGCTAATCGAACGCAAGCCATGGAGCTGGACCGCTTTGCCCGCCGAAACGGTCTGCTGGTCACCGGCGGCAGCGATTTCCACGGAGACGCCAACACGCAGGTATCGCTGGGCCACATGCCCTCCGGCTGGAACACCTGCCGGGAGGATGCACAGCTTCTTTTTGATTTCATCAACCATTGACAAAGTACGAGGTGGCTTTATGTACAACCAAGGCTACGTTCCCCAGAATCAGGGTCAGCAGAGCGGCAACTGGTATGCTCCCCCGCCCCAGCCCAAGCAGCAGACCCGCCGTTCAGGGGGAAGCTCCGGCAAGCAGCCGCCCCAAAAGCCGAAGAAAAAGCGCTCCCTCAAGTGGCAACTGGTGAAGGTGCTGGTGGTGATCGTCCTGATCGCAGGTGCGTGCGCGGGCGGCTACGTCTGGAAGACCCAGAACGAGGTCAAGCCCTACATGAGCGTTTTCCTGCCCAACGTTTACGTGGACGGTATCGCTCTGTCCGGGTTTACGTGGCAGGAGGGCAGTCAGAAGGTCTGGGAACAGGCCAACGCCAAGGAAAACAGCTGGTATGTCCGGCTGAAGAATTCCTCCGGCCAATATCAGGACATTACGGCCAGTATGCTGGGCATTTCCTTCGACCCCTCTGCGGCGCTGGAAGAAGCGTGGGCCATCGGCCACGCCACGGACGCCAGCGGACGGAAGGATATTTTTGAGCTGCAGCAGGACATCGCCGCAGCGAAAAACACCACCTATTCCTTTACCAGCGCCCAGCAAAGCGCCAATACCGCCCCCATTGACGAGATTCTGACCACCCTGCAGAATGTGGCCTACAAGGCCCCGCAGGATGCGGCCATGCTGTCCTTTAACCCGGACGATACATCCAATCCCTTCACCTTTCAGCAGGAGGTCTACGGCCAATGGCTGGACGTGAGCGCCGTGAAGGAACAAATTTTGGAAATGGTCTCCACGCTGCAAAGCGGAGAAATTCTGCTGGAAACCACGCCCATCGCCCCCTCCGTCACCGTGGCGGAGCTGGAAAAGAACGTGGAGCTTCGTTTCCGCGCCACGACGGCCATCTCCAAAAATTCCACGGAGGACCGCACCAACAACATCCGTGTGGCCTTTGAACGGATCAACGGCACCATCCTGCAGGATAACAAGACCTTCTCCTTCAACACTGCCGTGGGCCGCCGGGAGGCCGGAAACGGCTACTATCCCGCCATCGAATATGCCTATGGCAACGAGGTCATGGGTATCGGCGGCGGCGTGTGTCAGGCCAGCACCACCGTATATCTGGCGGCCATTCAGGCCGGGCTGAAGATCAACAAGCGGGAGGCCCACTCCAACCCCGTCAACTACACGGAAATGGGCATGGACGCCACGGTCAACAGCACTCGCGGCCATGAGGTGGACTTCACCTTCACCAACAACACGGGAAGCCCCATTTACATTTCCGCCCACGTTATTTCCTCTTCCTCCAACAAAAAAAACCTGATGTGCGAGGTGCGTATTTACGGCAAATCGCTGGAAAACGTCAGTTATCAGCTGGTGAGCGAAACCGTGGAAGTGCTGCCCAAGCCGGAGGAACCCGTGCTGGTGAAGGACGAAGACGGCGAAAACGTGGTCTACGAGGATGAGACCAAGCTGCGCTCCAAGGGCCGGGACGGCTACGTGGTGGAGGCGTATCTCATCACTTTCACTGACGGAGTGGAGACCGACCGCACCCGCGTCAGCCGCGATACCTACGCCGCCAGGGCCGACCGCTATTGGGTGGGCGTTACGCCGAGATACTGATTTTTTGAGGGCAACGAACGCATGAAGACCGTTTTAGGAAAGATTCGCCGGTGCGATGAGGAATACCATCTTTTCGCCCCCGGCGACCGGGTCGCCATCGGCGTCAGCGGCGGCAAGGACAGTATGCTGCTGCTCAAGGCCCTGAGCCTGTACCGCTACGTGCGCCACGGAGATTTCTCCCTGCAGGCCATTACCCTGACCTCCGGCAAGGAAAAACCGGACACCTCCGCGCTGGAAGCCTATGCCGCCCAGGTGGGCGTGCCCATCCACATCGAACACACGGACATCTACGAAATTCTCTTTGACATCCGAAAGGACAAGCATCCCTGCGCCCTGTGCGCCAAGATGCGGCGTTCCATTCTGTGCCAGCGGGCGCAGCAGCTGGGCTGCAACAAGTTGGCGCTGGCCCACAACCGGGAGGACGTGCTGGAGACCTTCCTGATGAGCCTGATCTTCGAGGGGCGGCTCCACACCTTCCACCCCAAAACCCTGATGAGCAAGACCGGCGTGACGGTGATCCGCCCCATGGTCTACGTCCCCGAGCGGCACGTGATCCACATGCAACGGGAGCTGGAGCTGCCCATTCTGAAAAACCCCTGCCCCGCCAACGGCTATACCAAGCGGGAGGAAATGAAGCAGCTGATCTACGAGCTGGCCCGCCGCTATCCCACGCTGGAAGAAAGTATGCTGGGTGCGCTTCGCAACTACAAGCAGTACGCGCTGTGGGAGCCGGTGGAGGAAGAAAGCTCCGAAACGCGATCTTAAGCATGAAAACGCAGTATTCACACCGAAAAGTGAATACTGCGTTTCTGCAAAAAGCCCATTTTCTATGACATGAGTCGTCCAGTAGGTAAATTTTGACGAAAGGAAGTCGTCGTAATGACGCCTTTCTTTGCATTTATGGTCGTATGACTGGAGTGCCTGAAAGGAGTAGATTCTTGTATAAAACGCCTTGAATGGTTGCTGCACCTAGACCTTCATAGTGGTTGGTGCATTGCCATATAAAGCTCTTGTTTTCATAACTATAGGTATAAAGATCAATATCGGTAGAAGTACTGTGTTCTGTAACCGCTTCGGATTCTATCGTGCAAAGGCTTATATTTCTAACTACATATAAATCGCACGTGTAAGCGGATTCAGTTCCATCAACGATAGAGTATTCACTGATTATAGAATAAGCGTTTAATAAAACTACATCATCCATACCCATGCCATAGGCTGGAGAAGTATCACGAGATGCATAGCACACTTCATACTTTCTAGAAGATAAATTATACAAACGCTCGATCTGAACGCTGTCGGCAAAAGCGGATGTCCTGATTTTCAGCCATGTGTTGGTCAGGCCATCCACTATTTCAACAGATTCTACATCTGGTAAAACATTGGTCAACAACCATTCGCCATTTTGGCGTAGAAACACAACAGCAAAAGTAGAAGGCGGATAACCATAACGGATAACGACTACATCACAGAGCGTATCTGAAACAGGAACTCCCCAGAAAGTAAAGTACTTTGCCTGCGTTGTAGAGAGAGAAGGCAAGTAGCTGGTGTTAAGACCGTTTTCCCTTAGTACTTGATCAAGTCGATGAATATCATTGTCAACGGTCAGCACAAAATCATCCGGTGAAAACAGAATACACTGAAAGGGCGCAGCTTCATTCAGTGATTGGGAGGACTCTAGCTCATGGAGACTGTTTGCTACAATATCCTGATACTGATTATCTAAAGCAGGTGCACATCTTGTACTGGATAAGAGCAAGAGAACTGCGAAGAAAATGACGAAAGGGATTCGTTTATTCATACGATCTACTCCTGTCATTGTATTTGTTGTTTAACATATCACTGGAATGTTGTTTTGTGTACTTTCTTGCTGGCATAGACCAGCCTGATTTAGCGACATCTCATTTATGTATACGAAAAACAACTGTTCTTTCTTGCCAAGAGTTTAAAAATATTTGCATAGGATGTGATTCTGTCATCCTGTAGGATAAGGAGTTTTTGTTTTTCTAATACTGCACAGTTTGTATCTTCAAAATAAATGCTTCCAACCATAACCGCATTGTATTTCTGCTCCGGCAGAACAATAAAGACAACTACTGCTTTATATCGTTCAGTTTTTTATATTCCTCTGGAAGATAAATAAAATCATAAATACCCTTATCGTCAGAATGGAGATCAAAATCTTCATCTATAGATATTTCCACTGTGCAGATATCATTAGCCAGTTTCACTACTTTCCCTTTCAAATTTCTATTGCCTTCTCATCTGCCGCAAAAACAGCAGCACCGCCGCCGCCAGCGTCAGGGCCATGTATCCCAGCACCCACCACAAATGAGGGAAAACTCCCGCCCAGTTTCCGGCCAGAACAGCCCGTTCTATTTCCACCGCATGAACAAATGGCAGCGCATAGGCGACCTTCTCAAAAGCACCGCCCACCAACTTCAGGTCGAACCACGTGCCGGACAGCCATGCCGTCAGATTGGTCAGCAGCGCGCCGCACAGGCCGCCTACTTGCTTGGTATTCATGATGCTGCCGCACAAAAGCCCCAGCCCAATGAAGAAAAAAGCGGCAGGCAGCACCGTCAGCACGGCCCCTATCATCGTAACCGTAGGTTTCAGTCCTAACAGCATGGCGAACCCGTAACAAACGATACATTGCGCCAGCGCAATGGGCACGACCGGCAGCAGATACCCGAAAATGAAGTCAGCCGCCGTCAGGGGCGTGGTATACAGCCGCTGCAGCAGCGCCGTTTCCCGATCCCGGGCAATGAGCGTGGCGGAAAACAGCGTCATAAACGCCAGCCCGAAGATGGTCACGCCGGGGGTCAGAGTCTCCAGCCGAAACAAGTCCACCGGCACATTGGCCTGAATGGCCGTGAGCAGCGCCAAAATCACTACGGGGAAGCCCAAACTAAAAATCGCGGTCAGCGGGTCCCGCAGGATCTCCCGGGCATTGCGTCGGGCAAATACCAGCATTCTCATTGCGCCTTCCCCCTTACGATCGCCACAAAGGCGTCCTCAAATTTTTCTTTTCCAGCCTGCGCTTTCAGCTCCGCAGGCGTTCCCAGCGCCAACAGGTGGCCGTCCCGCATCACACCTACCCGGTCGGAAAGTTCTTCCGCCTCCTCCATGTAATGGGTGGTCAGAACGATGGTCATCCGGCCTTTCAGTGCCCGGATGGTGTCCCACAGGTCGCTGCGGGCCAGCACATCCAGCCCCAGCGTGGGTTCGTCCAAAAACAGGATCTTCGGTTCGCCGATCAGGGCCATAGCAATGCTGAGCCGCCGCTGCCAGCCGCCGGACAGCTTGCCCGCCCGTCGGGACAGTACCTCGCCCAGCTTCAGCTGCTGGGAAAGCTCCTGAATTTTGGCGGCGGTCTTTTCCTTTGGGAAGCCATGCACACCGCCCATCAGTTCCAGATTTTCCCGGACGGTCAGATTGGCCGCAACGGCGGTCTCCTGCGGCGAAACGCCGATGATCTCCTTGACACGCTCAGGGCTTTGGAGAATGCTTTCGCCGCAGAGAAAAGCCTCCCCGCTCGTAGGCTGGGTCAGGCAGCAGAGCATTTTGATGGTGGTGGTCTTGCCCGCGCCGTTCACACCCAGCAGGGAGAACAGCTCCCCCTCCCCCACGGTCAGGTTCAGGCCGTCCACTGCCGTTACCTCTTTATATTGCTTCGTCAGATCGACGATCTGGATCGCGTTCATTTTCTTTCCCCTTCCGTTTCTTTTGGCAGAAACCTCAGCCGAAGCCCCTGATAAGCATCAGTCAGCGCGGCGCTGATAAAGTCCATATCCCATTCCAGATAGGCGGTGGCGATCATCGTGGCGATACCGTGCACATAGATCCACATTTCCAGATGGAAACGGTACGCATCGTCCCGGCTCAGTCCCATGCTTTTCTGGATCAGCCCAAGCAGCGCTTCCAATTCGTCCCCGGCGACCTTTTCTTCGTGGGTGCGGTCCCGCATAAACAGCAGCTTGAAAAGCTCCTTCTGCTCCCGGGCGAAGCGGATGTAGGCCATGCCGCTGGCTTTATAGGGCGGATACCGTCCGGCGGACATATCCTGCCGCAGATACTCCTGATAGCGCAGATTGGCGGCCTTCACCACCTCCTGCTGCACTTCTTCCATATTGGCAAACAGGCCAAAAATGGGCTTGGCAGACGAGCCGAGCCGCTGAGCCAGACCGCGGGCCGTCAGTGCTCCGACGCCCTTTTCCGCAGTCAAGTCCAGCGCGGCCTGAATGATTTCTTCCCGCGTAAACCGGCATTTGGGCGGCATGAGGGTTCTCCTTTCCGACTGGATCTATAAAAGAATCAAAAGTTGCGCAACTTACGTTTCTTATTATGAAACGAAAAACGGCTCCTGTCAAGAGCCGTTTGAAATTCCGCCCGGTCAGAGGGCCGACTGCTTTCTTGTTCTTTTCGAGCAGAACGACTTGCCCCATCGGGCGAACCCATCCGTGACCGCCGTCAGCGCGGCAGCCAGCAACAGCGTACTGGCATAACACAGCACCGTAAAGGCCCATTGCAGTCCGGGGTCGCTGTGGAGCGTGTTGGGGAACCAGTTCCGCACATACTGCACCGCCAAAAACTGGTGCCAGATATAGAAATTGAACGTCAACCCGGACAGCCAGCGCATCAGCCGGTTGCCAAGCAGCCATTCCAGCGGACGGGGCAGAAAGGCGGATGTAAGAATGCAGCCCAGCAGCACCAGCGCCAGCGGCAGCCGGTGTTTCAGCTGCCCCAGCCGCAGCAAGGCCGTGCTTTGCAGCCCCATCGTACACTGCGCATGGAGAATTTGCAGCACTACCCATATGCACAGGGCCAGCCCTGCGGCGGCCGCCCATTGCAGCGCTGTTTTCCGTCTGGGCGCACACTTTTCCAAAAACGCCCGGCCCGCTTCATAGCCCATGGCTCCCAGCATTCCCAGCGCATATACGTCCAGAAAGGCGGGCAGTTGGTTGATATACATGGCCGTATCTTCGACCTTGTAATAGATGAACGCCCGGTACAGCCAGCCCGCCGCCATCATCAGGCCCAGCGTCAGCCCCGGCTTTTTCCTTGTCCAGCGGGCCAGCAGCGGAAACAGCAGATAAAACTGCATTTCGATGCAGACCGTCCACAGTACGCCGTTCAGAGGCGTCCCATAATAGGGCTGCAAAAAGAAGGTCTGGGTCAGCGTCAGGTGGCTCCACAGATCCAGCCGCCTGGCCCCCTCGCTGGCGTAGCTGCCCTGCGGCAATGCGAACAGGAAATACGCCGCCAGCACCGCCAGCAGATAGGAGGGCAGAATACGCCAGAGCCGGTTCCGATAGAAAGCCAGCACGCTTGGTGGCTTCGTCCCCTCCCGACGGCATCCGGCATGGGGCAGAAACAGCAGAAACCCGCTGAGCAGAATCAGCCCGTCCACGAAAATATATCCTGTGCGGGTGATATAGTCAAAACTGATCCGACTTCCCAGCAGCGTCACCGTCTGAGGGAGCCAGCTCTGCTGCCAGATGTGGAAATTGGCCACCAGCAGGGTCATCAGCACCCGAAAGCCGTACAGTGCGCCGATCTCCCGCCGGGCATTGGCATTTTCCCTCATGGCTCAGGCCTCGCCTGCCGGAGCGTCCGTAGCTTCCGGCTGGACGGTTTCCTCCGGCTGGGACGTTTCGGTCGCGGCAGGGGTCTCGGCCGGGGTTTCCGTCGCGGCGGGCGCGTCCAGCTCCATGGCGGGCATTTCCGCCTCCGCCGTCTTGGTGAACTTGTAGTCCCGCTTGCTGCCGTCCCGGAGATCCCGCAGGCTCATACCCTTGGCGGTCAGCTGGCTGATCTGGAAAGAGGATTTCAGATCGTCCGGGCTGTTTCCCACCAGCAGACTGAAGTTGCTGACCCGGAAGTACAGTTCCTCGCCCAGCAGGGTGCAGGTGCCGTCAGTGCGGAACTCCGCCTGCGTGCCGCTGGCGGACTCCCACGAACCAAGAATCAGATAGGCCCGGCGTTTCAGCTTGCTCTCCGCGTCCCGATAGCCGATTGCCTCCTGATAGAAAGGCATGGCCCGATAGGGCTCGTGGTTCCGATACAGCTGGTCAGCGTAGGAATAGCACGCCTCCTGATAAAGCTGCTCCAAATCGCGGTAGGCTCTGGGCAGGTTCGTCCGATCCACGTCCTGCAAGGCCCGGATGGCCGCAGGGTAATTTTCCTCCGCAAGGGCCTCCCGAGCTGCCGCAGAGGCGGCGCTGTAGAGCTGATCGTAGCAGTCGGAGGCCTGCTGGGACGCATCCTCATAATCGCCCAGCGCGGCGAAGGCGTCTCCGGCGGCTTTCAGTTCACCCGCGTTCTTCTGCGCCAGCGCCAGCTGATAACGACAGGCGTTGATCCGCTCCAGTGCCCGCTCATTATCGCCCATCTGTTCATACAGGTCGATGGCTTCCTGATATTTCTGCTCGTTTTCCAACCGCGCGCCCTCGTTGAGGATCATCTCGTTCAGGGTGTCCACGGCCTGCGTGTCGTCCAGCTTGCCGACGTTCTCCAACGCGGCCTGCACGTCGCCGCTTTCCTGATAGCTCTGGGCGATCTTTTCTTCGGTGTCCTTCACCCACTGCGCGCAGTCCTCATAGTCGCCCAGCTGGGTAAAGTTTTCCAGCGCCGAGGTATAATCCCCCGCTGCAAACTGAGACTTGGCCAGCTCATAGCGGCACTGATTTTTCAGGGTCTCGCTGTCCTGATACCGGCCCAGCAAGTCCAGCGTTTCCAGTGCGGCGGCGTAATCGCCCCGGCTGATGGCGGCCTGGGCCAGCTGATAGCGCACATCCTGAAGCAGGCTGTCGCTGTCCTGATAGCCATTCAGCCCGGCCAGCAGCTGCTCGGCGCTCTGATAGTCGCTGTTTTCCACCGCCGTTTTAGCCTGCTGATACCGGCACTGCTGCAAAAGCTCCGCCGCGTCGGCATATTGTCCGGCACTTTCCAAAAGGGGTGCGGCCGCGTCATAGGCCTGCTGCTCCATCAGCTGCACAGCCCGGTGATAATCGCAGATCTCCGCCTGTCCCAGACTGTCCAGATAGTCGGGAATCTTTCGGAATGCTTCGGACGCGCCCTCGTAGTCCTCCTGCTCCATCCGCGCCCGGCCATACTGGTACAGGCAGTCGTTGCCCTTGGCCAGCGCGTCCTGATAATCCGCGATCTCCAGATAGCGCTCCCCTGCAGTCTTCAAATCGCCGTCAGCCAGCGCCTTTTCCGCCAGCCGGTAGACCGCCGCCTGACGCTGCTCCTCCGCATCCTCCCAGCCGGAGGACAGCAGATACAGACGGATCGCCTCTTCGTCGTTGCCCTCGTCCGCCTGCTTGGCGGCCAGCCGGTAATAGCATTCCCGAATCTTGTCGTCCGCGTCCTGATAGCCGCTCAGATTCATATACAGGGCCAGCGCCACGTTCTCGTTGCCCGTGCTCAGCAGTTCCTCCGCCTGTTCGTAGGTGCACTGCCGACACCTTGCCGGGCTGTCCTCGTAGTCTCCCAAACTCTGGAAGGACTCCATGGCCTTATCATACAGCTTGTCCGCCAGATAGCTTTCGCCCAGCAGATATACGGTCTTCTTCCGTTGATCCTCGCTGTCGGCGTAGCCGTCCAGTCCGGCCAGCAGCTTTTCCGCTTCCGTCAGGTTGTCCGTGCCGCCCGCATCCCGCAGGTCGAGGGCCTTCTGATAATCGCACTCCTGCTGACGCTCCAACGCATCCCGATAATCGCCCATGGCGGCAAAAGCTGTCTTGGCCTCGTCGTACTGCTTGGCGATCAGCTTCTCCACCGCGGCGTTATAGCGCAGGGTGGGCAGCACCCACAGCACGCCGAACAGCACGGCGGCCAGCGCCAGCACGCCCGCGACACTCCAGCGGATGACGCGGTTCTTCCGACGGCGCTGCTGACGGCGCTGCTTGCTTTCTTCTTCCAGCAAACGGCTGTTTTCCTTGCGGGCCTCAGTCGCCACGTCCGCCAGTTTCTTCTCATGGACGGCGATCACCTGCCGCACATTTTCCCGGCTGAAGCTGGCGAAGACCGCATCCCGGCCCCGTTCGCAGCGGCAGCACCGGGCTGAATCCAGCGAATTGGCCCGTCCGCAGACGCAGACCCACGCCTGCTGCTGCACCTCCGGGTAGCCCATCGCGTCCTGACCAGCCACGAAACGCAGTTCATCCAGCGCCCGGCCCGGCTGCAGGTTGTTGGGCTCATAGTTCACCAGCGGTGCGTTGCCCTTGCGCCAGATGGTCGCGTCGTCAAACCAGACTTTTTCGATGGTGACTTCCGCTTCCTTGACGTTCTTCCACTCGTTGGGCACCATCATCACACTGAACCGCTCGCCCGGGACGACCTTCAGGCCCTGCATCCGCTCGGACTGGCGAAACAGAAGCCGGTTGTCCTGATCGTAGCAGCTCAGTGTCAGAAGAAGGCTGACCACCACCTTATGGGACAGATTATTCAGCACAAACGTACATTCCGAAACGTCTTCCGCCGGCATGGCGGACTGCCACAGTTCCACCGGACACGTCAGATCAATCTTCATGGTTCACCCTCCCGGTTTTTCCATTGTGGATCAACCTTTATTGTACAGGAAAATACGAAAAAAGTACAGTCCCGGCCGGGGCTTCCACTTGTAAAGTCTGCTCATGAAAACAGGCCGGACGGCTTTCGCCGTCCGGCCCGCCGGGGGTCAGTTCTTTTACTGAGCGAGGAACGCGGCCAGCTGGCTGTTGGCTTCGTCCACGATCTTCTGCATTCCCGCGCCGTCCAGCTTGGACAGCAGCTCGGGCAGCAGAGTGTCCACATCGCCCGCGCCGGTCCACAGGGTCAGCGCATAGGCTTCCTTGATGTTCATGCAGGCAGCGATTTCGTTCTGCACAGGAGTGGTATCAAAGGTGAAACCATAGATGGGCAGCTTCTTGGAACCGCCGTAGAACTCGGCGAACTTCTGCTGGAAGTCAGCGCCCTGACCCTTGGTGGGGGGCAGCAGGGTCACGTTGCCGACGCCGTTGACCCACACGCTGTAGCTGTTGGTCCGGGTATCGGTGAATTCGGCTTCGCCCGCGTCGTTCAGGTTGTAATGCACGCCTTCCACGCCGTAGCACAGCAGGGTGATGACGGTGGGGTCGGAGTTGAGCAGGTTCAGGAACTTCATGGCTTCCACGGGATAAGCGGAGTTGGCGGAAATAGCCATCATCGCGCCCTGCACGGAGGTGTTGTCGATGTAGGGAGCGTCATAGTCCATCAGGTAGGCTACCTGCACGCCGCGGGCCTCGGAAGTGGTCACTTCGTAGCCGTAGAGGGAAACCTCGGTGGAGATCAGGTAATTCGCGGTGTTCTGCGCGTTGCGCCACGCGTCGGTCGCGGTTTCGCCGATGGCGATAGCGGGGTCGATGTAGCCGGCCTGGAAGTATTCGCGCATCTGCTTGGCGAACTTCTCAAACTCGGGGGTAGCGAACTTGCCGACCAGCTCGGTGCCGTAAGCGCCGGGGGCGGACACGTCTTCCTTGTTGTAGTAGTAGCTCAGCAGCAGGTTGGCGTCGCCGGGAACGATGCTCACGCCGTCCACGATGCGCTCCGCCACAGCGCCTTCAAAAATGAAGGGATAGAAGGTCTTGCCTTCGGCTTCTTCCCCGGCCTTGACCTTGGCGAAGATGTCGCCCCAGCCGTAGAAGCCCGCGTTCTTCACATCGTCCAGCGTGTAGCCGTACTTTTCCAGCAGGGTCACGTTCACGTCCCAGCAGTTCATGGTGGCGAAATCCTTAAAGCCGGGGATAGCGTAGATGCCCTTTTCGCCGTCCTCGCCCTCGGTCATAGCGCCTTCCAGCAGCAGGGCTGGCAGAACGGCTTCCACATCCTTGCCGTACTCGTCCAGCAGGTTATCTTCCGGGTCATCCAGACGGACGAACGCGCCCTTCTTGGCATAGGGGGCATATTCGTTGCTGGTCCAGGAGCAGGTGAACATCACGTCGTACTCGTCACTGCCGGCGTTGATGGCATTGCTGGCCAGGTCGTTGAAATTGGCCCAGGTGCCCCAAACGGGCTTCACGGTCACGCCGATTTTCTCGGCCAGATAGGCGTTCAGCTGTTCCAGCACAGCCGTGTCGTCGGTCACGTTGCAGCCTTCAAACAGAACGGTGATTTCCACAGGGGATTCTGCCAGAGCAGGGGTCAGGGCCGCCACGATCAGCAGCGCCGCCAGAAACAGAGAGAGCAGCTTTTTCATAGGTTTTCCTCCTTCACAAATTTGGGGTTGGTTTATTTGTAAGCGGCTTGCAGCTCCGCGCGCCGCGTTACATCGGGGTTCTTTTCGCCGAACGGTCAGCCCTTCACCGAGCCGATGGTCAGCCCGGCCACCACGTACCGCTGGAAGAAGGGATACGCGCAGGCGATGGGCAGCACGATGAACACCACCACCGCCATCCGCATGGTCTGACTGGGCAGGCTCTTGAGCGCCTCCGCCCCGCTGGCCCCGATCATGGAGCTGTTCCGGGCCAAAAACTCCGAGTTTTTCTGCATTTCCATCAGCAGGTATTGCAGGGGATAGAGTTTCTTTTCCGTCACGTACAGCATACACAGGAACCATTCGTTCCAGTACCCCAGCGCCGTCAGCAGCGCCACGGTGGCAATGCCGGGCTTCATGATGGGCAGGACGATGCGGCAGAGGGTAGTGTACTCCCCCGCGCCGTCGATGGTGGAGGCCTCGATCAGCTCAAAGGGAACGGTGGTTTGCAGAAAGGTGCGCATGATGATAATATTGAAGGGACTGACCAGCATGGGCACGACCAGGGCTGCGTAGTTGTTGCTCAGCCCCAGCAGGTTCTTGCACACGATATAGGTGGGGATCAGACCGCCACCGAAGATCATGGTGAAGAAGCTCAGGAAGCTGAAGAAGCTGCGGAACTTGTAGTCCCGCCGAAACAGCGGATAGGCGTACAGAATGCAGATCATTACGCTGAGCACCGTACCCACGATGGTGATCAGAAAGCTGTTGAAGTAGCTTCTCCACAGAAGGTCGCCCAGCCGGAGCACCTGCCGGTACGCGTCCAGCGACCACGTCAGCGGGAAGAAGGAATAGCCCTGGGCGGAAATGCTGCTTTCCCCCGTGAAGGAAATAATCACGACGAACACAAAGGGAATGATGCACAAAAGAGCGAACAGGCCCAAAATCAAAGCGAAGAGAAATTCCGCGCCCCGGCTGATCTGATTGAGCCGGAGGTGGGAACGGGACTGGTTCTTTTTCAGGGAAACGGCCGTCATGGTTCCTTCCTCCTTTCTCAGAACAAGCTGCTTTCTTCATCCAGCTTGCGGACCACCGCGTTGGCCGTCATGATGCAGATGAAGCCCACCAGATTCTGCAGGAAGCCGGCCGCCGTGGACATGCCCACGTTGCGGGTGGAGGTGTAGGCCCGGTATACATAGGTATCCACCACCTGCGTAGCCGGGAACAGGGGCGCGGAGTTCATGGGCACCGACCAGAACAGGCCGAAATCCGCGTTGAAGATCTTGCCCACGTTCATGATGAGCAGAATGACAATCATGGGCTTCAGGTGCGGCAGCGTCACGTGAATGACCTGCTGCCACTTGGTCGCGCCGTCCACCGATGCGGCCTCGTACTGCGTGCGGTCGATGCCGGTAATGGCGGACAGATACAGTACCGTGGAGTAGCCCGTGTTTTTCCACATGCTGCACAGGGTCAGAATGTAGGGCCAGTATTTCGGCTCGTTATACCAGTCGATGGCCGTCCCCGTGGCTGCCTGCTGGGCCCGAACGATCATGCCGTTGGTGGGGTCCAGAAACGCGAACAGGAAGTACGCCGCTACCACCCAGCTCAGGAAATAGGGGAAGAACATCAGGGTCTGATAGGTCTTGGCCAGAAACTTCCGGGTCAGTTCGCTCATCATGATGGCGAAGGTCACGGACAAAAGCAGGCCCATCACGATCCACAGCGCGTTGTAGCCCAGCGTATTGCGGATCATCACCCAGCTTTCCGAGGTAAACAGGAAGCTGAAATTTTTCAGCCCCACCCATTTACTATGGAACAGATTGACCGGGAAGGGGATCTTCCGGGTCGGCAGCTTGTAATCCAGAAAGGACATGACAATGCCGCCCATAGGCAGATAGCGCAGCAGCAGGTACCAGACGGCCCCCGGAAGCACCATCGTGGTCAGCGCGAGGGTTTTTTGGAACTGGCCGCCGTTCAGCTTTCGGGGCAGCGGCTGCTGCTTTGCAGGACACGACATGGAGCAGGCTCCTTTCTTGATCCACAGGCTTTGATGACACGATCCATTCGATGGCTTGATTATAGATTTTCCGCTTCTCGATTGGAATGCCCGGACTTGTGCTTTTTTGTCCATTTCTGTTCATTTGTTCCAATCGGTCGCAATTTTTCCATGAGAAGCAGGAAAACGCCCTTTTCACCCGGTAATTGTCATGACGGATGGAAAAACGGGCCGATCGTTTTCTTTTGATTTTATTTTTACGTCGGGAGGAATAGAATGCGCCGTCTCTGGGACAAGCTGCGTTCCCTGAAAGTATCGCTGATCTTCATGGTTTTGGGCTGCTGGCTGCTGCCCTCCGTCGTGCTGGGCGGATTCGTCGGCTCCGCGCTTTTCTCGCTTCTCCGGGAAAAAACGGAGGAGGCGCTGCTGACCGGCGCGCAGAATACGCAGACGCTGCTCAAGGCCAGCGTGGATTCCATGATTTCTCTGGCCCGGGATGCGATCTACGACGGGGAACTGAACAGCGCCGTCAAGCGTTACGACGGTGGAGAAATTCCCTATTCCGACTATGGCAACAGCGTCCGGGGCTATCTGGAACGGAAGTACAGCCGGGAGCCGTGGTGCCTGTGCGCCCTGTTCTTTCGCCCCGGCACGCAGGAAGAACTGCATTTCACCTCCCAGACCCGGCAGAACGCCGAATGGTTTTCCGACCATGCCATTCAAAGCGCGGCGCAGGCCGGGGAAACGCTGGGGACCGGCAGCGTCTTCTATTCGCAGGACGGCCGCATCTATCTTCTGCGAAACCTGTACCACACCAATCTGCAAAAATATGGAATGCTGGTGTTGGAGATCGACATGGACACAGCCATGGCTCCCGCTCTGGCTGCGGAACAGGCGGACGAGGACATTCGCTACGCTATCCGGCTGGATGATTATCGCCACGGCACGCTGCTACCCGGCGGTGAGGGCGGCATTGAGGAGTCAGACGGCACGCTCCTTTACACCCAGCGTCTGGAAACAGATGATTACCGGCTGGAACTGCAGGCGCAGGCCAGCCGCCGCCGGGTCTACGCCCGCATGGATTTCTTCCGTCTGCTGACATGGGCATTGATCGCCCTGACGGCTCCGCTATGCGGGCTGGTAATGGCCTATGTGCAGCGGCGCATTGTGCGCCCTATCGGGCAGCTGTCCGCCGCCTCCCGGCGGATGCAGGAGGGCGAGCTGGGCCAGACCGTCTCCGTGCAGGGAGCCAGCGAGCTTTGCCAGTTGGGCAACGCCTTTTCCGAAATGAGCCGCCAGCTGAAAAACCTGATCGACCGCTCCTACAAGGAACAGATCGCCCTGCGGGACGCGCGCATTCAGGCCATGCAGAGCCGTATCAATCCGCACTTTCTCAACAACGCGCTGGAAAGCATCAACTGGCAGGCCCGCATGGACGGCGACGAAACCGTCGCCCATATGGTGGAGACTTTGAGCGTCCTGCTCAACGCGGCCATCGCCCGGGACGAACGCCACTTAACGCCCCTGCAGGAGGAACTGCAGGTGGTGGACGCTTATTTCTACTTCGTGGGGCTTCGTTTCGGCGACCGTATTCACACGGAGGAAGACATCGACCCGGAGGCCCGGCAGGCGCTGGTGCCCCGGCTGATGATCCAGGTATTGGTGGAAAATGCGGTGGAGCACGGCGTCAGCCCGGCGGGTCGGGGACGGATCCAGCTGCGGGTGCGCCGGATGGAGGACGAGCTGCTCATCAGTGTCACCAACGACGGCAAGCGGCTGACACAGGACGATCTGGAACGCATCCGCCGCCTGTTGGAGCTGGACGAGCCCAATCAGGGGCACATCGGCATTCGGAACATCTACCAGCGGCTCCAACTGTTATTCCCGGGCAAGGCGGCCCTGAGCATCGGTCTGTCCGAAACCGGCGATACCGTCGCCGCCATCCGAATGCCCTATACCGAAAACCTGCCCAACGAAAGCGCGGCCTTGCCGCCGAAAGGAGAGGATCGCCCATGAAGCGCCGACTGCCGTTGCTCTTTTCTCTGGTTCTCGCGCTGCTTCTGCCCCTGACCAGTCTGGCGGAGGGGCTGACCCTGCGCACTGTCAGCATTTTCGCCGGGGCAGATGCGGCGGCGGACACCTACACCCGGCTCCTCAAGGAGTGGGAGGAGGAGACCGGCAACCGGGTCTCCGACACGTCCACCCCTTCCAACGAGGAATGGAAAACCGGCGTTCTGCTGGACTTTGCCGCCGGAAACGAGGCCGATGTGCTGTTTTACTTCGTCGGCACGGCGGACAGCGCGCCGATTTTAAGCCGGGTCGTTTCCGTGGCGGAGATCAACGCCGCCTACCCGGAACTGCAGCTGCCCGAAAGCGAACTGTGCCGGGAGGCCGATGGCTCCGTCTATGCCATCCCCGTCCGGGAGTACTGGGAGGGCCTGTTCTGCAACAAGGATCTGTTCGACCGTTACGGGCTGGAGTTGCCCACCACCTGGGAAAAGCTGGAAACCGCCGCCCGGGTCTTCCGGGAAAACGGCATTGTGCCCATAGCGGTCTCCCTCAGCGATCAGCCCCATTATGTGGCGGAGTTTTGCCTTTTGTGCTGCGGCGGAGAGGCGGATCATCGTCAGCGGCCCGCATCTGCCGAGGAAGCGCCCGCCAGCTGGACGGAGGGCATGGCGCTGCTGCAGCAGATGGAGCGGGAGGGCTTCTTCCCGGAGGACACGGAGGTCATCACCGCTTCCGAAGCCAGCCAGCTGTTCCTTCAGGAAAAAGCCGCCATGCAGATCGACGGCAGCTGGTTTGCCAACAGTCTGCCGGCGGATCGCATGGATTCCACGGTGGTTTTGCCCTTTCCTTCCCGGCAGGGGGAAGGCAGTGCCATCATCCGGGGCGTTTCCATGGGCTTTTACCTGACCCGCAAGGCATGGAACAGCCCTCGCAAGGACGCAGCGGTGCATCTGCTCAGTTATCTGGCTACCGGCGATAATGCCCGGGCGCTGGGCGGCTACGGCTTCACCGGCGCGCTTCGGGAAAGTGCGGACGCCATGCTGGCCAGCCATCCCGAACGGCTCAGCCCGGTGCAGGACGCTATGAGCCCGGAGGCACGCACCCTCTGGTTCCGGCTCATCCCTTCGCTGGCTGACGGCCGCATCACGCCTGAGGAGCTATGGCGGCAGGTCTTTGCCCTGCATCCCTTTCAGCGGCAGGAATAGGAGGACGATCATATCATGTACCGCGTTGTTTTGGTCGATGACGAGCAAATCATTTTACAGGGCCTGCAGCGGGCTTTCCCATGGGCGGAATACGACTGCGAGGTGGCCGGGGTCGCCATGGACGGACAGGAGGGGCTGAAGCTGATCCGCGAGGTCAAGCCCGACTTACTGCTGACAGACATCTGTATGCCCAACATGGATGGACTGACCATGATCGCTGCGCTGAAAAGCGCCTTTCCGACCATGCAGGTGGCAGTGCTCACCGCCTACCGGGACTTCGACTATGCCCAGAAGGCCCTGAATCTGGGCGTATGCCGCTATCTGCTCAAGCCCAGCAACATGGAGCAGCTCCGGGAGGCCATTTCCACCATGAAGGCCCGTCTGGACGAGGCCGCCCCCATGCCTGCCGTTCCGGAGCCGGAGGCCGAACCCGCCGAAAGCTCCGGCGAAGCGGGCGCTTTCATCGCCCGGGCGGCCATGGACTACATCCGCCAGCACTACACCGAGCACCTGACCCTGAGCGACGTAGCCGACCACGTCTACGTCAGTCAGTGGCACCTGTCCAAGCTCATCAACCGGCACCTGCAGCAGGGCTTTCTGGACATCATCAACACCCTGCGGGTGGAGCGCGCCAAGGAGCTGTTGGCCGACCCCGCCTGTCGCGTCCATGACATTGCCGCGCTGGTCGGCTACAGCGACGTGGCCCATTTCAGCCGCATCTTCAAAAAGCACACCGGCCAATCCCCCCTCGACTACCGGGCAGGGGTAGTACCCCTGCACCCCGGACTGCGTGCCGAAGGCACGCAGGGTGCTCGGGAGACATGAAACTTGGCCGGGGTTTTACCGCCGTGGCACGACAGGTGCCACGGCTCGCCGGTCTG
>ERZ827423.681-NODE-681-length-40303-cov-11.821109_pt1 | contig 40303 bp, 37 predicted proteins | sample MGYA00519775_ERZ827423 | MGnify/ENA primary metagenome ERZ827423 (study PRJEB31778, sample SAMEA3449296) | human gut metagenome | biome: human gut; feature: human-associated habitat; material: faeces | place: United Kingdom | collected 2010/2012 ... | reverse complement strand
GAGGGCGTAAAGTTCTCCCAGACCATGAATGAGTTCGTGGCGAAGATTACTTCGCTCGGCAAGAACGTCAGACTGGAGGATTTGAGATGCAGGAAATGATCAACCGCGCAAAAGAGCTGCTCAGCGACGGCACCGTGAACCGTGTGCTCGGCTGGCGCCGTGGCGATATGTCCTACAACCCGGAGCCGTCTTACTTTGAGACGGCGGAGGATCTGGACGCAAACTTCGTCTACAACGGCTTCTGCGGCGCGAACCTCAGTAAATATATGATCGAGGGCTCGAAGCTTGAGGGCAAGACGCTTGTCTTCCTGAAGCCCTGCGATTCTTACAGCTTCAACCAGCTCATAGCAGAGCACCGCGTAGACCGTGACAAGGCTTACATTATCGGTGTCGGCTGCATGGGCAAGCTCAGCTTCGAGAAGATCAAGGAGCAGGGCGTTAAGGGCATCACGAACATCACGATCGACGATGCAAACGAGAACATCACCGTGGAGACGCTCTACGGTGAAAAGACGCTCGCCTATAAGGACTGCATGCTGGAGCGCTGCCATGTCTGCAAGGGCAAGGAGCACCAGATTTTCGACGAGACCATCGGCGAGAGCCGCGACACAAAGGACGCAGACCGCTTTGCAGAGGTCGAGAAGATCGAAGCCATGAGCCCGGAAGAAAAGTTTGCTTTCTTCCAGAATGAGCTCAGCCGCTGCATCCGCTGCAACGCCTGCCGCAATGTGTGCCCGGCGTGCAGCTGCCGCAAGTGCGTCTTCGACAGCACGAAGTTTGACAGCGCACAGAAGGCGAACGTGGACTCCTTTGAGGAGAGAATGTTCCACATCATCCGTGCATTCCACGTTGCCGGCCGCTGCACAGACTGCGGCGAGTGCAGCCGCGTATGTCCGCAGGGCATTCCGCTGCATCTCTTCAACCGCAAGTTCATCAAGGATATCGACGAATTTTACGGTGAGTTCCAGGCCGGTGTCGATCCGGAGGCAAAGAGCCCGCTGACGAGCTTTACCTTCAACGACGTAGAGCCGGGCGTTACCGGGGGAAGGAGATAAGCCATGTTCAAGATTGCAAAAAGTAAGCTGCCCGAGCTGCTGAAAGCGATCGCGGCACAGCAGGAGCTGTTCCTGCCGGTGAACAACAACGGTCAGGTCAACTTCGCCGCGTGGTTTGAAGGCTGCAATGCAGACATTGAAACACTTAAGACGGTGAAATCTCCGAAGGACATGTTCTTCCCGCAGAGCGAAACGCTTTACACGGTCAAAAAAGAGCAGCACAAGCTCTCCGTTGAGCCGCAGGCGCTTGCAGATCAGAATTTCGTCGCTTTCGGCATGAAGGCCTGCGATATTCAGGGTATCAAGGTCCTCGATAAGGTCTTCCTCGCTGAGCCGGTCGATACGTTCTACCGCGCAAGACGCGAGCACGGCACCATCGTGGCGCTTGCTTGCCACGAGCCGGAGGAGTCCTGCTTCTGTAAGGTTTTCGGCGTTGACTGCGCTGAGCCGGACGCCGATGTCGTCATGTGGAACGCAAACGACACGCTCTACTGGAAAGCTGTAACGGACAAGGGCACCGCCCTCACCGAAGCGCTCTCCGGCGTGCTCGAAAATGCCGACGCAGCGGACGAAAAGGCCGTGGAGACCGAACAGGAGAATATCCGCGCAATCGTAGAGAAGCTGCCGTACACGAACCTCTCTCTCGAGGGTTGGAACGGCAACGTCACCGAAGAAAAATTCAACTCCCCCGTTTGGGAGAAGCTTTATAAGCCGTGCCTTGCGTGCGGCACCTGCACCTTTGTGTGCCCCACCTGCCAGTGCTATGATATCAAGGACTACGACACGGGCCACGGCATTCAGCGTTATCGCTGCTGGGACTCCTGCATGTACTCCGACTTTACGATGATGGCGCACGGCAACAACAGAACGAGCCAGATGCAGCGCTTCCGTCAGCGCTTCATGCATAAGCTCGTGTACTTCCCGGCGAACAACGACGGCATGTATTCCTGCGTAGGCTGCGGCCGCTGCGTGGAAAAGTGCCCGTCCTCGCTCAATATCGTGAAGGTCATCAAGGCGTTTGAAAAGGAGGCTGCAAACCATGAGTGATACCTGTCATTGCCATGATAACTATGTAAAAGACGTTCTGATCCCGCAGGTCGGCGTCATCACGGACATCCGTGAGGAGACCCCGGACGTCAAGACGTTCCGCGTCAATGCGCCGGAGGGCGGCAAGCTCTTCGAGCATATGCCCGGCCAGTGCGCTATGCTGTGCGCACCGGGTGTCAGCGAGGGTATGTTCTCCATCACCTCTTCGCCGACGAACAAAGAATACCAGGAATTCAGCATCAAGAAGTGCGGTCAGCTTACAGACTACCTGCACAGCCTTGAGGTGGGCGATGAGATTACCGTGCGCGGCCCGTACGGCAACCACTTCCCGGTAGAAGACAAATTAAAGGGCAAGAACCTGCTCTTTATCGCCGGCGGCATCGGTCTTGCACCGTTGCGCTCTGTCATCAACTACGTGCTCGACAACCGCAGTGATTACGGCACCGTAGATATTCTGTACGGTTCCCGTTCCAAGGACGACCTTGTACAGCTGAAGGAAATTCAGGACGTATGGATGAAGACGGAAGGCGTGAACGTATATCTCACGATCGACCGCGAGCAGGAGGGCTGGGACGGCCATGTCGGCTTTGTTCCGGCATACCTCAAGGAGCTCGGCTTCGATACAAACAAAACGGCGCTGCTTTGCGGACCTCCGATCATGATCAAATTCTGCTTAGCATCGCTGATTGAAATGGGCTTCTCGAAAGAACAGGTCTACACCACGCTGGAGCTGCGCATGAAGTGCGGCATCGGCAAGTGCGGCCGCTGCAACATCGGTTCCAAGTACGTCTGCAAGGACGGCCCGGTGTTCCGCTGCGACGAGATCGACGAGCTGCCGAACGAGTATTAAGAAAGGGGTTGGCGTAACATGGAAAATATGGTAAATGTATATTTTTTCGGTAAGAAGTACAGCGTCCCCGCAGACCTCACGATTATGACCGCTATGGAATATGCCGGTTATACGCTGAAAAGAGGCTGCGGCTGCCGTCACGGTTTCTGCGGCGCCTGCGCAACTATCTACCGCATTAAGGGTGTGAACGAGCTGAAGACCTGCCTTGCCTGCCAGACACAGGTGCAGGAGGGCATGTATGTTGCAAGCATTCCGTTCTTCCCCACAGACAAGCGTACTTATGACATCAACGAGATCAAGCCGAACCAGCAGATCATGATGGAGCTTTATCCGGAAATTTACAGCTGCATCGGCTGCAACGCCTGCACAAAGGCCTGCACGCAGAACCTGAACGTTATGCAGTACATTGCATACGCACAGCGCGGCGAGCTTGAAAAGTGCGCAGAAGAGTCCTTCGACTGCGTAAGCTGCGGCTGCTGCACCGTCAGATGTCCCGCGGGCATCTCTCACCCGATGGTCGGCCTGCTGGCAAGACGTCTCACCGGCAAGTACATCGAGCCGGAGAGCAAGCACCTGACAAAGCGTGTTGAAGAGATCCACGAGGGTGCATACGACGAGCTGATTGAGCAGATCGTTGGGATGCCGATAAGCGATGATGGCCGCGATATCCTGCGGCAGCCTGGGATCAGCGTCCGCCAGCACTTGGTGGATCTCACTGTCTTCCAGCAGGATGCGCTGAGTGAACGTCTCATGCCGGCAGCTGCTCACGGATTCAAACGCATGAGAGAACGGACCGTGTCCGATGTCATGCAAAAGCCCCGCCAGCATGGCCGTGCATTTCTCATATTCGCTGAAAGATTCCGCGATATCCGGGATCTCCCGCACCATGCGCCTGACGATCTCATAGACTCCCAGCGAGTGAGAAAACCGCGTATGCTCTGCCGTATGATACACCTGAAAGTCGCCGCCCAGCTGATGGATGCGGCGCAGACGCTGAAATTCCCGCGTGTTGAGACAGTCCCACACCACCTTCAGGTCGATATGGATATATCCGTGGATCGGATCACGGAGCACTTTTACTTCTGGCGTTCGTTCAAGCATGCCATCACCTCCTGCAGACAGTCGAGGATCTTGCGGTCAGCGGGCTGAAAGCCATAGCGGTACACTTCTCCATAGTGCACCCATCTGCCTTCGCTGTGGGCGCTCAGCCGCATGTCTTCCGCTGCGCTGCGGCACAGAAAGGCGCTGACATGGATCCGGCAGCCTTCCTGCTCATCCATCACATCGCACAGAAAGCGCTCTGCTTCGGCGTGAATGCCGAGCTCTTCTGCCAGTTCGCGCTCGATGGCCTCGCTGTGCGTCTCGCCGCTTTCCACTTTCCCGCCGGGAAACTCCCATATCCCGGCCGCCTGTCCTTCTCCGCGTCTGGCGATGAACACCTGATCTGCCTTATGCAGGATGCCGCAGACCACTTCCAGCTGTTTCATCTGACCACCTTCCTTCTCGTTCCATTATATCATAAAACGGCGCATGTCCTTCACGACAGCGCCGTTTCCTGTATGTTCAATCTTTTTTCTGCAGCACCATGGCCAGCACGGCGATGTCCGCCGGATTGACCCCGGAGATCCGCGAAGCCTGTCCCAGCGTCATCGGCCGGATCTCGCTCAGCTTCTGCCGCGCCTCCAAAGAGAGATGCGCCATCTGTTGATAGTCGATATCTCTGGGGATCTTCATCTGATCCATCGCCCGCAGATGTCTGGCATCGCGGCGGGCCTTCTGGATATAGCCTTCATATTTGATCTCGATCTCGATCTGCCGGGCAGCCTTCTCTTCCACTTGCATGCCGGTATACGGCTGCAGCGCCGCCAGGGTGATGTTCGGCCGCTTTAACAGATCACGCACGCTGATGCCCTCTTTCAGCGGTTCATAGCCGATCGCGCGCAGATAATCGTTCACTTCTGACTTCGGCGTGAAACGGATCTCTTCGCACTGCTTCATTCCCTCCGCGATGCGCCGTTTCTTCTCCTGGAAGCGGGCATAGCGCGCCTCGCTGATCAGCCCATAGGCATGGCCGTATTCGCTCAACCGCATATCTGCGTTATCATGGCGCAGCAGCAGGCGGTATTCGGCCCGGGACGTCAACAGCCGGTATGGCTCCTTTGTCCCTTTGGTCACCAGATCATCGATCATGACGCCGATATATGCCTCGTCGCGGCGCAACACGAGCGCTTCTTTGCCCAGCAGGCGCGAAGCAGCGTTGATACCGGCGATGAGCCCCTGTGCGGCCGCCTCTTCATATCCGCTCGTCCCATTGATCTGCCCTGCCGTATACAAGTTTTCCACCAGCTTGTTTTCCAGCGTCGGATAACACTGCAGCGGATCGATGGCATCATATTCGATCGCATAGGCATATTTATCGATGACACAGTGCTCCAGCCCCGGCAGGCTGTGCAGCATCGCTTCCTGGACATCGTGGGGCATCGAAGTGGAGAAGCCCTGGATATAGGTCGTATCCAGCGAACGGCTCTCCGGCTCAAGGAAGATCTGATGACGCGGCTTGTCCGCAAAGCGCACCAGCTTATCCTCGATGCTCGGACAATAACGCGGTCCTACGCCCTTGACCAGCCCGGAATACATCGCAGAGTCCTCCAGGTGATCACGGATGATCTGATGGGTCTGCGGGGTCGTATAGGTCAGATAACAGACCGCTTGCTCTGCAAAAGGAAGGATGGCGGTCGTATCCTCGCTGAAGCAGACAAAATCATCTGTGCCAGGCTGGACCGCAGTCTTCGTGAAATCGATCGAATCGCTCTTCACCCGAGCCGGCGTACCGGTCTTCAAACGGAAGGTACGGATCCCCAGATCGCGCAGGCTCTGCGAGAGCGCGTCCGTGGTCGGTTCTCCCTCCGGTCCCCCGGACACTGCGCGATGGCCCACCAGGATAGTAGAGCTCATGAAGGTCCCGCTGGTGATGATCAGCGCACGACACGTTTCCATATGCCCATCCTGTAGCTGCACGCCCTTCACCTTGCCATCGGACGCGATGACCCGCTCCACGCACTGTTCCCTCACCTGCAGATGTTCCTGATGCAGCAGGACATCCTGCATGTATTTCCGATAGGCGATCTTGTCGCTTTGCACGCGCAGGCTCTGCACGCCTGGCCCTTTGGTCGTGTTGAGCATCTTGAACTGCAGCGCGGTCGCGTCCGCCGCCCGGCCCATCTCTCCGCCTAACGCATCGATCTCCCGCACGACGATACCTTTCGCCGGTCCGCCGACGCTGGGATTGCACGGCATAGAGCCGATCATGTCGATGTGCATCGTAAACAGCACCGTTTCCATCCCCATGCGGGAAGCAGCCAGCGCGGCCTCGATGCCGGCATGCCCGCCTCCGATCACAATGATATCCACCATGTTCCTCACCTGACTTTTCCATACTATTATACTCGTGAACGATAGAAAGCAAAAGAGCAAAAAAAAAGATATGGCCCATACATTTCCCATAATGTTCACATGTCCACCACACTGTCATTGCTTCAACCGCTTACAATGAAAGAAGGAGGATTGAGATGAATCGGAAAATCTTATTCACTTTCTGCGGCAGCCTGCTTTTTGCCGCGCTATGCGGATGCATGGCTCAAACAAATGAACCAGTAGAAACCGTAACCATCGACCCAGATATCGAAATGATCGACATCGATACAGAGACTGACGGCTTCACCTACTATGACCTGGATGTACAAGAAGAGATCCAGTCACAGATCGATGCGTTCAAATCCGAAACACACACGATGGAAGACCCGTTGCTCATCTTCGACCCATATGGCACAAACACCACATCCTTATACATCTGGTTTGAAGAGGAAGAAGCCAGTGTGCTTTCCTATACGATCCAATGTGAGGGATACGAAGACTTCAGCCGCACGCTGTACAGCGGCAGTGAGGATAACATCAGCACGGCCCATGAACATCAGCTGATCGGACTTGTTCCGGGCGAGACCAATACCATCACCCTTTCGACCGCAAACAGCAACGGCACGCTGCTTGAACAAGTGGAGTTCACGGTAGAGGCGCCGCAGCTCAGCTCTGGCTATCCGACCCAGATCGAAAAAAGCACGGAAAACGATGCAGAACTCACTGATGGCCTGTATATGACCTTCGGCCTGAATTACAGCTACGACGGTTATTCATTCCTTATCGATAATGATGGCACCGTGCGCGGAGAACTGCCCTTGGACGGCGACATGATCGAAAATGTCATGTTTTATAACGACACCATGTTTTATTCTGTCAATCTGTCCAAGGCCGTGCGGGTAGACCGGCTGGGCAAAGTCATCGCGGTCTATGAATTCCCGGAATACGAGCTTCATCATGATTACGCGCTCAACGATGATGGCGAGATCATCGCACTAGCTACCGAGTATGCCAAAGAAAGCGTAGAAGACATCATCATCTCCATCGATCTGGAAAGCGGCGATGTCGACAAGATCATTGACTTTGATGAAGTCATGGGAGATTACAAAGCATTGACCCAGCCATATTCTGCCGACAGCCTGTGGGGCTCGCAAGACTGGGACTGGCTGCACTTCAATTCCATCCAGCTGGTCAACGAGGATGAGATGATCCTCAGTTCACGGGAGACTTCGACGATCATGAAGTTTGACGATATTTATGATGACATCACGATCGATTATTTCATCGGTCCGGAAAATGTATGGGCAGATACCGCTTATTCCCAGTATCTGCTCACAAAAGATGGCAATTTCACCAATTCGGCCGGACAGCACAATGTCGTCTATGAAACGGATGACAGCCTGGAAGAAGGGCAATATTATCTGTATTTCTATAATAACAACTTCTGGAACTATGAAAGTCGGATCGAATCGATCAGCGGCTCAGAAGGTAATTCCACATCATTTCAGGACGATGGCAATTCCATCTCTTATTACACCCGCTATCTCGTCGATGAGAATGAATGCACTTATCAACTGGTCGATTCCTTATCGGTTCCTTATTCCAGCATCGTATCCAGCGTACAATGGTATGGAGATGAGTTGATCGTCAACAGCGGCATGCGTACCGAATTCTATGTCTATGACACGGACGGACAGCTGCTCGCCTCTTACACCTACAATGATATGGATGAGAGCATTTTCCTGGGATACCGCATCTATAAATACAGCTTCAACGATTTCTGGTTTGCCTGAATGACCGTGCATGACGCACGGTTTTTTTATACCAGTTGCTGCAAAGCATAGAGTCCTGCCTGCAAAGCGCCAGCCAGCACCATGACCAGGATCGGACTGCATCGCTTTTTCCTCAGCAGCCAGAGACAGCCCAAAAAGAGCGCGATCCCTTCGATGCGCACAGCATCAAGACGCAATGCGCTGTCCTGAAAGATGACCGGGATGAGCATGGCCAGGCCAGCTGTTGCGATCAAGGCGATCACCGCGGGGCGAAGTGTGCCCAGCACGGTGCGGATCACGCTGAGATCGCGGTATTTCAAATAAACGTGCGCCAGCAAGGTCACGATGATGCAGGAAGGCAGGACACAGCCCAGCGTAGCCGTTACGGCGCCGGCGATCCCATCGATCTTCAAGCCGACGAACGTCGCGCTGTTGATGGCGATCGGTCCCGGCGTCATCTGCGAGATGGTGATGAGATGGTTGAATTCATCCGGGCTGAGCCAGTGATGCAGCGAGACGATCTGATTCTGAATGAGCGGCAATGCCGCATATCCGCCGCCGAAGCTGAAGGCGCCGATGATGACGAAGCTGATGAACAGCGAAACGAGGATCATGCGCTCACCTTCTTTCTTCCGGCGATGCTGCGGATCACGCCGATCACGATGCAGGCAAAGATGATGATCACCACATTGACGCCGAAGAACTGGTTGAGCGCAAAAGCAGCGAGCAGCACCGTGATATCCAATGCATTGTGTTCCCGAACGACACCGGCGCTCATGTCCCATACCACAGCGGCGATGAGCGCAGCGACCCCGGCCTGCATGCCGTCAAGAACAGTGCTGACCCAGATATTATCGGCAAACGCATCATAGAACAGCGAGATCAGCGAGAGGATGAGAAAAGGCGGAAGGATGGTGCCGGCGACGCTGACGAGCACGCCTGGGATCTTCGCCAGCTTGTAGCCGACGACAATGGCCCCATTGACCGCGATCGGCCCCGGCGCAGACTGAGCAATGGCAGTCATATCCAGCATTTCCTCCTCTTCGATCCAGTGATATCGATCCACGAAGCGCTCTTTCATCAACGTAACGATGACATACCCTCCGCCGAAGGTAAACGCGCTCAGCATGAAGGTAGAGGAAAACAGTTTCCAAAGCCTTCCTTTTTCCATATACATTCCCCCTTGTCCCTTTCATTATACGGCGGGATCTTCTATAATGAAAATAGTATTATCAAATGATGTTCATAATGATTTTATAATAGGAGGACCAATGAATTTTCGTTCTTTAGCCATCTTCACGGCTGTCTGTGAAGAAAAAAACATGACTGCCGCAGCCCGCCGGCTGCACTTAGCTCAGCCTTCCGTATCGCTTGCCATACGGGAGCTGGAAACCGAATATGACTGTGTCTTTTTTGAACGGCTGTCCAAGCGGCTCTATCTGACCGAAGCCGGACAGCGCTTCTATGCCTATGCTCAACGCATCCTGACCCTTCAGGAGGAGATGGATGTCTGCTTTCATGAGCGGACATACGAAAGGCAGCTGCGGATCGGCTCCAGCATCACCATCGCATCCACCGTGCTCTTCCCGCTTCTGCATGACTTCTGCCAGCAGCACCCGGCAGTGCAGCTGCACACCAAGGTGCTGAGCACCTATACGGTGGAAAGCGCCGTCCTGGACAATCAGCTCGATCTGGCGCTGATCGAAGGGACACCGCGCAATGACGCGCTCACCGTCATTCCCCTGTGTGAAGACCAGATGGCGCTGGTCTGCGCCCCAGACCATCCGTTAGCCAAACAAGGCGAAACCGACCTCGCCGCATTGCAAGATCTGCCATTCCTCACCCGGGAGGAAAACAGCGCGACCCGCAGCATCACCGAAAGCCTGTTCACACTGCACCACCTGAAGCTGCGCCCGGCAGTGGAATCCGTCAGTAACCACGCGCTCATCGAAGCGCTGCGAAGCGGGATGGGCGTCTCCATCCTGCCGCGCCGCCTGCTCATTCCCTATCTGAATGCGCATGAGCTGTGCGAGATCACGCTGAAGGATCAGCCGCTCAACCGCGAATGGTACCTGATCCATCACTCCCGCAAGGCCCTCACTGCACCGATGCAGGAATTCATCCGCTTCTTACAACAGACAACATGGTAAAAAAACAGAGGCTTATGTGAAAGCCTCTGTTTTCGTCTTAGTGTTTGAAATGACGGATACCGGTGTAGACCATGGCGATGCCGTATTCGTTGCATACGTCGATGGACAGCTGATCCTTGATGGATCCGCCCGGCTGGATGATGGCGGTCACGCCTGCCTTGACGGCTTCTTCTACCGTATCCGGCATCGGGAAGAACGCATCGGACGCCATGACGGAGCCCTTGGACTTTTCGCCGGCTTCTTCGATGGCGATCTTCGCTGCGCCGACGCGGTTCATCTGTCCTGCGCCGACACCGATCGTCATATTGTCCTTCGCCAGGACGATGGCGTTGGACTTCACGTGCTTGACGACCTTCCAGGCGAACAGCAGCTGCTCGATCTCTTCATCGGTCGGCTTGCGGTTCGTCACACAGCGCAGATCATCTGCCGTGATCTGCTTCGTATCCATATCCTGAACGAGCAGGCCGTCCATGACATTGGTCACCTTGTACTTGGCTGTCGGTTCCAGCGCAGTGTCCAGCGTCATCAGGCGGATATTCTTTTTCTTGGAGAGGATCTCAAACGCTTCCGGCTCGAAGCCAGGCGCGATGATGATCTCCAGGAAGATCTTGGACAGCTTCTCTGCCAGCGCGACGCTCACCGGAGCGTTCAATGCCACGATTCCGCCGAAGATGGAGACCGGATCGGCTTCATATGCCTTGTCCCAAGCAGCCTCGATGGTATCGCCGATCCCTACGCCGCAAGGATTCATGTGCTTGACACCGACTGCGGCCGGCTGCCCTTCGAAATCCTTCAGGATCTCGATGGCCGCATTGCCGTCCTGGATATTGTTATACGAAAGCTCTTTGCCATGCAGCTGCGTAGCGTTGGCCAGTGAATACTGCGGATGCATGTTCTTGTAGAACGCCGCGCTCTGATGCGGGTTTTCTCCATAACGCAGATCCTGCACCTTATCATAAGTGATCGTGAAGCTTTCCGGATATTTCTCTCCTGTTTTTGCGGTCAGATATTCCGCGATCATCGCATCATAGCGGGCAGTGTGGCGGAAGACCTTTGCGGCCAGGAATTCCCGGGTAACCGGGCAAGTCTCGCCGTTTTCCCGCAGTTCCTTCAATACGGCATCATAATCGTTCGGATCACAGATGACCGGGATGGACTTATAGTTCTTTGCGGCGCTTCTCAGCATGCTCGGGCCGCCGATATCGATGTTCTCGATGACTTCCTCATGCGTGACGCCCGGCTTCTGCACGGTCTCCTTGAACGGATACAGGTTTACACAGACCAGGTCGATCAGCTCGATGCCCAGCTCCTTGAGCTGTGCCATATGGCTCTCGTTGTCGCGTACGCCCAGCAGCGCGCCGTGCACCTTCGGATGCAGCGTCTTCACGCGGCCGTCCATGATCTCCGGGAAGCCGGTCACATCAGAGATGGAGATGGTCGGAATGCCGGCAGCGTCCAGCGCTTTTTTCGTTCCGCCCGTGGAGATGATCTCATAGCCGAGATCATGCAGACCGCGGACAAAGTCCACCAGTCCGCTCTTATCAGATACACTGACCAAAGCACGTTTCATGATTTACCCTCCTCGATTTCTTCACAGATCTGTTTCACGACTTGCGGAAACAGCTCATATTCCAACGCATGCACATGTGTCTCCAGCGTTTCCAATGACCATGCCGGATCGATGGCAAGCTTTTTCTGCGCGATGATGTCTCCGGTATCGATGCCCTCATCGACATAATGCACGGTGACACCGGTATAAGGCACCTTCGCCTCATAGGCATCCCGGATGCCGTGCGCGCCCGGGAAAGCCGGCAGATAAGCCGGATGGATGTTGATGATGCGGCGCGGATAATGCGTCAGCAGCTCCTCGCCGATGAAGCGCATATACCCGGCCAGGATGATCAGCTGCACGCCTTTTTCCTCCAGGTGACGGCGGATCTCCTGCTCATATTCTTTCTTGCCTGCGTACGCTTTGGGATTCACATAGATATGATCGATGCCCAGACGATCGGCGCGTTCCCTTGCCTTGGCGTTTTCCTTATCGACGACAAGCAGCTCGCAGACCGCGTTGGGGATCGTTCCATCCTGCATCCGCAGCACCAGATTTTCAAAGTTCGTTCCGCTTCCGGAAGCGAAGATGGCCGTCTTTACCATTTCAGGTCCACGCTTCCTGATGCCGTGACTTCACCGATGACATAGGAAGGCTCATCGATCTCTGCCAGCAGTGAGCGCACGGTCTCCACATCGGCCTTGTCTACTGCGAGGATGAAGCCGATGCCCATGTTGAAGACGTTGCACATTTCCTGCGGCGCGATGTTACCGGTAGAAGCGATCAGCTCGAAGATCGGCTTGGACGGGAAGGCGTTCATGTCGATGGTCACGCCCTGTCCTTCCTTGAGCATGCGCGGCACGTTCTCATAGAAGCCGCCGCCGGTGATGTGACTCATGCCCTTGATGTCCACTTTGCCCAGCAGATGCTTGATGGCCTTCACATAGATCTTGGTCGGGGTGAGCAGCTCCTCGCCCAGCGTCTTTCCATCAAACGCGTCATAGCGCTCATGCAGGTCGAGCTTGGCGTCCTTGAGCAGCACTTTGCGGATCAGGGAGAAGCCGTTGGAATGGCAGCCGGAGCTGGGCAGGCCGATGAGCACATTGCCTTCGGCGATCTTCTGCCCATCCAGCAGATTGCATTTGTCTACGGCGCCGACACAGAAGCCGGCGATATCATAGTGGCTGACGTCATACATATCCGGCATCTCAGCCGTCTCTCCGCCGATCAGGGCACATTCCGCCTGCACGCAGCCGTCCGCGACGCCCTTGACGATCTGTTCGATCACCTGCGGGTGGTTCTTGCCCACCGCGATGTAGTCGAGGAAGAACATTGGCGCAGCGCCCTGGACGAGCACATCATTGACACACATCGCCACCGCATCGATGCCGATGGTGTCATGCTTGTCTGCTTCAAATGCGATCATCAGCTTGGTGCCGACGCCGTCGGTGCCGCTGACGAGCACAGGTTCCTTGAACCCGTAGCGGGAAAGGTCGAACATGCCGCCGAACGCGCCGATGGAATCGATCGCGCCCATCGTCTTCGTGCGCGCGACATGGCTTTTGATCAGTCGTACGGATTCATAACCGGCTTCCAGATCGACGCCGGCTTCTCTGTATTTATCACTCATGTCATCTTCTCCTGTCTATCATTTCTGACGGAAATAGTTGACGCCGTTAGCAAAGATGTTCTGTTCCTTATTTCCGTCAATGTTCTGGAACAGTCCTTCCTCATAGCGTTCGCTGTGGCCCATCTTGCCCAGGATGCGTCCATCCGGCGAGGTGATGCCCTCGATGGCATAGCTGGATCCGTTGATGTTCCATTCGCCATTCATCGTCGGATCGCCATCCTCATCCACATACTGCGTAGCCACCTGGCCGTTTTCAAACAGCGCCTTGGCCATCTCTTCGCTCACCACGAACTTGCCTTCGCCATGGCTCATGGCGATGCTGTGGCACTCGCCCGGCGTGAAGCCGGCCAGCCACGGCGACTTGTTGGAGGTGATCTTCGTCTTCGCCATGTGGGAAACGTGGCGGTTGATGTCATTACGGAACAGCGTCGGTGAATCGGCGTTCAAGCTGCTGATATCTCCATAAGGCAGCAGGCCGGACTTGATCAGCGCCTGGAAGCCGTTGCAGATGCCCAGGATCAGGCCATCGTTGGCCAGCAGCGTCTGCACGGCCGCATTGACCTGCGGGTTGCTGAGGACATTGGCGATGAACTTGCCGCTGCCATCCGGTTCGTCTCCGCTGGAGAAACCGCCAACGACCATCAGGATCTGCGCCGAGGCGATCTTTTCGCTCAGCTCCTTCAGGCTGCGCTCGATGCTTTCCACATTCAGGTTATTGAAGACGTAAGTCTCGACGATGGCGCCCGCACGCTCAAACTGCTGCGCCGTATCGTATTCGCAGTTCTGACCTGGGAACACCGGAATGATGACTTTCGGATGCTCGATCGTCTGCTTTGGCTTCAGCGGCTGTTCGCTCACATATTCCGGCGTCGTGATCTTTTTCTTCTCTTCATCGACGCGTACCGGATAAACGGCCTCATAACGCTCGCGCCATGCGCGGATCGCCGCGTCGATGGACACCTTCTCATCATTGAGGACGATGTCCTTTTCCTCTGTGGTGATGCCCAGCAGGGTGAAGGCATCATCCAGGATGCTCTCGTTCGCCTCGACGACGATGCTTCCCGGCATCAGGTCATAGAAGGACGCCTCGCTTCTGCAGGCAGCGCCGATATGGTTGCCGAAGCTCATCTTGCAGACGGCTTCCGCGATGCCGCCGAATTTTACCGTGGAGGCAGATACGATCGTGCCCTTGCGGATCAGCTCGCGCACCTTGTCGAAGTTGCTCTTCAGTTCGGTGTAATCCGGGGTGTGATCCGCATGCGGATGATGCGCGATCACATAAATATAGTTTCCGGCTTTCTTGAATTCCGGTGAGATGATCTGTTCGCTCTTCGCCGTCGTCACCGCAAAGGTGATCAGCGTCGGCGGGACATGGAGCTGATTGAAGGTTCCGCTCATGGAGTCCTTTCCACCGATGGACGGTGTCTCAAAGGCCAGCTGCGCTTCGATCAGACCGAGCAGGGCCTGCATCGGCTTGCCCCACTTCTGCGGATCATCGTGCAGACGCTCGAAGTATTCCTGATTGCTCAGGCGGCAGGTGCGGTAATCCCCGCCCATCGCGCTCACGCGCGCCAGCGCTTCAACGACAGAATAGGACGCGCCCAGATACGGGGAGAAGCGGGCAATATCGGGATCATAGCCATGCGTCATGATTGAGCAAGTGTTCGTAAAGCCGAACACCGGCAGCTTCTGCACGCTGCCTTCGGTCTCCGTCAGCTGATATTTTCCGCCAAAGGGCATCAGCACGGTCGACTTTCCGATAGAGGCGTCAAACATTTCGGCCATACCGATCTGGCAGGCCACATTCGGCTTGCGCAGGTTGTCCAGGATGTTGGAGGATACCGAAGCGAACGGGTCATGATCCCGCTCTCCTTCTGCGATCTCCACGTCCTGCACGCCGCGCACACCATTGGTATCCAGGAAGGCGCGGGACATGTCCACGATCTTTTCGCCCTGGAAATACATGACCAGACGCGGCTCCTCGGTCACTTCCGCCACGATGCAGGCATCCAGGTTTTCCTCATAGGCACACTGACGGAACGCCTCGAAATCGTTCTTCTCGATGAGCACGGCCATGCGTTCCTGTGATTCAGAGATGGCCAGCTCGGTGCCGCTGAGCCCGGCATATTTGACCGGCACGCTGTCCAGGTTGATGTTCAGCCCGTCTGCCAGTTCGCCTACGGCGACGCTGACGCCGCCGGCGCCGAAGTCATTGGCCTTCTTGATCATGCGAGTCGCCTTCGGATTGCGGAACAGACGCTGCAGCTTGCGCTCGATCGGCGCGTTTCCTTTCTGCACCTCAGAGGAGCATTTGGTCAGTGAGGTATCATTATGTTCCTTGGAAGAGCCGGTCGCGCCGCCTACGCCGTCACGGCCAGTCGCACCGCCGATCAGCACGACGATGTCGCCCGGGCATGGTTTTTCCCGCTTGACGTTTGCCTTCGGGGCAGCGCCGACCACAGCGCCCACTTCCATGCGCTTGGCGACATAGCCCTCATCATAGATCTCCTTCACATAGGTCGTCGCTAAGCCGATCTGATTTCCATAAGAGGAATACCCGGCTGCGGCACCCTTGGAGATGCGGCTCTGCGGCAGCTTGTGCTCCATCGTCTCGCTGATGTCCTTCGTGATGTCGCCCGCGCCGGTGATGCGCATCGCCTGATAGACGTAGCTGCGTCCGGAAAGCGGGTCGCGGATCGCGCCGCCGATGCAGGTAGACGCGCCGCCGAAAGGTTCGATCTCAGTCGGGTGGTTATGCGTCTCATTCTTGAACATGAGCAGCCAGTCTTCTTCTTTGCCGTCCACATCGACCTTCACTTCGATCGAGCAGGCGTTGATCTCATCGCTGATCTCCAGATCATCGAGCTTGCCATGCTTGCGCAGGTATTTCCCGCCGATGGTCGCCATGTCCATGAGCGTCATGACCTTGCGGTTTCCATGCACTTCCTCGCGCAGCTTCAGATAAGTCTCATAAGCGCGCTGTATCGTCTCCTGCAGTTCTCCGGCCTTGATGGTCACATTCTGCAGGATGGTCTCAAAAGTCGTATGGCGGCAGTGGTCTGACCAGTATGTATCAAGGACCTTCAGCTCGGTCATCGTCAGATCGCGCTGCTCCTCATCGCGGAAATACTTCTGCACGTGCTTCAGGTCAGCCAGGGTCATGGCCAGCCCTTCCTTGACGCGCAGCGCTTCCAGTGCCGCTTCATCGAAGCCGATGAACCCTTCGATGACCGGCACCGGCTCGATCTCCACGTCTTCTTCATTGGCGAGCACGCTGAGGTCCTTCTCGCGCATCTCCACCGGGTTGATCAGATAATGCTTGACTGCCTCCAGCTGCGCATCGCTGACTTCCCCTTCCAGGATGACGATATGTCCGCTCTTGATCACGACATCGCTCTTATTGTTGAGCAGCATCAGGCACTGCTGAGCGCTGTCGGCACGCTGATCATACTGTCCCGGCAGGCACTCATAAGCCACATATGTCTTGCCTTCCAGATCCAGCGCGTCGTCGACCTCATCGGTCACGATCTCTGAGAGCACCCTGCGCCGGAGCAGATCGATGTCATGCGCATCTGCATTGAAGACATCGTAAGTGTTGTAGAGGGTCACGCCGCTGAGTCCGTTCAGGTTCAGGCTGGTCTTCAGCTCATGTCCCAGTGAATCCGCCTCTACGCGGTACGCTTCCTTTTTCTTGACAAAAATGCGTGTGTTCATTCTCTTCTCCCCTTATTTATCCAGGTAGGAATTGGCGAGCACCTTTTCCGCCTGCGCCTTCTTGAAGTCGATGACTTTCTGCATGACAGCCGGATCGGCCAGACCGATCATCTGCGCGGCCAGGATCGCTGCGTTCTTGGCGCCTGCCTTACCGATAGCGGTGGTCGCCACCGGGATGCCGCCTGGCATCTGTACGATAGACAACAGGGAATCCAGCCCACCCAGCGCGCTTGTCTGCATCGGGACACCGATGACCGGCAGCGGGGTGCTGCTGGCGATGACGCCCGCCAGATGCGCTGCGCCTCCGGCTCCCGCGATGAACACGCGGATGCCGTTGTCCATCGCTTCTTCTGCCAGTTTCAGCGTTTCGTTCGGCGTGCGGTGCGCGCTCAGCACACGGACGACGTAAGGAATGTCAAATTCCTTCAGCATGTCGATGGCTGCCTCCATCGTCGGAAGATCAGACGTGCTTCCCATGACGATGCAGACCTGTGGTTTTCCTGTTTCGCTCATAACATTTCCTCCTTCAAAAAATAAAGTGCATGTCAAAACCAACATGCACGACGAAAACAATTCAGCTGTGATATTAATATAGTGCATCTACCTAAGACCATAAGTAAACCCTCCTATAAAAATATAAAAGACACCCGCCCGCGGAAATCTCCCGCAATTTCATCTGAAATCCCTGTGTAACGCTCGTCGCGGTCAGGCAGGCTCGCTGTCCGTGAATATCATACATGAGTTTCCCTTTTCCTGCAAGGCTTTTTTGCCGTACGGAAAAAAAGAGATTTCTGATCAGGTCCGGAAATCTCCTTTGTATATCGTTCACTCTCATTCATCACGACCAGTGAGACCGCAGACAATTCAAGCAGCGGCCGTGATCGAAAATGATCCTCAAGATCAGCCGCTTTGCAGGCCGTCATTCACTTATGGCCTTAATAATACTCAAGCGAATATGGCAGGCTGTTGACCACATTCACCGCTGTACCAAACAGGCATGTGCACGCCACGACCATCAGCGCGCAGAGCACCGTGCCGACGATTCCGCAGACGAAACCTGCAGTAGCCAGACCGTTCGGGCCGTTCTTGCGGACCTTGTTGCCAAGTATGATGGCGATGATGCCGCAAGCCAGGCCGATCACGCCGCCGATGACGCTGAAAAAATAACATACGATAGAAACGATGCCGAGCACCAGTGAAGCGACGGCTCTTCCATGATCATCTTGATTCATTCGTTTTCCCCTCCTTGTCTTTATTCTGACACAGATATGTATCGCGTGCAACCAAAATCACCATCATCGTGCCTGCGCGTGCCGCCATACCTTGATGGTCAGCATTTGCGCGCCGATGCCCAGAGGAACATAAAGCAACGGCAGGAGCGCGAGCAATCCAGGCAAAAACTGCTCACCGATCCAGATGATATCAGCGCAGCGGGCAAACTGCAGCGGCTGAAACGCAGAGAGGACGATCTGCCAGGCCGAATAGCCATTGCTTGCCATGAACCACAGGGATCCTGCCAAAAACAAAACGGCCCATGTCTTTGCGCTTGAGAGAAAAGATGATAACAAGATCGTGACGGCACTCACGAACCAAACGGCCAGCAGTCCCATCCCTAGCTGCAACGCCAGCAGCTCCCGCATGCTCATCGCGGTATGTGCTTCCAGCGAAAAACCAGCCAGGGCCGCGCTCACCGCACCGCCCGACGGGCCAAATTTGATGAGGTTGACCATGAACAGCACCGCATGGATCAGCGCATACAAGACGAGCAAGATGATCGCGCAGGCCAGGATGCGGGCAAATGCGTCTTTCTTGCGCCCATGTTGCGAAACCAAGATGAGCGCTGACGTATCCATGCGCCGTTCCATCGCGAATACCGGCGCGAACAGGATAATGACAATGAAGAGAAGCGTGACACATGAGGTTCCGCTGTCATAGATCATCTCATCCCAGAAATCACTGCTTTCCCAGATCAATGGCCGGCCATTTGCATAGTCCGACACTGGGCGGATGCGCACATCGCCATCCGCTGTGATCTCCATGAACTGATGCATGACCAGCGTGCTCGCCGCATCGTAATCATAACCGGCCCGTTCAGGGATCTCCGTATAATAATATGCCTCACCTTGTTGCGCTGCGGCCTTTGCCTTCTGTTCCACTTGATCGATCGTTTCTTGAAGCCGGTAATTGCGAATGATCGCCGCGATCGTTTCATCGGTGAGCACCCCTTCATAAGGCGCGGCCGTCTGCTTATTTTTCGCTGTGGCCTCCATGCCATATACACATTCCCCGGCTGCGCACCAGACCGTCGTCTCGCTCATGTAGCTGTCCGTAAACGCGGAGAACCATGTGAGCAAAAAGAGCACGAGCAAGGCAAAGACGGCGATCGGGCGACGAAGCAGCTTTGCGATTTCAAATCCGATCAGCGTGCGCATCATCCTGCTCCTCACCGAAACAATACAGGTACAGATCTTCGAGAGTAGGTGTGAGCATACGCGCCTGCGGCATAGGCGGATGCTCAGCGATCACCCGGAGCACCACCGCATCCTTTTCCCGGCGCAGATTGGCAATGGTATGCTGGCGTGAAAGCGCCTTGGCACCAGCCGCATCGCTGTGGCATTCCCATACCTTGCCTTGCATAGGACAAATGATCTTTTCCGGATTTCCGGTATGGATCAGCTTTCCTTCTCTCATCATGAGGATCTCATCGGCAATGTATTCCACATCGCTGACGATATGCGTGGAAAGCAAGATGATGCGGCGATCTGCCAAAGCGCTGATCAAGTTGCGGAAACGCACGCGCTCACGCGGATCCAGGCCTGCGGTCGGCTCATCGAGGATGAGGACCCGCGGGTCATTGAGCAATGCCTGCGCGATGCCCAGCCGCTGTTTCATCCCGCCGGAATATGTGCTGACCTTGCGGTCTGCTTCCTGTGCCAGTCCGACTTCCTGCAGCAGCCATTCCGTGCGTTCTTTGACATGATCTCGTTCCAGCCCTTTGAGCGCGCCCAGATAGTGCAGGAAACGACGGCCGGTGAACCCTGGATAACAACCGAAATGCTGAGGAAGATAGCCCAGCCGGCTGCGGTAAGCTTCATTCAATTCATGGATGTCGCCATGGTTATACCAGATCCTGCCGGAGTCTGGGCGCAGCACGGCACTGAGCATGCGCATCAGGGTCGTCTTTCCCGCGCCGTTGGCGCCAAGCAGGCCATATACGCCCGGAGTCAGCGTGTGGCTCAGATCATCGACCGCTTTCTTGTCTTTGAAGCTGCGGCTCAGGTGCGCTATCCTCAATTCCATTCGTGTCTCTCCTTTCGGCTGAAGCAGCGCTTCAGCTCACGCAATGCAAACAGCAGCATCACGATGAACACAGCGACGCTGAACAGCAGCATGCTTTCGGTATACAGTTCCAGAAACTCCAGTCCCAGCATCAGGCCCATGCCGCACAGGATCACGGCGGCAAGCAGGATCATCTCATTCATCCGTCCGCGCAGATGTCTGAGCAGATACAGATAGCTGCCGGTCACCAGCAGAAACGGCGACAGGAAGAAGCTGAGCAGCTGGATCAGGCTGATGCGCAGCTGCACCGAGGCAAACGCGGCCAGCAGCATCAGGATGAAGGTCGTGATCCCGCCGGACAGCAGCAGCCGCTGCAGCATCACCTCACGCAGGCTGTTGGCGCAGGAAGCCTCGATCTCCCACATCTGGTATTTATAGCTCTTATGCACCTCGGCCGCATCCAGCGCTGCCAGGATCATGCCGCCAAAGGGAACCAGGATGAGCACGGCCTGAAGCGGGATGCCGCTGTATTCTTCGCCGCTGAGCAAAAGCAGCCCCAGCGCCAGAAACGCTGCTTGAACGATGAGCATCCAGCGGCTGAGATAACCGCTCTGGACGAGGATCTGCGCCAGCAGGCTCTTTTTTGGCTGCGGCTCCATATGTGCCGCCTCCTGCATGAGCAGATGGATCTGTTCTTGCTTGCGCGTCTCATCGATCTGGATATGATCAAGCAGACCGCTGAGCAGCTGTTCTTCTGGTTTCATCCTCGTTCCTCCTCTCTCATGATCTCCCTGAGCCTGGCCAGCCCCTGACGGATCCTTGACTTTACGGTCGGTACCTTTTCATTGACGATGCATGCGATCTCTCTGGCCTTCAGCCCATATTGATATTTCAGCACCAACACATCCCGCTGATAGGAAGGCAGCTGCGCAAGCAGATGTTCCACCAGCATGCGCTCATGGATATCTTCGGATACGCTGACCGCATCCCGTATATTTTCTTCCTCCAGCGGCTGCATATCCCGCTCACGCATATGGTGAAAATGATCATTGATCACATTCATGGCAATGCGGAACAGATAGCTGCGGAACGTTCCTTTTTCCACATATGAGTGAAAATAGCGGATGAAGCGCAGAAACGTCTCTTGCGTAAGGTCATAAGACAGATCCGCGTTGCCGCATTTATACCGGATGAACCGGTAGATGTCATCATAATATCGTTCGATCAGCGTCTGCATGCTCTCTTTGTCGCCGCCGCGAATCTGCGCGATGAGTTCCTGATCGCTCACTGCTATCCCTCCTGCATCCTCTCTATTGTACAACCGGATCCAGCGAAAAAAAGATTCAGGAAAACTATTTTTTATGCACAAAGATGTATCGGTACAGCCACAGTCCGCCCAATGACAGAAGCGCCGTTATCCCCAGCACCGCCGCCATGATCCCATATTCGCCCATGCGAAACGTCGATGCCCCCATCGTGCTCGTGATGATGGAAGGGATGCGCGCAAGACCGGTGATGAGCAGAAATGAGGAGAAGCGGATATCGGTCAGCGGCATGCAATACGTCAGGATATCTTTCGGCGTTCCTGGGATGAGAAAGATGATGAACAGCAGGCCCACGAGTTTTTCCTTGTGTTTCAAGAACGCCAGCTCTTCCACCTTCTCTTGCGGAAACATGCGCAGCACCGCCTTTTCTCCCAGCTTGCGCACGAGCAAGAAGATCAAAGCAGAGCCGATCATCGAACCGATCACGCATACGGCCATGCCGACGATGGTGCCAAACAAATATCCGCACAGCAATTCGACCGGTTCCCCCGGCAAAAACGCAAGCACGACTTGCAAAGCCATGACGACGCTCATCGCCCCCTGTGCCAGCAATGGATGGCGCATCAGATCCTGCCACAATGCCTGATCAGCGCTCAGCCGGGAAAACAATGGCCAGACACAGAGCGACAATACACCGATCATCATGACAAAAGCCAGCGCCATCCAGAATAATGGTTTCTTTTCTCTGAAGATCATGTTTACCTTTTTCATATGTCACCTCTCATTTAGGATAACCATGATTCAGGAACAAAAGATTTATATGCATGATGTTTCCAACAATTACATGAGACGCTCATTAAGCAGATCTTACACATCCTTGATGTTAAATCCCGTGCTTTTTCATCGAAGATCCGCATCAAACGCCGATAATGCTATCTTCTATGCACAGTCTCGCCGCGTTCGTGCATAACAAACTTATGCCATATATGGCAAAAGTTAGAGGTGGTCTGTTGAATTCGATAAGCAAAGACGCTATAATTACATATATCTTGTGCCGGATACGGCAAAAGTTAGAGGTGATCTTATGATTAAGCGAGATTATTATTTGAACCGCCTGATTCACAATATGTGGAATGGTGAAATTAAGGTGATCACTGGAATCCGTCGCTGTGGGAAATCAGTACTTCTCTTTGACCTATTTTATGAGCACCTTCTTTCCCAGGGGATAAAAGAAGAACAAATTATCCGTCTGGAACTTGACCAACGAAGAAACTATAAATACCGCAATCCCATTACTCTCTGTGACTATGTAGATTCTATCGTAAGCGCCAGAAAAGACGAGAAGTTCTACTTATTTATAGATGAGGTTCAGTTCACAATTAAAGTAAAGGATGAAGAAAACGCCGGAATTGAAGTTACCATCTACGATATGCTCAACGAATTGAAGGCATATAAAAACCTGGATGTCTATGTGACAGGAAGCAACTCCAAAATGCTTTCCAAAGATATTGCCACAGAGTTCCGTGGCAGAGCCACACAGATCCATGTGTATCCGCTGTCATTTGACGAGTTCTATTCCTATGTTGGCGGCGAAAAGAAAACTGCGTTGGATCAATATATGCTTTACGGCGGAATGCCTCGCATTGTTGCTTTGGAGGATGAAAAAGATAAGAAAGCCTACCTCTCCAATCTATATGAAGAACTCTATGTGAAAGATATTGTAGAGCGCAACAAATTAGAACGGGAAGATATTTTGAACGCCATTCTGGATTTCATTGCATCACAAATTGGTTCTCTCACCAATCCGACTAACATTGCAAATGCTTTGACTTCTATGCGGCACGAACCTGTCAGCAATCATTTGGTTTCCTCTTATCTCACTCACACTATGGATGCCTTCTTAATAGAAAGGGCCAGAAGATATGATGTAAAAGGAAAAACTTATTTTAATTATCCCAATAAGTATTACTACACTGATCTGGGGCTTCGCAATGCCCGTTTGAATTATAGACAGTATGATCCAGGTCATATCATGGAGAATATCATCTATAATGAATTGGTGAAACGCGGTTATTCCGTAGATGTCGGTGTGGTCACGGAACGAAAAAATGACGAGCGAATCCAGCGTGAAATTGATTTTGTTGTGAACGATGGTGACCGCCGCATCTATATTCAGTCTGCTTATCAGATGGATACGGAACAGAAAGCAGAAACTGAATTACGATCCTTAAAACTCACAGGAGATTTCTTTAAGAAAATGGTAATCCGTATGGATATTCCTCATAACTTTTACGATTACAGCGGATTTTATCATTGCAACCTGATTGATTTTTTGCTCGGAACAACAACATTGTTCTAATTCAAGCACCATAAGGTGTAAAGTACGAATCTGACAACTGAAAGCTAATTTTAACAGAAGAAGGTACTGGGGCATTTTGTCCAGTACCTTTTTCAGGTTCATCATTCTCAATTTAACACTATCTGGCTTTTGCCATAAGAAAACTCATTTCCCAAGCCATCTTGCATTTGACACAATTTCCACTTCTTTTTGTGCGGTCTCACGCGTAATGGAGCCCGAAAGGAAAAGAACCAATTTCATATAAAACTCCAAATCATTTCCTCAACATGCACTCCAGATCTTAGAAAAAAACAAGATGAGCGATGCTTCTGCTTAGAAGCGCCTCTCATCTCGATGAACATCATTGAACGCTCAGCCCTTTTTCCTGCGCCATCTGCAGCAGTACTTCACGGATGCGCAGCAGTGCGTTTCTCACCCGTTCATTGTCGCGGTATACGCCAAGGACGATGCGAAAGCCTCTTTCCCCGCCTGGACCATAGTTCTTGCCGTCATTGACGCTGACGCGGGCATCGCTGAGCAGGCGCGCGCAGACCTCGCTGCTGTCTGCCAGTCCGCTGACATCGACCCAGCACAAGAAGCCGGATTGCGGCAGCTGGATCTGTACGCCGGGGATGCCAGAGAGGATCTCTGCGGCCTGATGGCGCCGCCAGTCATAGGCAGCCTCAAATTCCTGCATGAACGACTCATCCTCCATGGCGGCCAGCACAGCCAGCTGTGAGACCGTATTGGTGGCGCCGATGACGCTGACGGCACAGCCGTAATAGACATCCATGAACACATCCTCAGCGATGATGTATCCTACCCGATACCCGCTGAGACCATACCCCTTGGACGTCGAGCAGACGGTGATCGTATGTGCAAACATTCCCTCCATGGATGCCGGAGCGATCATCTCGCGCTCAAAGGTAAAGTCTTCAAACGCCTGATCGACGACGAGGATGAGATCGTGTCTGCATACTGTCTTGCGGACAGCCTCCAGCGACTCGCGGTCAAAGACGGTCGTCGTCGGGTTATTGGGATGGGTGAGCACGATCATCTTGGTCTTCTCGCTCACACAGGCCTCCAGCGCTTCACCGCGGATCTGATAGCCATCCTCCGGCATCAGCTCGCAGCAGACGGCCTTTGCGCCCATCATCTGGATATTCTGCAGATTATTGGGATAGCACGGGGTGCAGACGATGACCTCATCTCCGGCTTCGATAAAGGGAAGCATCGCAAAATACAAGGCGCTGTCGCTGCCCGGTGTGATGAGGATATTTCGCTGCGGATCAAGGTCCATCCCATAGCGCTTCCGCCAGCGTCTGGCGATCTGCTCGCGCAGCCTGGTATTGCCTACCGGTGCAGTGTAGTGTGAAGCGATCGGATCATTCATCGCGTTCAGCGCGGCTTGTTTGATATGCTGAGGGACAGCAGCATCCGGCATGAAGGGATCTGCCCAGCTCATCATATCTACGCCGTTTTCCTGCAGACGTTCAAATCCGTCTCCCACATCGGCTTTTTCAACTTCTGCAAACAGTCCGCCCTCAAAGGTGCGGAAAGCTGGTTTCATCTTATTCTTTTGATCATATGTCATGTGACAGCCTCCTCTGGGCTTCGCGCCCGCTGATAAAATTCAATATACCGGCGCCGATCAACAGGCAGCCTCCAACGATCGACAGCCAATCCGGCAGTTCATGAAAAAACAAGATGCCAAGGATAAAGGCAAACAAGTTCTGCGAGTACAGATAAACAGAGATCTTGGTCGATGGCGCATAGCTGTATGCCACTGAAAGAAAATACTGAGCTGCTGCGCAGACCGCGCCGGTCAGGATAAGCACCGCGATCTCTTTTAAGCCAAGCGGGCTGAATCCCTGCATGAGCACGAAAGGCAATGACGCAATGACGCTGAAGCTCATGAAGCAGAACGTGATCGTAAACGGGGATTCATCTTTGAGCTTTCTGACAACCGTATAGGCCAGTCCGGCAAAAAAACCTGCGCCCAATCCAGCCAGTGATTCCGCTTCGATAAAGCCGCCGGTGGGCCGTAAGATGAGAACGATGCCCGCAAAAGCGATGAGGACCGAGAGCACCTGCCCTCTTGCCATATGCTCTTTCAGCCAGATCACCGCAGCCAGCAGTGCAAAAATGGTGGACGTAGAAGAGAGCAGAGAGATGTTGGCTACCGGATAAGTCTGGGTTGCCGCCAAAAAAAGCAATACCGTGGAAATATAACCGAACAGCGAACGCATGCCGATCAGCTTCAAATTGCCGGCGATGAGCGGCTGTTTCTTCCATTTGCACAGTAAGCCCATGATGATAGCGGCCACCAGTGAGAAATAAAAGGTGCGCTCAAAGGTCGACAGATAATAGAGCACTTTGCCTAAGGCCTGCTGCGATGAAAAGAGAAAGGAAGTCACCAGCAGATAGAAGACTCCCTTTCTCACGTTTTCAGTTTTCAACCGTAGTTCCTTTCTTGGCGTTCTGTTTCTTCTGATGCTCCTGCATCATGACACGGATATCCTCTTTGGCCTTGTCCGGGTCGGTATTCTTGACCTGATGGCGGAACAGACCAGAAAGCTCCATCTCCATGCTTGCCTTGTTTACACGCAGGTCTGCGCTTGCCGTATCATTATAGCGTGCCCTGATCTGACGCTCCAGCTCCTCCATGCTCTCCGGCATGACGAAGACAGCCAGCGCCTCCGGATATTTCAGCTTGATCTGTCCGACGCCCTGTGCCTCCACTTCCAGCAGCACGTTCTTGCCGATGCGCAGCAGGAAATCGATATAGGCTAACGGCGTGCCGTAATAATACCCGTCAAACTGGGTATATTCCAGCAGCTCATGATTGCGCACCGCGGAAGCAAACGTCTTTTGGTCGACGAAATAATAGTCGACGCCGTCTTGTTCTTCCGGCTTCTGCGGTCTGGTCGTCATGGAGATAGAATAAAACAACTTCATGGACGGATCGTTCAGCAGCTGCTCGCGGATCGCGGCCTTGCCTACGCTGCTTGCGCCCGTCAATACCAGCAGAGTTCCCTTGCTCATGTTCTTTCCTCCTCAGCGGATCAATGTGATCCGATCTCTTCCTTCATACAGGAATTGTACACCATTTTCATCCAGTAATACAGTTTCTTCGGTGTAAATGTAGTAATCCTTGCCGCAGCATGGCACTTTGACGTTCAGTTCCAGGGCGTAGACCGTATTCACATCAAGCTCGATGTCTCCCTTGATCGGGATCGCGCTTTGCTGGTTCCACAGGCCGATGGTCGGACCGGGGCCGTGACCATACATGTTGCAAGGGTGAGAATACAGTGTAGCCTGGATGCCTTCGGCCTTGGCCTGATTCAGCGCAGCCATGAGCACTTCGTTGCCTGTGCGTCCTGGTTTCATGTGTTCACGCACGATATCCTGAAAACGATTGTTTACTTTCATCCCGTTGCGCAGATCTTCCGGCACTTCGATTTCACCTTCCCGTGCCACGTAGGCCAGGCGCTGAGTATCCGTACACATGTTCATATAACGGATACCGAAATCGCAGTGCAGCAGGTCGCCGCGCTGGATGACGCCGGTGATCCTCTCTTTCACTTCTCCTTCGCGCTGCAGATCCATGGTCGGCTCAAACCAGTAGTCCAGACCCATATCTTTTACAGACTGCATCATGAACCACTCCAGATCTTCGGTCGTCGTCTTTCCTGGAATGACCTGCTCAGACGTATACATGGCGTTCATGACGGAAAAAGCGGCTTCGACGACTTCCGGAAGCAGCTGCAGCTCTGTCGGTGTACGGCGCTCCATCAGCTTGATGCCCAAATGGTCGTCGCTGATCATACGGTCCAGCCATTTTTCATCAAGCGCTTTCATCCATTCGGTATAGATGCCCATGCTCAGTCCATCGCAAAAGGCAAAATTGGCGGAAGCATTGATAGCGATCTTCTGGGGATCATATTGTTCCAGCAACCGCTTCAAGGCATCCAGCTGGCTTTCCTGTCCGAATTTCCAATATGGGGTGTAGAATTCTTCCAGGTGAGCGTCCGGCATGCTCAGAGAATAGCGGATCACTTCATCTCCGTCTTTGACGAAGGCGAACATCGTCACACGGCGGGCGGTCGGGTAATCAGCCGGGGTCAGCGCGCGGAAGGTCGGGTCTTCATGGTACTCTTTCGAGGCGTGCAGCCACAGGTCCGCTTCGCTCTCTCTCATCACTTGCGGAAGGATCTGTTCCAGGCGCTCGCGCAGGCAGATGTTGCGCTGTTCATACTGCTCTTTTACACTTCTGATCTTCATAAGTTTCCTCCTTCACATGAAATAAGGCACACAGTTTCCTGTGTGCTTTATTTCATGTGCCTATCCGCAGATAGGCACAGAGCTTATCATGAATTATTCAAAATAAGCACGGCTCAGATCATAGTGACCTTCCGGAGAAGAAGTGATGCCGGTCAGGTTCTTGACCTTCAGGTACGGTTCAGTATATCCGAACAGCGGAATGACATAACCCTGTTCGACCAGATACTTCTCGGCTTCGTGCAGCGCGTCCATACGCTCCTGGCCGCTCAACAAGTTCGCATCATTGACCATCTTTTCGAACTCAGCATCATCAGTTGTGTTCGCCAAAGTAGTAGAACCGATATTCATGGACAAGTACCCCATCGGATCCAGATAGTCAGCAGTCATGGCGTGACGAGCCAGCTCGAACTTACCATTGTCACGGTCAGCGAAGAATGCTTCTTTCTCTTCACCGACGAGCTCCAGATTGACATAGATCTCTTTCAGGGAATTCTGCATTGCTTCAGCAACTGCCTTATGTGTAGACAAGTTGTTATACTTGTACTTGATCGTTAACATATTGTCAGCGTTATAGCCTTTAGATTCCATGATCTTCTTTGCTTCTTCGACATTGTCGCTAGCGATGTCTCCGCCTTCAGTACGGAAATCATTGCCTTCTGCATCCGGGATGCCCTTCGGAATCATACCATACAGATCATAAGAATAGTCATCCCCGTATCCGTAAGCGATACGTGCTGCATCACGGCCAATGCCCATGGAAATTGCCTGGCGGATCTCCGGATCTTTCAACGCTTCCAGACCCGGTGTAGAGCCATCGTTTTCATTACCGGCGTTGACCAGCACGTAGTAGTTACATACGAACGGATCGATCGCATAAACGTGCTCCTTCAGCATCTCGTCGCCGTTGACCTGCGTAACATTGACAGCGGTAGCAAAATCTACTTCGCCAGACTGGAATCCCTGCGTCTCAGCATCCAGGTCGCTCATGACTTTGAAGTCGATCTGTTCCAGCTTAACTTCGTCTTTTTCATAGTAATTTTCGTTCTTGCTCAGCGTAATGGTGTCCTTGATATTTACGCTGGTGATGTTGAACGGACCATTGGTAACGATCGGATCTTCTTCAGAAGCGTTCTGTGCCCATTCAGACTTAGATACATCGCTGCCTACCTCAGACTGCTTGACCGGATAGAATACGGTATTTGCCAGCATGGAAGTGAAGTAAGGCGCTGACATCTTCAGCTTGATCTGGATGGTCGTATCATCCAATGCCTCGACGCCCATGTTTGCGTCCAGATCAGCCATATCGGTATACGGCATTTCTTTCTGCTTACCATTGACTTCGGTCATGTGAGTCGTACCTTCGATATAATTATACATGAAGTTCGTGTAATATCCCTGTGTCGTCATCGCGCGCTTCCATGACCATACGAAATCGTTTGCAGTCAGCGCAGAGCCATCGCTCCAAGTCAGACCATCTTTCAGGGTGATCGTGTACGTCAGACCATCTGCACTGATTTCTGGAAGATCGGTAGCCAGGTTCGGTACGACCGTTCCTGCGCTGTCCAGCTTGTACAGACCTTCGTAGCACTGTGCCAGGACGTTTGCGGTGATGGAGTCATCGACAATAGCCGGATCTGGCAGCGCAAAGTCTCCTCCCACTGCGACTGTCAGATTGGTCTTGCCAGATTCAGCGGTGATCTCGCCGCTGCCGCCGCATCCCGCAAGAGTCGTTGCGACCATTGCCAGCGCGGCTGTGGAAGCTAAGATTTTTTTCATAACTTTTCTCCTTTCTTAGATTTCCTAGTTTTCATCGTACATGAAACATGAGACGAGGCGGTTGCCGACTTTGACGGTCGGCGGCTTAGCCTGTGCACATCTTTCAGTGGCGTTCGGGCAGCGTGTGCGGAACACACATCCGCTCGGCGGATCGATCGGGCTTGGCAATTCCCCCTCCAATACGATCCTTTGTTTTTCACGGGCAGTCTTTGGATCCGGGATTGGAACCGCGGAGAGCAATGCCTGTGTATATGGATGAAGCGGGCGATGATAGACATCATCACTATCTCCCACCTCTACCAAGTGACCTAAGTACATGACGCCGATACGGTCAGAGATATGTTTGACCATGCTCAGATCATGCGCGATGAACAGATACGAGATGCCCATCTCCTTCTGGATATGTTCCAGCAGGTTGATGACCTGCGCCTGGATAGATACATCCAGCGCAGAGATCGGTTCATCACAGACGATAAACTTCGGACGCAGCGCCAATGTGCGGGCGATTCCGATACGCTGGCGCTGACCACCAGAGAACTCATGTGGATAACGGCGGATATGGTCCGGCTTCAGTCCGACGATCTCCAGCAATTCACGCACGCGATTCTCGCGTTCTTCTTTCGTTTTGTAGATATTGTGGATATCCATCGGTTCTCGGATGATCTCACCGACCGTCATACGGGGATTGAGGCTCGCATATGGATCCTGGAAGATCATCTGCACATTCTGGCGGAAGTCTTTCAGCTCCTTGCCTTTGATGTGCGTGATATCTTCTCCCTTATAATAAATCTTCCCCGATGTCGGATTATAGATCTTTACGATAGCCCTTCCGGTCGTACTTTTACCACAGCCGCTTTCCCCGACCAGACCGAACGTTTCACCTGGCATGATCTCGAAGCTGACGCCGTCTACGGCCTTCACCACTTTCTTCTTGGAAAAAAGTCCGCCTCCGGCATGGAAATGTACTTTCAGATCCTCTACTTTCAGGATCGGTTCCACCATGTTTTCCTCACTCATGGACAGCACCTCCCTTTCCCTGTGCCATCGGATGATTGAGCCAGCAGCTGCAGATATGCGTATCGCTGAACTGCTTCATTTCCGGCATGGCCATCTTGCATACTTTCATCGCATTTTCACAGCGGTCCGCAAACGGACAGTTGTCTGCGATATTTAACAGATCCGGCGGAGATCCTGGGATCGGGTGAAGCTCTTTGCGCTCCAGCTCTTCCGGATTGGAGATACAGCTGAGCAGGCCTTTTGTATACGGATGCTTGGGATCATAGAAGATCTCATCCGTCGTTCCCTGTTCGACGATCTTGCCGCCATACATGATCGCGATGCGGTCGCAAATGCTTGCCACGACGCCGAGGTCATGCGTGATCATGATGATGCTGGAATCGATCTCGTCTTTGAGGTTGCTGATGAGTTCCAGCACCTGTGCCTGGATGGTCACATCCAGTGCGGTCGTCGGCTCATCGGCGATGATGACCTTCGGGTCACATGCCAGCGCGATCGCGATGATGATGCGCTGACGCATACCGCCGGAGAACTGGAACGGATACTGTCTGATCCGTGTTTCCGGAGAAGGAATACCGACCTTGCGCATCAATTCGATCGCACGTTCGATTGCTTCTTTCTTTGAAATTCCTGGATTATGATTGATGATCGGCTCGATCAGCTGGGTCTGGATACGCAGCACCGGATTCAGGAATGTCATCGGATCCTGAAAGATCATCGCCATATCATTGCCGCGAATGCGGTCCATCTTGCTTTCATATTCTTTGCTGTCTGTGATGACCGCCGGAGAGATCTCCTCACCGTCGATCTTGATCGAACCTTCACTGACTTTACCGTTACGGGCAAGCAGACCCATGACGGAAAACATCGTCTGGCTCTTTCCAGAGCCGGATTCACCGACGATTCCAAGCACTTCACCTTTTTCTACATGCAGGCTGACATCACGTACGGCCCGCACGATGCCGTTTTCAGTCGTAAATTCGGTAGTCAGGTGATTTACTTCCAACATTGCCATTTCAATCACTCCTCCTACTTCTTCTTCGGGTCAAGGGCGTCGCCCAGACCATCGCCGATAAAGTTCAATGCCAACATCGTCAAGCAGATCGCCAGCGTCGGCCAGATGACCTGCATCGGCGCTGTCGTCAAAAAGCGTTTGGCATCATTGGCCAAGGTTCCCCAGCTGGCGTTAGGCGCTGGGATACCGATACCCAAAAAGCCCAAGAACGCTTCGTTGAAGATAGCGCTGGGCACCAGCAGCGTGACCGATACGATGATCGGACCCATGCTGTTGACGACCAGATGTTTGAACAAGATCCGCTTACGGCTGGCGCCAAGCACAAAGGCTGCGAGAGAGAATTCCTGTTCCTTCAGCGTCATGACCTGTGTACGCACCTGACGCGCCATGCCCATCCAGCTGGAAATACAGATACCAAGCAAGATAGAGCCCATGCTCGGTTCGAGCACGACCGTGATCAAAATGATATAGAGCATATCCGGAATGGAATACATCGCATCGACGATGCGCATCATCACCATATCCACTTTGCCGCCGCAATATCCCGCGATGCCCCCATAGGTCACGCCGATCACCAGAGAGATCGCTGCGGCCGCAAAGCCGACGACCAGCGAGATCCGTCCGCCCATCATGACGCGCACGAGAAGATCGCGACCTAGATAATCCGTTCCCATCGGATGCGCCAAAGAAGACATCTCATTCATATGCGCGAGGTCCTGTCCGTCATACGTATATGGCGAAAAAAGCGGAACGAATATGCAAAGCATGATCATGATGGCCAGGAAGATCAGCCCGACCATCGCCAGTTTATTCTGTTTGAACCGTCCCCAGGCATCTTTAAAATAAGTCTTGCTTTCATAAGCGATCTTTTCCGCGTTCTTGCTGGACTCATCCAGCTTTTCAAACATCTCGGGAGTCGGTTCAAATACAGCTGTCTTTGCCGCAGACTCAGCGGCCACAAGCGTGGGAGCAGCTTCTTTCTTTTTCTTAAACATCCGCATCCCCCTCTCTTACTTCAGCTTGATGCGCGGATCGATCATCGCCGCAACGATATCGGTAATGATATTGAACGTAATGATCAAAGCGCCCAGAAACAACGTCAGACCCATGATCATCTGGTAGTCACGATTGGAAATATTAGAGACAAATTCCTTACCGGTACCAGGAATGGAGAAAATCGTCTCGACGACGAAGCTTCCCGTCAACATGAATGCGAATGCCGGACCGGCATACGTGACGACCGGAAGCATGGCATTTTTCAATGCGTGCTTGATGACGACCATCTTATACGATGTTCCTTTGGAACGCGCGAGAATGATATAATCTTGTTTCATGACCTCGAGCATCGAGCTGCGGGTCAGGCGGGCGATCATCGAGATCGGATAAAGCGAAAGCGCAATGATCGGAAGCACATAATTGGCCGGAGTGCGCAGCCCGACAAAGGGCAGCAGCCTGAGCTCCACACCAAAAATGATGATCAAAAACATCGACAGCAGGAATGAAGGAACACTGACGCCGATGGTCGCAACAAACATACAGACGTTATTCACCCATTTGCGCTTAGACAGCGCCGCGGTCGTACCCAACGTGATGCCCACGACGAGCGCGAACAGGAACGCGACCCCACCCAGGCGCGCCGTGACCGGGAACGTATCCGCGATCGTCTTGTCGACATATACGCCTTCCTTGACATAAGATTCGCCCAGGTCGCCGTGTGCGAGGTTATTCAGATACATGGTATACTGTTCAAAGACCGGTCTATCTAGTCCGTAACGAATGATAGCCAGTTCCTGTGCCTCTTTTGATTTAAAACGTTCACCATTGACCGGAGAGCCTGGTGTCGCTTTCATCAAAAAGAAGGTGGCACTGCCAAGCACGAACAGAGTGACGAAACCGATCAAGACACGTTTCAGCACATACTTAAACATACATCACCAATTCCTTTTCTAAATATGTGTAAAGTCTACACCATTTAATGAAAGTTTTCAATAATTGTGTGCAAACTTTTTACATCAAAATCCCACAAATTCTTACATTTGTTTCCTTTTGTACAACAATGATTTACAATCCGCAAAAATTGTCTGCGATTCATATACACGTGTATACACAATAAAGAATCTGCCGCAAAAACGTATTCACGGCAGATGAGCAGTCTTAACGATGATGATGGATCACGCTGAGCACCTGATATCCGCTGTCCTCCAGATCCTTTTCCAGCGCTGCCGTCTCGAAAGAATCGATGCGGAAGATGATGTCCGCCTGGCCGTTTTCATTTCGATACACACCGATGTGCGTGATGTTGCAGTGATTGCGGACGAACACTTTGGAGATCTCTCCGATGGCGCCCAGCTCATCCTTCACGCCGATGATGATGCGGCTGCCCTCTTCACGGTAGCCGAGGATCTCCAGAAAGGCATTGAATACGTCGTTCTGGGTCAGGATCCCGCTGATCTCTCCGTTGGCATCCACGACCGGCAGACAGCCGATGTCGTTCTTGAGCATCGTCATGGCCGCATCTTCCATGAGCGCATCCTCCTGGATGGTGACCACATTGCGGATCATGATCGTATCCACGGTCGTCTTGGACAGCAGATAGTTCAGCTCATAGATGCTCAGGCTCGTCGCCTTGCTGGCTCCGCTGGCCGAGATGGTCCCTTCTGTCACCAGGCCGACGATACGCTTGCCCTGTACGACCGGCAGGCGGTGCAGCTTCTTTTCACTCATCAGGTCCACGACCTGGCTGATGGTCTGATCCGGCGTGATGCATACCGGATCTTTGGTCATATTGTCTCTTACAAACATGCGATCAACCTCCCAAATACGCTTTCTGGATCTCCGGGCTCTGCGCGAGCTCTTCACCTGTCCCGCTCAGCACGATGTTCCCGGTCTCCATGACATAGGCGCGGTCTGCGACAGACAGCGCCATACGAGCATTCTGCTCGACCAGCAGGATCGTCGTCCCCTGCTCATTGATCTCCCGGATGATATGGAAGATCTCCTTGACCAGGATCGGCGCCAGGCCCATGCTCGGCTCATCCAGCAGCAGGATCTTAGGGCGAGCCATGAGCGCGCGCCCCATAGCGAGCATCTGCTGCTCACCGCCAGACAGAGTGCTGGCATCCTGCGTGCTGCGCTTTTCCAGGATCGGGAAACGGCTGTAAATGTTCTTCAGATCTGCCTTGATTCCCTCTTTGTCCCTGCGCAGGAACGCCCCCATCATCAGATTTTCATATACGCTCATGCCGGAGAAGATCCGTCTGCCTTCCGGCACTTGCGTGATGCCCAGGCTGACGATCTTGCGGGCGCCGGCCTTATTCAGCGATTCCCCCTCAAACAGGATGTCCCCGCCTGATTTCTTCTGGATGCCGCTGATGGCATGCAGAAGCGTCGTCTTGCCGGCGCCGTTGGCGCCGATCAATGCCACGATCTCTCCTTCGCGCACCTCCATGCTGATGCCTTTCAGCGCATGGATCACGCCATAATGCACATTCAGGTCCTTTACTTCCAGCATAGCCATATCAGATTTCCTCCCCGAGATAAGCGCGGATGACGAACTCGTTGTTTTGGATCTCTTCCGGTGCGCCGTTGGCGATGCACTTTCCATAATCCAGCACATAGATGCGTTCGCAGATGTTCATCACCAGCGACATGTCGTGCTCGATCAGCACGATGGTCACATTGAACTGATCCTTGATCTGATGGATCAGCGCGGTCAGATCCGCGGTCTCCTGCGGATTCATGCCGGCCGCCGGCTCATCCAAGAACAGGATCTTCGGATCGGCAGCCAGCGCGCGGGCGATCTCCAGACGGCGCTGTTCGCCATAAGGCAGATTGCTGGCACGCTCATCACGCTTCTCGTATAATCCGACCACCCGAAGCAGCTCTTCGGCCTGCTTCTGCACACGCTCTTCTTCCCGGTAATAGGAAGGCAGGCGCAGGATGGCGGCAAGCGTTCCATACTGGATATCTTTATGCATGGCCACCTTGACATTTTCCAAGGCGGTCATGTTCTTGAACAGGCGGATGTTCTGGAAAGTCCGGGAAAGCCCCATCTGTGTGACGCGGTATGGCTTCATGCCGCCGATCTCCGTCATCTTTCCATCCACATTCAGTTCGATGCTGCCCTCGCTGGGCTCATAGACGCCGGTGAGCAGGTTGAACAATGTCGTCTTGCCGGCGCCGTTCGGACCGATCAGACCGATCAGCTCATGTTCGTTGATTTCCATGCTGACGTTAGAGACGGCACACAGACCGCCGAAGTTTTTCGTCAGATGCTTTACGCTAAGCAGGCTCATTCTTTCTCCCCGCCTTTCTTTTTCCGCCGCTTGAACAGCGCGGAGAAGGTGAACTCCTTCGTGCCCAGCAGACCGCCTGGTCTGAAGATCATGATGCCGACCAGCGCCAGACCGTAGATGATCATACGGATGCTGGAGAAGCTCTGCAGCACGGTATTCAGGATGCCGATGAAGATTGCGGCGATCAGGCTGCCGGTGATCGATCCCATGCCGCCGAATACGACCATGACCAGGATGTCGATCGATTTGTTGAAGTTGAACAGATCCGGCTGGATGACAAAGAAGTTGCAGGCATACAGCGCGCCGGCCACGCTGGCCAGCATGGCGCCGATGACAAAGGCAAGCGTCTTGTATTTCGTCGTGTTGACGCCCATCGCCTCAGACGCGATCTCATCCTCGCGGATGCTGATGCAGGCACGCCCCTGTCTGCTGCGGCCGAAATTGGTCACGATCATGATGCTGAGCACCATGACGATGAACAGCAGCGGCCAGCTGGTCAGCTGCGGGATGCCCGTGATGCCGGCTGCGCCATTGGTGATCTCCATGTTCAGCACGACGATGCGGATGATCTCTGAAAAGCCCAGGGTGGCGATGGCCAGATAGTCCCCGCGCAGACGCAGCGTCGGAATGCTGACGATGAGCGCCGCGATCGCGGAAATGATCAGACCGATGACGATGCCGATGGCAAACCCGCCCATGTTCGGCATGCTCTTGACCATGATGGCAGCGCTGTAAGCGCCGATGCACATAAAGCCCGCGTGACCCAGAGAGAACTGGCCGCAGATACCGATGATCAGATTCAGCGAGACCGCCAGGATGATGTTGATGCAGATGTTGTATAAAGTGATCTGATAATAGCTGCCCAGCAGACCGGCATTGATCAGCACGGTGACCACGGTGAAGACGACGGCAGCCAAGGCGATCCAGCACAGATTGGTCTTGGAAAAATATCGTTTCAGCATAGCCCTACACCTTCTCTTTCACGTTCTTGCCCAGCAGGCCCGCCGGCTTGATGATCAGGATCAGGATCAGGATGACATAGACGATGGCGTCGCGGTAAAGGCTTGAGCCATAGGCCACGACCATCGTTTCCGCAATGCCGATCGCAAAGCCGCCGATCATGGCGCCCGGGATGATGCCGATGCCGCCGAATACGGCTGCGATGAAGGCCTTCAGGCCCGGAACCATGCCCATCAGCGGATTGATGGAATTATAATAGACACCGACCAGCACACCGGCCGCGCCGGCCAGGACGCTGCCCAGCAGGAAGGTAAAGGAAATGGTGCGGTCCACGCTGATACCCATCAGCTCTGCCGCTTTTTCATCCACGCTGACCGCGCGCATCGCACGTCCCATCCGCGTGCGTCCGACGATATACGTCAGCGCCAGCATCAGGATCAGCGTGACGGCGATGATGTAGATCTGCTGCTGAGAGATCTGAATGCCGCCGATCTGAAATACTGCGTTGTTGAGCACATCCTCCGGGAATGTCTTCACCTCGCTGCCTGCGAAATACTGCGTCGTATACTCCAGGATATAGCTGACGCCCATCGCGGTGATCAGCGCGGTGATCCTGGTCGCATGCCGCAGCGGCTTATAGGCGATGCGCTCGATGAGCACGCCGAGCACGCCGCACAGCACCATGGCCACGATCAGCGCCAGGAAAAAATTCAGATGAAAGACCGTCGTCGCGTAAAATGCCGTAAAGGCACCCAGCATGTAAATGTCTCCATGCGCAAAATTGATCAGCTTGATGATGCCGTACACCATCGTATACCCCAATGCGATCAACGCATAGATGCTTCCCAGCGAAAGCCCGTTTACCAGCTGTTGTAAAAACTGTGTCACGTTGTCACTCTCCCCTTTCCATCAGTGAAAAAATGTGGAGAAAGAGAACTCTTCCTCCACATCGATCAAAGCTTATTCATTTCTTAAGAGTTCGGATCCACTTCGACAGGGTTCACCTGAACGCCGTCTTCCAGCTGGACGACCAGCACCTTCTTGGTCGGTGTGTGTGCATCGTCAAATCCGAAAGATCCCGTCAGTCCGGTGAATTCCATGTTCGCGATTGCGTTGTTGAGCGCCTCTCCGGTCGCACCGGCTTCTTCCAGTGCCTGCAGGCCCAGGTTGGTGGCGTCGAATGCCAGTACAGAGAACATATCCGGTTCTTCATTGTATTCCGCCTTGTATGACTCAATGAAGTTCTGCAGCTCCTCAGATGCGTTGACGGTCGTATATGCCGTCGTGAAGTATACATCGTTCAGATTAGCTGCGCCGGCCAGCTCCATCAGCTTCGGCGAATCCATGCCGTCCGGTCCCACGATCGTCTGGGTGATGCCGGCATCTCTCGCCTGCTTGATGATCAGTCCGGATTCACTGTAATAGCCCGGAATGTACAGCACATCGAAATCCATGCCCTTGATGTTGGTGATGACCGCGTTGAAGTCGGTGTCTCCCTGCTGATAGCTTTCTACAGAAACGACTTCTCCGCCCAGCTCCTCGAACTTCTTCTGGAAGTCTTCTGCCAGACCGGTCGCGTAGTCATTCTTGACGTCCTGATAGATGACCGCCTTGCGCTTGCCCAGGTCACGATAGGAATAGATCGCCATCGCGCTCGCCTGCGCGCTGTCCTCGAAGCAGACACGCCATGCATACTCATACGCCGTATCGCCGTTCATCATGCCGCCGTTCTGCGTAACGGCCGGGCTCAGTACCGGAACCTGGTTCTGACCAGCTACCGGATAAGTGGCGATCGACGCGGTCGATGTCGCCGGACCGACGATGAAGGCAACCTTCTCTTCCGTCATCATCCTGGTGGCGATAGAGACAGCTTCGTTGCTGTCGCCCTTGTTATCCAGGGAAACATATTCGATATTGTACTTGTGTCCCTCTTTCTCATTGTACTGCTTGATTGCCAGACGGCTGCCCTTATCCATGGCCATGCCGTAAGTGGACGTTCCTCCGCTCAGCTCGTAGTTCAGACCGATCTTGACGGTGTCCCCTTCCTGCAGTTCAACAGAACCGCCGCCATTGCTGCCGCATCCGGCAAGCACGGTGAGTGACATCACACCGGCCATCAGAAACTTTGAAATCTTGTTCATCTTTCTCGCTCCCTTTTTTCATGCATGCGCCCTGCGGCGCAAGACCAATTGCCGTAATTGATGATACTAGTATAAGATTTTTAACACATAATTTCAAGCGCTTTTCATAAACTTTTCACATCTTTTCTGAAACACCGTTTCAAGAAAATGAAATTCCCAGATTTTTCCTGCGCAGAAAACAGAAAGCGCTTTGTCAACGCCTCTGTTTGCCGGGAAATATCCTGCTGAAAACAGATCCCGCAGGGACTGCCCTGCGGGATCGATCACATCATTTTGCCTGATGACGGCGCCTGTTCACCATCAGGATCGCTGCCGCGGATACTGCCAGCATGCCGGCAAACGCTGCCGTCTGTGCCGCTGCCGCGGTATTCGTCGTATCGGCATTCGTGCTGCCTGCGCTGTTTTCTACTGGCTGCAGGCTATCGATAGCTGTCTGCATCGTCTGCACTGCCTGATCAACTTTTTCCTGCGTCGCTTCTGGATCAGCCAGCACTTTCTTGACCTCAAAGATCGTGCGATCCAGCATGTTCCTGCTTTCTGCAGTATAACCAGCCAGATTCAGACTGTTCACATACGCGATGATCTCTTCCAATGCGCTCGTGTCTGCCTTCGTTCTCGCATTCAGGCGCGCTTCTCTCAGCGTCTTCGTCGCTTCATCGATCTCTGCCTGTGCCGTTGCATTGCTCAGGACCGTCTGCGCTGCATCCAGCTTCTCCTGCAGTCCTTCTACGCTGCTCGGTACATAGTTATCG